>Ga0315282_10003453_pt1 | contig 28354 bp, 22 predicted proteins | sample YL17G07_20_MG_FD_203693 | JGI IMG/M metagenome (GOLD analysis project Ga0315282, IMG submission 203693) | Sediment microbial communities from Yellowstone Lake, YNP, Wyoming, USA - YL17G07_20 | ecosystem: Environmental > Aquatic > Freshwater > Lake > Sediment | place: USA: Wyoming | collected... | reverse complement strand
CCGACCTGTTCCTCTTTGACCTCAAGCATATCAACCCTCAACAACATCAAAAAGCCACCGGCTCAAGCAATGAACGGATTCTGGAAAACTTCATTCAAATACTCGGCCAAGTGGGAAACGAGCGAATTGTTCCTCGAATCGCCTTAATCCCCGGATTCAATACAGACCCGAACTCCGTGTCGGGAATGATCGCGTTTCTCAAGAAGTCAGGTTATCAAGGCCCTGTTCATCTTTTGCCTTATCACGGCTGGGCCAAAGGCAAATACCAACGACTGGGCCGAGCCGATTTTTTTGCCGGCTTGAACATGGTTTCGGAACTTGAGCTGGGCAGGATAGCCCAGGCTTTTTCAGAAAAAGGATTCCAGCCGCTCTGCTATGGATAAGCTCAAACTATTTTCTGGTGGAAACGGTGAATTATTGGAAGCCGGCGGTCTTATAGAAATAATCAAGTTTGCCTTCAGGAAGAGTGGCAGATGAAAATGATTGCTCTGATGGGGAGTCCTCGCAAAAAGGGCAACACCGACCTCTTGGTTGACGCCTTCTTCAAAGGGGCGAAATCAAAGGGGGCCGAGGTCGATAAGCTCTATCTGAACGACCTGAAAATTCGGGGCTGCCAGGCTTGTCTGGCCTGCCACAAGACCGGCAAGTGCAAGCAGAAGGACGATATGACTGTTGTCTATGACAAACTCCTTGAAGCTGACCTCTGGGTGATTGCCACCCCGGTTTACTGGTGGGGGCCTGCGGCCCAGACCAAGGCAGCCATTGACCGGTTTTATTGCTTGTGTTACGGCCAAAACCCCCAGCGCATCAAGGGCAAGAAAATGGTGCTGATAACCGCCTGCGCTGACCCGGTGAAAGATGCCACACCTTATGTGTATGGGATGATGCGGGAGTCCTGCCATTTCCTGAAAATGGCATGGGCCGGGGAGCTTGCGGTTCAGGCCGGTCCCAAGGGAGAGGTTGCCAAAAAGCCCCGGGAACTTGCCAGAGCCAGGACACTTGGCGCCCTGGTGGCTGAAAACCGGAAGCATAAAAAATCCCTGACCTGAAAAAAATTTGTTGAAAGCCGGGGAATTTATTTCCGAAACACCTGCCTGGGACTGGTGGTAAGGGTCAAAATTCCGGCCACAATTATTGCAGCTCCAAAATACTGCTCCAGGTTGAGCCGGGTCTGGAAAGTAAAATATTCAACCAGCAAAGGCGTTAAAATGATAAAGGAATTGATGGTCGGAACCACCAGCACGGCCGCTCCTTTGAAAAAAGCCAGCTGCGTGAGCGCCAGGGCGGAGCTAGAGCTGAACATCGCCAAATATACATAAGGGTTCTGGAATTGCCTTAACATACTGCCCCCGCTCCGGACCAGAGCCATATCCCCGAGAATCATGGCCAGGCCAATCAAACTGCCTGCAATCAGCCCGAAAGCAACGCCCCAGAATTTGACCACTTTGACTCCGGCATAAGCCAGAACCCCGAAAGCCGCCAGCAAAATCAAGCTGACCCAAAGGAAATGAGCAAGGTTGTATTTCTGTTCCTGAACCAGGGGCCGGTTGAAATAGCTGACCATGCCGGTCCCCAGAATAATCAGCGCCGAGCTGAAAACCTCCCGGAAACCGACCGATTCCTTCAAAACCAGCCAGGCGTAGAGTAAAAGCCCGACCAGACCCACTCCGCTCAAGCTGGCCACCAGCGAAGATTTGTCCGTGAATTTGAGCGAGGCGGAATAAAACCCAGCCGCGGAAATCGTCATCAATACCCCGACCAACCAGATGACAAAATCTCTCCGATATGAAGGAGAGAACATCTTGCGGCCTTGTTTGAGAACCGCAACCTTCTGCTTCTGAACACCCTTGCCAACATTCATAAGTAGGGAAGCGAAAATCCCGAGTGCCAGGCCGGCCAGCAAACCTTCATCCATCTCTTAACCTTTCAGGAAAACCGCTTGTAAATGGACAAGTTCCGGGACTGCGCAAAAAGAACCGCGCGTTCAACCAGACCCGGAAAAAATCGATATGCATAAAAACCGAGCTTGCCGATGGGGGTCATCACCAGGTCGCGCTTTCGCTTCTCGACCAGCCGGAGAATCAGACCTGCGGCATAAGCCTGGCTGTGATGCGCGGGCCGTTCCGGAGGAGCCAGGGTGCCGTCAGCCAGCAAAATCCTTTTTTCCGGGTCATGCTCGGTATATCCGAGATAAACAATCCCGACATGAACTCCTTCCGCGGCAAGCTCCAGCCTAAGCGATTCAGTCAAACCCTTAAGCCCTCCCTTGCTCGCGCAATAAATGGACGCGCCGGGAAGACCGAACAAGCCGGCAATGCTGGAGATAAAAACCAGATGCCCGCGGGAAGCCCTTAAAAACGGAATGGCCGCGCGGGAAAGATAGATGCTTCCCATCAAATTGGTCTCGGCCACCTGTTTGCAGACTTCAGGGGCAAGCTCTGAAAAATTCCCCCGCATCGATACCCCGGCATTGTTGACCAGGATGTCCAGCCGACCGAAATTTTCTATTGCCGCTTGAACCATCTTCTCCGCGTCTTCCCATTTCCCCACATCCCCCACCACCGCAGCCACGGCCCCGCCCATTTCCTTCAGCTCGTTCCCGGAAGCCAGCAGCCGCTTCTCGCCTCGCGCCGTGATTACCACCTTGGCCCCGCTTTGAACCAGTTGCCGCGCCAAAGCCAACCCCACTCCCCGGCTCGCACCGCTGACCAAAGCCACCTTGCTTTTAAAATAACTTCTTCCCATTTTTCAGATATGACCGTAATCCCTTAAACTTTGAAGCGACTCCTCAATCGCCTGTTCAATTGGACTCTGCGGCATCCCCAATTCCTGCCTCGCTTTCTTAGCGCTGTAATAAGTGCAAAGACATGCCAGGCGCGCCATCCTTGAATTCAACTGAACCGCTCTCCCGGAGATTTTTCCATAAAGCGAGCCTCCCAGCCCGGCCAGTCTGACCAACGCTCCGGGGAGTTGGAACTGGGGAGGAGCAATTCCTGCGATTTTGGCCGCCTTTGAAAAAAAATCCAAATAGGATAAATTTTCTCCGGCTAAGATATAGAATTCCCCTTTTCGCCCCCGGTCCAAGGCGGAAACCATCGCTTTGGCAACATCCCGGACATAAACAAAATTCCTGCCTCCCGGAGAGACAAATTTCATTCTGCGCCTGATAAATTGCCGGAGCAATTCTCCCGAGCTGGGACCATAATCATACCGGCCAAGCATGAAAGTTGGAATCACCATCACCGCATCCAATCCCTTTGCCGAGACATATTCCCTGACCAGGCGCAGGGCCTGATGCTTGGATTCCATATATGTCATGCCTCTATACTCCGCTGGAAAAGAGCCGCGTTCATCACCCGGATTTTGCAAACTGCCGAACTGGAAGGAACTTGCCGAGCCGACAAAAATCAGCCTCTTTATCTTCTGCGCAAAAACGAGTTCCAGAACCTTTCTGGTTCCTTCCACATTCACCTTGAAAACCAGTTCCGGCCTGGCCCAGAGATTGGTGATAGCCGCGCAATGAAAAATCGCATCACAACCTCTGGCCGCATCCTTGAGCGCATCATCCTGGCCGAGAAGGTCGCCCGTGACCATTTCCACGGGCAATCCTTGCAGGGTGGGAGACCTGCTCCCGGGCTGAACCAAAACCCGCGCCGAAAATCCCTGCTCCAATAATTCACGAACCAGATTGCTTCCCAAAAGACCGTCAGCGCCGGTAACCAGAACTAAATTTGACACTCTTTTATTCCTTTGATATGGTCAAATCTAACAAAAGCGTATGGCAAAGTCAATGATTTAAGTGAAAAGATTAAACCGAGAAATGCCGAGGGAACAATGGGCTTTGTGAAAACCAAAGAAGAGCTTGACGCCTATTACAGCATCGGGGTAAGGAAATTTTTCGGCGCCCAGATGCTGGGCGCCATGATTGAGACCAAACCGGAAATCGTCAAAAGACTCCTTCCCCCGCCCCTGCAGCCCGCGGACGCGCCGGCCGGCTTGCTCTTCATCGCCAATTACCCGCAGACCAATCTCGGGCCGGGATATAAAGAAGCCGCGCTCTTCTTGAGATGCAAATATCAGGGGGAGGCCGGCAGTTATTGTTTGAGCATGCCCATTGACAGCGAAGAAGACCGGATGCATAACGGCCGGGACATCTTCGGCTTCCCCAAAAAAATGGCCGGGATTCATCTCGAGAAGACCGGCCCGCAAGTTCACGGCTGGGTGGAGCGCAAAGGAATAAGGTTTGTGGAGGTCAAAGCCACACTCACCGGCAAACTTCAGGAAATGCCCAAACTCGGCCCAACTTTCCTTTTCAAAGCCATGCCCAAAATTGACCTGACCCCGGGCTTTGACGGCCCGGTACTCCTCTGCCGGCATCAAACTGACATCGAATTCAAAAGTCTGGAGATCGGCAGCGCTCAAATCATTTTGCGCGAGTCCCGGTCTGACCCCTGGGCGGAAATCGAAATAGCCAAAATCATCATTGCCTTTTATCTGGTCTCTGATAATACGATGCGGCCGGGAAAAGTTCTGGCAGAGGTTGCCCCGGATGCCTACCTGCCTTATTACTTCAAAATGGTCGACTTCTTTTCCGGGAAATAAAATGGGGAGTTAATGATGGTTGACTTTGAAATTACCGAGGCGCAGCGGCAGATAGTTGCCACGGCCCGGGATTTTGGCAAAGAAATCCTCCAGCCTGCTGAAACCCAGCTTGACCTGCTCCAGGACCCGGAAAAAGTTTTCAAGAGCGAGTTGTTCTGGAAAGCCATGAACCAGGCCTATCAACTGGGCTTCCATAAAATGGCGCTTCCCGAAAAGTTCGGCGGCCTGGGCCTTGACCCCCAGACCACGGGGATGGTGTGGGAAGAACTGGCGCGCTGGGGGCCGGGATTTTCCGCCAGCTTGAGTTCCGGTTCCGTGGCTTATCAGCTGATAGCCTTTCTCGCTTCCGGCAACCAGGAGCTGGTTGAGAAATATCTGGTCCCTTTCTGCAACAAGGACCAGGCGGACTTAATCAGCGCCTGGGGAAGCAGCGAGCCGGAAGTCGGCACAGACGGAAGCAATTATTACGACCCCAAGGTTCATCATTTTACCAATGCGGTCAAAAAAAATAATCGCTTCGTCATCAACGGCACCAAGTCCAATTTCGTTTCCAACGGCGGAATCGCAAAACTTTACATTATCTTTGCCTGCGTGGAGCCTTCACTTGGAATCAAAGGTTCAGGGGCTTTTATTGTTCCGGCAGATGCGCCCGGGGTCTCGCGGGGAAAAGCCCTGGATAAAATCGGACTCCGTGTCCTGAACCAGGCGCCGGTATTTTTTGAGGATGTCGAAATCCCGGCCCATTACCAGATTTTCGGGCATGGCGAGGCTTATCCCATGCTCCATAATTCCATCATCACCGTGGGCAACCTCGGGGTCGGCTACCTGGCGGTCGGCCTGATGCGGGCGGCTTATGAGCATGCCCTGGAATATGCCCAGAAACGGGTGCAATGGGGAAAGCCGATTCATCAGCACCAGCTCATTGCCGCCAAACTGTTTGAAATCTTTCAGGCGATTGAATCCGCGCGCGCCCTGTTGTGGAAAGCCAGCTGGCTAAGCAGGCTCAAATTCCCGGGCGACCTTAAGATGAGTCTGGCGGCCAAGGTCTATGCCACCAACCAGGCCGTGAAACAAACCGCGGAAATGATGCAGGTGCTGGGCGGATACGGAATTTCCAAGGAGTATCCGCTGGAAAAATATGCCCGGGACTCACAGCTTCTCAAAATCATGGACGGCACCAACGAAATCCTCACCCTCAAAGCCGCGGCGTACCTGGAAAAATATTGACACTATGCGCAGATATTTCAAAATATTTCTGACTATTCTCGTGATTCTTGCTTCCAGGCAAATTCAATCCTCGGAATGGGACAAGCTCTCCAAGGAAGAAAAGGCCAAACTCTTTAAGGGTGAAATCATTTATAAGAGCGTCAAGACCGCAGACGCGGCCGGGAAAATCAGCGGCTGCGGACAATCCATGGCCCTAATTCAGGCTCCCATCGATAAATGCTGGGAAATCTTCACCCGGTTCGATAAGCAGCAGGAATATTTCCCCCGCAAAACCGCCTCGCTGGTCATTGACCAGAAGCCGGGCTTCGCTCTGGTCCAGAAAAAATTCCGGTTCTACTGGGTTGATATTGAATACTGGAACAAATATCAAATCGACCAGCAAAATTACCGAATCGATTTTTCCATCGACCAGTCCAAACCCCACGACCTTAAGGACAGTGCCGGCTTTTTCCTTTTTGAAAAAATCTCCCCGGACCAAACCCTCTTCACCTATGGAGTCACCCGGCTCGATACCGGCCTATCCCTGCCGTCGTTTGTCCAGGAATATATGCAAAAGCGCGACCTGCCCGCAGTGGCCGGCAATGTCCGGAAAAGAATCGAATCCGGCGGCACCTGGAAAAAAGAAAAAAATTGACCTCCGAATTGCTGTTGGTTGTATTATGCTGATAAGGAGTTTTATTACTCGGGGCACTAAATGGTTTGCGCTTACTGATGAGCTCGCTAATCATAGGAAAGGAACCTGGATGCCTGCTTCCGTTTACCCTCATGAAAATGGGGGCAGGCATGACCAAAGCGCGCGGCTGCAATGGTCATTCCCGCCCCTCTCTTTGTCCTTCCCGCGAACGCGGGAATCCAGGTTGCGGGAAAATGTCATTTATTAAGCGCTCCGAGTAGTATATATGAAAATATTATTTCTATTCATCATAATAATTTTTGCCCAGGCGGTTGAAACGACAACCGGATTCGGTTCAACTGTAATAGCTCTCGGTCTTGGGATATATTTCTATCCGCTTAAAGAGCTGGTGGTGGTTCTGGTCATTTTGGGATGGCTGCAGAGCCTTTATATAGTTGCGCGAGCTTTCCGTCATATTTTATGGAAAATTCTGCTTACGCGAATCCTGCTTTTTTCCGGAATGGGTTTGCCTTTGGGCATATGGTTTTTTGAACATTTCGGAGGTTCGCAGCTGAAAATTCTGCTGGGGATTTTTATCGTCGTCATCTCCATAAGCCAGCTTTACCTTTATTACCGCCAGAAAGGACAAATAAAACCCCTGCCTTTTATCTTGGGCGCTTTGGTCCTGGTGCTGGGCGGATTTATCCACGGCATTTTCGCCAGCGGCGGGCCTCTAATCGTCTATTATTCGAGCCGGGAAATTAAAGACAAGGCTGGTTTTCGGGCAACCCTCTCCGCGCTCTGGTTTATCCTTAATTCCTTTCTGCTCTCCAACTATATCATCCGAGGCCAGATTCAAACCCCGACTCTTGAATTTACCGGCTTATTGCTGCCCGCCCTGGTTCTCGGAATCATCATCGGCGAGTTCCTCCATAAAAAAGTCAATGAGCAGCTCTTCCGCCTGATTGTCTACATCGTCCTGCTCTTCACCGGAATTGTCATCCTGCTCCGCTAAGACAATCGGAGCCAATGATGAGCTGCCGCCGATTTCTTGGAGAGTGATTTGGCAGCCAGCGGTCATTTATTGTCAAGAAAATTTCTATCAGCGGGATGGATTAGCTCTATCCGCTTCGCGCGGCAATTGGATTCGCGGGCATATCCTTGTGTTTCATATTTTCCCCTCCTTCTTTGAAACCATGGCTAAGACTTTTCCTTTGAAACCTTCAGCGAGACCAGGTCGGAATTTTATGATAAAATTCAATTGCTTGATTGTGCGGAGTTTTGTGCTACACTTGCAGGCAAGTTGAATGACTTTTGCTTTGAGGCTCGAGCGGGTTCGTTCCCTGTCTCCTGCTCCATATTTTTCAGGCGGCATAGCCAAGTGGCAAGGCGACGGTCTGCAAAACCGTTATACACCGGTTCAAATCCGGTTGCCGCCTCCAGCCAATTCCCCCGGCTAGTGCAAGTTCCTTTGGGCCAGACCGGGATTAAGCTCCAGGGCCTTTTGCAAATCAGCTTCCGCCTTGGCCGCATCGCCTTTTAACTTATAAAGCGCGGCGCGCTCAAAATAGGCTTCTGCAAAAAGCGGGTTCAAGTCGATGACCTTGGAGAAATCGTTGAGCGCGGAATCATAATCACCCTTCTTGCCCCGGGCAATGGCGCGGAAGAAATAGGCGTCTATGAATCCGGGGAATAGTTCAATGGCCCGGGAAAAGTCGGCGATAGCGGAATCCAGCTCTCCCCGCTTGTTCCGGAGGACGCCCCTGCCGAAATAGGCGACATCCAGCGAGGGATTCAGCTCCAGGGCTTTATTGTAATCCGCGAACGCGGCCTCCGGCTCCTTCCGGTTCTCGCGGGTGATGGCGCGGTAAAAATACGTTTCGAAATTTTCCGGCTGCAATTCCACTGCCTTGTCCATATCCCGGATGGCCTCATCGAGCATATTCTTCTTGGTATAGGCCAGGCCGCGGTAGCAATAGGCCTCAAAAAGACCGGAGTTTGCCTCAAGCGCCTTGGTGAAATGGTCAATGGCCTGGTCCCACTCCTGCCGGTCCGCGGCGAGCAGCGCGAGGTTGAGGAGCGCGTCTGGGAATTGAGGTTTAAGCTCCAGGGTCTTCAGGAAATCCGCCTGGGCCTTGCCCGGGTCCAGGTTGCGAAAGGCCAGCCCGCGGTAAAAATACGCCTCGGCCAGGTCAGGCTTGAATTCAATGGTCTTGTTGAAATCCTTGAGCGCGTCTTCAAACCTGGAGAGGCTGGTGAGCGAGATGCCGCGGTAAAGATAGGCGTCCGGGAGCGAGGGGTTCAGCTCCAGGGCTTTGTCCAAATCCGGAAGCGCCTCGGCAAACTTGCCCAGCGAAAAATAGGACAGGCCGCGTCCGTAATAGGCGTCCGCGGAGTTGGGATTGAGCTGAATGGCCATGCTGAAGCTTTCCAGCGCCAGCGCAAACTGCCTTTGCAGCAAATATTCATTGCCGGCATCCAGATACCTTCCTGGACTTTTCTTGAACAAAACCATTATTCAGTTTGACGGCGCGCAGTTTTTTTATGATTGAGCCGCGGCGGTCATCCTCCCTATGAAAAATTTTCTCTTGGAGTTTTGCCCAATCCTGCCGGGTTCAAGCCGGGAAAGGGGTCAATAAGGCTGCTTCAAAAAGCGCGGGTCAAGCTCCGAGGCCTTTTTGTAGTCATCCTCCGAGAGCTTCATCTCGTCCGTGGCCTTGTAGACCCATCCGCGGTAGTAGTAAGCCTGCGCATATTGAGGGTCCAGTTCAATGGCCTTGTTGAGGTCCTTGAGCGCCAACCTCCATTTGCCCTGAACCGCATGGATAAATCCGCGGTTGCAGTAGGAACGGGCATTTTGGGGATTGAGTTCCATTGCCCGCTCAAAGTCCTGAACCGCCAGGCGCTGCTGTCCCCGGCTCGCATAAGCCAAGCCGCGGTCATTATAAGCCTGGTCCAACTTGGGGTTAAGCTCTATGGCCTTGTTAAAATCCTGGATGGCCTGGTCCAACTGTTCCTTGCCGGCATACGCGCTGCCCCGCAGCTCATAAGCTTCCGCGGAGTCAGATTTCAGACCCAGGGCCTTGTTGCAATCAAAAAGCGCCAGGTCAAAATTGTCTTTTTGCAGGTAGGCTTTTGCCCGCTGAATCAGGGCTTCCGGATATTTGGGGTTCAGCTCCAAAGCCTGGTTGAAATCCTGGAGCGCGGAATCCAATTCGCCTTTTTGCAGATAAACCCCGCCCCGATAGAAATAGGCTTCGGCCAACTTGGGGTCCAGCTCAATGGCTTTGTTAAAATCCTTGAGCGCGCCGGCCGGGTCCTTTTTCTTCAAATAAGCCGTTCCCCGGCCGAGAAAAATGTCTGCTTTCGGCAAAAGCTCAAGGGCCTTGCCGTAATCCTTGAGCGCCAGGTCAAGCTCGCCCTTGCCCAAATAGGCCGCGGCCCGCATGTTGTAAGCCTCCGCATATTTCGGATTTGCTTCTATGGCCTTGCCGTAAAGTTCAATGGCATTGCCATACTGGCCTTTGATATAAAAGTCATTCCCCTGCTTGTAATAGTCTCCCGCCGTATCCGCGGCTTGCAGGGATGAGACCGTCCCAAGGCCGCTGCCAATAAATAAAAGCAGCAAAAAGAAAACTTTTACCCCTCGTCCCCCTTGCATATTGCCCCCCCTGGTTTGGCTGACCCTGATATGAATTTCTACTATTAACGCGGGCTTTTGTCAAATAATAACAGCGCCAGGCGAGAAATAAGCCGGGTCCTGTTCCTCCTTGTGGGAGGCGGCGGTCATTCCTCTCCGGGGCATGTCTCCATGCCCCTTAAGCGACCTACCCGGAGGCTCTCGTGCTCTGTCTTGCAAAGCAGGACAGGCGACAAATGGCCGGGCCAGCCTTTAACGCCTCCCTATTTGGTCTTGCTCCAGCCGGGGCTTGCCAAGCCGGCCCGGTTGCCCGGACCGCTGGTAGGCTCTTACCCTGCCGTTTCACCCTTGCCCCGCGTATCCGCAGGGCGGTTTCCTTTCTGTGGCGCTATCCGGGGATTGCTCCCCCTGGGAGTTACCCAGCGGCTTGCCCTTTGGAGCCCGGACTTTCCTCAACCCCGCACCGCGCAGGGCCGCGACCGCCTATCTCACCTGGCGCTTATGCTTATAAATATAATTTATTATTGCGGGTTTGGCAAGTGAAAAATTTTCGGGAACAACTTGCCCGCAAGACCAAAGGGGATTTGATTTATGGCCATTATGGTGCTAAAAGCAATGGCGATGAAGTTTTTCGTGGTGAAAGTTCCTGCCCGCATCAACATTCTCGGCAACCCCAGCGACGCGAACGAAGGAGCTCACCAGACCATAAGCGCTGCAGTCAATATCTGGGCGACCGGGAGGGTGGAAGAGAGCGACAAGATAGTTTTCGAGCAGGTCCGGAAGAGCGGGAACAAATTGGAAATCCTGGACCGGCTCGAGCTTGAACCCTCGCCCGAGCCGAAAATATCCTACGGCGCCAAGTTTGACCTGCTTCTCGCCGGACTCAAAATGATGCTCCTCCACAGCCCGGAGCTGCGCGAAAAAATTCCCAAGGCTGGAATGAGAATTTCCTTTTTCACCGAAGTGCCCCGCCAGAGCGGCCTGGGAGGATCAACCCTGCTCATTCACCTCTGCCTGCTCGGCCTGGTCCATTTCTACAAGCTGGACCGGCGCAAGCACAATTTATATTTCCTGGCCGAGCTGACGCAGCGGATTGAGGAAAAGGAGCTGGGCGTCACCTGCGGATTCGCGGACCGCTATGTTCCTCTGCTCGGCGACATTGTGTACATTGACTATCGCGGCAAGCTTTTCCATCAGCCGCTCAATGAGGAGCCTTACTGCACCTATGAAAAGCTCGGGGATTTTGTGGACCATCCGCCCCTGGTCGTGGTTTATCCCGGCATCGAGCACAACTCCGGGGATGTGCATTCGAAGATGCGGGGCAAATACCTGGAGGAGTTCAAGAATTTCCGCGGGGATTACGATACCGCGCCGTTTCTGGTCAGGCAGATGAAGCTGATCGGCGACACGGCCTGGAGGGGAAAAATTGCGCTGCTCAATTCCGACTGGCAAATTTTCGGAGAGTTGATGAACGAAAACCACCGGCTGGTCAACGCCATGATGGAATACTGCGGGTTCAAAGCCGGCGCCGGCGAGGCCAACAACAGAATCATCCAGCTCGGCCGGGAACTGGGCGCGCTCGGGGCCAAGCTCACGGGCGCGGGCGGAGGCGGCTCGGTGTTTTTCATCACGGCCCCGGGTGGGGAGGATGACCTGGCCGCGGGACTGAAGAAGAAGCTCAAGAAGCTGGGGTATGACCAGGCCGAGGTCTGGACCCCGAGCGTAGTTCGCCAGGGCGCGGTGATTCTGGACCGATGGTGAAAAAAGCCCCGGAACTTGAGACCGTGATTTTGGCCGCGGGCCGGGGCCGAAGGCTGGAGCCGGTTACCCTCACCCATTCCAAGGCCATGACCCCCATCCTGGGCGTGCCGATTATCGAGCGGCTGATCAAAAGCTTCAGCCTCACCGGCATCAAAAGATTCATCGTGGTGCGCGCTCCGCATGACACCCAGATGGAAAGCGCCCTGGCCGGGCTCAACGGCTACGACAATATGGAGATTGTCTCCTGCATCCAGCACGAGCCCAAAGGAACCGCGGACGCGCTCGGCTGCGCCAAAAAATTAATCGAGAAAAATTTTGTCCTCACCTCCTGCGACAACCTCTACCCGGAAATCCACTTCCAGCGCCTGGTGCACGACTGGACCGAGCTTAACCCCTCGGCCATCCTCACCCTTGGCAACATCCGGCCCGGGGACCTGGACAAGGCCGCAGGCGTAAAGCTCAAGGGCAAGGAGGTGGTTGAGATCAAGGAAAAGCCGGGCGAGGGCACAGGCCCGTGGGACGCCATTTCCAAGTTCCTTTTCGTGCTCGACCGCTCGGTCCTGGACCAACTTGACCAGGTCAGGGAATCCCGCCGCGGCGAGAAGGAAATGCAGACCGCGATTGAGCAGATGGTTGAAAAATTGAAGCCGCATAAAAAGCCGCTCGGCATTTTCGTCCAGCGCTACCTCCACCTGACCTCGGCCGAGGACCTGCTCAAGATTCACGAGCACTACCTACACGAGCACAAGCCCTTCTCCGTGCATCCCGAGGCGCGCCTGGAGCGCGATGTGCAAATCCTGGAGCCGGTGATGATCGAGAAGGGCGTGATGATTGGCGAGGCCGCAAGCATCGGTCCTGATGTTTATATCGGGCACGATTCCAGGGTGGGAAGGAAAGCCCGTCTCGAGCGCTGCGTCATTTATCCCGGGATTCACATCCACGATCATGAATGCCGAACCAGCGAAGTGATTATCTCCCGCAAAGATTGACCGCAATCAGAAAAGCTCTTTTTGCGCTTCCACCGGCTCGCAGAAGGGTTTAAGCTCGGGGTATTTCTGGAGCAGGGATTTGGGCGCAGCCTGCTTCTTCTTGGTCCACATGAATTTCAGCATCAGCGCTCCGGCAACGCCTTTGCCCTGGAAATGATTGTTGGCGATCACGAAAAGCTGCTCGGAATTTTGGGCGATTTTTTGCAAACGCGGAATCCATTCCACAAGCTCCTGCTCCGAATAAAGATAATCGTACCGCTCCCAGCTCTCCGCGTCCTGCTTGAACCAGGTCTGGTAGTTCCTCCCGTGCAGCCGCGCATAACCGAGCTGGCTGGTGGATATTTCAGTCCGGGGCATGGAGTCGTGAAAAAGCGGCTGGTCTATGTTCGCAAAACCGACGGCATTTTCGCGGAGCCAGTCCAAGAACCAGTCCTTCTTCCAGCTTTGGTGCCGCAGCTCAACCATCAGCGGGAATTTTTTGAAGTCATGCGCGATTTTTTTCAGCCGCGCGAAATTATCCTCGCTCTCGCGGAAAGACCACGGGAACTGGCAGAGGATGCAGCCGAGCCGGCCCGCGTCCAAAAGCGGGTCCAGCCCGCGCTGAAAAATCAGCACCTCCTGGTCTCCCCAGGATTCCTTCGCATGCGTGAACCGCTGCCAGAGCTTGGCGGAAAATCGAAATTCGGGAAAAGGCTGAACTATCCGTACCCATTTCCGGCTGGAATTGACCGAGAACGGTCCGTAATAACTGGCATTGACCTCCACCGCGTCCAGCATGGACGCGATAAGCAAAAGCGGCTCAAAGCCCTTGGGCTTCTTCTTGGGATAAACAATCCCCTCCCAATCCGGATATTGCCAGCCCGCAATCCCGAACCGAACCGTTTTTTTCATATCCTGAATTTAAGCCCCGATTCGCTTTCCAGCAATCCGCATTGACAAAATATTCCCGCTCGACTAGCCTGAACCATAAAGGAGATAAAACGGACCAGAAGTTGACGCAGGCAATCTTCAAGAAGGCGGAGTCGCTCGGCGCGGACCTGGTCGGGGCGTGCGCGAGAGCGCAGATGAAGAAATATCCGGGAGCCGAAGAAGAGATAAAGAAGATCGATTCCAAGGCCAAATCCATCCTGGTTTACGGCGTGCGCATGGTCAGCTCGTCCATCGCCTGCGCCAGCGAGAACATAAGAATCCCGCAGTTTTCCACCAGGCTCTTGTATGACGAGCTTTCGCGCCTGGGCTTCAGCCTGATGAAAAAGCTGGATGACTTGGGCTTCAGCGCCAGCCCGCTCCCGACCTATCTGCCGGTGCCCATGAAGCAGGAGACCAAAGGCATGGTCGCGGAGTTGAGTCTTAGGCATATCGCTTATGAGGCCGGCCTGGGAACCATGGGCAAGAACCGGCTGCTCATCACCAGGCAGTTCGGCCCGCGCGTGAGATTCGGCGCCATTCTGACGGACGCGCCCCTCTCCGCGGGCAAGCCGGCAAGCGAAAATTTCTGCAACGAATGCGACCTCTGCGTTGAGGCCTGCCCCACGGGCGCGCTCGGGAAAAGCGGCGAAGAGGCGATCATGCTTTGCGCGAGGAACCATCTTAAATACGGACTTCCCGGCCTGACCAGGTTTGCCATCAAATTGGTCAAGGCGAAAACTGACGAGGAAAAAATTGACCTGGTGCGCAGTCCCGAGTTCTGGGAATACTGGCAGAACCTGAACACCGGCGTGTTCTACTACTGCTTCTCCTGTCTCAACGCCTGCCCAATCGGGAAATGATTGCCCGATTTCCGCTGTCCCGCTCCTGAAGCCAGACCCCTTGCTTTGCGCCTTGGGCATAGTTAAGACGGCTCGAGGTCTTTTTTTATCAGATATCCTTGCAGCAGTTTTTTTGCGGGCTTGGCGGTTGGGAAAAATAAAGAGCGAGTTCAGACATTCCACATTCTGCTTTCGAAGTCGGGACCGGGAATGGTGAAGCTGATCAGGCCGTCGCGCGGGTATCTTGCCAGCTGGCGGTCGTCCTTATTGATGTAAACGCGGAACCAGGCTTCCTGGCTGGCCTGGAAGCCGAGGTCGGAGAAGGGGATGGCGAGTTCGAAGAGCTTATTTTTGCGGATGGAGTCATTTTCGAACACGCACTCTTCCTTGCCCTGGCAGAGAATCACGCGGAATTTCGGGTGGGATTCTGCTTCCAGGTTGTAAGGGAACTGAATCTGGACTTTCCATGGTTTTTCAAACCTGATTTCCACGGTGAGTTGGTCCTTAACCTCCTCGGGCCGGTGGGGGTCAAGACGGAGGTAGAGGTTCAGGCTGTCGAACCCGAAGAAGATTTTGGAAAAATGAGGCTCCTGGGAATAATAGCCGCGGAGCACCTTGAGCACATCAAAGTTGCCGGCGTCCTGCCATTCGTAGAAGCTGCTTTCGCGGCCGTCGATGATGGGAGAGATGAATCCGAGGGGCTTTTGCGCGAGCTTGACCGGATGGTCGAACTTGACCGGTTCTTCGAGCAGGAGGGGAGGGGTCTTGCCGAGCGCGAGGTAGACATTTTTGAGATGGGTTCGGAAGATGTTGTCGAACTCGGTATCGATTTCGGAGTAGAAGTCGTCTCCGTACCACCAGAACCAGTCAGAGCCTTCTGCGGCGTAAAGCTCACTTTTCGCCAGCTCCAGGGCCGGACCCGAAGCGGTCTTGAAATTTTCCTCCGCATCCCTGCGCACGAGGTTGAGGTAATCCCAAGCCTGGTTTTCCTCGGGATGACCGATCCAGATTTCGAAGCTGCCCTTGATCCAGGTTCCGGGCGCAAGGTGGTAGAGCGGCTCGGGCTCGTAATTTTTGAGGGCCTGGGCCAGGTTCGAAGTTTTGACTCCGGGTTCAGCCGCGAGTTTTGCGAAGAGCAGGTTAAGGAACTCTTTTCCGCTTTCAGGAAATGCCTCCCAGGGGTTTTCTCCATCCAGGGCGATGAGCACGAGTCCGCGCGGCTTGCCGAGCCGGTCCAGTTGTTTTTTGATGGCATCGATTCTGCGGAGGAAATCTGCGACTGCGGTTTCCGGTTCCAGCTGGGAGTAGTTGAAGCTGATGATGTCCGAGATTTCCTGGTCGCGGAACACGACCTGGAGCGCGGTGTCCTGGAAGCGGCAGGGATGATAAACCAGTTCGGCGCGGTTTTTTCCGGGCCGGGTTTTTTTGAGCAGTTGCTCGTCGGTGTTGGCCCATTTGACGCCGTTCTCGGCCATGATTCGCAAGGCCTGGTCAGAGACGGCGTTTTCCCCGGGCCACATTCCTTCCGGCCTTTTTTGCAAAGTCTGCTCCGCATAATCGAGTCCGGACTTGACCTGGGCCAGGGCGTCCTGGGGCCAGGAGAAGCGCGAGGGCAGAGTCATTCCCGGGCTGGCTTCGCGCGCAATCTCGGTGTCGCAGAGCAGGGGAAGGATGGGGTGATAAAAGGGGGTGGTGGATATTTCCAGCCGGCCTTGGGTCCAAAGCTCGCGGTAGAGCGGGAGCAGCCTGGCCAGGATTTCGCGCTGTATTTCCAGGAGCCGGTTTTTATCCTGCTCGGAGAATTGGGCATCCTTGATTTGGAGTTCTTCAAGTTCGGGATATTGCTCCCGGGCCTTGAATCCGAACCAGGTGAGATTGAACCAGGTCTGAAGGTCGGTGAATTCCTGGCTGGAGAAATCGAGGGCGGCGCGTTCGAGGTCAATGCCTGGCTGGGTGCCTCTCTTGGCGAGCAGGCGCTGGTATCCGCGGTGGGGGGTGATCATGGTGTCCTTGCGGCAGAGGAAAAAGTTGCGGAGCAGGAAGATTTTTTCGGAGGGGGTAAGCTCGGAGCTGGGCTTTGCGCTCAAGTGGTAGTATTCGTCATAGATATTCAGTTCGGTATAATCGCGGAGCTGTTTGAGCAGGCTGGGGGTGAGGTTGATGTTGAAGCCGATTTCGGGGAACTGTTTAAGGAGCAGGGGCAGATCGTAGTAGCCCTTGAGGCCGTGGAGCCTGACCCAGGGCATGGAGTAGAAGCCGGCCACGGGGTCGCCGTAGAAGGGCTGGTGCATATGCCAGAGGAAGACGAGGTCGATTTCAGCCATGGGTTTGGGGTCTTAGCGGGCGGAGGCGGCCCACTCCACGGTGCGGTCGCGGAAGTTTTTCATGGACAGGGGGAGGTATTTGGCGCTGACCTCGTCTGAGACCTGCTGGGCGATTTTTTTGAACATGGGGCCGAGCAGGGGGAGGTTGGGCGGGATGAAGGCCTGGATGTTGACCTGGGTCTTGAGCGAGTAGGTCACGAGCATGTAGTTGTCGGCGATGCCCTCATCCACTTTCCATTTTCCGTTGCTTTCATAGACATCGCATTTCAAGTCCTTGTGAACGATGTCCTTGTCCAAAAGCTCAAGGATTTCCTTGTCGCTGACCACATAGTTGCCGCGCGAGTCCTTCTCCTGGAACCAGGCGTTGGTGCGGCAGAGGTCAAGGAAGCGGTCCTTTTGGCTGGTCCGTCCGGGTTTGAAGACCGGGAGCTTATTGACCATGTCCGCGGCCTCGGCCTGGGTGGCGATTCGGAAGTGGAGAGTCTTGTTCGGCTCGTCGGCGCGGAAATATTCCGGCACGGTCACGGACTTTCCGAATCCGAGGTATTTGCCCTCGGTCTGGAGCAGGACGATGCTTTCGGTCAAGCTCTGGTTCCCGAGCAGAACCGAGAAGTTGTAGACATAAAATAATTTTTCTATGCCCGCGATGTCGGTGAGCGATTTCCAGTAAGGCACCTTGGGGGACAAAAACGCGCATTTGAGGTTAACGCCGTCGCTATTGGGATTGTATTCCTTGAAGACGATGAAGCGGCCGAGGTTCAGCTCGGAGACCATGCGCTCGAGCAGCTCGTCATCCCTGGCGCCGAAATATTCGCCGAGCGCGGCCTTGATTTTCGCGGCCTCCGCGGGGCAGACCTTGAAGTCCCGGGCCTTCTCGTTCTTGAAGGTCACGGAGTTGAGGAGGTTGTTTTTGGTCAGCGGCTGTTCGACCTTGAGGTTGATCTCCTCCCGGAACCTGGTTCTCTGCTCGCGGAAGGTGCTGGCCAGAGCCAGGCCTGCAAGCATGACGGCAATCATATCGGCCAATACTAATTTTTGGCTCATAATTTACCTCCCCATCATCGGACGACCGATTTTGACATTATCGATTCTAATCCTGATTTCTTGATTCTCAAGCTCAAGGGTTAAGCTCAAGGGTTCCCATGGCGTTTTTTTCATATTCTTCGGGCTGCATGCTCAAGGTGAGATATTTTCCCTGCACCCAGAACTCGGTGAGGTTTCCGGAGCGTCCGCTCTTCAGGTTCTCGCTGTTGCCGGTGGTGGTTGTGAAATGGAAATGACCCGGGTCCGCGAAGTCAACGATCATCCGGGTGGTCGGCCCGACCACGAAGATATGGCCGAAAGGCCCGAGGAAGGTTCCCTCATTGGCATTGACGGTTCCGCTCATGCCCTCGCGGGGGAATTTGCCAATGCGGTGTTTGTATCCTCCGGGCAAAAACCCGAACGGGGTGTAAAAATAGGAATGGCTGATTTTGCCCCACTGCCAGGCCGCGGGGTTCTTGCCGAGCTTCTTCTCCAGGTATTTCACGGCCTCGATGGCCGCGCGCCGGGTGAGGTCCTGGCGCGTCTCCCTCTGCGGGGTCTTCACATCGTCAAACCAGGGATTTTCCGGGTCAATGATGATTCGCTCGAGCGACCACATGGTGACCCCGTAGAGCGCGACCCCGAAAAAGTGGCCCCCCATTTCATCGCCGAAGGTGAATTCCTCCAGATTGTTGCGCGCGACCTCGTAAAGCGAAGCGCCGATGGAGTCCAGGCCCGCAACATAGCCGTTCTTCTGCCACTGCCTGAAAACCTTCACGGCCTTTTGCGCGCGCTGGTCCCTGCATGCTTCGAGGTCTTCCAGGAAAACCGGCACGAAGGTCCTGGCCCAGACCACGGTGGTATCGAGCTGGAGCTTTTGCATGTCCGCTATGGAAAATTTTTCTTTGCTGCGCAGCACCTCGTCAATGCGCGTGATGCGGTCCGAGTAATACTCGCTGCCCAGGTAATAGGGATAGTTGTCCGGGAAGTTTTTGTTGTTGGCCGTGGCGATATATTTCTGTTGGGGGTTGAACACATGCGGCAGGTCCTCAAGCGGGAGGTATCCCTGCCAGTCCTGTTCCCCGGTCCAGCCCTGGCGCGCCATCTCCCCCTGCTGGTCCGGCCGAACCGGGACATGGCCGGTCAGCCAGTAGCCGATGTTGCCGTCCCGGTCCGCGAACACATGGTTCCAGCCGACCGGGCCGCGATACATATTCTTGAGGCCCTGGACCCAGTCGTCCCAGTTTTTCGCGCGCGCCATATCGAGGTATCCCTGGAGGAATTTGCCCAGCTCCACCTCCACGAGCTTGACGGCATAGACCTGGTCCGGGCCTCCACTGGGGAAATAATAGCCGGTGATGCCCGGGTCTATGACCGGCCCGTGCACGCTTTCGCGCACCTCAAACCTGAAAGAACTCTTGCCCTTGAGCGGAATCTCCTCCTTGCGCACGGCAAAATTTTTCCACTCCCCCTTGTAAAGATACTGGCCGGGATTTTGCGGATTTATCTTTTCGATGAAAATGTCCATGGCATCGATGCTGGCGTTGGTGAGCGCCCAGGCGAGGTCTTTATTGTATGCGGCGCCGAAAGCGGGCAGGCCCGGGAACATCATGCCAATGACATTGAAGCTTTTGCCCTCAAGCTGGACATGGTACCAGAAGCTGGGCATGGGATAGACCGGCACATGCGGGTCGTTGCAGATGATGGCGGCGCCGGAGGCTGACTTTTCCGGAGCAACCGCCCAGTTGTTGCTGCCCAGGCCGCGGCTCACGCCCAGCAGAAGCCGGAACGAGGCCAGCATTTTTTCCAGCCCGCCCTCCGCGCCCGCGACCGGGACATCCTTCACCACCACCGGCGCGCCGGCCGGATATTGCGGAAGCAGGTATTTCATTTTGTCCGGGGGCAGTTCGCGCAGGAACCTGGTGTAATAATATTCAGTCCCGAACTGGCCGTAGGTCATGGCCAGGCCGAAAATGTCCGCGCAGACCAGGCTGTCTTCCGGCCGCCACGGATGCGGATGCGTGCGCATGAAATGATAAACCGGGATGCTGTCTCCCGCGTCCTGCAAATAGCGGTTCACGCCCGCGCTGAAGGCCTTGAGCAAAGTCTTCGCCTCCGCCGGCATGTCCGCGTATCCGCTCTCGGCCCGGCCCTTGTAATTGAGCGCGCGCATGAGCTTGTCCGCATTGAGCAAATCAATGCTTCCGAAAACCGGGAGCGTGAGACGGATTCTTCCGAAGAACTGGCACAACTCGCCCCGGCCCGCGCGCCGGATGAGGTCCATCTGGAAGAACCTGTCCTGGGCCATGGCATAGCCCAGGGCGAAGAAGAGGTCCGGGTCGTTCTGCGCCCGGATATGAGGAACGCCGTATTGGTCGCGGATGATTTGCGCGCGGGCCAGGAGCGGATAGCCCGAGGCCGCGGCCTGAATCCATTCCTTGCGCTTGATGCCCGCGGCGCAGGAAAAGAGCAGGAGCACGAGCGTCCCGGCCATGATTCTTCTTGCCATTTTTTCCTCCTTGCCAGCTGCCGGCTGGTTTCCAAACAGTTTATAGCCGCTCCTGCAAAATTCAATTCAGAGGGAGGAGAGAAAGGCGCGGAGACGGGTTTTAAGCATCTCCCAATCCTCGCGGCTGAAGGCCAGGCACTGGGAGAAGCTCAACTTGCTCTGCTTCAGGAAGAACAGGAAAGCTGGCACGAACTGGACGCAGAGGGAAAGGGTTTTGGCCAGGCTGGCTCCGAGCAGTCCCATTTTGGGAATCAGGAGCAAGCCCAAAATTCCATTAACCATTATGCCCGCGGTTCCAAAAAAGGAAGGCAGCCCGGGTCTGCCGATGGCCGCAAAGGTTGAGGAGGTTATCTTGTAAAGTCCCTCGGGCACGCGGCCGGCCAAGAGGACCAGGAGCGGGATATAGGCCGGGGCAAAGGCTTTTCCGAATAAGAGCAGGATGAGGGGATAGCCGAGGCCGGCGATTATTATGGTTAGCGCGATATTTATGAGATTAGTTGCGCGCAGCACCCGGGCCACCAGGGCGTATTTCTGGTCGGTCCAGTCGGCGCTCACCCTGGGGAAGAGCGCCATCTGGAAGGCTGCGGTGATGCGGAGCAGGTTCTCGCTCAAGAATATCGCGATGGAATAAATGCCCAGTTCCCTGGGTTCCAGGAAGTATCCAATCAGGAAATGGTCCAGCCGGATCTGGAGCACGAAGATGATGCTGGTGGGATAAATTCTGGCGGCGTAGCTTAAGATTCCGGCCAGGTTGTGCCGGCGGGGCACGGTCCGGAGTTCGGGCCGCTTGCGGGTCAAGGCCAGGACCAGGATGAGCATGAGCATAGAGTTAATCAGGGTGAGCCAGAAGTACCATTCCAGGTCTTTTTGCAGCAGGACTCCCGCGATGACCACGACCAGCAGGAATCCGAAAGCCTGGACTATGTTGATGAGATTGAAATTCCAAATCTGGCCCAGGCCGAGAAAGCCGAAGCGGATGGTCACGACCATGGTGAAGAACAGCCCCACCGGGAGCACAATCACGAAATATTGCCGGGGATAAGCATGGTAATAATGGTGCCACCAGTCCAGGCTGCAATAAGACGCCGCCACAATCAATATGCCGGCCAGGCAGGTCAGCGCCAAAATGGTGTAGAAATTTTCCGCCACCCGCTCGCGGAACCGGGAAAGGAAATAGGCCGCGGTGTCGGGCAGGCCGAAGCAGCCGACATAAAACATGGTCATGGGGATGAGCGAGACCATGGTGATGATGCCCCGGCCTGCGGGACCGAACAGGCGCGCGGTCAGGATGCTGCTGGCTATGCCAATAACCATTACCGCGGAGTCGGCGATAAAAATGGTGACGCTTTCCCCGCCCAGGCTGCCCGGCCTGACGACATCTTGCAGCAGACGGCTGATTATGCCCGGCTTTAATTCCATCGGCTATTGACCAGTTTCCGATTTTATCAGCGACCAGATATTTTCTCAAAGCTGAATTGGGCCGGCCCGGGTTTTCAAGTCCGGCTCATACAGGTTAAAATAGAGGGCGAGGTTTGCAGGAGGATAAAATGGCCAGGCGCAAATGGCAATTTGACACCTTGGCGGTTCATCTGGGCAACCGGCCCGAGCAATGGCAGGGCGCGACCCAGGCGCCCATTTACATGAGCGTGTCGCACCGGTACCGGAGCGCCGAGGAATTGAGCGAGGTATTCGCCGGCAAGCGGCCCGGGTATATCTACCAGCGGATGCACAATCCGACCAGCCGGGTTCTGGAGGACCGGATTGCGGGTCTGGAGGCCGGGGCCAAATGCCTGGTTTTCGCGAGCGGCATGTCCGCGATAACCAACACCATTCTCACGCTCGCTCCCGCAGGCTCGGAGCTCATCGCCGGCAACTCGCTCTTCTTGAGCACCTATATCTTCTTCACCAAGTTCCTGCCCCGCTTCGGGGTCAAGGTCCATCTCGCGGACAGCTCCCGGCCCTCGGAATTCAAGGCCCGGCTCAATTCCCGCACCCGCGCCATCTATCTCGAGAGCATCGGCAATCCGGGTATGGATGTTCCGGACCTGAAGGAAATTTGCCAGCTGGCTCATGAGCAAGGCGTGCCGGTGGTGGTGGACAACACCCTGGCCACCCCCTATCTTCTAAGGCCCATCGACTGCGGTGCGGACATCGTGATTCATTCCACCACCAAGTTCCTGAACGGGCACGGCTCCGCGGTCGGAGGCGCGGTGGTGGACGCGGGCAAATTCGACTACGCAAGCCGGCGGTTCCCGGATTTCAAAGACGCGGTCAAGCGCGCGGGCAAGCGGCTGGCGTTTTTCGACAAGCTCTGGCGCGATGTTTTCATCGTGCTCGGTGCCTGCCAGTCTCCGTTCCATTCCTTTCTCACCCTCCTGGGCATCGAGACCCTGGCGCTCCGCATGGAGAGGCATCTGGCCAACGCCGCGCTCCTGGCCGAGTTCCTGGAGAACCATCCCAAGGTGAAATGGGTGAACTATCCCGGACTCAAATCCAGCCGGTTCCACAAAGTTGCGCGCAAAGAGTTCGCCGGCAAAGGATACGGCTCACTCCTGACCTTTGGGCTTTCGAGCCAGGCGCAATGCTTCAAGCTGATTCGGAGCCTCAAGCTCTGCTCCAACCTGGCCAACCTGGGAGACGCCAAGACCCTGGTGCTTCATCCCTATTCCAGCCAGTATGTCAGTTTTGCGGAGGACACCAAGAAGGCGCTCGCGATAAAGCCGGAAATGATTCGCGTGTCCGTGGGCATCGAGGCCATTGACGACCTCATCGGAGACTTCAGCCAGGCCTTGAAAAAAATTTGAGGCGCGGACAAGCGCTTGCAAGAAAAACCGGGCAGGGGATAATCAATAAGGGGGCAAAAGCAAGCAGAGGAAAAATTGAATGGGGACTGACTTGTCCTGCGTAGTCCCGCTTCCAGCGGGACGAAGCAGGAAGTCCCTCGCACTGAAAGATAATTTCAAGAAGATGCGCGGAAAAATCATAACCATGTTATGGATGCTGGCTGGCCTCGTGGCCTATGGCCCGCGCATGCTCTGGGCGCAGATTCCGGAAAAGGAAATGGCCAGGCTCAAGAAGGGCAATGTCATCACCTTCACGGAAAAAGACCCGGGCACCGGAGACCGGGTCGCGGTGGGACGGGCCATTTTCACTGCCTCCCAGGAACTGGCCTGGAAGGTACTGACCAATTATGCGTCCTATCCCGAGTTCCTGTCCGATGTGAAGGAATTGAAAATAACCAAACGCGACGGCAACAAGCTCTGGATTCGAGTGCGCTTCCGCAATCTGTTTCCCTTCCCGGATTTCAAGTGCCAGGCCCTGGTGGAGGAATTTCCCTCCGAAGGCCGGCTCAAAATAACCATGGAACAGGGCGATTTTGACCAATATTACGCCAGCTGGAAATTGAGCTCCCTGGACTCGTCCAAAATCCTCGCCGAATACCGCCTCTACCGCTATGTGGGCTGGTGGTGGTTTCCGTTTGTGCCCAGCACCCTTACCAACGAGTCCATGGCTTCGGACCAGCTCCAGGCTTTCCGCAAGCAGGTAAAACTGGTGCAGGACCAGAAGGTTTCCCAGCCCGGAGATGTGATCAAGCCCATCTGGCGCAAATCCATTTTCAAGGATAAGAGCAAGGAGAAACCCAAGGGAGCGGCGCAGCCGGCAAAGGAGTCCAAACCTGAATCCAAGGCGGAAAAGAAATAAACAGCCTCCGGTCAAAATCATTGACTTGAGCATCGCCATTGAAAACAGCCTCCCCTCCGACCCCCTGGGGATGATTCCCGAAATCCAATACCTCGGCCACGGCCAGGGAGCCGAGGCCATGAAATTGTTTTTCCCCGGACTGAATCCCGCAGAGCTCCCGGCCGGCCTGGGATGGGCCGTGGAAAATGTCAGGCTCAACACCCATTCCGGCACGCACCTGGACGCGCCCTGGCATTATCATCCGACCATGGACAAAGGAAAGCCCAGCCTGACCATTGACCAGGTGCCTCTGTCCTGGTGCTTCGCTCCCGGAGTCAAACTCGATTTCTCGGACCGGCCTGACGGATACCTGCTTCAGCCCGAAGACTTGGAAGCCGCTCTGAAAAAAATCCGGCATAAATTAAAGCCGGGGGAAATTGTGCTCGTGCAGAGCGGCGCCGCTCCTTTTTGGGGCAAGCCCGAATACCTGGTCAAGGGATGCGGCGCCGGCAAGGCCGCCACGCTCTGGCTCTTGAACCGCGGCATCAAAATCGTGGGCACCGACGCCTGGTCCTGGGACCGGCCGCTTCCGAAAATCGCGGAAGAATACCGCGCCACGCATAACCCGGCCATCATCTGGGAAGGGCATTTCGCGGGAATTGAAAAAGGCTACTGCCACATGGAAAAAATGGCCAACCTGGACCAGCTGGCCCCGGATGGATTCATTGTGGCCTGCTTCCCGGTGAAAATAAAAAACGCCAGCGCCGGCTGGGTCAGGGCGGTGGCGATTTTGGAGGAGAGCTGATGCGGGCCGAGTGCCTGGCCGGAGCGCTTTTGCTTTTGGCAATGGCGTTTTCGCGCTTAAGCGCGCAGACCGAGCCGCGGCTCGCGGTGGTGAACGCCAGGCTCATCACCATGAGCGAGAGCAAGCCGCAGGCCGAGGCCATGGTGATTGAAGGCGAGCGCATCATTTATGTTGGCGGCTCGGAGATGGCTCAAAAAATTTGCGGGCCGCGATGCTGGATTCTGGACCTGAACGGCCTGACCGTGGTTCCGGGCTTCAACGACAATCATGTCCACACCACCGAGGGCGGGCTTTGGTATCTCCAGCCCGCTCTCAACGGCAAGAGCTGCGAGGAGGTCGTGAGAATTGTGGCCGAGGAGGCGAAGAAGGTCGCAGCCGGAGAATTCGTCTTCGGACATAGCTGGGATTACGGGACCTGCCCTAATCCTAACCGCTGGGACCTGGACAAGGTCAGCCCCAACAATCCCGTGCTCCTCACCCAATACAGCGGACACAGCGTCTGGGTCAATTCCTTGCTGCTCAACCAGCTCAAGATAACCCGCGACACGCCCGACCCTCCGGGCGGAAAAATCGACCGGGACGAAAAAGGCGAGCCGACCGGAGTCCTCCGCGACAGCGCCGCGGAGAGCGCCTATGCCCGGCAGCTGCTCGGTCTTCCCATGTCCCAGCGCCGCAAGGCTATTGCCAAGGCCCTGGAACTTTACCGCAGCGCCGGCATCACCTCGGTCCAGGACAACACCTGGGACCCGAGAAATGTATGGGTCTTGCGCGAGCTGAAAAAGCAGGGAAAACTCACCGCCCGCTTCACCTGCTGGGCCATCGGCGAGCGCTGGTACGGCAAGCCCCTGGCGCGCCTGGCAAGATATTCCCCGGAATGGATTCGGCCCGGGCCGGTCAAGATTTACGCGGACGGAGCCTTCTCCACCAAGACCGCGTGGATGACCAAAGCCTACGCCGACGAGCCGCGGAACTTCGGCATTCCCCGCCACCCCAAAGCCGAACTCAATAAGCTGGTCCTTGACGCTGCGGAGAACAACTACCAGCTCGCCATCCATGCCATTGGCGACGCCGCGGTGGAGTCCTGCCTGGACGCCATCGAGCTGGCGGAAAAAAATTTCCCCGAGGCCAAAAATCTCCGCTTCCGCATCGAGCATATCCAGATGGCGAGACCCGAAGATATTGCGCGCTTCGCCAGGCTCGGAGTGCTCGCCGCGGTCCAGCCCTTTGCGCTCTCGGACCCGGACAAGGATGTCCGGATCCTGGGCAAGGACCGCGCCAAAGAGGCCTATCCTTACCAGAGCCTGCTCAAGGCCGGAACAACGCTTTCCTTCGGGTCAGACTTCCCCGCAGAACTCGACTACCAGCCCATGCTCGGCATCTATTACGCGGTCACGCGCAAGAGCAAGACCGGCAAAGGCCCGCTCAACCCTGACCAGGCTCTCACCGTGATGGACGCGCTCCGCGCCTACACCATTGGCTCTGGCTACGCGGAATTCATGGAAAAGGACAAGGGCGCGCTGGAGGTCGGCAAGCTCGCGGACTTTGTGGTCTTGAGCAAAAACCCGCTTGAGCTCAAGCCGGAAAAGCTGAAGGACATCGAGCTCCGCTACACCTTTGTCGGCGGCAGACAAGTCTTCCCGGAAAGCAAATAAAATAGAGAGGAACAAGCAGCGGAATCGGGACTAAAGTCCCTCGCCCATTTTTTATCATTATCATTTTATCAGTTGCTCATTTTTTTGGTGTTCTTCGCGGTTAGCTCTCAAGGAGCGCAAGGCTGTTGCAAAGGTCAGAAAAGTGCAGGCGAGAGTTGCGAGCGAGGTCCACAAGCCCAGGCGGAAGGACCAGGGCTGGTAAACAAAATCCACGATGTGTCCTCCGGGTCCAGCGGAAATGGCGCGGAAGGTGTAGTCAGCCTTCCAGATGCGTATTTCTTGGCGGTCGAGCAGAGCTTTCCAGCCCGGGAAAAAATTTTCAGCCAGAAAAAGATAGCCGGGAGAGTCGGCCCGGAAAGCGATATTCAAGCGGTCAGGATTGGGCCTGGTGATTGAGGTTATGGCAAAGGCCGGGCCGCCGGCTCCAGGCCGGGGCGCCTTTTCCGAGCTGACCAGAATTCGGGAATGAAAATCAAACGCGCGCGCTTTCACCATCTGGAAAGCGGTTTCGTCGTCCTTTGCGAAAACCACATTGTTGAAAAATTCTGCGCGGGGCAGGGGATTTTGGTTCTCGTAGATATGCAGAGGCTGCTCTGCCAGAACCCGGTATTTGCCGCTCTCTGCGAACACCGGCGCGTGATTCCGCGAAATGACCCAGCGCAGATTGAGCAGGTCCAGGTAAGGAAGCTTATCCGGGGTTATCTGCTCCAGGTTTCGAAACCGGGTCTGGTAATAGCCGCTGATTCTGCCGTTTTCCCACGAGAAGATTTGCGGGAAGACCAGCGATGCCAGTCGCGCGTATCTGTAAACCGGGGCGCGAATCAGCGAGTCCACGGAGTCCGCATACAGTTTGATTCCCGCGGAAAAAGGGATTGCCCGGTCCATTCCCATCTCGGGCGCGAGCGCGAGGTACCTGCCCTGCAATTCCGTGTTCAAAAGCAGGTCGGCCATTTGCGGATGAATCTCGTAGGCTTGGTAGGACTGTCGGGGCAGATAAACCACGGCCAGGCCGAAAACATCAATCACGGACAAGAGCGCGAGCGCGGTCGCAGGCTTAAGCTTCCGCGACCAGAGCGGATACAAAACCAGGGCCAGACCGAAAATCAACCACACCACCCGCGCCGGGCCCGGCTTCAGGCATCCGGCAAGGATGATGAGACCTGCGGTCGGGAAGAAATAAGGCGCGGCGCTTGAAAGCCGGGGATGCCTGTGGTCCAGAAAGTCCTGGAGGCCCTGTCCGGCGATGAGCAGCGCGCACAGTTCCAGCGGGGTCAGAATGGCATTGACGCTCAAGAGCTTGTTGAGCAGCGGAAGGTGCTCGACCAGGGCGCGCAGCGATGGTCTCGTGAAAACAAACGCATAGCAAAGCATCAAAAGCATGAACCATAAGAGCCGGCGCGATAGCCCGCGGTTTTTGCCCAAAAGCCCGGCGATGAAACCGAGAAAGGTGATGAAGCCGAGGTAAAGCGGAATCGTGGCCAAAGGGCCGTAGAGGGACGCCGGCACCAGGTTCTGGAAGGACAACATAAGTACGGCTGCGGCCAGGACCGCGGGGATGAGATGAAGCGGAAGGTTGCTCACGGGATTGAAAATCCGCTGCCCGCGCAAAGACTGGGAGAGAAATTCCAGGAGCGGCAGAAGCTGGGCCGAGACCAGAAGCAATGCGAGCAAAGTTCCCGCGGTGAGCAGAACCAGGACCCGAGCCGAGTTCCTGCCGGCCTCGGCCACCACGAACCAGGCCGCAAACACGCTGGTATAAATCAGGGTCTCGTGGTCTCCG
>Ga0315282_10003452_pt1 | contig 28358 bp, 26 predicted proteins | sample YL17G07_20_MG_FD_203693 | JGI IMG/M metagenome (GOLD analysis project Ga0315282, IMG submission 203693) | Sediment microbial communities from Yellowstone Lake, YNP, Wyoming, USA - YL17G07_20 | ecosystem: Environmental > Aquatic > Freshwater > Lake > Sediment | place: USA: Wyoming | collected... | reverse complement strand
ATACTTCTCTGTATCATCCACACGCCTCAATTCATCCAACAACACGAATTACATTTATCATCAACTACTATCCAGACATGATTCCTATACTTTCTATACAATAAAAAAAAAAAAAAAAATATTATTCCAAGCTCCCGACGACCTTTTCAACCGCATGGAGTATCTCACAGGATTTCACAAGCTCCTTCATCCGGGTATGATCCGTGTACAATGGGCGATCCTCATCTAAGAACTTCACGTACTTTCTGACGACCTCTTTTGCTTTTGTGACTCCTTTGCCGAACTTGTACTCCCGGAAATCAAGTGCCTGTGCCGCGGCCATAAGCTCAATGCCGAGGATCCCGTAAGCGTTGTCGAGAATCTGGAAGTTTTTAATCGCGGTGTTCATCCCCATAGACACGAAATCCTCTTGGTCAGCGGCAGCGGGAATCGACTGAATCGAAGCTGGAGCAGAGAGAATCCGTTGCTCGACAATAAGCATATCTGCGGTGTACTGGCTCAGCATGAGCCCAGAGTACATCCCTGCGCCTTTTGTCAAGAATGCGGGAAGCCCAGCACTTAATGCAGGATTGTTCAGTCGGTTCATCCGCCGTTCAGACATGACACAGACCATGGTGATCGCGGCCCCTGCCATATCCATAGGGAGTGACACCGGGGAACCCTGGAAGTTCGCTCCAGTGAGCTGTAGGTTTTCCTTGGGGAAGAAAATCGGATTATCCCCCACGCCGTTTAACTCGATTTCAACCTGTGATCGTGCGTACGCAAGCGCGTCATGTGCGGCACCTATGACCTGAGGGGTGGACCGCATTGAGTACGCATCCTGAACCTTGCATTTTATCTTCCCTTCGATCAAATCCCCGCCTTTAATCAGTCGTTGGATAGCCTTCGCGCTCCGCACCGCTCCACAGAACCCGCGCGCCTCATGAATCTTTATAGTGTATGGTTTCATGTTCGCCTTCAACGCCTCAAGAGACATTGCCGTAGCGATCTCAGCCTGCTTTAACCAATTGTTCGCATCATACAGGAAGATCGCACTCATCGCAGTGAGAAGATTCGAGCCATTAATGATCGCGAGGCCGTCACGCGCATGCAGACCAGGAACCGGTATCCCAGCTTTCTTCATCGCCTCCCGACTTTCGAAGAGTTTCCCCTGATAATATGCCTTTCCTTCGCCAAGCATGAGCAGCGCTATCTGAGCCATGGGAGCCAGATCGCCACAAGCACCAACAGAGCCTTTCTGGCACACGAACGGGGTCACGTCTTTATTCAACAGATCCACAAGGGTCTGGGTGATCTCAGGGCAACAGCCCGAGTTTCCATGCGCGTGAACATTCACCCGCGCAAGCATCGCGGCTCGCACATACTCAAGCGGTGCTGGCTCCCCGATCCCCGCAGCATGGTTATAGATAAGGTACTTCTGGAAATCCTGAATTTGATCATCATTCAGTACGACCTCGGAGAACTCCCCGATGCCGGTATTGACGCCATACATGATTTCATGAGCCTTGATTTTTTTCTCAAGCATCGCACGACACGCGATGATGCGTTTCAATGCATCAGGGTGAAGCTGGATGCGTTCATGATGTCGAGCGACTTGCACTATTTTTTCAATGGTCAACCCAGATCCGGTGATGGTAAGAGCCATGGAATTACCTCCCTTTTATTAGATGAAGGGGTGGTACGGGTATTCAATATGTAGGTATTAAATCTCCCGCTTTTCGACAGGGGTACAAAAAGAGAAAAAAGGAGGAAAAAATACAATTTATTTGATTCCCAATACGAGAGGACCGAGGACAAACCCGGTCGCTGATTTTACTCGTGGGTCTGCATTTACTGCTTCGACTTTGACGGTGATCATGATCTTTCCGAGACCGAATACCCGTACACAAGAACCCACCGATGCACCAGCTGCTAAACCTGGGGTTAATGTAAGAGAGTTTTTATTGATAAAAACGAGCAAACCTCCGTTCACTGTGATGCCGACCGTTGTATTAATCGCTTCTGAGTCGCCGATATTTTCTATTGTTGTCCTCACACCAAAGAAGCCTCCTGATATGGTCTCTATCTGCAGCTCTGTTCTTGAAGGTCCAATCCTGGCAACAATCGCCTCGATGATCCAGGTGAGATCGAAGGTCGAATCCATGGATTGCAACTCTAACCAACTTCCATTATTTGCAACCCAGTCGCTTTTCCCGTCAGTCGCAGGACCCTCGACTGCAATCAGGGGATGTTCACCTGCGGCATGGGTAATCTCAAATGAAACCCAGATATCTTTCGTTGAGTTAAGAGCGATTTCCTCTGAAAGATTCACGCGCACCCATCCTCGCTCGGTAATAGTGTACGGTTCGGAGGAAAGGAGTATCCCGGGGTGTATCGGAGAACCTTGCTCGTAGATCTTAAGATTCCCCCGGTGTTCTGAACCGTCGTCATTACTGATGAAGACCTGCGCAGCGATAAGATTCCAGCCTTGGTATCGTGCAAGTTCCGAGGGCGTTATTCGAATCGCACCTTCGAAAGTACCACCACTCGTAAGACCAATGCCGGTTTCTTGTTGGCAATTTGGGTCATAAAAAGAAATGCTTTCTTCACCGATAAGTGATCGCTGACCGCTTGTTTCGTTACATGCGCTCAGTATGGTGCTTCTCTTAGGAAAAAGCAAAGGTGCTCCCGCTGTCGCTGAAAATACTGACACTGCAAACATTATAATTGCAAGTGTAGCTCCCACAACTGTGATTCCATACCGGCGATGCATCTGTTCCCCTCGGAGGATTAAGGAAATCCCTTCGATGTAGTATGGTTCCATTTATAAATATTTATAACTTTCTATAAAAGTTGAGTGGTTATGAAGAAATAAAGAAAAAACACCGTGTACTCGGTTACGTCAGCGACCCTTTCGTCCACAGGTCCTCTCTGATCGGCCTACCCGTCTGCTTCTCCCATTCCTTGATAGTCATCGAGTGTTTCTCACGGATCTTATCCCCATACCCCAGCCCATTGTATGAACAGAACGGGATGATGCCGTCCTCAGTGGTATAATGGATGCAACACCGCTCAAGCCGATTGACATTCAAATTGAACGTATCCATAAACCACATCGAGCCGACAAACAGACTCTTATAATGGAACCCTCGTAACGAATCATAACTCCCGCCAATCGCGGCATCCATAAGGATTTTCTTCAAATCAAAGTCCTTCGGCGCCTTCTCCTTATTGACGAACCGATCGACGTTGCGGAGGAACGCGGTGGCAATCCTGACTTTTTTCAACGGGCCTTTCGTTTTACTTTGCTCGTCGATGAACTCCATGAAACGTTCCACGTCGATAAATCTGGTAATTGGTAAGGGCTTGCCGTCCACCAGGAAAATATACGTTGCACCACCACACCCGGGATGTGCGGTGAACTCCACCTGTTTTTCCCCCTTCAAGGTTTCGATCAACTCCGATACTGGGTACACAAACGGAACCGGGTAGAAATCATCCCGTGAAATCTGACCGTCGAATTCCTTCTCGATGACCTCCATCATCCGCACATAATCAACCCGTTGTTTCTCCCGTTTCTCATCCTTTATTTTTGTGATTCGACCGCAAAATGACACCGGCTGGAAATTCACCCCGCGAACGATATCGATATTATCCAACGCAAACTGGATGATCTTCCCGGTCTCCTGCAGGTTCTTATCACCAATCAGCACGGGGACAAGGACCACTTTCAGATTCACCTTCCGAAGGTTCGCGATCGCCTGCGTGAGCTGATCAATCCACGGGTTCGTTTCCTTAGTAACGCCGTCGAAACTCATGTACACGGTGTTGATCTTCTCATCCTTCAGCTTCTGGCAGTACTCAACGCTTTCCGCTAGTTTAATCCCGTTCGTGTTCAACTGGATATGGGAAAATCCCGACTCTCGAACCAAGCGTAGAATGTCAAAAAGGTCATCGCGGATTGTCGGCTCGCCACCCGTGATCTGAATCGCCTTCGACCCAATGGGGCGCTCACTACGTGCCTGCTGAAGCATGCGTTTGATCTCTTCTAACGAGGGCTCATAGACGTACCCAGATGCGCCTGCATTCATGAAACAATATCCGCAGCGAAGGTTACAACGATTCGTAATAAGCAGGTTGGTCAACACGCTTTGCGACCGATGCTCAGCATACAAATCTGGATCAGCGAATAACGCGGTCTTGACATCAGGGGAAGGATCCCCGCGTTTTTCGTACTTCATCCACCGTTTATACAGGTTAAAATCACTAAAGTATATATCCTTGAATGCCCCGTGTTCACTGCACTGCTTCGTAATCCAGACTTTACCGTCATCCTCGACGATTTTCGCGTCGATTTTATGTACCTTCCCTTCCTGGAAACACGCAGGGCATACCGAGAATGTTTTCTCAAGTTCTTTCATAACGGTCAATCTTCTCCAGAATCTAAAAAGGCTATATGTCTTTTTCTTTATAGCTTTAACTGTGCAGGAGAAGATAAAAAAAAGGATAGACGGGATGGGATGTGGCAGGCCAAATGTAAAAGGATGGTGTCGGACCTGCCATATCGGTGTTCAGAACCATACTACGGTCGATCTCCTATAAAAGGATATGCCGAGAAAATGTCAATTTGCCATTATGACATTTTACACGTTCTTTAGATGAATCGAGAAATATCATTTGGTTTTATAAGGACCTGGACCATATCTTGTGACGGTCAGCTATGGTGATAATCGCGCCGTCGATTCTTTCCGCGGATTTCACAAGACTGGGCGAGGAGATCCGCGCAGTTGAACACGCGGGAGCACAATGGATCCATATCGATGTGATGGACGGGCATTTCGTCCCCAACATCACCATCGGACCTGTCGTGGTAGAGAACATCCGCAAGAAAACCACGCTGTTTCTCGATTGTCATCTGATGATTGAGCACCCAGAAAAGTACATCGAGGCGTTCGCCCACGCCGGCGCGGATCTGATCACGATTCATCAAGAGAGTGTCAGTGACCCTGCCTCTGTTATTGCTCAAATTAAAAAAGCCGGGTGCAAAGCAGGGATTTCCATTAACCCTGAGACCTCGTTTGAGACGATTCGAACGATTGTTCCCCTGGTCGATCTTGTGCTTATCATGTCCGTTCACCCTGGTTTCTCAGGGCAGAAATTCATCACCGAGGTGGTGCCGAAGATCAAGGAGGCCTTTGACGTGATCCAAAAGACCCACAAGCAAATTTATCTTCAGGTTGACGGCGGCATTACCGCAGAAAACGCAGGAATAGTGAAGAAGAACGGCGCTGACGTCCTCGTCGCAGCAAGTTTTATTTTTAAAAACCCTAGTTACGAGACCGCCATTAGCCAGCTTAAGACCTCGCTATAGGCCTGCTGCGAGATCCCGAAGCACTTGCTCTTTATCCTTTGCCTTCACCACACCGCTTGCGAGAAGAACACCGTCAGAGCCTAGTTCAATAGCCTTAGCGACATCTTTTCCGTTCTTAACGCCAGCGCCACAAAGGATTTTCACGTTTGTATTAACCGTTTTTACCGCATTAACAGTGGTACTAACGATCCCAGGGTCAGCAGTGGTCACGGAGATATCCCCGCCGATGAGCTCCGGTGGTTCGACTGCGATCATCATCGGGGCGAAGGTTGCGACCGCTTTCGAGGTGGCAACATTATTGGTACACACAAGCGAGTCCAACCCTACCTCTCGCGCCCGATTCACACACATGTCGATATCAGCCAGTATCAGCCGATGCTCACTGTGGTTAATGAGGGTGCCGATAGCCCCAGCCGCCTTAATCGCTTCAGGGAGCGTCCAGCCGGTACTGCTGCCTGGTCTAATCGGGTCGATATGCTGTGCATAGACCGGGATGCGGACTGCTTTAACGCACAGACTAATGTCCGTCGCCTGTACCGCAATCGCCATACTTGCACCGGTTTCTTTGGAGACCCGATCCATAATCTGAGCAAGTTCAAGCGCTTTGGTCCCGGTTGCCTCAGTGTAGGTTTTTACGTTCAATACAATCGTTGGAAATTTCAGCATGCGTTCTCTCCTCAGGGGAATATAGCTAGTAATCGACGAGACAGATAAATAGCTTTCATTTCTTAGAACAGGAAAGAAAACATTCTTGATGATAATAGGTCATTATTTTACGACGACTATCGTCAACACATCCTGATCCTTAAGCACGTGATCGAGCCCGACCTTTTGCCCCGCATGCTTCGCAGAAGGACCCCAGACGGTGGCATACCGAAAGGTCCGAATTAAATCCCGATGAATATGCCGACACGCATCGGCAACGGTCTGCTTCTCCCGAAGGATCATCGGCTGCCTATAGTCAGGTTTTTTCCCCACTGGTTTTAAATAAATACGGATGAGTTTCAAATGAGCGAAGATTTGTTCACGAAGCTCATCAAGGTTCGCATTATCCCGGGCGGAAATCGCAACAACGTTCCACTTTTTCACCCGCAGTTTCTCAATCGTGGTTTTCAGTAATTCCGGCGAGGCGAGATCTGTTTTGTTGATGACAACAAGCGCGGGTACGTACACCCGATTTTGCGAAAACGAATCAATGAGTTGATCCTCGGTGATGTCCTCCCGAAGCGTGATATCACCGTTAATCACAAACTCAGAGGCAATGGATTTAACGAGGGGTTTAGTTAAATGAGTTAACCGCACTGTCGTGTTGACAGTTATCCCACCATACCCTTTTTTTGAGATGACCACATCAGGTTTTTTCTGATTCACCCGTAACCCTGCTAAGTTTAACTCCTGTTCGATCAATTCAACTTGATGCGCATTTATCGCATCGACCATCAAGAGGAGCAAATCGACGCTTCGTACCGCGGAAATGACCTGACGCCCCCGGCCTTTCCCTTTTGATGCGCCGACGATAAGACCAGGAAGGTCAAGGAGCTGGATCTCCGCACCCTTGTACTTCATCATCCCAGGGATGGTCTCAAGCGTCGTGAAATCATACTCACCGACCTTGCTATCCGCCGCGGTCAGCTGATTCAGTAGCGTGCTTTTTCCAATGCTAGGAAACCCGACGATGCCTACGGTCGCATCACCGGATTTTTTAACAGAAAATCCCTTCCCCTTCGCACCCGCGCTCTTCCGTCTATCCGCCTCTTCGCGCAGACGAGCCATTTTCGCCTTGAGTTTCCCGATATGATGTTCTGTCGCCTTATTTTTCTGAGTCTTGAAAATCTCATCCTCGATTGCTTTGATTTGTTGCTCGATTGACAAATCCATAGGTCTATTCCGTCACCGAATACACAGGAACCTTATAATAAAAACGTATTGGAAAAAACACCTATTTTTTCGTAATGAGCGTCCCTGTTTTCCCCTGGAGCGCTTCCCAGCCTTGCTCGATATTTGAGATAATCACTCGCTCCCCGCCATACTCAATGAACCGCAGGGCCGCAAGAATCTTTGGCCCCATACTTCCCTCGGGAAACTCCCCGTTTAAATAATACTCTTTCAGTTCGTCGAACGTAACTGAGCCAAGCGGTTGCTGTTCTGGCGTATTATACCTTAAGAACACTTTTTCCACATCAGTGAGAATCAACAACACCTTGGCATCGACTGCCTCGGCGAGTCGCTCTGCCGCAAGATCCTTATCAACGACCGCTTCCAGTCCATCCAGACCCCAGCCTTCTTTTTCAATCACGGGCATACCGCCACCGCCAGAGGCAATCACGATGATTCCGTCATCAAGCATTTTCCTAATGATCTCTCCTTCAACGATGCGCACCGGGTCCGGAGATGGGACGACCATGCGCCAGCCGCGAGGCAGACGAGTCATCGATGCGCCTTGCTTAAGCATTTGGAGCGCTTCATCGTCCTTGTAGTACGGACCAATGGGTTTCGTCGGATGGGTGAGAGACGGATCGTTTGGGTCCACGATCACCTGTGTAATTAACGCGATCACCGATTTCTCTATTGTTTCTCGTTTTAGCGCATTTGAAAGACATTGCTGCACCATGTACCCGATGAGACCCTCACTTTCCGCTACACAAATCCCTAGCGGCATCTCTGGGGTGATCTCCTTCGCTGCCTGATTTTGAAGAACAAGTGCACCGACCTGGGGGCCATTCCCGTGCGTGATGACGACATCCCAGCCTGCTTTTACCATCTGCACAATGGAGCGACAACTTTCCCGCGTATTCGCAAACTGTTCATAAATCGTCCCTTTCTGCCCCTTTTTTATAAGCGCATTCCCACCCAGTGCGACAACAGCGCGTTTCTTCATGAGATTTTTTGAAATAGGTTCTCGGTATAAAAATCAGATGGTAGAAGGAACTATATACATCGTACAATTTATTTATAGGAACATATGTTTGAGGACGAACGAAAGAGACTTGTCTCAAATCTCGTTTCTGAGGGGTACATTAAAAGCGAGCAGGTGCAACAAGCGTTCTGTTCGGTTCCCCGTGAAGCATTTGTCCCCGACTTTATGAAAAAGCATGCGTATGTTGATTCTCCGCTTGATATCGGGGAGGGGCAGACCATATCCGCGCCGCACATGGTCGCTATAATGTGCGAGGCGTTGGATATTAAAAAAGGACAAAAATTACTCGAGATCGGCACGGGGTCGGGGTACCACGCTGCAATCGTTGCGCAGCTTGTTGGTCCCAAGGGCCATGTGTATACCATTGAGCGACGTCTTTCGCTGGCGAAACAGGCAAAAGAAAATATCAAAAATACCGGTGCGGTGAACGTGACCGTTGAACTCGGGGATGGTTCAGAGGGGTTGCCTTTGTACCAACCATATGATCGCATCTATGTCACTGCTGCATCGCCAAGTATTCCTCCCCCGCTCGTTGACCAGCTTCGGGATCCCGGAAAGCTCCTTGTCCCTGTCGGTGATATGTACTGCGATCTAACTCTTCTGGAGAAAAAAGAAGGGAAAATAAGGACGCATTCTTTCGGAGGATGCGTGTTTGTGCCACTCGTCGGTAAATACGGGCATACGTTATAGTTTGTAATGGATATCTCTGAGGAATTTTTTCCTCCACTCAAACTCCTCGGTATTCTCAAGTCCTTTGGGGATGAACCCGTCGACCACGCCAAGGACACCCCGCCCGGTTTCTTTCCCGAGTTTTGATTCCGCGATAACAACCTTGGTTGGGTTCGCGGTCGCACAAAAAATAGTGCAGACCTCAGGGATATTTTTAATGGCGTTGAGAACGTTGAGTGGATAGCAGTCCTTCATGAAAATGATAAATGTATGTCCAGCACCAAGTGCGGTTGCGTTGGTCTCCGCGAGTTTCTTAAGGGTTTCATCATTGCCTTCGCTGCGTATTTTACACGCGCCGCTTGCCTCGCAAAACGCGACACCGAACTTCCCTGCCGGAACCGAGGTGACCATGGTCTCATAGAGGTCCTCAACGGATTTAATGAAATGGGTTTGCCCTAAAATAAAATTCAGGTCATCTGTTTTTTTTATTTCTACAATCCTGAGTTGTACCTCATCCATAGACGACTCCCCACTATTCACTTGACAAGAAATAGAATCACAGTATTTAAGGATGCTAGAAAAGAGGGAAAAAAAGGAAAGAGAGGCTTCTGGTTGTCCTATGGGATCGTAGTTCCCGTAAGCTTACCCAGGAGTTTCTTTATGATGGAGAATTTCCACTGGTAAAAGATCACGTAATTCCTTGTAGATCGGTCAATCAGGTTGTGGCTCGCATCGTACGCAGAGGCGGTGGTCTGATACATCCCTGGGGTGAGTTCGAAGTACCCCGTGCTCGTATCATTGGAAACGTTATCATCGACTGTGGTCCACCGTTCATCCGTATAAAATAGATTTACCATCTCGTACTCGACTGAGTGTACGTTATCGGTAATTGCTGTGCTGACGTTAAATCCACTGTTGCTGATTACCAACGTCATTCCGAGGAGGTCCAATGAATAGATATACCCATATCCCAAATCGTACCCGAAGAAATGGAAGTAGGCATACCCTCTTTTAAGATTCGTGATCTCGATTTGCCGTGCAATAGTGATTGGATAGACCGCTGACCAGTCGCTTACTTCCCCATGGATATCTTTTGCCCGTGCAAAAATATTATAGCTCCCATTCTGAGGATACAGGTAGGAGGCAACCGCATGTTCACCAAATGCATACGGCCCAAACCAATCGCTGATATTGCCGTCACCCCAGTCCCACTGGTAGTACACTTGGTCCCCTTCAGGATCAGGGGCGACCGCGGTGAAGGTGAGCATTATCCCTCTACCAGCTGCAGTGGGTCCCCCAAGAATCAGAGGGCGGAACGGCGGCGTGTCAGGAGCCGTGGTGAAATTCCAAATTGGGCTTGTGTTGGATTCCTGTTGGGCGTTATAGGCAACGATCTGCCAGTAATACGTGGTATTGACCTGAAGTCCTCCAGGATTGTACATCGTCGTCGTTTGATTTGTCACGACCAGAGGTGGTTGATTATCTGTTCCGAAATAGACATCATACGAGAGTGTTTGATTATCACCGGTCCAATGAAGACGAATAAAAATAGACACCCCGGTTGAGCCTGGTGCAGGATATGGTCCACTGGGTACCGCGGGAGCGTCCGCTGAAGCAAAAGGAACACCCAAGGTCGAAAAGCTAGTGAGCAGCATTCCTACACAAACGACATATCTGACGAGTTTTTTATTCATAAAAGTCCCCCATGACTTTTTTTCCGCCGATGGTACATCGGCTTATGAATTCTTTTTCTAGTACAAATAAGGGTTTATTTATATATAAACATTGTGGATGCAACAATACCATATGCGATAAAAAATGGGAATAAAAAAGGTATAAAAGGGTTAGTGACGGAGATGATGTTCTCTAGCGGAAGATTTCAGATGCCCGACAGGTGGAAGGCTGGTGGGGCCAAAACGCAGGAAGATAAGCGAGGAAAAGACATGACTATCAATCATGCTTCCATTCGCATTAAAGGCGGTCAAGGTTAGCTCAAACAACCCCCAGGTAACGTTGAAGTAACAGGAGAAACCATCAGAGCCGTCATTATCCAATCGCTCCATGGATGCATTCAACCCCGGACTATAGACGACGAAAACGACAGAATGGACCGCCTCTGACGCGTTTGCTTCCACGAAGAGATCATGGTTGGTGATTATCATCGCAAGACCCAGAGAGCGTAGAAGATCAATGTAGATATAGGAACTGTTGAAGGAAAAAATCTTAATGTACACGTTACCGACCTGGATATTACTTAAATTGATTTGTTCAGCAATGGAGAGGACGAGCGGTTGAGACCAGTTACTCTCATTTCCAAAGGTATCCTTTGCTTTTACACGTATGTCGTACGTCCCATTCATGATCCATGTGTGATTCACGGTCATCGATTCATTTGAATTGAAAGGACCAAGCCAATCGCTGATGTTTCCATCACTCCAATTCCACATATAGAAGATTTGATCCTCTTCAGGGTCGGTCGTCACCGCAGAAAAGTTCAGTGAAATCCCTGATCCTGCAGCTGTCGGCCCTTCCGGTTGACTAGGTATCTCGGGGGGGGAATTAGGGTCTTTGAAACAGTACACCTTTTGATTATTGCTACTTACAAACACTTGCCCGTGGGCAATCGCAGGAGAGGACACGCCGCCACTCGTTGAATAATTCCATAGAATTGATCCGGAGACGGCATCAAGGCAATAGAATTTATCGGAGCTGACGTACACCTTCCCGTCGGCAACACTCGGAGATGAATTCACGGGACCTCCAGTTGGGGTTTTCCAAATAAACACCCCGGTGAGAGCATTGTAACAATAGATGTTCGTATCATTGCAGCCAAAGTAGATGGCACCAGTTGTGAGTGCAGGGGATGAACGTATTTGATTTCCGATCGGCTGCAGCCATATAGGATTTCCGTTTGTGGAATTTAAACAAAGGATCCAGCCAGCCCAGGTGCCAAGATAGACTCGATTATCAATGATTGCCGGAGCGGTCGAGAATTGTCCATATTGAGTTAATGAAATATTATGATTCAACCTTCCTGTCAATGCGTCTAAGGAGTACAGAAGTGCATGTGTACCATCTCCAACGAAGACGTTATTGTTAGCGACTGCGGGAGATGTAAAGAATGAAGTGTTTCCGCCTAAAAAACTCCAAATCAACGACCCGTTCGCGGCATTAAAACAATATACACTGTGAGCACCAACATACACCTTTCCATTCGCTATCGTAGGTGCACGACCTTGGGCACCAATAGTCCGATTCCACAGTTGATTACCATTCGAAGCATCAAAGCAATATAATTTATCCGCGCTAATATATAATTTTCCATTGTCGATTGCTGGATCACATTGGAGTGTAGTTCCTAGATTGGGGCTCACCCATATGGTATTTCCGGTTTGCATATCAAGACAGTAGACATACCCATCTGAAGAACTGAGGTAGACTTTGTCAGCGGTTGCCACCGGGGAAGATACCGCTGGTGAACCCACGGTCCGATTCCACAGGATAGTGTTTGTGTTCGGTGCGTGAGATGTTGAGTATCCCGAGTGCAACGCATCATGGCGGTACATCAGCCAATCATCTGTTGTTCTTGATGAAGAAGAAATAATGACAAGCCCCGAATTTACTGATGACGAGGGCTGTATTCCTAAAGCTGGTAAAACAGTGACAAGCAACAGCAAACTCACTATTATACTCATGAATTGTTTATTCATAGTAATCCCCCAAGTTGAAGTACTATTATATTATCCTTTAATAAATCTTTCGATAAGTGATCCGCTGTTCAAATTCTACCCTGTTAATGAAGACATGGATGCCCATAAAATACGAGGTTCTGTCTCTAGTTACTTCATGGTAAGTAACGTGGTTGTTCCCTGCGGGAGAACAAGGATTCGCGCGTCATTTCCTTTCAGGGTGAATGCCTGTTGTAATGCCTCATTTGGGTTCGTCGCGTATTTGAATTCAAAAAACTTCTCGATCTGCGTCCTGTCCATGGAGCTGACACAAATCACATGATGGTTCTCCACTGCTTGCCGATGGTAATATGCCTTATGAGCACCGATCACAAACGATTTACATAACGCGTCTTGAACCGCTCGTGCAGTCTTATGCATCGATAACCAATCGATATACAGCTGACTACCATGACCCTGTTTACATTCAGCAACAAGAATGATCACACCGTCATCCTTGACAATTTGGCACGCGGTGTACATGGCTTTCATCGCCTGATAGAGGTTAATATCATGGGGCGCGCCATTCGCTGCGGTGATTACGATATCGGGTTTTTCGTTCACCTCGCGTCGATACATACTGTCAACAAGTTTCACTCCCGCATCCATGACCAACTCCGGGTTCCCTGCCCAAGCGCCAACGACACGATCATGAGAATTCTGCACGACGTCTAGTGCAAAATCGCATCCGGCAAAATGCATCGCCTCAACCATTTCCTGATGGATCGGATTTTCCCGTAACACACCCATACGCGAGTTTTTCTCAAACAGCAAACTATGATTCCGTTGTACTGTGCTTTTCGAGGAAATCCCAGGTAAAATACTTTTACGGGTCCCCCCGTAACCAGCAAAATAATGGTACTCGATATCCCCAAGAAGGATTTTGAAATCAGCATCGACGTACTCCTTGAGAATCTCGATTTCGTTACCTCGTTTGGTTTTTCCGACATTGACGTGTTGTCCGTTTACGGCATCGTTCGCGATAATCATGTAGTTCCGAGAAATCTTGTCTCCGACGATCTCTTTGATCATCTCAGGTGTGGGCGGCGTATGTGTCCCTGTTGCGATAATAATCGTGATATCCAGATCATTGATTCCAACATTCTTTAGCTCTTCAAGCACCGGTGGTAACAGCATCTTTGTTGGGCAGGGCCTCGTGTAATCATCGATCACAATCGCGACGGTCTCGTCTGGTTCAATCATTTCAGAAAGACGATCAGCCCCCAAGGGTTTGTGCAGCGCGTCTTTAATCATGAGTTCAGGTTTCTGGGGCGCTATAAACTCTTTTGGTAGAACAACCTCAATAAGATTTTTATCTGGAACATCAAGAGGTAAGGTACTTTTCCCGTAGGGCAATTGAATGTGCATTGTTCTCTATCCACTCATGATTTTGAGTAGTGTTTCGTCCATCGCACCCGCCGTGGGATACGACCCAACTTTAACATATTTTTTTGACATTTGCTTTTACAAAAAAACAGAACAGTGCCGTCCTTTCTGACAAATAATTTCCCAGTACCTGGTTCAATATCAGAGCCACAGAATGAACATATTCGCTTTTCGACCATGACTTTTCCCCTCTTATCGCGGCCCACCGAGTTTCTTTGCTTCGCGCTGCGTTTCACTTAACATGAGAATGTCACCAAGCCGCACAGGACCCATGACGTTACGGGTGATGATTTTTCCTTTATCTCGCCCGTCAAGGACACGAACCTTTACCTGGGATGCTTCACCAGCCATCCCGGTGCGCTCAATGACTTCAACGACTTCACAAGGGGTTCCTTCGATAACCATAGTTTTAACCCTGCTTCTTTACTGCATCCAATTTTTTAACGAGGTTTTCTACAAGATCTTTCTCTCGGCCTGGATTCACAATCACGATTGCACTTGTCGGAACTCCAAGGCCTGCGGCATTACCAAGTTCTTCCTTGCTAGGAACGTACGTGTAGGGCGTATTTTTTTCTTCACAGAGAATCGGCATATGAGCAAGGATTTCCTCGGGCGTCACGTCCTCAGCCATGATGACAAGCTTTGCCTGGCCTCGCTCTACGTATTTGGTCGCCTCGTTGGCGCCTTTTCCTAGTTTTCCACCATCTCGAGCCTTTTCAATCAATTCATAGGCTAAATCTTGTAGTTCTTTTGTTGTTTGAAATCTGACATACATCGGCATGTTTTTTAGCCTCCTTTAAGAGCCTTCATCGATTCCATTCCTTAGGAAATGTAAAGGTGGGAATATCGCCCCCATATAAAAACCTTTTTCACCATTTTCCAATCGGCGTTCGTTCTACTTCCAGTCGATCTGCGGTTGGATATTCCTCAACAAGAAAACATTGATGTCCTTGTTTGGTGAGTTTTTTCGCGATTTTTTCAAGGAACCATGCGGCAAGTTCTACTCGTTTTTTCTCCTCGTCAACGAAGAGGAGGTGCCGGGGGATGTGGTACGTTTCTTGTAACATTGTGGTCAGTGTTCGAAGCGAAGTATTTGCTGGATAGATAGCTCCTTTCACGAGAGTGCCTTCTTTGGTGAGGACATCGTAGGGTCGTGCGATGTTGCGCGCACGTCGTTTGAGCCGGTTCCGGAGCTGCACACCGTCCTTGAACGAAACAGAACAATAATGAACACCGATCGAGAGATCTTTTTTCTGCACGTTTTGTAATACCCTCAATGCTGTCTGTTGGCTTCCTCGTACAGCTGCAGAGATGTCATTTTTTACCGAGTAACCTCTTGATATGAATGCCTCGCAGTTCCGCTCGGAGAACTCAAGTTCATTGAGATTCATCCATTGCACCCCATGCTCGTCCGCCCACGTGATCAGCGCAAGGATTTCTTTTCCCATGTTTGGAATGACTGGGATTTCAATTGCGACGTCCGCAGAAGAATCAACCATAATTTCGATTGCCTTTCTAATCGGGTTTTTCTCCATAGTAGACCAGGTGTGCGGAAGTGGGTGAAATCGCACCTCGTCAAGTCCTGCAGCGACAAGATCAGGAAGATGAGCCGAGTTTTTCAGCGCAGAAGTATACAAATGGATGTTGAAATGCTCGCCAAACGTTTCTTTAAAAAATTTAATGTAGCGTTGCGTGCGTTTCCAGGCCACAAGCGGGTCACCACCAGTGATTCCCGCGCCAGTGGCCTCAATGAGTTCTGCTTCACGGACCAACTTTTTCGTATCATTCTCATTTTCAAGCTCCCATTCATCAGCAAAGATTCGGTCAGTGCCGCCTTTTTTGAAACTCAGGGGACAGTAGTAACATTTCGTTGAACAAAGCCCAGTGACAAGCACGACCATTTTTGATCCCTTCGCGCACATTCTACATGCAGGTGAGAGTGGTGAGATATACGCGGTTTCATGAAGCCACGGCGTGATTTTCTTCATATCGTAACTGTGCATACTGCACTGGTATTAAAAGATACGCGATGAAAAAAAGAGTGATGAACTAGTGAAGACCCGGGTGTTCTTTTTCTTGCTTCGATAATTCCTTTTTTGCTATCGCGACATACGTCTTGTCGATTTCAAACCCGATAAAATCAACCCCGAGTTTTTGGCATGCTCGCGCGGTCGACCCGGTTCCCATGAACGGGTCAAGCACGAGCATATTCCGATGGATCCCATGGAGCTTAATGCACATCTCGGGAAGCTTCATCGGAAAAACGGTTGGATGCGATCGCGCATTTTGTATCGTTTCATAAGGGATGAACCAGGTGTTGCCTCGTGACCGGAGGTCTTTATTCGCGGTTTTCCAGCGGCCGATATTCGTCTTGTCCTGGTATTTCACGCCAATCGCCAGTTGGTCGATCTCGATGTTCCCGGTTTTTGTGAAATGAAAAATGAATTCATGGCAGTTACTCAAATATCGTTTACTGTTGACTGGCTGGTAATGCCCGACTGCGATGTCATCGGTGATGGTGTCGTACTTTCCCACATCTTGTTTTGGGATCGCGATGGATTTCACCCAATGAATCGTATTTTGCAGTACATAGTGATGTCTGAATCGTTGTGCGATGTCCAGGGCAATCCAAAGGTCAGAGGGTTTTCCGCCGACGTTCAGGAAAAACGAGCCTTCTTCCTTTAGAATGCGTTTGCTTGATTTGGCAACGTTCTCCATCCAGTTCAGATATTCCTCCCGTGGGCGGATATCGTTGTACATATGATACTGTTTGCCGATGTTGTACGGGGGAGATGTCACAATCACATCAACTATTCCTGGATCCATTCGCGTAAGTCCTTCCAGGCAGTCCATGCGGTGAATCGTGTTGACGGCAAGCATCATTACTCCCTATCCATTTCGTACTAGTATAATATCATATATCCATAAAAAATTTATAAGGTGTACTGTTTCCTTACGTCCGATGAACCAACAAGAGATTAAAAAAATCATTGACGCACATCATATCCGCTGGATCCAGATTCATTTCACAGACCTCATGGGTGGGCTTCGTGTGTTCCACGTGCCGATGGAACGATTCATGAAGGATGGGCTCCTTACTAAAGGCTCACGATTTGACGGCTCCGCTGTCGGATTTCGGAAGGTGGAAAAATCCGATATGCTTGCAGTGCCAGACCCGGAGACGTTTTTGGTGCTCCCGCATTTAGAAGGGGAGGCATTGATCAGAGCGAACCTCTGCGATGTCGAGTTAAATCCCTATCGAGCTGGTCCTCGAAACATCCTCAGACGAGCGATTGACACCGCCCAAGCGCAAGGATACGATGCGACCATGATCTCCCCTGAAATAGAGTTTTACGTGTTCAATCATTCGGAGGGGAAAACCACTGAGATTAATGCGAACCAGGGGTATTTCGTCCCACCACCGCTTGATAATGCAAAGGAGTATCGAAAGAGACTCTCTGATGTGCTCATGGCATGTGGATACCAGGTGAAATACCACCATCATGAGACCGGGAAGTCGCAACATGAAATAGAAATAAAAGAACTTGAAGCGATGGCCGCTGCTGATTTCTGCTCTTTCTTCAAATACGTTTCACGGGAGCTTGCCATGGCATATAACTTTGAGATTACGTTCATGCCAAAGCCGTTCTCCAACGAGGCCGGGAGTGGGTTTCACGCGCACATGCGTTGTACAAAAAAGGTCGGAACATGTTTTGTGATGACAGCGATGAATGTGGTCTGAGTCAAACTGCGCGATATTTCATCGGTGGGATCCTTGATCATTCACGGGGGATCGCCGCGATCGCGAATCCAACCTTAAATTCGTATAAACGATTGATCCCGCACTACGAGGCGCCGATCTACATCGCGTGGGCACCTCATAATCGAAGCAGCCTCATTCGGATTCCTGCGAAGAAAAACCTTGATGTCGAGGTGCGAAACGCAGATCCTGCGACAAACCCGTACTTGCTGTTCACCGCGTTAATCCACGCGGGTCTCGATGGCATAAAGAAAAAAATCATGTACGACATGGTGAGCAAGAATATCTATCATATGAATGATGAAGAAATCAGACAGCATGGGATCAAGAGGCTGCCTACGAATCTTATGGAAGCTTTGGATGAATTCAAACACGATGCCGTGCTAATGGATGCAATCGGGCACGATGGCGCTGACCTGTTCATTGAGAATAAAACACAGGAATGGCATCGGTACATGGGAGAAATCACTGATCAGGATTACAGGTACTACTTCCATTGCTAACTTAAATGAATGTTTCGTTACAATTGTCGAAAAAAAATCAGGTTGAAAAATAATGGAATTCGAAACCTGCGAAAAACTCGATTTTTAACGCCACCTTATGGGGATGCCCATATCAAAAATCTTCAAAAACTGGAAAAAAAAGAAACGAAGGAATATGTTACCGGAGAACGCCTCTGGTATTCCCCGGAAAAATAATAGAAAAAATGGGCCCGGAGAGATTTGAACTCTCGACCTACCGGTTATCAGCCGGTTGCTCCAACCGATCTAAGCTACGGGCCCGGATTTTGAGGGTGATAATACGCTTTTCCTATAAAAAGGCTTATACTTATCAACCTCAAAAGCTTCTCCTTTTTACAGTGGACCAGGTATGCGCTCGCAGTATGTAAGAAAATCAACATTCCGCCGATTCACGATTTTCCTTAACCACGTGGAAGGAAGACTGTTCTTCATTTTGAGACATATTTGGACTGACCTTTCCGCATGGACACTCGTTCTCACCAATATTATCACGATCACTTTTGCGTTCGTCGATCACTGGCCTTTCTCCACGATCATCTGGGTGTATTGGTGCCAGACCCTTATCATCGGCTTTTTCGCATTCCTCCGAGCTATCTCAATAACAGACATCTCATACCCAGGTGTGGAACGGATCCAGCTGAGGTTTTCCCTTAGAGCAAAACTGCGTGCAGCTGCCTTTTTCCTCGCCCATTTCACAGTCGTTCAGGCATGCCTCACTCTCATCCTCTGGGGAATCATCGGACCTGTTACGAACGTAAACGGGATCATCCTTTTCTCAAGCGCCCTTCTCTTCTTCTCCAACCATCTATTCTCATACATGTACAATAAAAAGAAGGAACGGATTGTGCGAAAAAATATCGGAATCGCGGTCCTCAGACCGTACCTCAGACTTCTCCCGCTCTTTGTCGCGTTCCTTTTTGCTGGAATGATTGTCGCGTCGTTCTATCTGATTAAAGACACGCAGCTGGTTCCGGTGGCGTTTCTCGTCCTTTTTGTTTTTAAAACCGGGGCTGACGTCACCGCCCATACCCTCGAGCACACCTTTCCGAAAGCGCGCAAGAGGCTATGGAGACCCCATTAATCAAGGAGCCGTTTCTCACCGGAAAGCTTCTGAAATTCAGCAACGTTCTGTGATACCTCGACACAACCAAGGTACGCCTTTTTGTTGTCCCGCAATGCATAGTATTCTATGATTACTTTTTGTCGCTCTTCTTTTAGACCAAGAGGAAGGTCGATGTAGAATCGTGCTTTGTCTCGTTTCCCTGTTTTCATTTCTTGGAGAATCTGTTCGACTTTCGCAAGGCTTTGCTTCGGATGACAATTCCGAACGTCTCTGCCAACAATCCCCTCCGGTCGCTTGAAAATCCGAGTGGTATGCTTGTTCCATACAATTACCTTATCGTTTTTATCAATCACGGAAAATTCAATAGGAATGGTCTCCATTAATGCCTGCAGAATATTATCGGGTAACTTTCCAATCATATGAGATCTCCCTGGTTTTGAATCGTGGAATAAGTACGATTTTATAACACTTTCCTCTGAGAAAAAAAAGGTATCGACATGTTAATACAGGGAAACACAATTTCAGGGTTCAATGGAGATCGAAAAAACAATCAAAGAGCTCTCGCAGAATGAAATTAAGGTCTTGCTTGCCCTGAAAAAACTCCATGGGAAAGCATCCCCGGAAGACATCTGTAAGACCGGGGGGTTTACCCAGGAGGTTGAGGTCGCGAGTGCAGCCGCGTGGCTGCAATCAAAAAAACTCGTGACAATCGACAATCACATTAAAACCGTGTACTCACTGGGAAAAGAAGGGAAACGATTTATCGAAAAAGGACTCCCTGAAAAACGAGCGCTCCGTCTTCTTTCAGAAAAAAAAGGAACCATCACCCTAAAGGATCTCTCTGGAAATCTTACCTCTGATGAAATACCGGTCGCCATAGGGTGGCTGAAAACCAACGGCTGGGCAACTATTCGAAAAGAGAAAGAAACGATTCTCGAGATTACCGAGACCGGGAAAAAAGCGCTCACTGAGGTCACAGAAGCAGAAAAAATCTTAACGCTTCTTCACGAACACCCTGAACAAACAATCGAGAAAGACGCAATCAAGCCGCTTGCATCCCGCAAGAACGTCATCAAAGAAAAAGAACTCATCACAAGTACCATCACCTTAACAGAACAAGGGGAAAAAATCCTGGAGAAAGGACTGTCGCTCCAGGAGGAAATCACCCAGGTTACGAGTGCAGTCATCAAGACCAACGAATGGAAACAAAAGAGCATCAGGCCATACGATATCCACTCGTTCGCGCCGGCACGGTACGGTGGGAAACCACACCCGCTCGTTCATCTTATCAATGAAATCAGACAGATCTTCGTTGAAATGGGGTTCCAGGAGATCCAAGGAGACTACGTCGAATCTTGCTTTTGGAACATGGATGTCCTGTTCATCCCGCAGGATCACCCCGCGCGGGAGATGCAAGACACGTTCTACTGCAGAGTCCCGTCAAAAATTCCGATTGTTGAAAAGAAACTTCTCGAGGAAGTTGCAAGGGTTCACGAAAACGGGGGAACCACAGGCTCCACAGGCTGGGGGTACACATTCTCCAAAGCGGAAGGGGAACGCGCGCTGCTGCGAACCCATACGACTGTCAACACTATTCGATATCTCTACAACCATCCGCAGCCGCCCTGCAAGGTCTTCTCCCTTGAGCGCGTCTTTCGGAAAGAAGCAATCGATTCAACGCATCTTCCTGAATTCTACCAGATCGAAGGCATCATCCACGAAGAGGGCGCACATTTCCGCCAGCTAATCGGGGTCCTGAAAGAATTCTACAAACGTATGGGGTTTGAAAAAATACGGTTCAGACCAGGGTATTTCCCGTACACCGAGCCAAGCATGGAAGTCGAGGTCTTTTGGAACGGGAAATGGATGGAACTGGGCGGTAGCGGTATCTTCAGACCAGAGGTAACTGAGCCGGTCGGGGTGAAAAACCCGGTGCTCGCCTGGGGGCTTGGACTTGAGCGACTCGCGATGCTCAGGTACGAGCTGACTGACATTCGCAGCTTATATATGAGCGATCTCGAATGGCTCCAAAAAACACCACTGCTGTAACCGTTTTTATCATTCTTCCACGCTTGGTTTTTACAGAAGAATAGCCGCCCACAATATTATTAAATTAGAGATATATTATATTTTTAAAAAAATGGTAACTAGTGTCAACAAAGATTTATATATTAATAAGAGAGATAGTAATTATCGAGGTTGTGAAGAAATGCATGCGCAGAAAGCGCTTCAAGCGATACTACTCACCTTCATTCTCACCGTAGGTTCTGTCATTCCCGCACTGTTAAGTCCCTCTGTTTCTGCCCAACCCACGCAAGGAAATACGACCCTCTATTTCACAAATGCGCTTAACTTTTCGGCAATTGAAAATTTCTCTGATTTTGGGTTCGCGCCCATCTCACTGAACCCTCCGACAAATCAAAACGATTCACAATATCCACCAATTCTTTTTGTAAAAAACACAACAAAGCTCCTCCCGCGGTATACACTCAATTCAGATCAATGGATCACCTGGTTTACCTCAGCATGGCTCATCTACTTCCTCGAAGGCACCCCGGGATTCAACCTGAGCGATCTTTTTAATTACTTTGGAAACGGCACCTTCAACGGATACGACATCACATTACTTCTCCCCAATCCGTTTAGAGTCGTTGAAAGCTACACTTACAATGGAAACAGTGAAATAACCATCAACGGCGATCTTTCCTTTAACCTGTACTTTACACCACCAGAAAATGAACGACCAAAATTCAGAGACGAACTCAAAGTAGGGCTCTACTCATTAAACCAAAACTCACTGTTGCCGCTCCCAAAACTCATAACAAACACCAATATCACACTCGCCCCAAAAGGGTCCAACATTTATAATCAACCCATTACACTTCAAAATGTAAGTCACACCCTGATACCCGGAGAGAGTTTGCTCTTTAGTGTCGAAATCATCCCGAGTAATAAGACCCTCCCAACTGTGATAACGAAATTGTTTAATGTGAGCAAATTCCTTGAACGATGGGAGAAACGAGCAAATCGTTTGGAAAACCGCACGAGGCTCCCCACCCTCCAAACCATTGGAACGACGATAAAGGACATCTTGTCAGTACTCGAAGAATCCGGCGTCAACATCACCTCGAAGGATATTGCTGCGATACTCAACACTTTTATCTCATCAAGGTTTGTCTATGACTCCAGTATTCATGCCTCATCGGTGACCGTACCAGCAAAAATCTCTGAAGAAGACATCCGCATCTACTATCTCCATGCAGGTCAAGGGATGAATGAAATACCTTCTGAAGGGACGAATAAAACGAGTACCAAAATAAACACGACACCGACCATTTGGACGACCGATCAGGTACTTGATAGAAACAAAATTCTTAAGGTAGGAAACGTCACCGCAGAGCTTTATTTCTATAGAGCTTTAAGCATTTTTCCAGGGAAAGTCACCGTGACCGTGTCATTATATGATGATAATACCACGATAGCATCCGTCGAAAAGGTACTTACGAGAAAAGAGACCCAAGCCTTTTATCAAAAACCGACAGATCCGATTATCTTTCGCTTCACCGGTTCTGACGTGGAAATAAGCAACGGTCATTATCTAGGGGTAGGTATCTCTCTTAGTAGTGGAACAAAAAAAGTCAGAACACCATTATATGTACGATACGACTCAGCCGCGTACCCTGCATTTCTCAGAATCAAATACGAAGAAACACAAAACATAAAAATCCGTGATGCAAATGTCACCCCCGCAGATAAAAAGATTATCCCCCATGGAACCGTCGAATACACACTTAACGTAACCAGCCTTAAAGCAGACAACCTCACGATCAGTACGATTGAGGGAGAAAAGATAGGAGCCTGGAGCATTACCGTCCCTGAACCAATGACGGTTGCTGCAAATAGCGTTACCAGGATCCCAGTGTTTATTAATTCAACAGATCCATTGAAAGCGGCCTATGGGAACACGGTTAATCTCGTTATTGTTATTAGTGGAAAAACCGGGATTGCACGTGAGTCAGCCTTCGCTGAGGTTTCCAAGGATGCGATTCGCTACAGCGTAGAAATTCTTGACTATTCAAAGAGCATTACTATCCCGAAAGGCGAGAATGATGATTTCAATTTCATCATTAAAAACAACAATACCGGCGCAGATAATGATATAGATAATTACACGGTCAGTGCGACATCAAAGAACCATTGGCCGATTATCGCACGCGATTTAATCAGAAATGTCCCGCGCGGGGGTACGAGCGTCGCGGAAGACGCCAGAGTTAATATTGAAGTGCCGAAGAACACTTCCCTGGACTCAGACGTGGTCACCGTTACCATCACGTCCGTGACCGATCCTGGTACAACTGCCAGTATCACAATCACCGTAAATGTCCAACCCCCAGGAATCCTTGAAAGTATCTACAAATCCTTTAATTCCCTGGCAAAATCACTGGGGCTTTCTGAAATCTTTGGTGATAATGCTGGTGTCGCGCTAGCCGGGATCCTCACGATAATCATTTTATTCATCATCATTATACTAGCATTTGTGTTAACCTTGAAGGATGTGCGAATCCTCTGCACAGATCGCATCAAAGAAATCGAGCCAGACCAACAAGCACTCTTTGAGCTCACGTTGAAAAACCCGACGAAAAAACCACAATCATACGAAGTAACAACACAACAGACAGGACAACCCGCTCAATGGGCTATCACTACTGAACCAACAAGGCTACAGGTCGAAGGTAGACAGTCAAAACCCGTCCAAATCATCGCCACGCCAGCAGAAACAATCATGCCGAAAGACTGGACCGAAATCACTGTTCGAGTACACAAAACCAGCAAGAAAAAAACAGAGCACATCGACCTCATGGCCATGATAAAGGAAGGAAAAACGCTCCTACAAATAGGGAACGTCGCACACTGGCCCATAGAATTCAACCCTGGTGACCGCATCGTCACCTCGTTTTCCATCTCCAATAAAGGAACGATATCTGCCCGAGGTATCACCATCTTTTTATACATCAACGGAAAACAAAAAAATAAAATCAACGCTACCATCCCAGCGGGTGGTGTCGCAGATGTCCAGATGCCCTGGATCGCGGTGAAGAAAGGGAAAAACAAGGTGCGAATCCGCCTGAAAGAGCAGTAAACCTTATAATGGGGGATTAATTCGGTATTGGAAAAAGGTGTCTCCTGTGCCAGAAGTAGAAACAAAAACAAAAAAGGAAGACCAAGAGCAGATCAAGAACGCGGAAAAGAAATACCAAAGTCTCATAGTAAAACGAAACGAGATGAACCAGATCGCCAAACAAATCCGTGATGAACGAGACATGCTCAACGGGAAACGCAAAGAACTTAAAGACGACCTTGAGAAATGCAAGAAAGAACGGGAGAAGTTTGTCGCAAAAATGAAGGAGCACAAGGAAAAACGCAATCTATACCAACGACAGGCAAAGGAACTGATTGAGGCGAAACGTAAGAAAAAAGGGGACGTTCAAAAAAATCTGCCACTCCGCGTCGAGGAAATCAAAGCCGATATCCAGATGATGGAATACGAACAGGAAACCAGCATCATGGATACAAGAAAAGAAAACAAATTAATTGATCGCATTAAACAAAAACGACGGGAATTCGCTGAAGTAAAAAAACAAATGGACAAGCAGCAACTCATCGAAGTTGATTTGTCTGATACAGATAAAGCGATCACTGAACTGTTCAAAAAAGCAGATAAGGAACACGAGAAAGTCCAGAAATACTATGAAGAGAGTCAGAAGAAACACGAAGAGTTCAAAACATTCATCAATGAAATCGCAACCTTAATCAACGAAGCGAACAAGAAACATAAAAAATTCATCGAAGCCAGAGAAGAGGCACAACGAAACCATGACAAAGCACTCGAGATGCGGTCAAAGATAGTCTCCGTGAAAAGAGAACGCATTCAGCAGTACCAACAATCGAAAGAAATATTACGAAGCCAGAACCTCAAAGCGCGTAAGGAACTCATGGATACTGAGAAGCTTGACAAGGCCGCTGAGGAATCTGTCGTAGCACTGAAGGATGGAAAGAAGATCATTCTCTCTGGCTAACCACGTTTTTTTATCGGCAATCGTCGAAGACAAATCGGCACTTTTAAGTACTCTACCTAGTTTTGCACCCAGGATTTAATATGGAACAAATTGGTATAGTAAGTTATGGAGCACATATTCCTCGGTACCGTATCAAAGCAGAGGTGATTGCCGCGGTCTGGGGAAAAGATGGAGAAGCCATCAGCCGGGGACTTGGGATTATTGAAAAATCGGTTCCTTCAAGTGATCAAGATACAGCGACTATCAGCGTTGAATCGGCACGAGCGGCATTGAAACGGTGCACGCTGAACCCTTCTGACATTGGCGCTATCTACGTCGGGAGCGAATCACATCCGTATGCTGTGAAACCGACTGGGACCATTGTGGGAGAAGCAATCGGCGCGACACCAGATCTTATGGTCGCTGACTATGAATTTGCTTGTAAAGCAGGAACCGCAGCAATTCAAACCTGTGTCGCATTCGTCAAAGCAAAGATGATCAACTACGGGCTTGCCATTGGCGCGGACACGTCGCAGGCAGCACCCGGGGATGCTCTTGAATATTCCGCATCTGCTGGAGGCGCTGCATTCATCATCGGACGAGACAATGTCATCGCCACCATCAACGATACCCTTTCCTATACCACTGACACCCCTGATTTCTGGCGACGAGCAGAAATGAAGTACCCGTCACACGGCGGACGTTTCACCGGAGAACCCGCGTATTTTAAACACATCACAAACTGCGCAATGAATCTTATGCAAAGAGCTGCGACACAACCAAAAGACTACACCTACGCAGTCTTCCATCAGCCGAACGGGAAATTCCCAGTGAATGTTGCTAAAAAACTTGGATTTACCTTCGATCAAATTAAACAAGGCCTTTTGGTGCCATACATCGGAAACACGTACTCTGGCGCATCCATGATCGGGCTTGCATCGGTCCTTGATGTCGCAAAACCAGGGGACCGAATCTTTGTGACAAGCTACGGATCAGGTGCTGGAAGCGACGCGTTTGATATAACGGTTACCGATGAAATTACGCATCTTTCGCGTCAAAAAGCACCCACTATCGCCGAGATGGTCGCAGACAAACAATATATTGACTATGGGACGTACACGAAAATGACAAACTTATTATTCTGGGAGTGAGAACGAATGAGAGACGTTGCCGTTATTGGAGTTGGATTGACAAAATTTGGCGAGCTTTGGGATAAGTCATTCAGACAACTTATCGCGGAGGCCGGATCAAAAGCAATCCTTGATGCGAAAATCGAAGGGAAAGACATTGATGCGATGTATGTCGGGTCGATGAGCTCCGGGCGATTCGTCGATCAAGAGCATATTGGTGCGCTGGTCGCCGAGGTTTCAGGGTTTTCTCATCTTCATATCCCTGCGACCCGCGTTGAGGGAGCCTGTGCATCGGGAGGTCTTGCGGTCCGGGAGGGATACCTTTCTATTGCATCTGGCATGAACGATATCGTTGTTGTTGGTGGTATCGAAAAGATGAATGATGTCGGCGGCACCGCAGCCACAGAAATCCTTGCGACCGCATCAGACCAGGAATGGGAGGCGTTCTTTGGTGTGACGTTCCCGGGAATCTATGCGATGATCGCGACACGACATATGTATGAATTTGGGACAACGAAAGAGCAACTCGCCCAGGTCGCAGTCAAAAACCATGCAAACGGCGTCTTCAACCCCTACGCCCAGTACCAATCACCTATTTCACTTGAGTCTGTGCTGAAAGCAACAACCGTCGCATACCCCTTAGGGCTCATGGACTGCTCGCCGGTCAGTGATGGTGCAGCCTCCATTGTTCTCTGTGCCGCTGAAAAGGCAAAAAAATTCACGGATAAGCCAATAAAAATCATTGGATCCGGACAAGCCTCTGATACCCTCGCCCTTCATGGACGTCGAGATATCTGTACGCTTGATGCGACTGTCTATGCCGCAAAAATGGCATATAAACAAGCACACATCACCGCAAAAGATATCGACTTTGCTGAAGTACACGATTGTTTCACGATCGCGGAAATCTGCGCGATTGAGGATCTCGGGTTCATCGAAAAAGGAAAAGGCGGACAAGCAGTTTCAAACCACATCACCACGCTGGACGGTCAAATACCGATAAACACGAGCGGTGGACTCAAAGCCAAAGGACACCCCGTGGGAGCGACCGGTGTTGCTCAAATTGTCGAGCTCGTGTTGCAACTCAGGGGCGAAGCAGGGAAACGACAGGTCAAGGACGCGAAAATAGGGCTCGCACACAATGTGGGTGGCTCTGGAGCAACCTGTGTGATTCATATCCTGGAGGCGATGTAACAATGAAAGAAGGCGTCGCACGTTTCTGGAGGGAAATCCCTCAGCGATACAACTTTATGGGAAACCAATGTGGTTCTTGTGACCGAGTGTTTTTCCCACCACGCGAATCATGCCCGCACTGCCGGCGAAAAAGCATCGGCGTGATGAAAGATGTAAAACTCTCAGGGAAAGGAGAAGTAGTGACCTACACCATTATCCATGTCGGCCCTGAGGATTTCGAAGATCAAACACCGTATCCGATAGCGATCATACAGCTAGAGGAAGGCCCAAAGATCACCGGCCAAATCGTTGATACATCTCTTGATGAGGTAAAAATCGGTATGAAGGTCGAAGGGACATTCCGAAAGATCCAGCAGGACGGCCACACCGGTGCGATTTACTACGGGTATAAGTTCAAAAGACGACGCGAGTAAACCACCACCTTATTTTATCTTTTTTTCTCTTTATTAAAAATAAAGTAGTAGAATGATGTTTAAAAAAATATAAACAAGAAAGCCCCTTCGGGGAAATCTAAATCACTTCATTATCCAAAATAGTCGCAATCTCATTTCGGTATGAATACTACGAAACCCTTACCCTTTTTG
>Ga0315282_10003451_pt1 | contig 28359 bp, 22 predicted proteins | sample YL17G07_20_MG_FD_203693 | JGI IMG/M metagenome (GOLD analysis project Ga0315282, IMG submission 203693) | Sediment microbial communities from Yellowstone Lake, YNP, Wyoming, USA - YL17G07_20 | ecosystem: Environmental > Aquatic > Freshwater > Lake > Sediment | place: USA: Wyoming | collected... | reverse complement strand
CCGCATCCGCACCAAGCGCATCCGTTACGTCACCGAGCTGTACGCCGAAGTCTTCGAGCGCGAGCTCAGAGGCGCGCTGGCGCAGTTCCGCGGCATCCAGCAGACCCTCGGCGCCCACCAGGACCAGGCGATGATCGCCGCCTACTTTGAAGGCCGCGTGAGAAAGGTCAAGAGCGCCACGTTCAAAAAAGAATACCAGCGCCTGCTGGAGCGCTCGCGCAAGCGGCAGGAATCGCTGCGCCAGGCGTTTTCCCGCCGTTGGCGGCGTCTGCAGCGGAGCGGCTTCGAGCAGGGCCTGTTGCAGCGCATCAAGGTTGCGGGCGCAAGACGGTAGCAGGTAGTCAGGAGCAGGCAGCCGCCGGCCTACGGATTGCAGCCTGCAACCTGCAGTCCTGAATCGGGTGTATCCTCGGGCAGAACTCACGGGCGGAGGATTTATGACAAGAAGAACTATTGTTTGCGCGCTGGCGCTGAGCGTGGTCATCTGGCTGGGCGGCATGTTGCTCACCGCCCAGGAAGCGAAACCGGCCGCGGCCCAGGCGCCGGCCAAGGCTGGGGAGCGAACGGCGTTGCCCGCTGCGGCGCGGGAGGGCGGAATGGCGCTGCACGAGGCATTGGCCCGCCGGCGCTCGATCCGCGAGTACACCGACAAGGTCCTGAGCGAGCGGGAGCTGGGACAGTTGCTGTGGGCGGCGCAGGGCGCCAACCGTCCCGATGGCCACCGCACGGCGCCCTCGGCCATGGCCCGCTATCCGCTGGAGCTGTACGTGGCCACGCCCTCGGGGTTCTTTCATTACGAGCCACGCGAGCACCAGGTCGAGCGGCGCGGCGGCGACCTGCGGCCCGCCATCTCCAAGGCCGCGCGCGGCCAGAAGCAGATCATGCTATCGCCCGCCGTGTTCGTGTTCACCGCCGTATTCGAGCGCATGGGCGCGAAACCCGATGACCCGCGCTCAGCACGCTGGATTTATGTGGAAGCCGGCCATGCCGCCCAGAACCTGCTGCTGGAGGCCGTGGCGCTGGGATTGGCCGGGGTGCCGATGGGGGGCTTCGACGACAAGCAACTCCAGGAGAACCTCCCGCTGCCCGCCGATCACCGGCCGGTTTACATGGTGGCCATCGGACAGCCGCGCTGAGGTTGCGGCCGTAGCTGCTTCGTGCGGTAAAATATTGGGAAGGCGTGGCCGTCGCCACGCGACAAGACTGGCATGGGCGTATACACTCTGGTGTTGGTCGGAGCGGGCATTGTGGCAGGGGGCGTCGCGGTGGCTCTTTCCTTCCGTGGCAGAAAGAGCGAGGCAGAGAAGGAGCGCGAGCGGCGGTTGAAGATCAACGCCGCAGGCCGCATTTGCGATGGGACCATCGAGAAGCTGGCCGAGCCGGCCGCCGCCGGCGGCCCCCGCCTCCTCTACTACTCCTACACGGTCGGCGGGGTCACCTACTCGGCCGCCCAGGATCTGTCCATGCTTCCGCCCAAGGTGCGGATCGGCAACTGCCACGAGGGCTTTCCGGCCAGCGTCAAATACCACCCCCAGGATCCATCCAGCTCGATCGTCATCTGCGAGCTCTGGAGCGGGCTCCGTTAGGCCAGTTGAACCGCCTCCCTTACGGTGTTATGCTTGCTTCCTGTCTAGCCTGCCAACTCTTGCGTAAAGGACTGTACAGCTATGTCAGGCCATTCAAAATGGGCCACCATTAAGCACAAGAAGGCGGCCACGGACGCCAAGCGAGGCCGGACGTTCACGCACCTGATCAAGGAAATAACCGTGGCGGCCCGCAATGGCGGCGGCGACCCGGACGCCAATCCGCGCCTCCGCACCGCAGTGACGGCGGCCAAAGCGTCCAGCATGCCGGCCGATAACATCAAGCGGGCCATCCAGCGCGGCACCGGCGAGTTGCCCGGCGTTCAGTACGAGGAAGTGACCTTCGAGGGTTACGGTCCGGGAGGCGTCGCTATTCTGGTCGAGGTCGCCACCGACAACCGCAACCGCACCGTCAGCGAAATCCGGCACATCTTCTCCAAGCAGGGCGGCAACCTGGGCGAAGCCGGCAGCGTCGCCTGGATGTTCAAGAAACGAGGCTATCTCGTCGTCCCCAAGGAGAAGGCCGACGAGGAAACGCTGATGTCGATCGTGCTGGATGCCGGCGCCGACGACATGCGCGACGACGGCAGCAGTTGGGAAGTCATCACCCCACTGGAGAGCTTCGAGGCCGTTCAGCAGGCGCTGAAAGCCGGCCATATCGACGCCGCGGTCGCCGAGGTTTCCTTGATCCCGGCAAACTACATCAAGCTGGAAGGCAAGAACGCCCAGCAGATGGTGCGGCTGATGGAAACGTTCGAGGAGCACGACGACGTCCAGCACGTCTATTCCAACTTCGACATCGAAGAAAAAGAACTGGAAGCCGTCAGCGAATGAAGAAGGTCGCAGGTGACAGGTTGCAGGTGGCAGGCAGAGTCGCTGCCACCTGCCACCTGCCACCTGCCACCTGTAACCTGACATGCGCGTACTGGGCATCGATTGCGGCTCGGAACGGACCGGCTACGGCATCATCGACAGCGACGGGATCTCTTACGAATTGGTGACCTGCGGCGTCATCCGCGCTTCTCCCCAGTGGCCTCTTCCCGAACGCCTGCTGAAGATTTGCGGGGAACTGGAGCGACTGGTGGGCGACTACTCACCGCAGGTGGCCGCCATCGAAGACGTGTTCTTCGCCCGCAACGCCAAGAGCGCGCTGAAACTGGGGCACGTGCGGGGCGTGGCGATGCTGGCGGCGGCCCGGGCGCGCATCCCGGTGGCCGAGTATTCGCCCCTGCACGTGAAATCCAGCGTGGTCGGGTACGGGCGGGCGGAGAAGCGGCAGGTGCAGCACATGGTCAAGGTGCTGCTGCGGCTGCCGGAGCCGCCGGAGTCGGAAGACGCCGCCGACGCCCTGGCCATCGCCATCTGCCACGTCAACATCGCCCGCGCGGCACAGGCGCTGGGCCTTCCTGCCGCGGCCGGCCCGTCCCGCCGGCAAGCCTCGCGCCCCAGGCGAGAGAGAATCGTATGACTAATCAGGCTACAGGCTACAGGCTGCAGGCCACAGGCCAAAGGCCACAGGCCGCAGCCGCTGCGCGGCTGCTGATGGCGGTGGTAGCGCTTGCCGCTTTTTTGGCTCCGGCGGCTATTTGCCAGCAGGAGCCGCCGGCCAAACCCGCTCCGGCCAAACTCACCTTCGTCAAGCAATTCCCGGGCAGCGTTCCTGATTACTATGCGGTTTTGACGACCGGCGAAGGACAGGCGGAATACGCCATGGCGCCCGACGATGCTGATCCGGTGCGCTTTAAGCTGTCGGAGGCCACCACCCGGGAGATATTCCAGCTTGTGGAGCGCCTGGAGCGCTTCGAGAACGCCCAACTGGAGACTAGCAAGAAGGTTGCCTTCATGGGAAAGAAGACCTTCCGCTACGAGGCCGCCGGCCGCCGCGGCGAGACCAGCTTCAACTACTCGGAAAACACCGACGCCATGGCCCTGGTCGCGCTGTTTGAAAAAATCTCGGCCACCCAGCAACACCTGATCAACCTGGAACGGCTGGCGAGGTTCGACCGGCTGGGCATCATGAAGGAGTTGTACCAGGTGGAGGCGGCGCTGGACAGAAACGAATTGATTGAAGCCGCCCAGTTCATTCCCGTGCTGGAGGAGATCGCCGACAATTCCAGCTATCTGCACATCGCGCAACTGCGCGCCCGGTCCATGCTCCAGCGCATCCGAACACCGAGTGACAAGTGACAAGCGGCCTCGTGGCACGTCACTCGTCACTTGTCACTGTCTTGTGCACCGCGATGCCGGCATAGCCCACTACCGCGCTGCGCCGGCCGCCGGCATCGGCGCTGGTGGCGTAGCGGATCAAGGTGGCGGCATCGGCGCCCAGGCGGCGCGCCGCATCGAGCATCGCAATCACCGGGCCGTACCCGCACATTGAGTTGTGGTCCTCGCGCAGGACGCGGCAGAGGCGCCCAGGATCCAGCGCCAGGATGGCCTCGATGGCCCGGGCGTCCTTGACCCGCGTCACCTCATCGCGCTCGTAGTGATTCATGTCGCTGGAGGCCACGATCAGCAGCGTCTCCCTCCAGCCCACCAGCGCCCGGCCCAGCGCCTGGCCGAACTGTTCCAGGGCCGCAAAATCGCCCCGCCCGATGGCTATGGGAACGAATCTCATGTGCGGCACGCGGTATTGCAGAAACGGCAACTGGACCTCGAGGGAATGCTCGTCGGCGTGGGCGCCGGCGTCCTCGCGCAACGTGGGGCAGGTGCGCAGCAGGTGTTCGGCCAGTTCGCTGTCGATGCGGGCGGCCCCCAGCGGCGTCCGCCATTCACCGGCGGACATGATGGCCATGGGCTCGCCCTGCCCGGTGTGGTTTGGGCAAAGGATCAAGAACAGCGAGGGCAGGTGCAGGGCGCCGTACACGGCGCCGGCCACACCGCCGGAATACATATAACCGGCATGCGGCACCACGCAGCCCAGCGCCGCTATGGGGTGTGGCGCGGGAACCAGCAATTCCCGCACTTCCTGGCGCAGGTGATCCGGATTGGCTGGATAGAACTGGCCGGCAACGGCGGGCGATCGAACCATGGCGGCCCCACTGGAAAGCGGACTTGAGACCTTGGACCTCGGACTTGAGACTCCGCGCCGGCCTCAGGCCTCAGGTCCCAGGTCTCAGGTCCCAGGTCTAGCCCTTCTCTTCGTCCTCGACCGAGATCTTCAAGGCCCGCAGGAAGCTGGCATCCTGGCGCGTGAAGTGCGGCCGCGCCTCCTTTTCGTGAAGGCTGATGGAAATGTCCTTGCGCGCAGTTTCCTCCTCGCGCTTGTTGAACCCGATGGTGGCTTCCAGCACCAGGAAAACGTCGTAACCGTGCTGCTTGATGTTGCCGATCGCCTCGGCGATGCGATCCGACTCAGAAAGCGACTCATTGATGGCGTTGCCCAGCTCCTTCATCAAGTGCTTGAGGCGGTCATCGAGTTTCACGAGATTCCCCTTTCGCCTGGGTCCCTGCTGGCCCGGGGCGCTGGCGACCACAGCCGATACTAGCCCCGCCCTTGCCCGCTGTCAACCGCCCGACCAAACCGGCTGCCAAACCAGCAGGTTCGGACCTGACCCTGGTATTCCCTATCAGACTGGTATCGGCCGCCGGACAGGGAAAGATGAATGCCCTTTGTGGGTTCCCCACTCAATAGACGCATGCTGATGGAGCGGGGATTCAGAACCGGCCTGGGAATTGACGAAACCTGCCCGCTGCCGATAAGATGGATAATTAAGTCCCCATCGTCTAGCCCGGCCTAGGACACCGCCCTTTCACGGCGGTAACGGGGGTTCGAATCCCCCTGGGGACGCCAAATCCTTTCAAGCAGTTCCCGCTAGTCCCTCCGGAAGCGCCTTCAACCTGGTAACGCCCTGGTAACACGAAACCCCGAAAACGCCGTCCAACTGCTTCACGGCATCGGCCAGAAACGCGGGCGAAAGATGCTGGTAGCGGGCCGCCATTCGAAGGTCTTTGTGCCCGAGCAACTGCGCGACGGTGTGGATGTCCGCCCCTTTCATTCGCAGCCAACTGGCCGCCGTGTGGCGCAAATCTTTGAACCACATGGCTTGAAGAGCGTCGAGGTGGAGATCATCCGTTGGTTCTCAGGCCTACTTCTGGGTGATCTGCATGGTCTCGTCGATGGAAAGCACCGGCATGCCCGTGGCGGGGCCGCTATATGTGGCGGTGATCGCGAAATGGCGATCGGTCACCTCCGCCGAGTAGGCATAACCCAGGCGTCCGCGGGCAGGGTCGATCAGCAGGTTCCCGTTGGATTTCAGCTCTTCCAGCGGAGCATAGCGGCCGTTCAGCGCCATGAAGGCGCGCTCGGCCTGGGCCATGGCATTCAGGTCGTTTTTGACTGCCGTGACATCCACAACGGCGCGGGGATTGTTCGTGCCCATCGTGGCGAGGCCGCCGCTGCTCCCGGTGAAGTAGGAGCGATAAATGGAAAGGCCGATAGCCAGGGTCACGACCAGGCCCAGAACACCCATTACTCCGCGCATCGTCATTCCTCCTCGGGCGTCAACGCCACTGTTTGAGTCAACATACCACCAAGGCACCTGCACGCAAAGGCAGAGTGCCGTCGCAGATTGCGGTGATCGACCGGTCTAATCTGCGAAAGCAGTTGCGCCGCTGGTGCCTGCCCCAGCTTGCCGCGGGTCACTGTGGGCGGAGCGCCGCGCGGTCCACGTCTCCTCAAGGCCGTCCGACGCGCGGCGGGTGCCTCAGCGGGCGATTCTGCGCGGTTGTGGGCCTGCCTGTGCGCGGGGGTGAGGCACTGTCAGCACCAGAGCGACGGCGTGCCCGCAGAAGCGGATTTCTGGTAACGCCACGGTAACGCGGATGCGTGCAAACGAGTGTCACCCCATGTCTGCCTGCGCAACAGGGAAGGTGCTTGGAACCCGCATAAACATTGGCTGTTTGCGCATCCATGCAGCCGGGTGTCATCAGGTACCAAGAGCCTGTTTTGCCCTTTCACGGCGGTAACGGGGGTTCGAATCCCCCTGGGGACGCCACCTAATTCAAGAAGCAGTGCAGCAGAAATGGCCGCATGAAAAACATTCGGACGGCTACCTCGCCTATCCCCTCGGGATGAAGGGCGTCGTTGTCGGCGAAGGCGACAGCTACGAGGCGGCGCTGTCCGATGTCAAATCCGCAATTCGGTTCCACGTTGAAACGTTCGGCCCGGACGTTTTCGACATCCATCCGGGGCGGTAAGCGGGGCAATTGCTTGCCTCCGCTCGCCGACCGCGGTACCCTGTGCACAGGAGCCAATCATGAGGGGCATTCAAATCACCGAGGCAGTTTACAGCAAGGGCGTGTTGAAGCCCGTTGATCCGCTTGAGTTGCGCGAGACCGAACGGGTGCGCCTTATTGTGCAGCAGTTGGATGAAGTCAGCGCGACTGATCGGGAAGCGGCCTTCCGCCGCTTGGTGGAGCGGGGAGATCGCATGAACTTCTATTCCCAGGGGCCTCTGCCAACCCGAGACGAACTGCATGATCGCTCTTGACACCAACATTCTGGTTTACAGTTGCGACAAGCGCGATCCAGAACGCCGCAGCAGAGCGCTAAGACTCATTCACAATTCGGCTGAGGGCGTTCCACTGTGGCAAGTCGCTTGCGAGTTCATCGCGGCATCGCGCAAGTTGGCGGGCCAAGGCTTCACACCGTTGGACGCCTGGGAGCAACTGGCGGATTTTCTTGTGTTGTTCCCGCTGGTGCTGCCGTCCAAGCTGGTGCTGAGCCAGGCGCGGGAACTGCACGTGGAGAGCGGGTGGTCGTTCTGGGATGCCATGGTCGTAGCCGCATGCCTGGAAGCGGGCGTGACTCGCCTCTACACGGAGGACCTGCCAGGACGGCCCGTCCCTGGTTTGGAAATCGTCAACCCATTCATGTAATTAAGCATCACCCCTGAAAATCGTTCCCCACAGTGACAGGCGCGGCCCAGCGCGATTCCCGCTACGTGGCGCAAATCCCGTGTTTTCGAAGCACGTCCATCTGCTGGAGCCAGGCGGCGATTTGGTTCCAACTCGCGTGGCTCAGGGACGCCAGTTCCTTGCTCACCTGTGCGCGGATCACGTCGCAGAGCAGGTGGCCGCTCGGCTTGGCGCCGGCGCCGCAGCGGTCAACCGCAATAATTCCATCCCGGGCTCACGCCGCCGCGGGCGAGTGTATACTTTCACCGAAACCCAGCATTGGAAGTTTTTTGGGAAGCGGAGTCCTGGATAAACGATGCCTGATCTGGTGAACACCGCCCCGAAGTGGCGACCGGCGCTCGATCCGGGGTTCGTTCCGGCGGCCCTGTGGAACCGGGCATTTCGCGCTCTGGTGCGGGAGAGCGGCGACCCGCAGTCCCTGACCATCGCCCTGGAGCGCAGAGACGGCTCGGTTTCCGTCTACCGGACTGCAGTTCTACCACACCGGGGAGCCAACATGGCGGTCAACGAGCGCTACGTCGAACGCTTGATCAAAATGCTGCTGTGGCAGAAGGGCGGCTACAAGGTAACCATCGCCGGGCCACCTGAAATCGCCAGTTTCATCCGCGGCGTTTATTCGCCAGCGGGCCGGCGCGCCTTCGACTACCACTTCATGGGCGAGAGCGTTTACGACCACCCCATGGTGGTGGAACACACCGGCCACGACCGTGCCCCGGAAGCCGTGGAGAAGGGTACGGATATGGGGCGCAACTTCGACGGCTGCCGCATCGGCTTTGACCTGGGGGCCAGCGACCGAAAATCCGCCGCCCTGCTCGACGGTGAGGTGGTCTTCAGCGAAGAGGTGTCGTGGGACCCCAGCGCGCAGGCCGACCCGCAATACCATTTCGACGGCATCAACGCCTCGCTCCAGCGCGCGGCGGCGAAGATGCCGCGCGTGGATGCCATTGGCGGCAGTTCGGCCGGCGTATACGTGAACAATGAAGTCCGTATTGCCAGCCTGTTTCGCAGCGTTCCTCCGGGCCTGTTCAACAGCCGCGTCCGGCGCCTGTTTTTCGAATTGCAGGCGGCATGGGGCGGGGTTCCGTTCCAAGTGGTGAATGACGGCGAGGTCACCGCTTTGGCCGGATCCATGGCCCTCAACGACAACTCGGTCCTGGGAGTCGCCATGGGCAGCAGCCTGGCAGCCGGGTACGTGACCCCACAGGGGAACATCACCAACTGGCTGAACGAGCTGGCGTTTGCCCCCGTCGATTACCGCGACAACGCACCGGTGGACGAATGGTCCGGCGACCAAGGCGTCGGCGTGCAGTACTTCTCGCAACAAGCCGTGGCGCGGTTGTTGCCCGCCGCCGGCATTGATCTGCCCGGGGGAATGCCCCTGGCTGTCAAACTGGCGGAGGTGCAGAAACTGATGGCCGCGGGCGACCAACGCGCCCGCAGCATCTACCAGACCATCGGGGTGTTTTTCGGCTACACCATCGCGCATTTCATGGATTTCTACGAGATTTCCAACCTGCTGGTGCTGGGCCGGGTGATGACCGGCGAGGGCGGCAACCTCATCCTCTCGTTTGCCGGCGAGGTGCTGAAAGGCGAGTTCCCGGAACTGGCGGAGCAGATCAGAGTTCATACCCCGGGTGAAAAGGAGAAACGACATGGCCAGGCGGTGGCTGCCGCCAGCCTGCCGCGCCTGCACAAACCAGAGTCGCATCATGCAATTTCATAATCCCAATGCCGATTTGTTCGTTCCCGACGGTCTCGACCCCGCCGCCGCGTTGGCCAGGACCACGCACCTGTGCGTCGCCGCGCACCAGGACGACATCGAGATCATGGCTTACCATGGCATCGCCGAGTGTTTCGGCCGCAGCGACCGTTGGTTCACGGGAGTGGTGGTGACCAATGGCGCTGGCAGCCCGCGCGCCGGCCTCTATGGCCACTATACCGATGAGGAGATGCAGCAGGTCCGCCGGCGCGAGCAGCGCAAGGCGGCGTACGTGGGCGAGTACGCCTGCCAGATTCAGCTCGGCCACCCCAGCTCGGCTGTGAAGGACGCCAGGCAGACCGGCGTTTGCGAGGACTTAGCCGCCGTGTTCCGCGCCGCAAAACCGGGAGTCGTCTACCTGCACAACCTTGCCGACAAGCACGATACCCACGTGGGAACAGCATTGCGGGCGATCGCAGTCCTGCGGGAGTTGCGGCACGAGTGCAGGCCGAAGAAGGTTTACGGCTGCGAGGTCTGGCGCGACCTCGACTGGCTGCCGGATGAAGACAAGCAGGTGCTGCCGGTTTCCGCCCTGCCCAACATGGCCTCTTCTCTGGTAGGGCTGTTCGACTCCCAGGTGAGCGGAGGTAAGCGCTACGACCTGGCGACCACCGGCCGGCGCCTGGCGCACGCCACCTACTTCGCCTCCCACGCTACCGACGTGGAAACGGCGCTCACCTTCGCCGTGGATCTCACACCGCTGGTCGAAGACCCCAGCCTGCCGGTTGCCGGCTACATCCTGGGTTTCATAGACAAGATGAAGGCGGACGTCGAGAACCGTCTAGCCAAGCTCGGTTGATGCGGTGGTGATAGGCCTCCTGGCCTGTCCTGCGCGCAGGAGGAGGCCCCAAGAACTTTCCATCTTCGGCCCTCGCCAGTGTCAACCCGTGCCTGAAACATAGCAGCAGGTGTCCGTCAGGCGGTCTGGGCGCGGGCCGCCTTGGCCTGCTTTGGCGCTTCTTGCTTGGGAGAGGGGAGAGGGGTCGCGCATTGCCGGCACTTGGCCGGCTTGCTCCACACTGGCATCACGTATACTTTGCCGCACTTCGGGCACGCGGTTCGCACCACGTCCGGGCCCGCTTCCATTGCCATCAACGCAATAGATGCACTTGGGATACCAAGGGTCTCTCTTGTTGACCAAAAACGGCACGGGAAATGCATATTTAACCAAGCGAATCGCCTGCCACGGCCTCACCCCGGTCGCCGACCGGCATTCCAGGCTGGATTCTTTTTGACGCCGCAGGCACGCCACCGGCATCAAAATCATTTCAGGGAGGTGTTTCATGACCAAGCTGCGCGACAAACTCAGCATGATCCTGCAGCAGAAAGGGGCCGCCGTCTGGTCCGTGGCCCCTGCTGCGTCGGTCTACGAGGCCATCGAGATGATGGCCGACAAGCAGGTCGGAGCGCTGCTGGTGATGTCCGGCCCCCGGTTGGTGGGCGTCATCTCCGAGCGCGATTACGCCCGCAAGGTGATTCTGAAGGGGAAGTCTTCCCGGCAGACGCAGGTGGCCGAGATCATGAGCAGCCCGGCCATCACCGTGACCCCGGCGCACACCGTCGATGAGTGCATGAAGATCGCCACCAACAACCGTATCCGCCACTTCCCGGTGGTGGAAGGCGAGCGGGTGGTGGGCGTGCTGTCCATCGGCGACCTAGTGAAGTGGATCATCTCGGCGCACGAGCAGACCATCCGCCACCTGCACGCCTACATCGCCGGCTCCTATCCCAGATAAGCACCCGGCAGACCGCTTCGCATATGGGACAGGCATTCTTGCCTGTCCTCCATCCCCACGACAGCTTATAGAACGATCGGCGCCCGTCGGGCGACGATTGGGGATCTTCAAGGGAATTCGGGTAGTGCGGTCTTTTAGCTTGAAGCACCCCATTGCGCCCAAGCCTGCCTCTGCTACAATCGGGCCTGATGCAAGCCACGGCCTCCAGAACCAACCTGACCATTTGCCACGGAGATTCCCGAGAGCTGGATTGGATCCCCTCAGGGTCCGTGCACCTCGTTCTGACCTCTCCTCCCTATTGGACCCTGAAGGAGTACCCTGAGCGCAAGGGCCAGCTTGGTCTCATCGAGGATTACGAAGCCTTCCACGACGAATTAGACAAGGTGTGGAGGCATTGCTTCCGCGTGCTTGTCCCTGGCGGTCGGCTCGTCTGCGTGGTGGGCGACGTATGTCTCTCTCGCCGTCGCCATGGTCGGCATTCGGTTATGCCCATGCACGCCGACATCGTGGTTCGGGCCCGCAGGATCGGATTCGACAACCTCAGCCCGATCTTTTGGTACAAGATCGCCAACGCCAATTATGAGGTGGAGAACGGTTCCAGTTTCCTGGGCAAGCCCTACGAGCCCAACGCCATCATCAAGAACGATGTGGAGTTCATCCTGATGCTTCGCAAGCCCGGGGGCTACCGGCAGCCCACCGAAGAACAGCGGGACGCCTCCCGCCTCACCAAGGAAGAATATCAGGAGTGGTTTCAGCAGGTCTGGAACGGACTTACGGGCGAGTCCACCAAGAACCACCCGGCGCCGTATCCTGAGGAACTGGCCTACCGGCTGGTGCGGATGTTCTCGTTCGTTGGTGACACCGTGCTGGACCCGTTCATGGGGACGGGGACTAGCCTGCTGGCCGCTTCACGCTGCGGTAGGAATGCCATCGGGGTGGAAATTGAGCCCTCCTACGTGAGGATGGCAAGGGCGAGGCTGGAAGCCAATCTCCCAAGCCTCTTCGAGGAAGAGCGCCCCGGGATCACCGTCCGCTAAAACGGTCCCCGTACAGATCGCAAATCCTCCGAATGAAGTTGCCGTAGTTGATGTGGCTCTTGATCTGAGGGGCCAGCGGCCCGTGCACCAACTTAGCCGGGTTTACGCCGTCATAATCCACCATGATCACCGCCACGGCCTCGGGCAGTTCGTTTGGGTCGTCTACGGTGTCCCGCAGCGGGATCTTGTCGAAGATCGCCACGGTGTCCGCGACCACCTTTTCCATTTTGAACTTCGGCCTGAGCAGACCCTTGGCGAATGCGTCGGGGTTCTCATAAGCCGGCGACGCGTTCACCACCACAATCGCGCCCGCCACGCACTTCCGGTTGTGATTGTGCATGTGGTTCGAGTAGGCGATGAGGTCTCCGTATCGGTTCTTTCGGGCCTTGCCGTGCGCCGTCATGATGGTCTTGTTTTCCACCGAAACGCGCACTGAGATGTTGGGGGCCTCAGCGCCCTCGTAAATCACCAGATCAATCGAACGCTCCGCGACCTTGGTGCGGACGTTCGGATTCTTAAGCGCTTTTAGCTTGCCGGCTTTCAGTGCAGCATTCAGGCCTGGACAGGTCGCCATCAGGTCGGCAACGACGAAATCAGCCAGGGCGTCAGAGTTCGCCTGACTCCGCGGGTTGAAGCCGAGATGGGCGTTGACCCAATCGACGTAGGCTTCGGGTGCCCTCATAGAAGGGCCGCATGCTATCACGCAGATCGACAGAAAGCAAAAGGCCGGACGCCCCGGACCTTCTCGCCCCAAACCCGCCTTTGCCGTATAATTCTGCCGGACCAGCAGCACGCAGCAGGCTGCCGCCATCCTTCAGGAGTTGGTCATGCCCAGACATTTGATCCTTGTTGCGCTGCTTTTGGCTTGTGCGGCCAGCGCCTCCGGCCAGACCTCCTCGGCCAGCGTCGTGGGCCGGGTCACAGACCCGACCGGCGCGGTCATTCCCGGCGTCCTGGTAACGATCACCAACCTGGACACCAACGTGTCGCGCCAGGTGATTTCCAACGCGGTCGGTGACTACACCATCCCGTACCTGAATCCGGGGCGCTACCGGCTGGAAGCCACGATCACCGGGTTCCGCACCTACAAGCGGACCGAGTTCACCCTGGAGGTGGACCAGATCCAGCGCATCGACATCCCCATGGAAGTGGGGGCGACGAGCGAGAGCGTGACCGTCACCGATACGCCTCCGGTGCTGAACACCGAGAGCGCGGCCCGCGGCGAGGTCACCAGCAATGACGAGATCTCCGAAATGCCGCTGGACGGCCGCAACTTCTCGGACCTCGCCTACCTGACCGGCGGCGTGCTGCCGAAGGGCGACGGCGGCGACGGCGCTTATGCCGTCAACGGCGGCCGCGCCGACAACTTCGGCTTCGTCATCGACGGCGTGGAGAATACCCAGAAGCGCAACACCGGGGCCATGATCAACCCGCCGCTGGAAAGCGTGCAGGAGTTCAAGCTGATCACTTCGGGCTTCGCGGCCGAGTACGGCCGCTATGCCGGCGGCGTTCTGACGGTGGTCACCAAGAGCGGCACCAACCGCCTGCGCGGCGCGCTTTACGAATTCCTGCGCAACGACACGCTCGACGCCCGCCGCTTCTTCGATGTGAGCAAGTCCAAGCTGCGCCGCAACCAGTTCGGCGCCACCGTGGGCGGCCCCGTCTACCTGCCCAAACTGTACGACGGCCGCAACCGCACCTTTTTCATGGTGACCTGGGATTCGCTGCGGACCATCAATGGCAAGACGCAGCGCGGCATTACGCCGCTGCCCGAGTATTTCAAGGGTGACTTCTCCAAGGCTGCGGACGCTTTCGGCAATCCCATCAAGCTGAACGACCCCATAGCCAAGGCGGTGTTCCCCAACAACCAGATCCCGGTGGCCCGCTTCGATCCGGTGGCCGTAAAGTTGGCTGCGTTCTATCCCGCGCCCAACCTCGTAGGGGGAATCAACAACTTCATCGCCCAGGGCAACGCCACGACGAATAACAACAGCTTCGGTGTCAAGGTGGACCACCAGCTCACCTCCAGCGACCGGCTGACGATGAGCACTTTCTGGCGGCCGAACAGCAGTTCGGACCCGGTGGCCGACAGCCGCTCGCCGCTGCCCATCTTCGGATCGATCAACAATACCTTGGACCTGCTGTCGTACGTCCGCTACCTGCGTACCGTCACTCCCAATATGTTCGTGGACGCCAAAGCGTCGTTCTCGCGCAAGATCAACAACCAGCGCTGGCCCTACGGCAACGACAAGGACTGGGCGGGCGAGGCGGGATTCGTCGGGGGCATTACCAACCCCATCGCACGCGGGCTGCCGCAACTCGACGCCACCGGATACATTCTGCTGGGGCCGGCCTACGACCTGCCGAAAATCTGGGCCTACAACAACTACCAGTACACCGGGTCGCTGGCCTGGGCGCGCGGGAGGCACAGCCTGAAGATGGGCGGCGAGTTCCTGCGCATCCAGTACTTCTCGCGCCAGTATGGCAGCACCCGTGGCCGCCTCACCTTCCTGGGGCGCAACACCGGCGAGCCGTTCGCCGACCTGTTGCTGGGATGGCCGAACGGCACCAGCCGCCAGCTTGACGGCGCCGGGCCGTATCACCTGGTCTCCAACTACGCCGGCTACGTGCAGGACGACTTCAAGGCCGCATCCTCGCTGACGCTGAACCTCGGACTGCGCTACGAGTTGATGAAGCCGCCGCGCGAGAAGTTCGGCGCCTGGTCCATGTTCATTCCCGAGCTCAAGAAGCAGGTGATCGCGGGGCGGGGCACCATTCCCGATTTCGACGAGCGCATCAAGAACTCGGGCGTGAGCCAGTACGTGGTCATGGCCGCCGACGTAGGCCTGCCGCCCACCATCGTCAAGCCCGACTACACCAACTTCGGGCCTCGGTTTGGCTTCGCCTGGCGGGTTTTCGGCCGGACCAAAACCGTGATCCGCGGCGGTTACGGCATCTTCTACGGAAGCAGTTCGCTGTACCGTCTGGACGAGTACAGCGACACCTATCCCTTTTCGATCAACGAGTCGTACAGCGCCGTCTCGAACAATCCTTTGGCGGTCACGGTTTCGAATCCGTTCCCGTTGGCGCGGCGCAGCGTCGGCGGCATTACCAGCACCTACGGCGGGCCCGCGGAACCACAGGCGCAATACCTGCAATCGTACAGCCTGACGCTGGAGCGCGAGATCGGCCGCGGCAACGTGCTCGAGATCGGTTACGCCGGGTCCAAAGGCACGCACCTGCAGCGCCGCTACGACCTCAACCAGCAGTACCGCCAGCAGGCGCTGCGGTCCCTCCGGCCCTACGCCGGATTCAGCACCATCAACATCACTTCCGACGGGTCCAATTCAATTTACAACTCGGGTACGATCACCGTGCGGCGGCGCTTCAGCAAGCAGTTGTTCGTGCGAGCCGCCTACACCTATGCCAAATCGATCGACGAGAGTTCGAACACCGGCGGCACCATTCAATACAACTTCGCTGCCGCACAGGATTCCCGTAATCTGAAGGGCGAGCGCGGGCGATCGGATTTCGACATCGGCCATTCGTTCAACGGCAGCTTCATATGGTCGCCCAACTTTTCCCGCCATCTGCTGCTGAAGGACTGGCAGTTTTCCGGCACCAGCACCATTTATGGCGGGCCGCCATTCACGCCCAAGGTGGCCAACTTCAGCTACAGCAACGGCGAGGCCAGCCGCCCCGACCGCATCGGGAAAGGCGCGCTGCCGGACCCCACCATCGACCAGTGGTTCGACCGCACCAAGTTCCCGGTGGTGCCGCTGGCCGCGTATCGCTTCGGCAGCTCGGGGCGCAACATCCTGGACGGTCCAGGCACCTTCATGGCCAACTTGTCGGTGTCGCGGCGGGTGCGGATCCGCGAGTCGATGGCCCTGCAGTTGCGGCTGGAATCGTTCAACCTGCCCAACCACCCCAACTTCAACCTGCCCGAGAACCGCGTGGACATCATCAGCGGCGGCACCATCACCCGCGCCAAGAACAACCGCAACTACCAGTTGGGGGCGCGGCTGGAGTTTTGATCCAACGGGTCCGCAGCCTCGACGCGGTAATGACCGAGTGAATGCCGCGCTCCGCGCGGCAGGACAGGCCAGGAGGCCTGTCACCACAGTCCCGGCATCGGCGCCGCGGAATTGAAGAACCTCGACGACGTGATCAGGCGGTAGCCCCAACACCTCGCCACGGATGAACGCGGACGATCCCGCAGGGCGGGACGGAACCAATCCGCAGATTACGCAGATGTCGCAGATTTCGGAATTGGATCTTAATCTGTTTAATCTGCGGATCGGTTGTTTGGCCTATCCCTCAGGGCGGCGCAGGGCTACCGCGGCTGCACGGGAATGGTGATGGGGGAATCGGGGTTGCTGACGAGGCCGTTCTGGCGGAGCACCAGGGGCACCGTGCTGCCCGGCGTCGCGCCTTCCGGCACCACCACGTTTACCTGGTACAAGCCCACGAATCCCGGCGCTAAGCCCTGGTACACCACCGTGGCCTGTACCCCGCCAATGGTGGCGGTGATGGGCAGGCGAACGGTGCTGAAAGCCGGCGCGGGCGCGCCCGTTTGCACCGCGACATCGGTGGCCCCCAGCCCGGTGGCGAAAATCTGCAGCACGTCGCCGATGCGCGCCGGGTTGTCCGGCGTCACCAGGCGCGACTGGCCATCCAGAACGGCGGCGTTGGCGCCCGCGCGGAAGATGCCGGGTTGAGCCGGGGCCACAGCGTAGGCGCACGGCGAAGTGATTCTGCTCTGGGTCACAACCGCAATCGAAACCGTGTCGGCGGCCGCGGCCTCGAAGGGCAACTGGGCGTTGATCTGGTTGGGGCCGACATAATACAAGGGGGCCGTCAGGGTGCCCACGCGCACACTGACGCCGTTGAGCTCGCGCTCCAGCGGCAGCTTGCTGGCCTGGGCCGCGCCGGAGGCCAGTTGCGTGCCGAAGATGGAGATGATGCCTCCCGGCGCCAACGGACGCCGCGGAGTAAACCCCGCGCCCTCCACGATTCCGTCCTGCGAAATCGCCGGCAACTGCACGTTGCCCGGCGCTGTCGAAACCTTAAGCGTAAAGGACTGTGTCGCGACCGACGAAAAGGAAGGATGTGTGGCTGCGAACTTCAGCACCACCGCGGAAGTGATCTGAGACGGAACCCAGTTGCCGCTGTAGCGGCCGGCGCCCAGCCGTTGGAGCACGATGACGAGCCCTTCGACGTTGGCCACTACGGTAGCGTCGGCCACCGGCGTGCCGCAGTTGTCCACCACGAACGCCAGCAGCGGCCGCGGCCACGACACCTGCACGCTCATCCCGCTGCCGATGGTTTCGGCCATCAGTTGCATGCTTTGCGGGGTGCAGGCGGCGGCAGCGCCGTTCCACGCCGCGGGCGCCACCGCCAAGCTGCCGCTCGCGCCCGCGCCGACCGCCAGCATCACATCCACTTCCTGCGGAGACCCGGAGTTGAAAACGCCGACGACGCGGCCGCGATAAACGCCTTGCGCCAGCCCGGCCGGGCTTACGGAGACCGAAACGGTCACCGGGCCCGTTGTGGTATCCCCGGCGGCCGGGGAAACCGTCAGCCAGTTACCGCCCGAGAAAGTGGCGGCCGAGAACTGGAAGCTCAGGGTCCCGTCGCCGGCATTGCTGACCGTGATGCTTTGGGCAGGCGGCGCCGACCCGCCCGCTGCCGCCGTGAAGAACAGCCCGTAGGGAGACAGCAGCGCGCTGGGGGTGGGCGTCGCCGACGCCGCCGTTACTTGCAGCGACACGCTGAGCAGTTCCGTGTTGCCGGCCTCGGCGGCCGACACCGTTACCATGGCCTGGTAGACACCCGGCGCCAGTCCCGCCGCGTTCACGCTCATCTTGGCCAACCCCGGCGAACACGAGGTCGCCGAAGCGCAGGAGGCCGTGCCCGAGGCGGGCGAGATGGTCAGCCAGTTAGCCGAGGCGGCCGCTGCCGACCAGTTCAACGTGCCGCTGCCCGGCACGGAGTTGAATACACTCACCGTCTGCGGAGGCGGCGCCGCGCCGCCTTGCGCGGCGTTGAACACCAGGGCGGTGTGGCTCAGGCCCAGCCGGGGACGCCCCTGCCCCACGCTCAGCGTTACCGGCACCGTCACCGACTTGCCCGCCGAAGCGGTTAGCGTGATAGCCGCCTGGTAGAGACCCGCCGCTCCCGGCGCCGCTGGGTTTGCTTGCAGCGTAAGCAGCACCGGCTGAGCAGGCGTGGAGGTGCCCGAAAGCGGCGAGACGGTCAGCCAGTTGCCGCCGTTGAGAATGGTGGTGGAAGCGGTCCAGCTCACCGTGCCGCCTACGCTGCCCACCTGGAGCGCGGAGGTCGCCGCCGGCCCGCCCAGCGTTGCCGACAAGCTCAGCGAAGCTGGCGAGATCGCCAGGGCCGGCTGGGGCGCGCTGCCGATCACAAAGCCCAAGGCGTTCGACAGCCCACCACCGGGCTCCGGGTTGAACACGGTTACCTGGGCCGTGCCGGCAGTGCCAATGTCGTTCGCGGAAATCGTGGCGCTCAACTGGCTGCCGCTCACATACGTCGTGCCGCGGTCGGCCCCGTTCCACCGCACCACCGAGCCGGTGAGGAAGTTGGCGCCGATCACGGTCAAAGTGAAGCCGGCATCCCCGGCTGTGGCGCCGGCCGGCGACAACGAACTGATCGCCGGCACCGGGTTGGTTGGGTTAGTGGCTTGTGCCTGGAGCCTGGCGACAAATCCATGGTGCGGCGTCGGTTCGGGCGTATCCATCATCACGGGGCAGTTGCTAAGCCACACGCTGCGCGATGGAGTCGTGAATGAACTGAAGCCCGACAGGTAAATGTTGCCTGAGCTGTCCAGGGCCACACCCGCACCCCCTGCCCGACCGGCGATGCTGAGGCTGTAGGAATCGGCCAGCGCACCGGCGGCGCTAAACTTCGCGAGGAGTGCGGGCCCGCCCCCGATCCAGAGAAACCCCGAAACGTAAGCGTTACCGGAACCATCCATGGCCACACCCCAGGCAGCGTCGGTCCCCGCACCACCCAGGTACGTGGAATAGACGAGGCCGGAACCGGACGCATTCAGTTTGGTGACGAAGGCATCCTGGCCACCGGCGTTGGCGGCTTGATACGGGTTGGCGGTGGGGAAATCGGTGGAGCTCGTCGTTCCGGCCACGATGGCGTTGCCCGATGAATCCACCGCGATGGGACCACCCGTATTAAGGTAGCTGCCGCCGAGGTAGGTTGAGTAGACCAACGCCGAGCCCGCCGCATTGATTTTGCTCACAAAAGCATTATCAGTAGGACCACCTGTGCTTTTGTGCACGGTCTGGAAAGCGCCGGGCGTCACGGGGAAGTTGGTGGAGTCCGTCCCGCCAGTCACGTAGACATTGCCGCTGGCGTCCAAGGCGATGCCCATGGCCCAGGTCCCGTTGCTGCCGACCGGGGGGTTGGCGCTGCCGCCCAGGTAAGTGGAGTAGACCAAACCCGAGCCGGAGGGGTTCAGCTTGGTCACGAATGCGTTACTCATACGGGCGCCGGCGACGTAGCCGGCGAAGCTGGTTTGCACCGCCCCCGGAGTGACGGGGAAGTCTAGGTTGGCGGTATAGCCGGCCACATAGGCGCTGCCGGAGGAATCCACGACGATGCCGTAGGCCGCATCGGGGGCGCCGCCCCCGCCCCCCAAGTACGTGGAGTAAACCAGGGCGGATCCGGCCGGGTTGAGCTTGGCGACAAACGCGTGGCCGCATTGGGAATCGGGGCAATCCGCGAGACTGCCGCGGTAGGTCGGCTGGAAGGCCCCCAGCGTGGTCGGGAAGTTCGTGGAATGCGTGAAGCCGGCCACATAGGCATTGCCCGAACCATCCACCGCAATCCCAAAGGCGAAGTCCCAGTTATTGCCTCCCAGGTACGTGGAATAGAGCACCGTGCCGGAAGGGCTCAGCTTGGCGACAAAGGCATCGTAGGTACCGCCGCCATGGCTTGCTTGCAGCGGGCTTGCTGTTGGGAAATTCACGGAACTGGTCCAACCGGCCACGTAGGCGTTGCCGGCCGGATCCACGGCGATGCCAAATGCTTCTTCCTGGCCGCCGCCGCTGAAGGTGGTTGAGTAGTTGAGAACCACCGGGTCGATCACCAGCGGCTGGGAAGCGTCGTAGGCGCCGATGTGAAAACCGACCTCGATCGATTTGGACGTGCGGATTGCGGATTGCGGATTGTTGGCTAGCAGGAAGCCGCCAGCGATTTCCCGGCGGCTGCCCTCCACTTCCTGGTAAAGCACCGGCTTCCGGAGCCGCAGTTCTCCCCCGCCGGCCTGCAACACCAGGTCGCCGCCGGCATCCAGGGTTGCGCTGTCTGCGCCTTCGACCGCCATCCGGATTCTGCCCGGGTCGGCGCCGGGTGTGACGATGAAGTCGTATTCCAGTTGGCCCTGGCTGCCGTAGTAGACGACATCCACGCCCGGATACACGCTGTGGTATCCGATCCTCTGGTACGTCGGAACGTTGGTGCGCCACTGCGCCGGATCGTTTCCAATGAGGTAGTTGCTCTTGCCGGGCAGTGGCTCTGTGGGGATGGCCGGCGCAGCGGCGTTAGCGCCCACGAGGCTCATGCGTAAGAGTGCCGCCGGCGCTACGGAGATCAGCGCTTCGCTGGATGTGAGCGCCAGCCGATAGCCGCCGCCCCGCGCGACGAAGCTCCGCGGCGCGTCCGGCGGGCCGGCGGCCGGCTCGAATCGCAGCGGCAGCGCTCGGTACGACGCCGGCGCCTGGGCGCCGAACCCACACCCCAGCCGCCCTGAAACCGCGTCACGGGCTGCCGCCGGGCCGATCGAGCGCGCTTCATCTTGAATGGCCTTGCCGGAAAGCCGAACGAGAAGGGGTTGAAACTGTAATAGAAATGATGCCGCAGTGAGAAGCAGCCCCAACGCGCCGGCTCGGATCAAAGCAGAACCCCGATACCCCATGCATCGCCTCCAGAGCCCAAATCAGATTAGAACCGGACGGAACGTAGCAGCTTCCAGGGCACCTGTCAAACATTCCCGCGGCACACGCTACGCGGCCGGATTGTGGCACTTGCGATGTCCCGTAGCAGCATTCAGGTGGGCACAGGAATTGGGCGCACAGCAGAGCAGGCGCACCCAAGGGCAGTGGTCAGCCTCGGTCGCTTCTTGGCTGAGCGCTGGAGTACCCCGATCTGATGGCGGAGGGCCAGGTTTTCTAACTGAAGAGCGGCGCGTGCCCGGAACAGAGGCGAGACGGCGCCAACCAGCACGGGCAGCACTCCAGGCGTCGACAGGCGGAGCTTGTGGAAAATGCGCAAGCCCCCATGTCCTCAGATTGTTCGAGATTTGCCAGAGGCACAGCGTCGCACGTCCAGGCACTCACACGGCACTCAGCAGACTCGGCCGGCGCACGTTGGGAAGCCACCCGCAAGATTCCCGCGCACAGCGTCGGTTCGAGACACCTGCTGAGGCGGCAAGGAGATCTAAAGGCCCGGCCTCCCAGGTTGGCTCACCCAGTATTCGTAGAGCCAGCAGAACAACACCTCCCGGATGAAGGAGAAGTTCCTTTCACGGGTATCGAGAATCTTTTGTTTTGCGAAGCCCCGCGTCGTGGCGGTCAGTCTCCAGTACTGGTGGGCCGAAGGAGCCTCTATGCAGACGCGCCAGCGCTCCTCCCGGTCCTTGAGCAGCTTCTCGATTTCGACGCGTATGCGCTCCGCGGTTTGCGCTTCCCTGACAGCGTCGTCCATTTCAATCTCGACGGGCATATCAGTGGACCCAGACGGAATCATTAGAATGGGATGAGATTAGTGCCGTTGCGCATACTTTGTCAACATCAATCAATCAGGCCAAGAAACATTTCTACACCAGGAGCGCCTATTTCATAAGCAGTAGAGTCACTGTATTAGTTCTCAGCCAACAATTTCTCAGCGCAAACCGTGCGGTCACGTACTTCTGGAGCACGAAACCGACGTTCCCGCCGGCTCGAACTTGATGAAAGCCAGATCACGAACGCCAGCAGTCCAGCGCCCCAAGGTTGTGGTTCGGCCACGACAAAGCCTTGGCGGGTGGACCCTTTTTTGAAATCTTTTTCTGAAAACCGCGCACAGCCAAGCCCGTGCCACGCGAGGGTGGCGGGTACCCCTCAGACAATCAAACGGGCTTGCGACAATGGGCAGGCGCTCGGGCTTCAACGGGGCGGCCCGACAGCCGTATGGCCTTGCCACCGTGCCGCAGACTGTGCGAGGGCTAGCCTCTAAGCCTTGTTACGGCCTGCTGGTGGCGAATCGAGAGCATTTCGTGGAGCCTCCGCTCGCACTGCCATAGAGCATCCGTCATGGGTCGAAAGGCTTGATGACAGACGGGGCACTCACGGGGCTTGGCTCCAGCGGGGATTCGCTTACGCATGGTGTCGAGATGATAGCACGTCCCCCCCCGCCCTCCAGCCAACGGCCGACAGCAGCCTCAGCGGGCGATTCTGCGCGATGGCGGGCCGCTCTGCGCTCCGCTTCGGTCGCTCGCTTGCCAGGTTCAGGAAAGTGTCAGGAAGGCCAATTTCGACGGGCACCCGCTACATTTTCCGCTACAGCGGGGAACGGGCAGGAACGGGAGGCCCGCGTAACCTGATGAAGAAATGGCGCGCCCGGAGAGACTCGAACTCCCGACCTACTGGTTCGTAGCCAGTCGCTCTATCCAACTGAGCTACGGGCGCGCTATTTCAAGTGTAGCGACGCTGGTGCGATTCGTCAACCGGCAAGCGCGGGAAAGGCCGGAGGCCGGAGGCTGGAGGCTGGAGGCGGAAGGCAGGAGGCAGAAGGCGGAAGGCAGAAGGCGGAAGGCAGAAGGCGGAAGGCAGAAAGCCGGAGATATATAGCTAATAGGAGTTACCGATTTGACACTTGACAGCTATGAGATAATGGGGATTGGAACCTGGGAAGGGGCGGCGCGGGGACGCCGCTGCCGATCTTTGACAATTTGATGAACACCCCAGCTTGGCTCTAAACACTTTTCTTTCAATGAGATAGTGCCGGGAACCTGTTCCGGCGCCGGCCGCCTGGGGCAAGCAAGTGTTTTCAATAGGTTACGACTGGTCGGCCTGTTATTCACCTGTTTTAGCAGGTGGGTGCCGCACAGGCCGCGCCGGCACGGCAACTGCTACAATGCAGCTATGGCTGAATACACCGAGGAACACGCGCGGTCGGGAATCGGCGCCCCGCTGCCCGCCATCGAAACCTGGCCCAACCAGTATCCCGGCTACACGATCACCATTGAGTACCCGGAATTCACTTCCGTGTGCCCGAAAACCGGCTTGCCGGATTTCGCCAATGTTGTGATCGAATACCTGCCCGACAAGCTCTGCGTGGAGATGAAGTCGCTGAAGATGTACCTGCTGGGCTTCCGCAACTTGGGAATCTTCACGGAAAACGCGGTGAACCGGATTCTGGAAGATGTCGTGGCGGCATGCCGGCCGGCTTCGGCAACCGTGACCGGCAAGTTCACGGCGCGCGGCGGCATGAGCAGCACGATTGTGGCGCGCTGGCCGAAATGAGGCTGGAGGCTGGAGGCAGGAGACCGGAGGCAGGAAGCTGGTGCCCACTGCTTACTGCCTTCTGCCTACTGCTTACTTTTTCTTGGTGGCTGAGGAAGCCGAGGTGGTGTCCAGCGTGGCGGTGGCCAGCACCTTGCCGAGCACGCCGTCGCGGTAAGGCCGCAACACAAACACATAGACGTGGCCGGGCTCAGCGAAGCCGGCCTGCTGGCTGCCGGACTGGCCCTCGGCAAACAACACCTCGTCGCCGCCATCGGTGGCCACTAACACCTGGGCGCCGCTGGTATTGCTGGTGGACCAGGTGACCGTGCCGTCCGCCGCGACATCGATGGTTCCGGCGGCCGCGTCAATGATCGGCAGGTAGGTCAGGTTGGCAGGGATGGAGCCGACAAACACCTTCACTTCGGCGTCCTTCCCGTTCATGTCGATGTCGCCGGCGACCGAGACGTTCCACTGCAGCAGCCCCACGAAACCGGGCACCAGGCCGACGAACTGGATGGGGGCATCGAAGCCCTGGATGGACACGCTGGCCGTGGTATTGACGGCCACTCGGGCCGGAGATGCCTCCCCGCTGGTCAAGATCAGCGGGTCGCCAAAGCGACGCAGAATGAACTGGTAGAAGTGGCCATTGGAAATCGTGGCTTGCTGGCTGCCGGAGATGGCATTGGCAGCAAACGTCACCGTGACTGTGCCGATGGTGAGATTGTCGCTGGCGTCTTTCGCCGTATAGGTGACAGACTCGGCCGTCCCGTCCACGACAGTGAAGGTCGCTTGACCACTGCTGTTAGTCGTGCCGCTGACCACGGTAATGGTGGAACTGCCGCTACCGGCTGTCAGCGAGACGTTCTTGCCGCTCACCGGGTTGCCGCTGGCGTCCAGCAGCGTGACCGTGATCGTCGAGGCCGTCGTCTTGTCCGCGTTCACAGTAGTCGGGTTGGCCACTACCGTGGACTTGCTCGTGCTTACCGCCCCGGCCGTGGAGGATGATGAAGTGGAAGTCGCAGTAGACGACGAAGACGTGGACGACGAGGTCGATGAAACGTCCACCAAGAACATCTCCGGCCCGCCGTCAGTGGTCATGTAAACGCGCCCCTGCGCCAGGTTGGCCAGCGAAAAAGTCACGTTACCGGTGGCGTCGACCGAAATCGTGCCCGTCTGGTCCCCAGTGGCAACGACGGTGGATGTGGTGGGCGAAGGAACGGCCGGCGAGCTGACATCGCCCCAACCCGGCGTGCGCGTATCCAGCGTCACACTGGCCAGCACGGGACCGACGGCGCCAGTGTCAGTGTCATACGCGTACAGGTTGAAGGCATAGACGTGCCCGGCGGTGATGAACCCGACGCTGATGGAGTCGCTGGAATTCTCGGCCAGCAGGGCCTCATCGGCGCCGTCCACCGATATGTACACCTGCGCTGTCGGCGTGTACGAGCTCGACCAAGCGACGGTGCCGTCGGCGGTCACCGAAATCTGCCCGGTCGGGTGGGTGTCCAGAGTGGCGATGGCAATCACGTTGCCAATATAAGAAACCTGCTGCACGCCGGTGCCGAAGAAGAAGATAGTCTCGCCGGCCACCAGCGGGCTGTCGTCGGTCACCAGGGAGGCGTCGGCGTGGAAGGCCAGGAGGCGCCCGGTGCCGTCGCCGGAGACCGAAAACAGGCCGGGGGTCAGGTCGCTGACCGGCGCCACCACGGCGTTCGAAAGCACCAGGCCGGAACTGGAGCGCTTCTGCAGCAGCAGGCTGGCGCTGGTGCCCACGGTCTCCCAGGGCACCTGGAAGTTGATCTGGGCGGGCGAGACGTAGAACAAGGGCGCGACCGTGCCGTTGACGAACAGCGTGACGCCGCCCAGCTCGGTGGGCAGCGGGAGGCTGTCGGCCATGGCCACCCCGTCGGCCAGGCTGCTGCCGAACATCGTGGTGATGGCGCCCGGCGTAATCTCCAGGCGCGGGCCGCCCACATTGTCGCTGGCGAGGGTGGTGATGGTGACGCTGCGGTTGATGGCCTCCCCCGAAGCGGGCGTCTCCGTCGTGTAATAGCGAGTCTGGCCGCCCGGCGAGCCACCCAGGTACACGCGGTACGAGGTGGCGGCGGGCACCTCGTCAAAGGTGACCACCAGCTTGGTGCTGTCGGGCACCGTCACCGAAACTTCCTCCGACGGCATGCTTTCAAACAGGATGCCGCCCTCGGCCGTCACCTTGATGTAATAGGTGCCGGCGGGGATCGACCCGTCGGTTTGCACGTCGACGTTGATGCCGGTCGGCCGCGGCAGGCCGTTGCCATCGAAGCTGGCAACGTTGACCACCGCGCCTTGATAGAACAGCGGGACACCCGGAGCGAACCTCAGTACCCGGCGATCGCCGCTGTCGGCCACGATAATGCCATCGGCGGCCAATGCCAGCCCCACCGGCGTGGACATCATGCCGGCGGTCAGCCGCTGCGGATCGTCCGACGCCGGATCGACATCGCTTTGGAAGTCTTTCTGCCCGAGCACGGCGTCCGCCGCCGCCCCATTGCTGACGGGCACCTGGTTGTAAACCAGGATACGGTTGTTGCCGCCATCGGCCACGAGTAGCCGGCCGCCGTCGATGAGCGCGGAACGCGGGAAATTCAGGTGAGTAGGGCCGGTTTCGGCAGTTTCGGTGGTGAAATCCGGCTGCCCCACCACCACGTCGGCGGCGGCATTGTTGGTGGTGGGAATGCGGTTGTAGATCAGGACGCGGTTGTGACCGAGGTCGGTGACGACCAGCCGCTGACCGTCGGAGAAGACGCCGGTCGGACTGCGCAGGCTGGTTTGGCTGGCGGCCTGGTCGGACATGGTATTGAAATCGGCCTGGCCCAGGACCACGTCGGCCGACGCGCCGTTGGAGGTCGGCACCGAGTTGAAAATCAGGACCCGATGGTTTTGGGTGTCGGCGATGAACAGCCGCCTCCCATCGAGAAAGACGCCATGGGGAACCCGCAGGTGCGCCGCACCAACGCCGTTGGCCAAGCTCTTGAAGTCGGACTGCCCCACCACTACGTCGGCCGACGCGCCGTTCACCGTGGGAATGTTGTTGAACAACAGGACGCGGTTGCTGCCGGAGTCGGCCACCGCCAGGCGCACGCCGTCGGTGCTCACGCCGATCGGTGAGTTCAGCGCCTTCTCGGAAAGGCCGGGATCGGTCTTGGTGAAGTCGGTCTGCCCGATCACCACGTCCGCGGTGGACCCCAGCACGGCCGCCGCCAGGTTGTTGAAGATCAGTATCCGGTTGTGGCTCGGTGTGGTGAAGGGCAGGGCGCCGTCGCTGACGATCAGGCGGTTGCCGGCCACCGCCACTCCGGAAACCGTACCCATTTGATCGGGGTTTGGGCCCGGGACATTGGCGCTGAACGTGGCCTGGCCGACAACGCCGATGGCGGCCTGGCCGGTGGTGTACTGGCGATTGTCCGCGCCGCCGGCCGGCAGCCCCGCGATCAGCGTCAGGATCAACACGCCGCGCGCCAGCATGCCCAAGCTGAAAGCGTCATTCAACTTGTGGAAAGACAATCTCACCCACCACCTCAGGAACAGTCCTGCACACGCACCAGAAACTCCTATTCTAGTGGAATTACGGATGGTACGCAACCGTCAACGGAAGGCCGCCAAGGGAAAGCAGTCGTTGCACCTCCGGCGTCTCGGTGGCCTCGGGCGGCCTTGCATGTCGGGCCGTTATGCCGGGAGAACTGGTAGGGGCCGCCCGGTGGGACATCGGCGGCGCATGCCTGCGGTGGGACGCCGCCGCGGGAATTTTCAAAGCAGTCGCTAATGAGTCGCCGTTTGGCAGGAAGCGGCGCTGCCCGCCGGCCGTTGCTCCACGGCACAGGCATCACCCCAATAGCCGTTGGTCACCGCAGCGACCAGCCACGCACGCGCCAAGATCAACTGCCGCATAGCGGGATTGAACCACAAAGTCGTCAACGGCACAAAAGGAGACGGCGCCCCTGGGAGCGCGGGCGTCTCGCCCGCCCCGCGAAGTCATTGCGAGACTCGCGCCGCGCTTCCAAATTCCCAATCTGCGCTCGCCGCGCAGAGTCCTGCCTTGACCGGGTTGGATTCGATGTACTCTTTGGCCCTCGTGAAGTGCTGTCGGTTCCGAATGAAGCGATCGTAGTAATCTTCTTGCCAGAAAGCGCCCCTCCTGTTCAGTAGGCGGCCAGCTTGTTTTGCTGTGAAGGATTTCCAGGAACCGACGATGCTCGATAAGGTCCACGGTTCCAGCGGCGTAAACAGAACGTGAACATGGCTGGGCATGATGACCCACGCATGCACACGGTATCGCTGTCCGTCGAAGTAGAGGAGCGCTGCTTCCACCAATCTGGCAACGCGCGAGTCCCGCAACAGCGCTTCCCCAGCTCCCCGATCCAGGTAATCTTCGATTCGTCGTCGTCGTTCCGTAGCCGCCTTTTCGGCGGGCCAGTGGCGCAGTTCTTCATCCCACTCCATCAGTCTTTGCTTCGGCAGCGAGTCGGCCAGCCGGAAGGTGACGAACTGAGGGATGGAGCCGCCTTCAAAGTGGGGCAAATAACCGCGGGAATGCCAACGGGGAAAACCCGTTCGCGAGACGGACGCCTCCTTGTCCTGTCGGTCCGGCGGTTGACACATGGCAGGGACAGTTTATCGCAGAGGATTGCGGGGCGGGCGAGACCTTGATCCGTCCATAACCGATCGCCGGAAACCGGCGAAGTAGGGGCGAGCGAGCGTATAGCGGGCTTCCGACACAGGATGAGCCGAAGAGGCAATTTCACCGAGTGGGTGTGAAATTGCGTA
>Ga0315282_10003449_pt1 | contig 28367 bp, 25 predicted proteins | sample YL17G07_20_MG_FD_203693 | JGI IMG/M metagenome (GOLD analysis project Ga0315282, IMG submission 203693) | Sediment microbial communities from Yellowstone Lake, YNP, Wyoming, USA - YL17G07_20 | ecosystem: Environmental > Aquatic > Freshwater > Lake > Sediment | place: USA: Wyoming | collected... | reverse complement strand
CCATCATTGCCGCTTTGGTAGGGGCGGGTTTCAAACCCGCCCCTACCTCTTTAATTTGGAGTTGGCCGAGCCGAAATTTTCCGAGAATCGGAAGACGATTAAGGGCCGGTGACGGCGAAGGTGGCGAGAGAAGCGTCGAAGATCTGCGACCAGAACCGGGCCAGCCGGTCGTCGCAGACCGAGGTGATCTGAAAAACTTTGCCGGAGGCCGGCACATAAAGCGCGTGCAGGCGCACGGTATTGGGTCCGGCCGGGAAAGTGGCGCGGGTCTCGAAGGCGGTTTTGCCCAGGAAGGTGGTGAAGTTCTGGTAATCCGGGTGAAACCCTCCGATGGAATCCTCGATTCCCTTGGTCTTTTGCTCGACGAACTTGCGGAAAGCGCTGTCCACTTCCAGGTTGCCCTTGACCGGGATCACGTCCACGAAGATGAAGGCCTCGTAGTTCGGGTCCGTGAACTTGACCGCGTGCTTTTTGGCGTATTGGTCCACCCACCAGCCGGCCGGCGGGCGCATCGAGAAGCCGTGCTGGCCGGAGACAAACGGCGGATCGAGCGCAGTGGTGATCTTGGCATAATCCCGGGGCGGCAGCACCGGCCAGTTGCCCTCGCCCGGGACCATGGAAGGAGCCGGGGTGGCCTTGTCCGAGCCTTCCGGCGGCGTGGTTTCCAGGCCGAGCTGGCGCTTTAAGGCCGTGACCTGGGTCTGGGCATACAAGTGGTTGGGATCGAGCATCAGCACCTTTTGGTATTCATGGAGCGCGTATTCGTATTTGCCCTCGCGATAGAACTGGTCGGCATTCCTGAGGTAGGTGTTGATCGCGTCCCCTGCGTTTGGCTGGGCTGAAGGCGGCGGAGCCCAGAGCAGAGCAGCGGCGATGAGGCTCAGGGCGACCAGGATTTGGGAAACCTTCCGTGGCATCCGGCACTCCTCCTGAACAGGATTATAGCAAGCCCCGAAGCAAAAACACAAGTTCTTGCTCTCCAGAGGGGGGTGCGCTAGGATGAGCCGCAGAGGCGAGAGAGGCCAACTTTAATCAAGGAGGGTTGGGATGTTTGAGTTACAGGAAGGGCATCGGATCATGGAGCGGGCGATCCGCCAGTTCTGCGAGAAGGAAATCGCGCCGCACGTGGAGAAAATGGAGAGCGGCGAGATGCAGCCGTACGAGCTGATGCGGAAAATGGCGGACGCCTTCGGCCTGCGCAAGATGGGCCGGGATCTTTTGGAGAAGGCTTTGGCCAAGGCCGAGGAGGGCGGCGAAGGAAAAGAGGGGAAGGGCAAGACCCGCTTCGGGCTGCCGGTCTCGGAGGAAGCCCTGGACCCGTTGCTCATGGCGGTGGTGGGCAAGGAACTGTGCCGGGTCAGCCCCAGTTTTGCCCTCGCCTTTGCGGCCACCATCGGGCTGTGCGGTCAGACCATCATGGCCAAGGGGACCAACGAGCAGAAACGGAAATACGGCATCCCGGTGGTGACCCTGGAAAAGATCGGCTGCTGGGGCCTGACCGAGCCGGAGGCCGGGTCCGACGCCTTCGCGCTCCGCACCATCGCCCGGCCCAAGGACGGCGGCTACGTGCTCAACGGCTCCAAGATTTTCATCACCAATGCGCCCTATGCAGATGTGTTTGTGATCTACGCCAAGATTGACCGGGGCGACGAGGCCAAGGCCGACAAGCGGCGGATTTATCCCTTTGTGATGGAGCGGGGCATCAAGGGGCTGACCACCAGCGCGCCCATGAAGAAGATGGGCATGTGCGGCTCGCCCACCGGCGAGATTTTCCTGGAGGACGTGTTCGTGCCCGCGGACCAGCTTCTGGGCGGCGAGGAAAAGGCCTCCCGCGACCAGGCCAAGGAGGTGTTGGCCTCGGAGCGCACCGGCGCGCCCTTCATGTGCTGGGGGATCATCGAGCGCTGCCTGGACGACTGCATCAAGTTTGCGATCGAGCGCAAGCAGTTCGGCAAGAGCATCGCCGAGTTCCAGTTGATGCAGGAGAAAATTGCCAAAATGTACGTGCACCTGGAGAACGTGAAAAACCTGGCCTTCAAGCAGGCCTGGCTGCAAAAGAACCGCAAGGGGACGCTGGAGGAATTCTGCGCGGCCAAGTATTACTGCTCCGCCGCGGCCGTGGAGGTGGGGCTGGAGGCGGTCCAGCTCATGGGCGGATACGGTTACATGAAGGAATACCACGTGGAGATGCTGATGCGCGACGCCAAGCTGATCCAGATCGGCGGCGGCACCTCCGAGATCCAGCTCCTCAACATCGCCAAGGAACTCTTCCGCAAGGCGGGCAAGGAGATCAGCCTGGGCGGGTGAGGCGAAATCCAATCCCCAGGGCGAGAAGGATCAGGAAGGCGAAGCTCAAGGGCGAAGAAGTTTGGCTGATCGAGCCGCAACCCAAATAATTCCGATTGGAGTCGGCGGGAAGGGTGCGGAGAGTTCCGGTCGGAGCGTCATCATTGTCCACGGTGATGATGGTCATGGTGGTGGCGGGCAGACCCAGGTAGGCGGCCTGCACCGTGCCCGAACCGCCGGCCGAGCCGGGAATATCGTTGGCGATGATGGTCTTCACGTCGGCCGCGCAACCGCCCTCGGTCAAATCACCCTCCACGGTCCAGCTTGTTCCAGGGTCGCAGGCGACTGGCAAGGTGGAGCCATCACTCCAGAGCGCCAAAGCCCGGAAGCCGGCCGACTCGCCTTCCAGGAGGCGCAGGGAATCCGGGGTAACATCCAGGCTGGACAGGAAGTCATCATTGTCCACGATCACCGCGCTGGCGGTTGCATCCGACACGCCGAGGTAAACGGCATTCACGGCGCCGGAGCCGCCGTCCGGGCCGGGAATATTGTTGGCAATGATCGTCTTGACGTTGCCGGCGCAAGCTCCTTCGGTCAGGTCTCCGGTCAATTGCCAGGTTGTCTCGGGATCACAAGCCACCTCTGCGAAGGCGCCATCGCTGAAAGAGGCGAGCGCTTGAAAGTCCACCATGCCACCCTCGATCACGCTCGCGCTCGCGGGAGTTACTTCTAAACTGATGGCCGCGTCGTCGTTAGTCACCGTGACCGTGCTCGCGCTGGGGTCGCTGACGCCGCTGTAAGTAACATTCACCAGGCCGGAACCGCCGGAAGGACCGGGAATCTCATTGGCGATGAAGGTCTTGACGTTGCCGGCGCACTCGCCCGGAGTAAGATCACCCATAACATTCCAGTTGGTCCAACGCTGGCAGGCCACTTGCTCGGTTTTCCCATCGCTCCAGGTCGCCAGGGCCTGAAAGCCAATCGCGCCGCCTTCCGTAACACTGGCAGAATCCGGCGTCACCTCCACCCTGGCCGGAGGGATCACATACATGAAAATATCCAGGTTGCCGGAGCGGTTGGCGGCATAGACGATCCGATGGCCGAAGATATCGGGTTCGCTTACCGGACCCACCGGCGCCTGGGTTTCCATCGCCGTAGAAATCTGATAGTAATAAAGTTGCTTTCCCACCACATAAGTAATGTAATCACCATAAATTTTGGCAGAATATACGGTTGAGCTTGTGATCAAAGTTTCGATGGAAGTGGACAAATCATAGAGATAAAGCCCTCCCTCCCAAGGAGAATAAGCGATCAGATTTTCAAAAATGTCGAATGCAGAGGCTCTCCCGCAGGGAAGGGTGCTGACAATGGCGGTCGTGAAGTCGTAAAGGGATATAAAGGCACCGTCGCCAATGCAATAATAGCCACCATCTAGACAATCCTTTTGACAAATATAATCTCCAAAAATCACTCGATCTCCAAAAAAGGATAGGGACCCTAAAGGTTCATATTGTCCCTGGAGTCCAAGTGGGGATTCCGTTGAACTTAAGAGATCGAAGGAGTAAAGAGTTGGTGGATTCCATTCATCCATCCAACAGTAGTCAGTATTTCTCCAATCAATCCAAACAATGCGGTTCCCAAAGATCTGAGGAAAATATTGCTCAGATGGATCAGTGGTAATTTGTCGTTCAGCAGAAGTGGTTAGATCAAAGAGATAAATATCAATGTTGTAAATGCACCCTCGAGCATCTGGATAAGCAACGTCATAGACAATTTTATCTTGATAAATAGAGGGTGGTTGCCGATAGATATTTATCTTTCTAGGGCCGCCCGTTGCAACAGGGAATTCTTGGGAAGTGGAAAGGTCATAAAGATAAATATCTTGATTTCCTTTTCTTTGATCAAGCCAGACGATCCTGTTCCCATAGATCTGAGGGCCATACTGGTCAGCAGGGTTTGTGGTTATCTGAATCTCCTGCGCCGAGGCAATTGAGGCAATGCACCAGACGGAAATAAAGACAAGTTGAACCAGGAGTTGGAATCTTTTCATAGCAATAAGCTCCTCTCTTCTCCCCCTATTTATCAAGGATTCAGGGGATGGTAGAAGTAAACATTGCCTTGGTTAATCAATTCAAGATAACCGTTAAGAATCTTCATTGCTTGAATTTGATCCGAGGTCGGCTCGATCAGGATGATCCCTTCTTGGCCTGAACATTTATGCACCTTGATGCTGGCGATTAGCGAATCGGCTTGATTCACAACTTGGCCAGCGGTCAAGTCAGTCCCCATTAAAAAGGCATCAGCTAAAGGTTCGCCCCGAATAATTGCCTGCTTAATGTTGAGTTTAGCGGTCAGAAGTTGAGCCAGGAGAGTATTGTATGCCTGGGGATAAAAATGGTAATGGATTTCCCAGCGGACGTAAATTCTGCGAACTTCTCCGGGGTTTTTGATTATGAGACTGGGTCCAACCGGTTTGCCGGATGAATTTAATTTGCCAAGAACCACTGGCAAGATTTTCTTGAGATCTTTCGCGGGAAGCTCCTCAAAATATGATGCAGGTTTGGCGCCAGAGACAGGAAGTGGAACTACCGGTTCAGCATAGAGTATAAAGGTGGAGCCCGATGGCGGGGCCATATAAATATTGTTCTCGGCAAAGACTCCAGACCAGAGCCAGCGGTAGATGCCGGGGAGGCAGTCCTTTTCTTGATTGGCCACTTGGTCCCAGCAATGGGCTTCGGTGGTCTCGAAATCGTACTGGCCGATCAGGGGAGAATAATTTCCAGAAACATCATCATTGAGAAAACTGTATGGCGTGCCTAACCAGATAGTATTTGTACCGTAAGTTTTGCTCATTCGGAGGTATTCTCCAGCAGGGTCTATGACCCTATACCTGATCATGTAATTGTTCCCATTAGCACTGCCAGGCCAAGCCGGGTCTAGGACTAGATCTTTAGCTTTATATCCATCACAAAGGAAGTCAGCATCGGCGTCCTGAAACAAAAAGCTCCGGCGGGAGGGAGTTGGAGGAACATAAAAGAAGAACTGAAAAGTGCCGTCGAAGGAACTGTTAACTCCGAAACTATAATAGCTTTGGAATTGAGAAGGATACCTTAGCCTGCATCCGTCAAATGGAGCCGGAGGACTGCCCAGGTATGCTCCGGGAACAAAATCCCCGCAGCAGTCAACTGCAAAAATCTGAAAATGGTTCCTATAAAGAATTCCGATCCTCGAATTAGTTAGCGGCTTAAAGGAATTAGTGCACTGAATTTGAGGATTGGGGATATTGAAGCCTGAATCATTATTCCACATGACCGCTTTAAGGAGATAGTTATAGGATTGGCCGCTGGGGGCCAAAGCACAATCGGCATCAGGGCAACTACCTCCAGGGCAGGCAGGATCTCCTTGGCCGCAGTAATGAATAGAGAAAGAGCCGCTACCGGATATCCCATTCACCATATGGACGAAGGATTGATCATTCTGAAAGTCGTCATCTATGCGATCAGGGTATTCCGTTTTTTGGCCGATCACTTGAGTTCCGGTCCCGTCCATTAATGGATCTGCATATAACGTATAGGTAAAGTTCGCAAAATGGCCAGTCATGCATAAATCGCCAAAACCAGCTCCGTTAAAAAGCCCAGGAGCATCACCTTCATATCCCAAATCGCCTTCAAAAAGATCAACAAAAAAAGTTTCCTGGTTGGCTGGGACTTGTATTGAAAAAGTCAGCTCTGCCTGAGGGAAAGTAGAGATAGGGCCAACAACAGTCACGAACTTCCCATCGTAAGGATCGGAAGAAGGGAAGCCCATGACCGGGGCTGGACCAAATCCAGCCGGGGGCGGCGGATTCGTTACTGTAACAGTGACACGATCCTCAAAGACTTCATTAGCATTGTTAGTGACAATCAGTTTCAGGGTCAACTCTCCTGGAATAAGTTGGGTCGTGTCCAGAGTACCCAGGGTATTAGCAATAGGAGCCGTGGAGGAAGTGATAAGGTTCCAACTGGAAGGGTCAATTCCATATCCCCAGAACAATTGATAGTTATTAAAATTAGCCGATGGGGTGACAGGGTTAGCTCGGGCAATGCCTCGAATAGTCATGGTGCCGCTCATCACGTCTCTGGGCAGTGGCGAAGTGATCAGGGCTTCCATGGGCACGATTGAGTTGGAAAGAAGCAATGCATTGTAGGCATTGATTCTGCCATAGCCGGAGTAAATATCAAAGCCTACTAGGTTTTCTCCTGTTCCTTCTGGGTCTAGGATATCATTGGCAGACTGACGGAGAATTTGCCGAACATGCTCGTTCGTAAATTCCGGGTGAAGAGACTTGATTAAGGCAACCAAGCCAGTAACATAAGGGGCCGCGGCTGAGGTTCCGAAAGACCGAACATACTGGCTGGCACAAGGTTGCGGCTCCACACAACCTGGCTCTGGAACTATAGGAGGGTTAGAGGCACAAAGTTTCCACGTTGATTGTTCACCAAGCACTCCCAGAATGTTGTTACCCGGATCATTGACTGGAGGTGGCTGGGGTCCATGAGGCCCACCGGCTGGGGCCACCACGTCCAGGGAAGTTCCAATATTGGAGCCATAATAGCCTTTCCACCGATGGTCGAACTGATCAGTGCCTCCAACCGAGATTACCCAGGGCCAACGGGCCGGCGTATAGTTGAAGAGATCTATATCCATCCGATCATTGCCGGCGGCCGCAACTATTGTAACTCCTGCAGTATGGGCATTGATAATGGCATCTCTCAAAGTATTAGAAAGTACCCCACGCCATATAATGCTCATATTAATGACATCTGCTCCCATCATAGAAGCGTAATCAATTGCCCGGGAGGCTGATAAATCGGTAATATTTCGACATGGCGAGCCGCATACACCTGGTATACACCATGGGTTGTTACCTTTTTTAAAAGAGGGATAATTGCTTAAAAGCATGATTTTGGAGTTCCAGGAGACTCCAGTTATTCCTTGACCGTTATTTCCTTTCGCTCCTGCAATGCCCGCTACCCAGGTTCCGTGTCCATGAAAATCATCAACTGTAGAGCCGGATACATCATAATAGAAGTTAAATCCTATAACATCATCCACCTTTCCATTTCCATCGTTATCAATTCCGTCGAGATCTTCGGGTCCAAAAGAGCCTAGTGGAGGGTGATCCTCTCCCGGGTTGAACCAAATGTTATCCGCAAGATCCGGGTGGTGGTAGTCTACCCCGGAATCGAGGATGGCGATTATCACACTAGGGTCGCCGGTCGTGAGATTCCAGGCCAGGTCAGCCTGAATCTTCTCCAAGCCCCAGAGATAATTAACGCTGGGGTCCCAACTGCTGGGCAGGTTCCAAAATGGATCATTGGGATCTGCCGTAAACTCGGCGATGTAATCCGGTTCGGCGTATTCCACAGGAGGAAGTTTGGAAAGGAGGCTAGAGATCGCTTTGATGTCGCGGTCTTGACCTCCAAGGTAAAGCACCCAAGTATTGGATAAATCCAAAAATCCATTCTCAATCTCTTGAGCGCTCGGAGGCATTGCGGTTGGAAAGGCTTTTTGGGAAGAGACTACGCGGAGGTCAGCGAAAAGGGGCTGTAGCTCAGGGTCGTTGATGGCAATGCCGGATTTGAGCTTGATCAACAGGTGGTCTGGAGCAAAGGCTGGTTCCTGAATCTGTTGAACCATTCCTGGTGGTAAGGGGGTGGCTGCTTCGGGTTGTTTGGAGGCAAATTGCAGGGGCACAAGAATCCCCCCCACAGCGAGAAACGCCATCAGTCGGTTTATGGACTGCATCGCCTTAACCCTCCTTGATCTTCTGCGCCAAAAAAGTTAGAAAATTCTAAATGATCTTGAACGCAAATTAACACTTTGCTCCAGCCTTGTCAAGTCTTCATGCAGTGCTACATATTTCCGCCCCCTCGTACTCGAAGCCGGGGACGTCAGCCGTCAGCCGCGCAATCAAGCCGTGGCCGGCGGCTTCCAGCGCCCGATAAATTCGTGATACGGATCACCCTTGGAGACGCACCGGACCTCGTGCGCTTCATCGAGCCAGACCGCGCCGGCCTCGATCAGAGCCTGGCTGAGCCAGCCCTCCATCAGCCGGCAGTGGGCCCTGTCCATGTGCGGGAAATCCAGGATGCGCATGACGGTTCGTGCCGGAGAGGCGTCCACGGTTTGAAATTGCCCGGCGTTCTGATAATAACTCTTCCACAGAATCGGGCCGTCCCGGAACAGGTCCGCAGGTCCGGCGCGCTTCTTGTAGATGTTGTAAACCGATTCGATGTCCCGGATGGCGGCGAAGACTCCCAATTTTCGGCACAAGAATAAGTCCCCCTGCCCGACGACCTTATCCACAGTGCGGAGAAAGGCAATAAACACGGGATACGGGTAATCCACCACCGCGATCACTTTCCGCTGGCAGACCTTCTTGGACTCCGGGGATAATGAGGCGATCACTTTCGTCATCAAGGCTTCGCCCCCGGGCTGAGTCTTGATGAACTTTAAAATGCCCAGGAAGGCCACGCCTTTGACAATCGTCTCCGCTCCGGCCGGGTTCAGCCCCATCTCGTTGTCCTCCCTTGACCTTGTCCGCGGCTTCTACTATAACATAGATTGAATCGAGGCAAGCAAGGTTTCCATCGCCCAGGAGAGCCAGCCAGTTTCATCCCAGATGGGCGTTTCAGGGGATTTCGTGTTAAAATAAAAAAATAGGCGTTTTGATTGGCAATCAGGAGAAAGAAACATCATGGTGCCTTTAAGTAGAAGCTCGCGTCTGGATTACCGCATCATCACCGGCTTGATTCAGCCGAAGGCGCGGGTTCTGGACCTGGGCTGCGGCGACGGCGAACTCTTGGCCATGCTGGTGGATGAAAAGCGGGCGATCGGGCAGGGGGTGGAGATCTCGGAGGAAGGCGTCAACTCTTGCATCGCCAAAGGCCTGAACGTGATCCAGGGCAACCTCGATGAGGGCCTGGCCGACTATGCCGATCATTCCTTTGACTACGTGGTCTTGAACCAGACCCTGCAGGTGGTGCGCAAGCCGGACCTGGTGCTCCAGGAAATGATCCGCGTCGGCAAACAAGGGATCGTGGGCTTCCCCAACTTCGCCCACTGGTCGGTCCGCGCTCAGCTCTTCTGGCAGGGCCGGATGCCCAAGACCTCGGTGCTGCCCTTCGAGTGGTACAACACGCCCAACATCCACCTGCTCACCATCCGGGACTTCGAGCGGTTCTGCCGGAACCAGGACGTCCGCATCGCCCGCAAGGTTTACATCAAAGGCCCGGAGAGCGTGAGCGCGAATTTTCTGCCCAACCTGCTCGCCCAGACTGCCATTTATGTAATCAGCCAAGAGAAGCCCTTGGAGGAAGAGGCCGAATGAGCGAGCGGATCAAGGCGGTCGCGTTGCTTTCGGGCGGCCTGGACAGCACGCTGGCGATCCGCGTCGTCCAGGAGCAGGGGATCGAGGTGATCGCGATCAATTTTTCCACCGCCTTTTGCACCTGCACGCCCAAGGGCCAGGGCTGCTCGTCCAGCCGCCTGGCCGCGGACCGGCTCGGGGTCGAGCTGGTGGTCCAGGTCTTGACCGACGAGTATTATGCACTTTTGAAAGATCCGCCCCACGGCTTCGGCCGGGCCATGAATCCCTGCATAGACTGCCGCATCCTCAAGCTGAAGAAGTCGGCGGAGTTGATGGCCGGGCGGGGGGCGAAATTTTTGCTCACCGGCGAGGTGCTCGGGCAGCGGCCGATGAGCCAGCGCCGCGACGCGCTCCGGATCATTGACCGCGACTCCGGCCTCGGCGACTTGATCCTGCGTCCCCTTTCGGCCAAGCATTTGCCGGCCACTCTGCCCGAGCGCATGGGCTGGGTAAACCGCGATCAGTTGCTCGATCTGAGCGGCCGCAGCCGCAAGCCGCAGATCGGACTGGCCGAGCATTACGGGCTCCACGATTATCCTTGTCCTGCGGGAGGCTGCCTGTTGACCGAGCCCGAGTTTGCCCGCAAGCTTCAGGACTTGATCGCCTGGAAGCCGGACTTCGCCACGCACGACCTCACCCTGCTCAAGATCGGCCGCCATTTCCGGCTGCCGGCCGGCGGCCGGCTGCTGGTGGGAAAGAACGACCATGAGAACCAGCGGCTCTTGTCGCTCGTTCGCGGGAGCGAGCTGGTGCTGCGCACCGAAAACGTCCCCGGTCCGCTGGCGCTGCTCTTGAATCCGGACGGGGAGGATGAACTGCGCCTGGCCGCGGGGATTATGGCCCGTTACGTGAACAAGGCGGAAGGCCCGATTTTGTTCCGGATCACCCGGGGGGCTGAGGAGACGGGACCGGAGCTTTTGGTGGAGCCGCTGGCTCCGGACCAGGTCGAGCAGTATCGCATCTAGGTTTGCCGCTCGGGAATCGCATGCTCGACCGCATTTATCTGGATCACAACGCTACCACGCCGGCGGCGGCCGAGGTGATCGAGGCCGTGGCCCAGTGCCTGCGCGAGGAAATCGGGAACCCTTCCAGCATTCATTATTTCGGGCAGCGGGCCAGGCGCCGGATGGAAGAGGCGCGGGAGGAAGTGGCGGGGCTGATCGGGGCCGACGCCAAGGAAATTATTTTTGTGAGCGGCGGCACCGAGGCCAACAACCTCGCGATCAAGGGAGTGGCCGAGGCTTTGGCCCCCAAAGGCCGGCGCCTGCTCACCACCGCCGTCGAGCACCATGCAGTATTGCATGGAATCGAGTCGTTGGAGAAGCGCGGTTTCGAGGTCACCCGCTTGCGGGTGGACGGCTACGGCCGGGCGAGCGTGGAAGCGCTGGCCGCGGCGCTGCGGCCGGACACGGTGCTGGTCTCGGTGATGCTGGCCAACAACGAGGTGGGCACGCTCGAGCCGGTGGCGGAGATGGCCGGGATCTGCCGCGGGCGGGGCGTGATCTTTCACACCGATGCGGTCCAGGCCGTGGGCAAAATCCCGGTGGACGTGGAGCAATTAGGGGTGGACCTGCTTTCGCTCTCGGGCCACAAGTTCTCCGGACCGCGCGGGGTGGGCGCGCTGTTTGTTCGCAAGGGCGTGCCTTATCTGCCCCAGATGCACGGCGGCCACCAGGAGCGGAACCGCCGGGCCGGCACCGAGAACCTGGCCGGGATCGTGGGCCTGGGAGTGGCCGCGAGGCTGGCGCGGGAGCGCCTGACCGAATGGGCGGAACATTCCGAGAAGCTCCGCCGGCGTCTGGAGCGGGGACTACTCGAGCGGATCGAGGACGTGAAGATTTTCGGGCATCCGGAGTTTCGTCTGCCGAACACGCTCTGCGCCGGGTTCCGCGGGACCGAGGGCGAAAGCCTGCTCATGAATCTGGATTTAAAAGGAGTAGCGGTGTCCACCGGCTCGGCCTGCTCTTCGGGCACGGTGGAGCCGTCGCACGTGCTGAAGGCCATGGGGGTGGGACCTGAATACGTGCGATCCGCGCTCCGCTTCTCGGTGGGCAAGGACAACACCGAGCCGGAGATTGATCGCGTGCTCGAGCTGCTCTGCGAGATTGTCCCGCGCGTTCGCTCATTGCAGTAGGCAGTAGACAGTAGTCAGCAGGCAGGGATTGGAAGATAGGAAAAAGCCAGAAACCGTGAACCAACTATGACTGATCTTTCGCGATATTCCCGCCAGACCTTCTTCGCCGAGATCGGGGAGGCCGGGCAGCGCAAGCTCTTGCAGAGCCGGGTGGCCATGGTGGGCCTGGGCGCGCTGGGGAGCACGATCAGCCAGCTTTTGGTCCGGGCTGGGGTCGGGCGGCTCACCGTCGTGGATCGCGATCTGGTCGAACTGCACAACCTGCAGCGGCAGACGCTCTACGATGAGGAAGACGTCCGCTCGCGGCTGCCCAAGGCTTATGCCGCGGGTCAGAAGCTCCGCCGCATCAACTCCGAGATCGAAGTCCGGGAATTGATCGCCGACCTGAACCCCAAAAACGCGGGCCGCTTGCTGGGAGAAGCGGACCTGATCCTGGACGGGTCGGATAACCTGGAGACGCGTTTTCTGATCAACGATTTTTGCGTGCGCGAGGGCAAGCCCTGGATTTACGGCGGCGTGATCGGATCGGTGGGCATGACGCTCAACATCGTCCCGGGCCAAACCGCCTGCTTGCGCTGCGTGTTTCCGGAACTGCCCGGGCCGGGCGAGTTGCCCACTTGCGACACGGTCGGCATTCTCAATTCTTTGCCGGCCCTGGTCGGCGCAATCGAGGCAGCCGAGGCGATCAAGCTCTTGATCGGGAGCACAGAGTGGCGCCGCGAGTTGCTCTACCTCGATCTGTGGAACAGCCAGTTCAAAACCCTCCAGGTCGCGGCAGTCCCGGGTTGCGAGTGCTGCGGCCAGCGGAAATTCCAATACCTGGAATCAAAAGCCACGGCCTGGGTGACCACGCTCTGCGGCCGCAACACGGTCCAGATCAGCCCGGCCGAAGAGCGGGAGCTGGACCTCTCCTCCCTTTCCGCAAGCTTGGCCCGCCACGGCCGGGTGGAAAACAACGGCTACCTCCTTAACTTCCAGCCCCATGAGCATCAAGCTACGCTCGTCATCTTCCCCAATGGCCGGGTCCTGGTCCAGGGCACCAGCGACGAAGGTTTGGCCCGCAGCCTTTATGCCAAGTACCTTGGAGGCTAAGCTAGGGCTTCCAATCGGCAGGTGAGATTCCAGATCAATCGTTTTTTCTCCGTCATTTCAAGTCTAGAAAGAATTTTCCTGATCCCATGTTGACCTGCCTTCCGCAGGGGCAGGCCCCATGCCCGACCATTTTCAGCGATGGAAAAAGGGCATCCCGCAGAGCGGGAAGGGCGCCCCTCCCGGCGCTCGGAAGAGAGAAAAGGAAAAAGGAGAGGAGGTGGGGATTTTCTCGACCGGGGACCAGAAACAAGAATTTGACATTCCGAAGGGTTTCTGATTTAATAAAGCAACTTGAGTCGCCTCTTTAAGTTTCAAAGGTTTGCATCCGGAAAAGATTCAATTCAGAACGGCGAAACCCAAGAAGGGGGGAAAGATGGAAGAACCAATTCAATGTCGCCGGTTGCTGACGGGAGCGATCAGCCTAGTCCTCCTCCTGTCTTGCCTCAATTGTCAGGCGATCAAAAGAAGACGGATCAAGCCCCCCGAGGGAGTGGAAACCAAATCCTATGCGGTCCGGCTCCGGGGCTACGAGCAAACTGTTACCATTAAAGCCCCTCCCGCGAAAGTGCTCGCCTATATCGCCAATCCCGCGAATGTCTCCATCTCCGGCCTAAAAATTACAGAAGCGACCACTCCGCCCGGGGAAGGGGAACCCATTGCGGTTGGAGGCTATAGTCCTTTCGTGATCCGCCGTCTGGGCCTGACGATCAAAGGCCGGATTATCGTGGTGAAATCAGAGGAGGACCATTTCTGGCTGGCCTTGGACACTCCGATCGGGTTCCACGTGGAGCGGTGGGAGTTCAAGCCGGCGCGGGGAGAGACTCGGCTCACTTTCAAAATGGAATACGAGCTGCCGGAAAAGGGGGCCTTGGCCAAATTGGGAAAGTTGAGCGAAATGGCGGGGCTCCCCGAGGAAGGGGAGAAGGCCATGGACCTGGTGCTGGCCGGGGTCCAGGCCCACTTTGATCCCAACCTGGATCCGGAACAACTGGTGGCTTCTGGCCTGCGCGGGGAGGGCTACGAGACCATGGTCCAGGTGAACGAAGCCCAGGTCTGGGTCAATGCTCCGCCCGCGCGAGTGAAAGCCTGGCTGACCGTCGCGGAAAATATTGACCGGCTCTTTTCCAATCTGATCATTTTCGACCAGCCCGTCTATCAGGAATTTGAACGCGCTTCGCCGGGCGAGGTGGTCTATAGCCCCGGGGTGCTCAAGGCGGGAAGGATTCATTCCAAGATTGACCTTTGCCTGGTAAAGCAGGAAGAGGATTCAGAATTGTTTGCCCGGATGTTTGGGGTTACCTTGGGCTATGTCGGCGCGCTCGAATTTTACATGACGCCGCAAGGGGGCGGATCCCTGGTCAGGACCAGGTTTATTTCGGAAATCCCCCAGGCCATCCCCAGTGAAACGATGGAGCTATTTTCCTTTGTGGTCGGAATTCCTCAGCTCTTGCCCGGACGCCTCATGATCATTAAACAGGGAGTGGAAAATCAGGGCCAAACCTGCCTGCCCCCGGGAGAGGGCTCCCGATGAAAACACTCTCCGCAATCGGGATCATGGCCATGATCCTGCTTCTGTCCCTGCCCGCCGGGAGCGCGGAAACGGTGCTGGTGCTTTCATCGAAGGAGCCGGAATACCTGGAGATTGCCGGCGGATTCAAGGCGAATTTTTCCGGGAACTACCGGGAGATCAACCTGGAGGATAGCGACGTCCGGCAGAAGGCGGTGGGCGAGGAACTGAAGGCCCAGAAGCCGGCTCTGGCCGTGGTGGTGGGCGATCTGGCCGCGCAGATGGCCAAGTGGTATTTGGCCGGCGTGCCGCTGGCTTACTGCGATGTGCCCCGCGCGACCAAGCTCGCCTTGTCCGGCGGAAAAATGGTCGGGATCTATTACGAACCGGATCCGGCGGAGCAGCTCAAGGTCATGCCCCGGCTTTTTACCGGCAGGACGCGGATCGGCCTCTTTTACGCTTCCGAATCCGCGCAATTTCATCCTCCAGAACTTCAGCAGCAAGCTCTGGCTCTGGGAATCACGCTGGAACTGGCGTCCCTGAGTTCGATCCAGGAGGTGCCGGCCAAGCTCCGGGAGTTGCTGCCCCGGGTGAACTTGCTCTGGGTGCTCACCGACCCGGTCATCCTGAGCGAGCGCAGCATTCAATACCTGGTGCTGCAGGCCGTCTCCGCCGGGGTCCCCATTTTTTGCGGCGACCTCTCCCTGGCCCGGCACGGCGCCACCGCGGCCCTGGTCCCGGACGGGCAGGACGCCGGCCGGCAAGCGGCCCAGGCGGCGGACGAACTGCTCCGCGGCGCGTCGCGGCCGCGTTCCGCCCTGATTTACCCCAAGGGCAAATTGATCCTGAACCAGAAAATTGCCGGGCTGCTCAAGGTTTCCTTCCCCCCGGCCTTGGTCAGCCAGGCCCGGGAACTGATCCAATAGCGCGGAAAGGCAAACCATCGAAGGTATCCGCGGAGAGTCAAGGTATCACGGTGCGAATGGAGCAAAAACCAGGGAAAGCCTGCCGGGTTACGATTTGGATACGGTCCGGGATTCTGGTCCTGGCCATCGTTATCCTGGCGGCGGGCTGTAAGAAAATCAGGCCCATTTTTCATCAGGGCGCGGCGGAGGGCGTGGTCCAGAAAGCCTACCCGATCGGGGCCTACGCCTACCAGTTGTCGCTGGTGATCTATGCCACGCCGGAGGAGTTGATCGCCTATTTTGCCAAGGATCTCGGCTGGCTGGAACAGGGCGCCGGCGCGTTCAAGGTGGAGGCTTCGCGTTTGCAGCCCCATACTGATATGACCCAAAAGGGGCAATCGGTGGACTTCAGCTTTCGGGTCCTGGGGATCAACTTCCCCTGCCGCGTGGTCTGCCTCCAATACCGGCCCAACGAGGAATGGTGGTGGATGATGGCCTTGAGCGAAGACTCCTGGATCCTGTTGCGCTTCCGGGTAGAGCCGGTTCCGGAGGGGACGCAGTTGCACCTGGACGTCCTGGGCCAGCCGCCGCAGAGCCTGGAAAAAGCGATCAACACCTATCAGCTATTAGAGGCGGTTGCCGGTCGGGCCGACCTGGTCATGACCACGATTCAGGCGCATTTTGATCCCAAACTGGACGTGGCAGAGGTGACCGCCCACGGGCTGCGCGGCGAGCTGACCCGGACCTTCCTCCAGGGCTACGATTCCTCGATCTGGGTGCCGGCGCCTCCTTTCCAGGTCATCCAGTTTATCGCCGAGCATCCGGCCCAACTCGACCAGTTGATCCCGAACCTGGAGTTCCAAGGCGAATGCCAGGCCCAACCGCAAAAGTTGTTCAGTCATCCCGAGGCGGTCTCTTGTCCCTCGACTTATCGGGTGGGCTCCCGGGAAATCGAGGCTATCGTCTTGAGCAAAGGCCGCTGGGTCGAGGAAAAGAAAAGGCGATTCTATTCGCATAACTTCTGGATCGTCGTGCTGGATAACTTAATCCGGGTGCAACTTTTAGTTCAGCAACAGGGCAGGGGCAGCGAGATCAAGATTGTGTTTGCCACGGAGTTGGGCGGCACGGCCTCGGCCCAAGCCATGGACCTGATGCTGGAGGTTTCTCAGGTCCCCCAACGCTCCGAAGAAGCCCTCTTGCAATTAAAAACCGGTCTGGAAGGCGTTCGGCGGTAAGAGGTTCGCTCTCCTGCGCGTAGGGAGGAGAGTTTTCCAGATGCAACGATTTTGCGAGCGAGCCTTGCCAACCATATGATTTCATGTTATGAGGTATTCAACCAGGAACAGTTTCTAAGATCGTCAGCGTGCATCGTCGGATGATCGGGCGGCGGCCTGGCAAGCGGCCGCGTGAAGGGAAAAGCCTTTTCGGGTGACCTGTTCTGCGGCCATCTCTGGGGGAGATGCACAGCACCAGAAAAGCGGGAGGGGATACCTATGAAGGGATCAAAGCCGGTTCGCTTTTTTATTTTTGGGGCGATCAGTCTTTCCTGCTTGTCCTTCCTCTTGGGCTGTCAAAAAATCAAGAAGCTCCTGGTCAAGCCGGCGCCCGAGGGCGTGGCGCAGGAGTCCTATACCATCCCGGTTTATGGCTATCAAACCTCCCTGGTGATGAAAGCCACGCCTCGAGAAGCCATGGATCATGTGGTGAAAGACTTCTCCTGGCTGGAACGAGCTTCGCAGCGGTTGGGGATGCTGCAAATGGAAGTCCCGGCTCTTGATTACGGGGTGGACATGAGCCAAGTGGGGCAATCCATTGGCTTTAAGATCAGAATTTTGGGGATTACTTTTCCCTGTCGTCTGGTCACGTTCAAATATAAACCGGATAAAGAAATATGGGTGATGGCTCTCACCGACGGCACCTGGGTGTTGTTTCGGGCCAGTCTCAAAGCCATCCCCGAAGGGAGCATGTTACATTTGAATATGCTGCTCCAGCCCTCTCCCGTTCTGCAGAAGATCATTGCGCTTCCGCTCTTGAGCAAGGCCGCCGCCAGCCGGATTGATCTGCTCCTGGCCGTGGTCCAGTCCGAGTTCGACCGAGAACTTGACCTCCAGGACATCAAGGAACTGACCGAAAAAGGGCCCCGAGGCGAGATCTACGAAAGCCTGCTTCAGGCCTATGACGTCCGGGTCTGGGTCAATGCCCCTCCCGAAAAAGTGGGAGGCTGGCTAACCGATCCTGACCATTTGGACGTGTTTTTATCCGAGATCAAGGCCGCCGAGCCGATCTCGCTCGAATTTCAAGGCGCGTCTCCGGGCGAGGTGATCTATTCTCCCGCGACGTTTGAACAAGGAATCATGAAGGTGAAAATGAGTCTGTTTCTGATGAAAGGGAAGAAAGCCGGAATTTTTGAGGCCCGCATCTATGCCGTGACCCTGGGCTATATCGGCTTGCTGGAGATGGAAGCAAATTCAGAGCGAGGGGGTTCCTTGTTTCGGGCGAGATTAATTTCGGAGATTCCGGAATCCGGGTCAGCCGAGACCATGGACTTGTTGCTCCTGGCGATGCGAATTCCTCAAATGTTACAGGAGAGGGCCTGGCTGGTAAAACAGGGAGTGGAGAAGCCAGGCTAAACCCTGCCCGGGCGGAGGATGGTCATGAAAAGATTGAGCATGATCGGGCTTTTGGTCATGGCTTTCGGGATGGGGCCGGGCGCGGTCCGGGCCGCGGAGACTGTGCTGGTTCTCTCCTCGGATGAGCCTGAATACCAGGCCGTGGCGGCTGGCTTCAAGAACGCCTTTGCCGGGACGTTTCGCGAGATCAACCTGGAAGGCAGCGACCTCAAGCTGAAAACGGTAGGCGAACAGTTGCAGGCCTCGCCGCCGGGGGTGGCCGTGGTGGTGGGGGACCTTGCCGTCCAGATGGCCAAGTGGTACCTGGGAGGGGTTCCGGTGATTTATTGTGCCGCGGTGCGGGCGGCCCAGCTTTCCTTGAGCAATTCGGTCGGCATCTACCACGAACCCGCTCCGGAAGAACAGGCAAAGACCATTCAGCAAGTCTTTCCCGGGAAAAACCGGGTCGGCCTGCTGTATTGCCCGGCCTATGCCCGGATCAACGAGGTCGAGCTGAAAAAACAGGCCCAGGCTCTCGGCCTCGCGCTCGAGATCACGGCTCTCGACTCGATCAAGGAGGTGCCGGTCAAGTTCCGGGAACTCATCCCCAAAGTGAACCTGCTCTGGATCTTCACCGATCCGGTGGTGCTGAGCAGCCACAGTATCCAGTACCTGGTGCTGCAATCCATTTCCGCCGGCGTCCCGATTTTCTGCGGGGATAACCACCTCGCTCATCTCGGCGCCACCGCGGCCATGACTCCAGACCAGGCGGATGTCGGCTCCAAAGCGGCCCGCCTGGCCCAACAACTCCTGGGCGGTCCCAAGCCGGCCCCGGGAACCATCCTTTACCCCAAAGGCAAATTAGTCTTGAATCAAAAAATCGCCGACCTCTTGAAAATCTCTTTTCCGGCTCCCTTGCTGAGCCAGGCGCAAGAACTGATCCAGTAGTGTAGTGTCCCAACATCAGTTTTACAATGAAACTCTTTGTGGTGCGGGCTTCCAGCCTGAACCAGACGCAGGCCAGATGCCTGCACCACAATGTAAAGGAAACCCTGGGACACTACACTAGTTGGGCGGCTCACCCGGGCTCCTTCCAATAGTAAATATTAAAAGGCATTTATTTTATAAATAGTTAGATATTAAGTAAGGATTAAATTCCAAAATATTTCACACTTGACAAGTGTTTATTTTTTGATTAAGTTGCATCAACGACAATGGCAAATTCCAACAATTCAAGTGGCAGCCAAGGTAGCCCAGAGAGACCTATTCTGAGCAGGGGAAGGGGAGGCCAAATTGAGAAGGGGAAGCATAGGGGTTAGCCAGTTCAGCTATTTTGCAAAGCTTTCCGGAAGGCATCCTTCCAATCAGGCGGGGAGTTGAGCAAGTCGGATGACGTGGCCAATCCGAAGCAGGGGGGTGAGGGAGACATGAGATGGCGTCAAGTCCTGGGGCTTTCAGCCATGGCTCTGGCCCTTTCCGGCCTGGCCCAAACCGGTGACACCGTGCTGGTGCTCTCTTCGAATGAGCCGGAGTATCTGGCCGTCGCGGCCGGGTTTAAGAGCAACTTCTCCGGGAATTTTCGAGAGATCGGTCTTGAAGGGAGCGACGCCAAGCAGAGGGCGGTGGGGGAGGAACTGAAGGCCGCCAAGCCGGGGTTGGCCGTGGTGGTGGGCGATTTGGCTGCGCAAATGGCCCAATGGTATTTGGCCGGGGTCCCCATGGTTTACTGCCAGGCGTCGCGGGGGTCCAAGCTTTCGTTTGCTGGGGGCAAGGTCGTCGGCATCTATCATGAGCCGGATCCTTCTGAACAACTGAAAATCCTGCCGGAATTATTTCCGGGGAAAACGCGGGTCGGCCTGTTTTACAGCCCGGAGTACGCCAAGCTCAACCGGCAACTGCTCCAAAAGAAATCCCAGGAGTTAGGTCTGACCCTGGAGATGATCGCCCTCAATTCGATTCAGGAAGTGCCGAGCAAGCTTCGTGAATTATTGCCCAAAGTGGACGTGCTCTGGGTCTTTACCGATCCGGTTATCATAAGTTCTCACAGCATCCAATACCTGGTGCTTCAGGCGGTCTCGTCCGGGGTCCCGATCTTTTGCGGCGATAACGATTTGGCTCGGCGCGGGGCCACCGCGGCTATGGTGCCTGACTTTGAAGACGCGGGCCGGCAGGCGGCCCAGGCGGCCACGGAGTTGGCGCGAGGGAAAGGCGCTCAGAAAGAAACCATCCTGTATCCCAAGGGCAGGCTGATCTTGAACCAGAAAATTGCCGGCCTCTTGAAGGTTTCTTTCCCGGCTCCCTTGCTGAGCCAGGCGCAAGAACTAATCCACTAGCGCTCGACTTACTGTCGGCCCCGGCCGGAGTTTGAGAGATGCAGCAAGAGAATCGAAATTTTTTATCGCGAGAGGAGGTCTAGCATTTTCCGGATCAGGAGCAGCTTCTTTTCCGGGGTCCTGGCTTTAGCCGTTCTCGCGGGCGGTCTCGGATGCCACAAGCTCAAATCGGCGTTCCGCCGGCCGGGCGCCGCCGAGGCGTTGCGCCAGTCTTATCCCATCCGCACTTATGCCTATCAAGTGTCTTTGGCGGTTAAGACCAGTCCTCACGAATTGATGAAGTATGTTGCCCAGGACCCCAAGGACCTGTCCTGGTTAAGAAAAAGCTCCGGCGCTTATCAGGTAGAGCTCAAGACATACCAGCCGCATACCGACATGACCCAGCCGGGCCAATTCCTGGATTTCAGTTTCAAGGTGTTGGGAATTGCTTTCCCTTGCCGGTTGATCTGTCTCAAATCTAAACCGGATCAGGAATTGTGGTGGATGATGGTCTTAACCGGAGATTCCTGGATCTTGTTGCACTTTGAAATGAAGCTGGTTTCTGAGGGGTGCAAATTACACCTGAGTGTCCTCGGCCAGCCTCCGAAATATCTTCAGGCCATAGTGAATATTCGCCAACTGCTCGAGGCCGTGGCGGTCAGAGCCGATTGGGCGTTAACCTGGGTTCAGGCAGATTTCGATCCGACCCTGGACGTGGAACAAATGACCGGCCACGGCCTGCGCGGAGAACTCTACGAAACCTTTCTGCAAGGCAACGAACTCTCGATCCGGGTGAATGCTCCGCCGTCCAAAGTCGTCCAATGGACCTTTTCCAACCCCGAGAACCTCAATTTCTTGATTCCGAATTTGCGGCTCAAGGGCCCCTGTTTCGACGATCCCCAGATTCTGTTCGCCCATCCGGAAGAATTGGTCGCCTGCCCCTCCACCTACGAGCTCGCCGCGGTGGAAATGAAGGCCATGGTTTTGAGCAAAGGCGGCTGGGAAAATGAAGATAAGCTGACCTCCTATCACCACAATGTCTGGATCCTGGCCCTGGATCACTTGATCCGAGTCCAGATCCTCGTCACCGCGCAAGGCTCCGGCAGTGAGGTGAAAATCGTGTTTGCGACCGATCTTTCCGAGTCCGCGGCCGCGGAAGCCATTGACTTTCTCATCGCCATCGTCGGGATTCCCGAGCGGTGCGAACGGGCCCTGTTCAAGATCAAAGCCGGAGTCGAAGGCCCGGGAGTTTGAGATATGCAAGACGAGAATCGAAATTTTTATCGCGAGAGGAGGTCTAGCATTTTCCGGATCAGGGGCAGATACCTTTCCTGGGTCCTGGCTTTTGCCGTTCTCCTCGGCGGTCTCGGATGCCACAAGCTCAAATCGGCGTTCCGCCGGCCGGCCGCAGCCGGGGCGCTCCACCAGTCTTATCCCATCCATACTTATGCCTATCAATTGTCCCTGGTGTTTCGTACCACTCCTCACGAATTGATGGAAAATTTCGTCCGGGACTTTTCCTGGGTCGAGCGGATTTCCGGCCCGATGAAGATAGAGCTAAAGCAGTCCCAGACGCATACCGATATGACCCAGGCCGGCCAATTGGTGGATTTCAATATAAAAATCCTGGGAATAGATATCCCCTGCCGGCTGATCTGTCTGAAATCCAAGTCGGATCAGGAATTGTGGTGGATGATCGTTCCCCCGGGAGATTCCTGGATCTTGTTCCACTTTGAGATGAAGCCGGTTCCAGAAGGGTGCAAACTGAACATGAGCGTGCTGGGCGGCCAGCCCCCGAAATATCTGGAAGCGATTGCAGGCATTCGCCCATTGATCGAGGCCGTGGCGGCCCGGGTCGATCTGGCCTTGACCTTGATTCAGGCCGACTTCGATCCGACCCTGGACGTGGAACACTTGACCGGCCATGGCCTGCGGGGAGAAATCTACGAAACCTTTCTGCAAGGCAATGAGTCCTCGATCCGGGTGAGTGCTCCGCCGTCCAAAGTCGTCCAATGGATCTTTTCCAACCCCGAGAACCTCAGTTTTTTAATTCCGAATTTGCGTTTCAAGGGCCCCTGTTTTGACGATCCCCAAATCCTGTTCGCCCATCCGGAAGAATTAGTCGCCTGCCCCTCCACCTACCAGCTCAGCGCCATGGAGATGAAGGCCATGGTCTTGAGCAAAGGCGCCTGGGAAGATGAAAACAAGCTGACTTCCTATCACCACAACGTCTGGATCGTGGCCCTGGATCACTTGTTCCGAGTCCAGATCCTCGTCACCGCGCAAGGATCCGGCAGTGAGGTGAAAATTGTGTTTGCGACCGATCTTTCCGAGTCCGCGGCCGCGGAAGCCATTGACTTCATCATCGCCATTGCCGGCATTCCCGAGCGCTGCGAACAGGCCCTGCTCAAGATCAAAGCCGGAGTCGAAGGCCCGGGAGTTTGAGCGGCAGAGGTGATCCGGTGAAGATTAATCCCCCTTCTGCTGCAGCTCTTATCAGGTTTGGGAGGGGCTGAAAACGGAACTTCGGATTCACCAAAGAGTTGGATTTAGGATTGCACTATTTCTCTTGGGGGTGGTCGTCATCTTTGGCGCCCTCATGGGCTATTACCTTGATCATAACTCCAAGCTCCGTTATCGGTCCGAACTCCAACTGGATACCACCTATGGGAAAACCCTGATTCGAAATTTTTCCAGCCAGATCATTTTCGGACTCTTAAGCCAGGATCAGAAAGTCATGGCCGAAGAGGCGGGGAAGCTGCTTCAGGATGGGGTCATTTCCTATGCGGTGGTCTATGATCCCAGTTTCAAGGTGATCCATACGGTCCAATCCGAGGACTTCCAATCCCGCGGATTCACTTTGCCCGCGCCGGAGCAGAAGCGGGGAGAGGAAGAGATTTTCATCCGCCGAATCCAGCTTGAATCCAAGGTCCCGTTCTTGGATCTGCAAATGGCCGTGAAGAATCCGGGAGCCCAGGCCGAGCAAAATCTGGGATGGGTGCGTCTCGGGATCAGCTTGGAGACGCTGACTTCCCAGCTCCTGCGATCCCAGATCCAAGGCTATTCCCTGATCGGGGTGGTGATGGTCCTGGTCTGGGCCGTGATCTGGATCTCGCTGCGCACGGTGTTGCCCTATGTGAATCGCGTGGTCCAGGCCGCCCAGCGGGTCGGCCAGGGCGACTTTAGTGTGCAATTGGAAATCGCCTATCATGATGAGATTGGTTTGTTGACCGCGGCTTTTAATGAGATGACGGCCAACCTCCGCGAAAAAACCCGCCGACTGGATTCCATGATCCAGAACGTTGGGGAGGCGATTCAAGTCCTGACCGCCACTACTGCCCAACTCCTCTCCATTACCACCGAGCAGGCCGCGGGCGCCACCGAGCAGGCCACCATCGTGCAGGAGGTAGTGGCGACCACCGAAGAAATCGCCGCTACTGCCGCCAAAATTTCCGAAACGGCCGGCTCGGTCAACGAGGCGGTCGAGCAAACCGCGGCCGCGGCCGATCGGGGCAAGGAGCGCATGGAGAGCTCGATCCAGGGCATGGAGAAGATCCGCGAGCAGGTGGCCAAGGGAACCTCCCACTTTGTGAATCTCGCCGAGCAAGCCCAAATGATCAGCGGTCTGATCGCCATCATTAATGAAATCAGCGAACAAACCAATCTCCTCTCCCTCAATGCCGCCCTCGAAGCGGCCGGCGCCGGCGAAGCGGGAAAAAGATTCTCCGTGGTGGCGCAAGAGGTCAGGCGCCTGGCGCACCGGACCCTGGAGGCCACTGATTCCGTCCGCACAATGGTGGAAACGATCCAGAAGTCCACCCAGACCATGGTCAAGATTGCCGAGGATGAGCAACAGGCCGTGCTCGCGGGAGTCGGGGCGGTAAAAGACATGGGCGTCTACTTCCAGCATATCCTGGATCGGCTGGAAACGACCAAGCACGCCGCCTCCGAAATCAGGCTCATCACCGGCCAGCAATCCAACGCGAACCAGCAAATGGTCATTTCCATCCGGGAAGTGGAGAAAGTGGCGAAAGAAGTGGAAAAGGGAGTCAAGGAAGTCGAGTCATCCATGAGCGAGCTTAATCAATTGGCCGAAAGACTCCGAACTTTGCTCGAAGAGAAACATTAGGACCTTCCCGCTCTCCCCGATCAAACCGGCCTTCCGCCTCGAGACAGGTTCTACTTTTTTCGGTTGTAGCTCTCGACCGTGGTCAAGGTTTTGAAGTCGGCCGGATGGACAATGTCCAGGGTGGTCGGGTCTCGGCCTTGCAAACGGTCGCCTTTCAGGCTTTCGTTTTCGGCGTAGATGTATTTCGGCGGCCTGGACGCCGCGATCTCCTGGGCGTAGCGGCGGGCGAACTCGGGGTCCCAGTTCCACCGTCGCGGATTTTTTTCCAGCGGCACTCCCTCGGCAAAGCTGTACTGCTTGGCCTCCATCACCTCGACCGCGTCCATCTGGCCGATCAAAGGCGAATAGCCGCGCGTCAGGTTGCTGAAGCTCCGCAGCCACGCCATTTGCACCGGGCAGCAGCCCGGCACGTCCACGTAAGCCGGCCGCGGGTTCCACCACGGCCCGATCCGCTTCGGCTTCCGCCGGTAGCTGTAGTGCCAGCTCGAGTAAATCGCGCAGTCGCCGAAAATCAGGATGAAACGGTCCTCCGGCGGGGGCGGCGGATGATCCCCGCACAAAATGTAAACCTGGCCGAACTCCTTCTCGTCCTTGGCATAGACCGCGCCCGAGGTGGCGATGAAATAGCGCAGCAGCATCTGGCAGCCGCCGTAGCAGACGTCGCCGACCAGCAGCTTGATCCCGGCCGGGCTGCCTTCGTCCGGCCGCCATTGCGCTCGCTTGAAGATGCGCCGGCGCTCCGCGATCCGCTCGCCCAGGATCTCCATCCTATCCACATCTGCATTGCCGATCCCGCGCTGGTGCGCGATCCGGCTCAGCGGAGCCTCGAACTTGTTAAAGCCCATCAGCGCTTCCACCACCGCGTCGCCGGCCACCGTATCCTCGGACGCCACGATCAGGCCCATGTCCACCACGTCGCCGAAGGCCGGGCCTTCGCCCTCCATGGCCTGGAACATGTCGCAGACCGAGAGGGTAGGGCGCGCCATCGCCAAAATGTCCACAAACTTTTCCCACAGGCTGGACCCCGCTTCCCAGCGGCCCCGGTGGTGCCGGGCCTTGTCTTCGTCGGGCAGGATGCCGTGCAGGTTCTTGATGCCGAGCGTGGTCATGCAGGCCTCGTGGGTCTTGGCCACCGGCACGTCAATCCACACGTCCGCCTCATCCAGCGACTTGGGCACGTGGCAGTCCTTGAGGCAGAAGTTGTCGAGGTTCTTCCGGTAGACCCACGGCTCCTCGTCAAAATAAACCACCCGCAGGCCGAGGTTCTTGAGCGCCGTGTCATAGCCCTTGAACTCGAAGGACTTGCGCGGCGGTATCCCGCACACCGAGTTCTCGCCCACCGCGACCTCCGCGGCGCCGGCCTCCTTGCAGAGCAGGTAAAGCCCCTTGAGCAAGTCTATGTGAGTAGTATGCGGCGTGCCCTGAGGCGACATCAGGTTGGGCTTGAGCAACACCTTGGCGCCCGGCTTGACCCAGCGGCCCATGCCGCTGAGCAATTCAAACGCCCGGCGCACCGCGGCCACCCGGTCCGGGCCGGTGGCGATAGCGACTTGGGTTTTGGGGTTCATTTTATTCTTTCTTATCCAGCGCTTCTCTTGGTAAATGAGATCGGATCGCGGACCGAACCCTGCGGGCGATGGCCACTGCTTCTTCCGCTTCCTCCCGTGATATCCCTCCCCAATCACCCGGATAGCAAACATCAATCGCGTATCGGTTGACGATGGCGATTTCAGACATGGAGATTCCTGGATCAGTCTTTTTTGGCGCTAAGGTCAGGAGCGCAGTCAAGCCTTTCCACCCATTCCCGGACCACCCGGATCAGATCAAGCGGCGCGCTCATATAAAACTTTCCCTTCGCGGAGCGCCGGATAAATGATGGTGCCCACAATGTCCCGGTAGCGCGCCACTTCCTCCGGAGTCACGACGAGGATATCCTTGGGGATGCCGAGCTCAGCCAGGGCCAAATCAATCTCGATGGCTTTTCGGCGTTTGGATCCTTCTACCCGCATCACCACGAGCAAGTCAGTATCGCTGTCCGAATCAGCCTCGCCCCTGGCCCGCGAACCAAACAGGATGATCTTGTCCGGGTCGAAACCCTCCACGATCCGCCGCACCATCTCCTCGATTTTGTCTTTTGCTTCCATCCGCTTATTCGCTGTTTTCTATTTTATCCTATTGTGTTCTTTTATTCCAACCTATCCTCAAGGCTGCCGGGCTTGACCCAGCGTCCGATCCCGCCGAGCGGTTCAAAAGCCCGGCGCACCGCGGCCACCCGGTCCGGGCCGGTGGCGATGGCGACTTGGGTTTTCGAGTTCATTAGCTTATCATTCCTTTTCAAAATGATGGATTTCATTCCATCAGTTAATTCTAGAGGCAGGGCTCAATCTGCTGGCTCATAAGGAATCAATTCCTCAAGATGAGGCGGCATCTCTTGAATAGGTGGAATTTTCAATTCCCCATAACTTGATAAAAGGGTTTTGGATGGGTCAAAAAAATGCAAGAAGAATACAATTCTGAAAGAATTTTCTGAAGGTGGCTTAAACCAAGATAAAATTCGATTCCCATCCGGGGTTAAATATGCATCAAGATATGGCGCTTGATCTGAAGCAGGCTGCTTAAAATCGCCTACATCAAAATTCTCATCCGCGTTCTCAACCTCAATATCCAACAATACAACATCTGATAATTCATCTATTAGAGTGCATTCGGCCTGCCTCATTTGATCTTCCGACATTTCTCGGCCTCCCCATTTCACTTCTATTGCCTTTTTGCAAAGCTCGGGTGTGGGCCTGACTTTATAAGCCCCCAGAACAGTTAAAGTTGGTTCTGACATGCCCATAACCCCGTGAAAGCAATTTCAGCGCTCCAAAAGAACATAGGGCATCACCTGACTATTTATGATGTCTTTTCTGGTCTCGGCCCCTGAAAAGCAGACACCAAGGGAAAATCAAAAGCCTCGACTCCATCACTTTCCCGGTTCCCTATTTAGAATCTTTTCCAAATCCTCGATCAAGGGAGGTAGATCCAAAGTGATAGTATCCCAAACCAGATCGAGATCAACCTCAAAATATACATGGACCAAGCGATGCCTCATTCCCACAATTTTAGCCCAAGGAATCTGCGGGCACCGGTCGCGCGTTCCCTCGCTCACATGGGCCGCCGCTTCCCCGACGACTTCGATACATTTAACCAGGCCTAACATCCAAACTCGATCCTCGTCCAGATCGGGGCGGCTATGGCCTTGTGCCGCTTGAATCGCGTCTTGGGCAAATTCAAGCATGTGTCTCAAGCGGACCGTATCGTCCTTAACCATACTGAACCTCAGCGGTTTGCACCACCTCGTCGCGAAAATAGCGGCTCAACTCAGCCGGCGTGCGAAGGTCCACTTTGCGTCCCAGAATTTCTGAAAGCTCCAACTCCAGCCCGGCTAAGGTGATCAAGCCGATGCGATGCCCTGGCTCAAATTCCACCAGCATATCCACGTCGCTTTCCGGCCGGAAGTCATCCCGCAAGATCGATCCGAACAACGCGAGTTTCTTGATATGGTTCTTACGGCAAAACTCGGCGATCTTGTCTTTTTGAATTTCTATACCGTGGTAGGTCATGATTGGCTCCCTCGGTCTGCCTTTCAGTATAGAGGAGCCCCCGGTAACGGTCAAGTAAAAGATGGCTAAAAGCCGGACTAAACCTGATCAGGGCGAACAGGGTTTGTTCACTCGCTTTTGAGCGCCTATTGAATCTCGCAAAATAGCTTGACAAATTCTTCTTCCATGCTTATACTCTAAGCATGGAAACCAAGAACCCCAAACGATATCGGCCCCGGCGAGACTTCGCCGGCATGGAGAAGCGGCGACTGAAAGCCGCCAGACTTTTTGTCCAGGGTCTTTCCCAGGCTGAAGTCGCCCGCCGGCTCAAGGTCTCGCGGCAAGCGACCAAGAACTGGTTTGACCAGTGGAAGCGAGGCGGCCGCTCGGCGCTCCAA
>Ga0315282_10003448_pt1 | contig 28380 bp, 23 predicted proteins | sample YL17G07_20_MG_FD_203693 | JGI IMG/M metagenome (GOLD analysis project Ga0315282, IMG submission 203693) | Sediment microbial communities from Yellowstone Lake, YNP, Wyoming, USA - YL17G07_20 | ecosystem: Environmental > Aquatic > Freshwater > Lake > Sediment | place: USA: Wyoming | collected... | reverse complement strand
GCGATCCGCCCGGCCTCGAACCCGTTCGCCGCGCTCCACTCCGAGTTCGCCCCACCGAGGCTCGACGAGAACTTGAGCAGGTTGTCGTACCCGTAGAAGTCCGTGAGTTCCTTGTCCCACTGGAAGGCCTGAGCCCACGCGGGGTCGGTCGCGAAGGCCGACTTGCCCGCCTCGTCGTACCACTTCGCGCCCCAGGCGTTGCCCAAGTAGATGTTGTAGCCCTCGTAGAAGGTGGAGAGGGGCACGAACCCCGCCACCTTGATCGAGCCGTCGGCGTTGAACTGGGTGAGCTTCTCCGCCATGGCGGTCAACTCCGACAGGGTCTTCGGTGGATCCGTGTACCCCGCCTTCGTGAGGAGCTCCTTGTTGTAGTACAGGCCGTACGCATCGGAGAGCAGCGGCAGCGCGCACTGCTTCCCCTCATAGTTCGTGTACGTCATGACCGCCGCCGGGAACGTGGCGCTCATGTCGAGCCCGTCGGCCTCGATGTACGGGTTGAGGTCGATCCACCCGCCGCTCGAACAGTACTTCGCGACGTTGTCGGGTCCGGCGTCGATCGCCACGTCGATCGGCGTCCCACTGTTGATGCCACGGACGATGTCCTGGAACTCTTTCCCCGGGACCATGTCCACGGTGATCCAGGGGTACTTCTGTTGGAAGCCGGCTAGGATATCCGTGAAGTTCTTGAGCTCGCGCTCCGTGTAGAAGCCCCAGACGCTCAGCTTCACCGGGGCGTTCGAGCCGCTCGGGTTCACCGTCTGCGGGGGCTTCGTTCCGCCCCCCGCTGTGCAGGCTGCCGCCACCATTGCGACCACCCAGAGGCCGATCAGCGCCCTTCTCATCGGAGTCCCCTCCTCGCCTGTACTCCCCGTCGATCCCATGTACGTCGAATCGCGACCCCACGGTGCGACTGCCGAGGTGGCGGTCAGCCGGAGAAGAAGCGCGGCAGGTGCCGCCGGTTCGCCTCAAGGAGCGCGTCGAGGAGCGGCGCCGCCACCGGGTACTGACGGACGAGCGGGTTCGCCATGAGCGCCTTCAGCGCGACGCCCCGGTCGCCGCTCTTCGCGGCCTCGATCGCCAGCCGCTCGTAGGCCTTCGCCTCCTGCACCAAGCCGAGCATCTCGGGCGCGAGCGGCGCCGTCGCCAGCGCGTGCGCGCCGTCGCGGTCGATCCGCGCGGAGATCTCCACGACGTCGTCGTCGGGAAGGTTCGGGATCGCTCCGGAGTTCGGCAGGTTCACCACCTGGACGTCGCCTGTTCCGGCGTGCAGCGACGCGACGAGCTGCGCCGCGGCCTCGCTGTAGAACGCACCGCCCCGCTCCTCGAGAAGCTTCGGCTTCACGTCGAGCGCGGGATCCTTGTACATCTCGAGCAGCCCTGCCTCGATCTCCATGACCTCCTTCGCGCGGATGTGTCCGGAGCGCTGCTCCTCGAGCACTCGATCGGTCAGGTAGTAGTAGCGGAGGTAGTAGGAGGGGATCGCGCGGAGGAGCAGAACGACCTCCATCGGCATCTCCTCCACGAACCCCTCCATGTACTCACGGTAGGCGGCCACCTCGCCCCGGCCCTCGGCAGCCTCAAGCAGCTCGGGCAGCCGATCGATACCGTCGACGAGAACTGCGCGCTCCCACGACAGGTGGTTCAGACCCACGTGGTCGAGCTGCACCTGCCCGGGGTCCACTCCGAACAGCTTCGCGAACTCGCGCTGGAAGCCGATCGCGACGTTGCAGAGACCGATCGCCCGGTGCCCCTCATCGAGGAGCGCCTGCGTGACGAGGCCGACGGGGTTCGTGAAGTCGACGAACCACGCGCCCGGAGCCCCGCGACGAGCCGTCTCCTCCGCCAGCTCAAGGACCACCGGCACCGTTCGGAGCGCCTTCGCGAAGCCGCCCGGCCCTGTCGTCTCCTGCCCGATGCACCCGAACCGAAGCGGGATCGTCTCGTCCAGCAGACGAGCGGCCTGACCGCCGACCCGCAGCTGCACGATGACGAAGTCGGCGCCCTCGAGCGCCTCCGCTCGGTCCCCGGTCAGCGTGAGCCGGCCCGGCCAGCCGACCTTGCGCAGCATGCGGTCGGCGAGGCCTCCGACGATCCCCAGACGCTCGGGGTCGATATCGAGGAGCGCGAGGGAGTCCATCGGGAAGCGGTCGGTTCGTCTGGCGAAGCCCTCGACGAGCTCCGGCGTGTAGGTGCTTCCCGCACCGACGACGGCTACCTTCACGCCCACAGCGCGCATCGTACACTTCCCCCCGATGGAACCGTTAGGAAACTTTCCTGACCCATTCTTGGCGGAGATCGTCGGGCAGCCGGAGGCTTTGCGTCGGGCCGCGGCCGCGCTCCCAGACCAGCGCTCGGTCCTCGATCGACTGCGGGAGGCCGGGATCGCCGCCCGCACGGTCATCTTCACGGGGATGGGCGCCTCCTACGACGCCTGCTACCCGGCGGTCAACGACCTGGCGGCTCGTGGTCTTCCGGCGCTCCACGTCGACACCGCGGAGCTGCTCCATTTCCGACGTGGGATCCTAGGCCCGCGAACGCTGCTCGTGATCGTCAGCCAGTCGGGCGAGAGCGCCGAGATCGTGAAGCTCACCACCGAGACCGCGAAGCAGAGCTCGCGTCCGGTGGTCGTCTCGGTGACGAACGGTCTCTCGAACGATCTCGCGAAGAGCGCCGACATCGCTTTGGACACACGAGCCGGTGCGGAGATCGGCCCGTCGACGAAGACGTTCGTCGCGTCGCTCGTCACGCTGTCGGCCGTCGCGTCGCTGCTCGCCGGCGACGAGGTCGACGCCGTGATCGACCGGACGCGGGCGGCGGCCGAGAGCGCGGCTCGAGCCGCAGAGCGGCTGCTCACCGAGGCCGCGACCTTCGCCGAGGAACTCGAGTCTCGGCTCGGCGCGCGCGACGTGACCGTCGTGCTGGGGCGCGGACCGGCACGAGCCGCCGCGGAGATGGGCGCGCTCACGCTGAAGGAGTGCGGCGTCATGGCTGAGTCGCTGGAGTCGGCCGCCTTCCGCCACGGCCCGCTCGAGCTCGCGGGGCCCGACATGGCCGCACTCTTGCTGGCGACCGAACCTGAGACCCGGCACCTGGACCTCGGCCTCGCACGTGACCTGGTCGAAGCGGGCGCCGCCGTGCTCGTCGTGACGCCCCATGGCGAGGCGCCGAAAGGCGCGTACCCCGTCGCGACCGGCGACCAGGACCGCGCGCTCCTGCCGGCTGTCTCGATCCTCCCGGTGCAGCTCCTCGCGTGGCGGCTGACGGTGAAGAGCGGCCGCACACCTGGAACCTACGTGCGCGCGTCGAAAGTGACGACCCATGAGTGAGGGGCCCCGCATCGCGCTCACCTTCGACGCCGAGCATCCCGACCGACCCCTCTGTCCTCCGGGCAACGTCGAGCGGATCCTCGACGCTCTGAAGGCCGCGGGGGTCCGGGCGACGTTCTTCGTACAGGGCCGGTGGGCGGAGTCCCAGCCCGCCGCCGCGAAGCGGATCGCCGATGAGGGACACCTCGTCGGTCACCACTCGAAGTTCCACGCGCGCTTGACGCTGCTCTCCGACGAGGGGCTCCACGCGGACGTCACGGAAGGCGAGGAGGCGATCCGCGAGATCACCGGCGTCGATCCGCGTCCCTGGTTCCGCTGCCCGTTCGGCGACGGCGCCGACGACCCACGGGTACTCGGCGTGCTCGCAGAGCTCGGCTATGGCGATGTCCGCTGGCACGTGGTGCTCGAGGATTGGGAGCCGTGGCGCACGGCCGAGCAGATCGAGGACGACGCGGTCGAGCGTGCGCTCGCCCACGGCGACGGCGCGATCGTACTCATGCACAGCTGGCCCGGCCCCACCGGCGAGGCGGTGCCCGGGATCGTCGAGCGACTGCGCGCCGGAGGCGCACGCCTCGTCGGCGTCGATGAACTGGAGACCGCGCCGTGAAACGGCCGGTGGTCCTCGCGGTGGATGGCGGCGGCTCGAAGGTCGACGCCGTGCTCCTCGCGCGCGACGGCACCGTGATCGAGGCGGTCCGCGTCCGCAGCCTCGACCACGACGAGAGCGGCTCGCTCGAGTACCTCGATGGGGTCGTCGCCGCGGTGAGCGCGCTGTGCCACAAGGCCGGGCTCCACCCGGACCGCCGACCGCTCGCGTCGCTCGGCGTCTACTGCCTCGCCGGCGCCGATCTGCCCGCCGACTACCGCCGGATCCTGCGCTGGCTCGCGAAGCAGGGCTGGGCCGAGCAAGACCTCCTGCGCAACGACACGTTCGCCGTGCTCCGGGGCGGAACGAAGCGCGGATGGGGCGTCGGCGTCGTGTGCGGCTACGGCATCAACTGCGCGGGCGTGGCACCCGACGGACGCACGTTCCGCTTCCCCGCCATCGGTATGATCTCCGGCGACTGGGGTGGCGGCGGACACCTCGGTGGCGAGGCCCTCTGGCACGCCATCCGCTCGGAGGACGGTCGGGGACCGAAGAGCGCCCTCGCGACCCTCGTGCCGGCGCACTTCGGGTTGAAGCGGCCCCACCACGTCATGGAGGCCATCTACTTCGACCGGATCAGCAGTGACCGGCTCGCGGAGCTCGCGCCGCTCGTGTTCCGGGCCGCGATCGAGGGCGACCCGGTAGCTCGGGGGGTCGTCGACCGGCAAGCCGATGAGGTCGTGCTAATGGCCGGGACGGCGATCCGCAAGCTCCGCATGACCGGCCTCGACGTCCATGTGGTCCTCGGCGGCGGCATCTTCCGGAACGGCGACCCGGCTTTCTTCGAGCGGATCGAGGAGGGCCTGCGGGAGATCGCCCCGAACGTGTGCGTCGCCGTGCTCACCGCCCCGCCGGTGGTCGGGGCCGCCCTGCTCGGCCTCGACCGCATCGGCGCCTCGAACGCTGCCAAGGCGAAGGTCCTCCCTGCCTTGACCCACGACCGCCTCACCCGCGACACTCAGACCAGCGACACTCGGATCGGGAGGAAGTGACGATGGCGAAGATCGTCCTCGAGGGTGTGACGAAGGTGTTCGGATCGGACGTCGTCGCTGTGAACGACGTCTCGCTCGACATCGGGGACGGTGAGTTCATGGTCCTCGTCGGGCCGTCGGGCTGCGGCAAGTCGACGATCCTCCGGGTGCTGGCCGGCCTCGAAGAGGTCACGGCCGGCGAGGTCTACATCGGGGATAAGCAGGTGACCGACCTTCCACCGAAGGATCGTGACGTCGCGATGGTGTTCCAGAACTACGCGCTGTACCCGCACATGACGGTGGAACAGAACCTGGGCTTCGGACTGAAACTCCGCAAGATGCCGAAGGATCAGATCCGGGGGCGCGTGGGGGACGCAGCCAAGATCCTCGAGCTCGAGCCGCTGATGAAACGCAAGCCGGCGGAGCTCTCAGGCGGTCAACGCCAGCGGGTCGCGATGGGGCGCGCGATGGTTCGCGAGCCGGTCGCCTTCCTGATGGACGAGCCGCTGTCGAACCTCGACGCGAAGCTACGGGTGCAGATGCGGGCGCAGCTCGCGAAGCTTCACGAACGGCTGCAGACGACCACCGTGTACGTGACCCACGACCAGGTCGAGGCCATGACGCTCGGCGAGCGCGTCGCCGTGCTGCGCGACGGGCTGCTCCAGCAGGTCGACACGCCGCAGAACCTCTACAACCACCCGGCGAACCTGTTCGTCGCCGCCTTCATGGGCTCGCCGCCGATGAACCTCGTCGAGGCCGCCGTCGTCGACGGGAAGGTCTCGTTCGGCGGCCACGAGATCCCGCTCGTCCCAGAGGCCAACCTCAGCGGGTACGCGGGCCGAACCGTGATCCTCGGCATCAGGCCGTCGGACCTCGAGGACGCCTCCGTGTGGCAGAACGAGACGCTGCCGACGATCGAGGTGACGGTGGACGTCACCGAGGAGCTCGGCTCGGAGGTGAACGTCCTGTTCGGCATCGACGCGCCGCCGGTTGCAGCAGAGGTGATCGCGGCCGCCTCCGACGAGTCGGCCGACGAGGATGCGTTCCTGTTCGGCGGGCGGCGCGCCGTGTTCTGCGCCCGGGTCGACGCGCGTACAGGCGTGCGGCCGGGAGGGAAGATACGGCTCTCCGTGGACCCGGCGCGGTTCCACTTCTTCGACCCGAACACGGGGCTCGCGGTGGGTACGGAGAAGCCGGCCGCGGCACCTGCGTAGCTCGTCGACGTCAGGCCGGGATGGGACGCTCGCCGGCGTCGGCGTACACGAGGATAGGCAGCCAGCACTCGACGACGGTGCCTTCGCCGGGTGCACTCCTCACGCGGCACCATCCCCCGGCGAGCTCGGCTCGCTCGATCATCGTCGGCAGCCCGAGGTGTCCGGGCACCGGCGCGGCCATCCCGCTCGTGTCGAACCCCCGGCCGTCGTCGCTGATACTCATCCGAACGCCGCCTTCCTCGGAGACGAGCGTGACACGGAGCCGACCCGCTCCGGCGTGCTTCCGGACGTTGACGATGGCCTCCTGCGCGATGCGGAACAGCACCGTGCGGATCTCCGGAGGCGGCTCGGCCTCGAGTCGGTCCTCGACGCTGAACTCCGGCCCACCCTCAGCACCGCCGAGGTAGACGCGAAGCGCCGCCGCGAGCCCCTCGCGGTCCAGTGCCGGAGGCCGCAGCTCGAAGAGCAGCCGCCGCAGCCGCTCTGCCGCGAGCTTCAGGGTCTCGTGCACTTCGTCCATACCGCGACGGAGCTCCGGGTCCTCGACCCCACCAAGCAGCGCCTGCACCTGAAGGTCGGCCGCGCTGATCACCTGGATCGAGTCGTCGTGGATGTCGGCAGCGATGCGGCGCCGCTCCTCCTCCTGCGCTTCCTCGAGGCGTGTGAGCAGCGCGCGCCGTTCCTGCATCGTCCGCCTCAGGATGTCCAGGCTCCAGCGCAGCTTCTCCTCGGTGTGCCTCTTGTCCGTGACGTCGAACATGAAGCCGCGCCAGAACAGCGGCTCGTCGGCTTCGTTCCGCACGAGGACCGCCTCGTCCAGGAACCACACCTCGCGGCCGTCGGCCGCGATCAGCCGGTACTCGCAGCGGAACGGCTCGCCGGTCTCGTTCGAGCGGCGGTTCTCGACCATCGCGCGCTCACGGTCGTCCTCGTGCAGGCGCGAGAGCCACATCCCCGGGTCGGCCAACCACTCCTCCTGGGTGAACCCGAGGATCGCCTCTACCTGAGGGCTCATGTACAGAGCCGAAGAGAGATCGTCGACCGCGTCGATGTACAGGATCGCCGGGATGCCCTCGACGAGGTACCGGTAGGTCGCCTCGGCCTCCTTCAGGCCGCGCATGAACTCCGGCGAGAGCGGGATCCGCTGGCTCACAGCTTGTAGCCGAACCGGCGGAGGAGCGCCTTGCGCTCGGCGACGTCCGCGTCCGTCTCCACACCGAGCGGCGAACCGCCGTCGACGACTCCCAGGATCGCGCGGCCCTGCTCGTTACGCCCGACGACGACATCGACCGGGTTCGCTGTCGCGCAGTAGATCCGGCACACCTCGGGCACCATCTTCACAGCGTTCAGAACGTTGATGGGGAAACCCTCGCGCATCGTGATTATGAACGAGTGACCGGCACCGATCGCCTCCGCGTTCTGCACCGCGAGGTCGATCAGCTCCTGGTCGTTGCCGCTCCAGCGCACGAGGCACGGGCCGCTCGACTCGCAGAACGCGATGCCGAACTTCAGCGTCGACGACGCGGTGACGAGCGCCTCGTGCAGATCCTCGACCGTCTTGATGAAGTGCGACTGCCCGAGGATGAAGTTCAGATCCTCCGGCTTCTCGAACCGGATCGTCGTGATCTCCATGGCGAACCCCCCTACATGGTCCCGAGTCTCGAGATTAGCCCAGCGAGCACGGATACCCGAGGAACGACGCTCGCGAGGTCTATCCACTCCCCCGACGCGTGCTCGCCGCCCCCAACCGGGCCGAGACCGTCGAGGGTCGGAACGCCGACGGCCGAGGTGGTGTTCGCGTCGGAGGCGCCGCCCGTCGAGGCGTCCTCCAGCTCGAAGCCCAGCTCGTTCGCGACCCGGATCGCGAGGTCCGCGAGCCTCGCGCCGCCCTCCTTCCGCTCCATCGGACGGTGCCACTTGCCGGCGGTGACGTTCACGGTGACGTCGGGCACGGTGTGCTCACGTAGGATCCCCTCGATCTCGGTCTCGACGGCCACGAGGGTCTCCTCCTGCGGCGAGCGGACGTCGACCTCGAGCGTGCAGCGCTCGGCAACCACGTTCGTGCGCGTGCCGCCGTGGACGACCCCGACGTTCACGGTGACGCCCGGCCAGCGGTCGTTCAGGGCCTGGAGCGCGACGATCTCATGCGCGGCCTCGAGGATCGCGCTGCGACCCCGCTCCGGCTCGACGCCAGCGTGCGAGGCGCGACCGAGGACCTCGACGCGGTAGTCGGTGACGCCCTTGCGGGCAGACACGATGTCGCCGTTCTCTCGAGCGCCCTCGAGCACGAGTGCGACGTCGGCCTCCTCCGCAGCCTCCCTGATGTACCCGCGCGACCAGGGCGAGCCGATCTCCTCGTCCGGGTTGCAGACGTACGTGATGGAGCCGAACCCGTCGAACCCCGCCTCCCGGAGCACCTCGACCGCGAGGAAACCGACGAGCAGGCCGCCCTTCATGTCGGAGACGCCGGGGCCCGTCGCGCGCCCGCCGTCGATGCCGAACGGGCGGGCGGCGGCCGTCCCGGGGTCGAAGACGGTGTCGGTGTGGCCGATCATCAGGATCCGAGGCCCCCCGGACCCTGCAAGGCGCCCGAACAGGCGCCCGACCAAAAGGTCCCCGAGCTGTCGCTCGCCGCCGTGCGGCTCGTGCGAACGGCGTTCGACCATCCAACCGTGCGACTCGAACCGCCGCTGGCACACGTCGGCGACCAGGTTCACGCCCTCCGGTGTGTACGAACCGGAGTCGATGTTCACCAGCTCGCGGAGCGTCCCGACGAAGTCGTCGTAGCTGGACGAGGCGATCTCGCGCATCCGGTCGAGGCTCACGCTCACGGAGCCCATGCTACGGGGTAGCATCCGCGCGTGGCCGGACACGGGCGATCCGAGCTCACCTTCTGGTGGCGCGCAGGCGTCTCTCTCGTCGGCGTGGCCCTCCACCTGTGCTTCCGGATGCGGGTCTCCGGGGTCGAGCGGGTGCCGGTTCGCGGCCCGGCGATCCTGGTCGGGAACCACCTGAGCGCCATCGACGGCATCATCCTCGCGCAGGTCGTCGGGAGCCGGCGCAAGCGGATGACCCGGTTCCTCGTCGCGGCCGAGTTCTTCGAGCGCGGGTGGCTCGCCTGGGCGCTGAGGCTCTACCGGCAGATCCCGCTGCGGCGCGGCCGAGGCGACACCGGTGCCATAGACGAGGTCCTGCGGACGATCCGTGCGGGGGCGCTCGCCGGCATCCTGCCCGAGGGGAAGGTCAACCCCGACCCAGACGCCGGACTGCAGCGGGGGAAGCGTGGGGTCGCCCGGATCGCCCTGGCGGCCGGCGTGCCGGTGGTCCCGGCCGGTATCTGGGGACCGCAGGAACGATGGCCCCGTGACGGCCTCCGCCTCGACCGGCCGTGGCGGCTCCCGCTCGCGGTCTCGTTCGCGGAGCCGATCCAGCCGCGGGGCGACGTCTCGTCCTCGGCGGGCCTGCAGGCGTTCACCGATCTCGTGATGACGGAGATCGGGAAGCAGGTGGACGAGGCACGGGCGATGACGGAACGCGGGTGGTGAGCGCTCGGCACAACGCGCCACCCGGGCAGCCGGCGAACGCGTGCACGAGGCCGAGCCGGACGAGGGCGCCCTCTAGATCACGGACGTCGACCGACGCGCTCTGCGCGAGCGCAGCGAGCGCGCGGATCGGTTCGATGCCGCCGAACCGCAGCCGCATGTGCCGCGCCGAGAGCAGCGCACGTTCATCGAGGGGCGGTCGGGCTCCGGGCCACACGCCGCGCAGCTCGCGGAGGAACAGACGCACGGTGACAGGCCCCCAACCGGGGAGCGCGTCCAGGGCCGCCTCGAGCGCCGTGGGGTCCTCCTCGCGGGCGAGATGCGAGATCCGGCCGTCGTGCCGTTCGCCGACGGCGGCCGACAGCTTCAGCAGCCGCGTCGCGGTTCGGAAGTCGTAGCGCGCGTACCCTCCCTCATCGAGGAACGCGACGAGCTCGTCCCACGTTCTCGCCCCGGCGTTCGCGATGGTCGAAACGCCGTTCGAGTCGAACACCGCGTACGTGTGCTCGACGATCCTCCAGGAGATCCGCGTTCCGAACAGCGTGGCCGCGAGGAACCAGCGCTCGACCTCCCGTGGTCCCCGGTCGACGTGGATCCCCATCTCCGACGAGAACCTCCCGCCGAGCGTCTCGACGAGAGACCGCGCGGATCCCGGGGACGTCGTCGGCACCATAACCACCTGCATGGTGACACGCGCCGCTCGTGCGGCCAAGGGACGCCCGGCCCGGCGACGCCGTGCCCCGCGCGGCCAGCAGACACGCCGTTCGGGGACCTGCTACGGTCGAGATGCGCCTCGGACCGAGGGGGAACGATGACGGACGAGTCCACCGCGCGGACGTCGAGGGGCGGCCGGTTCCGGCTGACGGAAGAGGGCCCCTTCCGCTGGCGCATCAAGCCCACGGGAAGCATGCTGGTGCCGGGCGTCGTGTACGCCTCGCCGAAGCTCCTCCCGAGCATCCTCGAGGACGAGTCGCTGGAGCAGGTCGCGAACGTTGCGACGCTCCCCGGCGTCGTCGACGCGTCATACGCGATGCCGGACGTGCATCTCGGCTACGGCTTCCCGATCGGCGCCGTCGCGGCCACCGACGTCCAAGCCGGCGGTGTCATCTCGCCGGGCGGCGTCGGCTTCGACATCTCGTGCGGAGTGCGGCTGCTGGTCTCCAACCTCGACCGTGAGCGCCTCACACCCAGTCTCGACCGGCTGATGGACGCGCTCGACGCGAGCGTCCCGAAGGGCGTCGGCAAGGGTGGCGTGTGGAAGATCGGCTCCGAACGCGACCTCGAGCGACTCATGCTCGAGGGGGCGCGCTTCGCCGTGCGGCGCGGCTTCGGCACCGAGCGCGACCTCGAGCGGTGCGAGGACGGCGGGGCATTGGCCGATGCCGACCCTTCACACGTGAGCAAGCACGCACGCGAACGCGGGCTCGGTCAGGTGGGAAGCCTCGGCTCGGGCAACCACTTCCTCGAGGTGCAGGTCGTAGACCGCGTGTTCGACGAAGGGCTCTCCGGCGCGTTCGGCCTCCGCGAGGGCCAGGTCTGCGTGATGGTCCACTCCGGCTCGCGCGGGCTCGGCCACCAGGTGTGTACCGATCACGTGCGTACGATGGGGCAGGCGATGCCGAGGTATGGGATCGAGGTGCCCGACCGGCAGCTCGCGTGCGTGCCGGCCGACTCGCCGGAGGGGCGCGCCTACCTCGGAGCGATGGCCGCGGCGACGAACTATGGCCGCGCGAACCGGCAGCTGCTCTCCGAGGCCGTCCGCGACGCGTTCGCATCAGCTGTCGGCACGCGCGATCTCGAGCTCCTCTACGACGTCTCACACAACCTCGCGAAGCTCGAGCGCCACCGCGTCGACGGACGTGAGCGGCTGCTCTGCGTCCAGCGCAAGGGCGCAACGCTCGCGCTGCCGCCCGCCGACCCAGCGCTCCCCCGCGATCTGCGCTCGACGGGGCAGCCCGTTCTGATCCCTGGTTCGATGGGGACGGCGTCGTACGTGCTGGCTGGTGTCGAGGGTGGAGGCGCGTTCCACTCCACGTGCCACGGCGCAGGGCGCGCGATGAGCCGCCACGCAGCGACGAAGAAGATCCACGGGGGGGAGCTCCGCGCCCAGCTCGAGGCCGCCGGGATCGCCGTGCGCGCCGGGTCGCTGCGCGGGCTCGCCGAGGAGGCCCCGTTCGCCTACAAGGACGTGGACGAGGTCGTCGGGACGTGCGAGGGAGCCGGCCTCGCGAAGCGGGTCACGAGGCTGCGCCCCGTGGGCGTCGTCAAAGGCTAACCGGGTCGGCTACCCGAACATTCACGCGAACGGATCGCGCCCGCGCGCTTCCCTGGGCAGGTATTCACCGAACCAACCCGCCGCGAGCTCGGCGACCTGTTCAAGCGCCCCCGGTTCCTCGAACAGGTGCGTCGCACCTGGCACGACCTCGAGGCGCTTCTCGCAGCGGACAAGCCGCTCGGCCTCACGGTTCAGCTCGAGGACCTCGATGTCGTTCCCACCCACGATCAGCAGCGTCGGTGCCGACACGCGCCCGAGCTCCGGACCCGCGAGGTCGGGGCGACCACCGCGCGAGACGACCGCGGCGACGTCGGCCCGCAGGTGCGCCGCGGCGACGAGCGCGGCGGCGGCCCCGGTGCTCGCGCCGAAGAAGCCGACCGGCAGGTGGCCGATGTCCGGCCACGTCGACAGCCACTTCGCGGCCGCCTCGAGCCGCCGGGCGAGCAGCGCGATCTCGAAGACCTTCGCCCGGTCCTCGGCCTCGTCGTCCGTGAGCAGATCGAACAGCAGCGTTCCGATCCCGGCGTCGTTCAGCACCCTCGCCACGCCCATGTTGCGGGGCGACAGACGGCTGCTGCCGCTGCCGTGGGCGAAGATCACGATGCCGACGGCCTCCGGTGGCACCAGCAGGTCGCCCGGGAGACGGACCGGGTCGATCGCGATCAGTACCTCGCGGCGGAGGGTCCCCGGCTTGTCGGTAGCGACCGGCGGTGCCACCTCCGCCCTGTGCCTGCGGAAGATGCCCATGTGGCCTCCTGCCAGATACGACGGTGGCGCGCTGGACCGGCGCCGACATGTGGATGGTGCCGCGGCGGCCTGCTCCGTGCAAGCGGCGCCCCGGAAACGAAGGGACCGGCCCTCCCGGGCCGGCCCCTTCGGAACGCGTCTCCCCGGACCGCTACACCATGGTCACGGCTGAGATCAGGTTCGAGTCACGGAGCTTACGCAGCGCCTCCCGCTCGATGAGGCGCACGCGCTCGCCGGAGAGCCCGAGAACCTTGCCGGTTTCCCGCAGGCTGAGCGGCTGCCCGTTCTCGAGGCCGTAGCGGAGCGCTACCACGTGACGCTCGCGCTCGTCCAACACACGCTCGACCGCGTCGCCGATCTCCTCGCGGAGCAGCGCGTCCTCGACCTCGTTGAAGGCCGCGTCCGAGTCGACCTCCTCGATCAGGTCGCCGAGCTCGGTGTCCTCGCCGACCGGCGACTGTAGGGAGAGCGGCTCGCGGCGCCCCATCTCCGTGAGATCGTCGATCTCCTCGGTCGTGGTGTCCAGAGCCCTCGCGAGCTCCTCACGCGTGGGCTCGCGGCCCATCGTCTGTGCGAACTGGAACCGCGTCCGGTTCAGCTTCCGCAGCCGGTCGTGGATGTGCACCGGTAGACGGATCGACCGCGAACGATCGGCGATCGCCCGGGTGATGCCCTGGCGGATCCACCACGTTGCGTACGTCGAGAACTTGAAGCCCCGACGCCAGTCGAACAGCTCGACGGCGCGCATGAGGCCGATGTTGCCTTCCTGGATCAGGTCGAGGAGCGGCAGGCCCTGGCCCTGGTACTTGCGCGCGACCGAAACCACCAAACGGAGATTGGCCATGATGAAGCGCTGACGGGCGGCCTCGGCCCTCCTGACCGCCTGGCGAGCCTTCATGATGCTCTTCTCCGACCGCAGCCGGCCGGAACGGAGCTTCTCCTCCGACTCCTTGCCGTGCTCGATGATGATGGCGAGCTCTACCTCCTCTTCCTTGGTGAGGAGGGGCTCGCGGGCGGCGGCCTCTAGGTACAGCCGGAGGTCGTCGGCGTCATCGGTCCCGAGCGGGCGTGCGGGCTCTGGCATGACTTCCTTTCACTCCTCCGAAGCCTCGTCCGGGACGTGCCGACCCCATCTGAGGTCTTCGGGACCATCGTTCAGCGTGGGCGGCACGCGGGCATGAAGCCGGCCACACAGGGCCACCAAGCACCCATGGTAAAGGTCTCCGCCCCGATTTGTAAAGGCGCAGAACCGTCAGGATGCTGTGAAGATCCCTGGTATCCGACCCTTTCTCGCTCCCGGGTCACCCTCGGCCTCCCGTGCGCACGCCTCCCACCCATCTTCGCCGGGAGGGCCCGGAGGGTTCGCTCGGCCGCCCGCACAAGGGAGCGCAGGCCCCCGCGCTTGTGTGGATCGGAGTTGCTCGCCGCCCGTGTCGGTCCGGTGTGGGAGACCGGTAGGCTGTGGAGCCGTCGTGGGATGCCCAGGCCTTCCCGAGAGCCGGTTCGTCGACCTCGACGGCCCGGTCCACTACGTCGAGTGGCAGGGGCCCGGCGAACGCACGTTCGTCCTGGTACACGGCCTCGGCGGCGCGTCCCTGAACTGGTCCCTCGTTGGCCCGGGTCTCTCGCGTCTCGGACGGGTGCTCGCGGTCGATCTTGCCGGCTTCGGGCGGACGCCGAGGGCGGGTCGCAGCAGTCGGCTATCGGCGAACCGCGTGTTGCTGTCGCGATTCATCGACGAGGTCGCAGGACGGCCGGTCGTGATCGCCGGCAACTCGATGGGTGGAGGGATCGCGATGCTGCAGGCGGTCTACGCACCAGCGTCGGTCGACGGGCTCGTGCTCACGGGCTCGGTGTTCCCGTGGGCGCCGGGCGGGATCCCCTCGCCCGTCGTGATCGCGGGGTTCGCGATGTACCGCGTTCCGTTCGTCGGCGAGTTCATGATGCGGCAGCGCTTCCATCGACTCCCGGCCGAGCAGGTCGTCCGGATGGGGTTCCGGATCGCGACGGCCGATCACACGCGCGTGCCGGAGGAGTTCCTGCAGGCGCACGTCGACCTGCTGCTGGAGCGTGAGCGCGACCGCGATGTGGGCCCCGCCCTCCTCGAGGCCGCGCGGTCGCTGCTTCGCCTCGGCGAGCACCGCGGGTTCACCCGGAGCCTGGTGGCGGCCGTCGAGTGCTCGACGCTCGTGGTCCACGGCCGGTCCGACCGACTGGTGCCGGCAGCATTCGCGCTCGCCGCGGCCGAGGAGCACCCGGATTGGATGCTGTGGATCCTTCCCCGGGTCGGCCATCTGCCGATGATCGAGGCCCCCGAGCGATGGCTCACGGCCGTCGAGGCCTGGGCCGAGCGGCCGCACTAGACGCCCGCTGCCTCGCACAGCTCTGCGAACGACTCGTCGATCGCGAGCGCCAGCGCGTCGATGTCGGAGGCCGCCTCGTGGTCGGCGGTGAGGCCGAAGGCCATCACCCCGCCGAACGACGTGCAGGCGATCGAGAGCGCGGAGTTCTCGCCGAGCGGCATCGAGGGGTAGCTGGCGACCAGACGTGCCCCTGCCAGGTACATGGGCTGCTGGGGCCCCGGGATGTTCGACACGACCAGGTTGAACCACGGGCCGCGGGAAGCCGCCCGCGCGGCGGCCGCGAGGAACCCGGCGGGCGCGTAGGCCCCGAGGCCGATCACGGCATCCGCGCTCATCGCCATCATCGACTCCTTCAGGTTCTTCGTCCCCTCCCGGATACGGGCGAATCGAGTCTTGGGCGACATCGCGCCCACCGGAACGTCGACGAAGGCCGGCGCGACACGGTTGCCCGTACCGCTGTCGCCGACCGCGCGTACGGAAACGGGGACCATGACGCGGAGCGCACGACCCTTCGTCGGCTCCTTCCGAGCCTTCAGCCACCCGTGGAGCGCGCCGGCGACGACCGTGAGCACCACGTCGTTGACCGTGCCACCGAGCGCGTTCTTCACGTCCTTGAACCGCCGTAGCGGCGCGTCCGTGATCGCGAACCGTCGGTTCGGTCCGATCTGCACGTCCAGCGAGCTCGCCGGGCGCGCGCCCATGTCGAGGATGCTGCGCACGCCCTGAGCGATCGCGCCGACCCCGAGCGCCGCGAGCGTCGGCGACCGTCGCACCTGCTCGATCACGCGCGTGAGCGCCTGGATCGGATGGGTGAGTTGGTCCTCCAACGCCGCGCGAACCAGCTCGTTCGGCGAGGGCTCCGACTCGGGCTCCCACGGCGGCGCCGGCGGCACCTCAGGCGGCTCCGGTTGCAGGTCCCACATCGCCTGCGCGAGCCGTATGCCGGCGACGCCGTCGATCATCGCGTGGTGAACCTTGAGGAGCGTGGCGACGCGGTTGCCCTCGAGACCCTCGACGACGTAGAGCTCCCAGAGGGGCCTGCTCCGCTCGAGAGGCCGGGAGAGCACTCGCTGCACGTAGCCGGTGAGCTCGTGCCGTCCTCCGGGCGCCGACACGGCCGCGCGACGGACGTGGAAGCCGAGATCGAAGCTCGCGTCGTCAACCCACACGGGCAGCCCGAGGTTCCCGGGCACCATGAGCACTTTCTGCCGGAACCGCGGTGCGAGGTGGATCCGCGCGGCGGTGGTTGCTAGAACGTCCTCGAAGCGCAGGCGTCCGTCCGGCCGCGTCGACGGATCGAAGATCGACAGGGCGCCGACGTGCATGTGCACGGCCGGCCGTTCCAGGAACAGGAACGAGGCGTCGAGCGGGGTCAGTCTCTCGGGAGACATCCGATCCCAGGGTACGGCTCCGCGTCCCCGATGGGAATGGCGCCCTCACGGCGCGGTCGCTCGAACCGTGCTCGCGGGAGCTACGGGATCTGCTGCTCCTGCACCGTGGCTTCGCGGGCGAGGCTCGCCGCGATCGCACCGGCCAGGATGAGCACACCGCCGAGGGCGGTGCCGAGGCTCACGCTTTCGCCGAGGAACACGAGCGCGAGGAGCGAGGTGGAAAGCGGCTCTGTCGAAGCGACGATCGACGTGCGGACCGCGCCGATGCGCTGAAGCCCGGTCATCAGGCATACGAACGCCCCCGCCGTGGCGGCGCCCATCCCGAGGACGGGCCACCACTCGGTCCATCCCGACGGGAGCCGACCGCCACCCAGGAGAGACGTGTACACGGTGAGGCCGACCGCAGCCCCCGCGCTCACCCACATCGCACTCGTCATCGGGTTCGTCTTCCTCAGCACGAGGTCCGCGCCGATCAGGTACGAGGTGTAGACGCCGGCCGATGCCAGCGCGAACAGCACGCCCGCCGTCTGGATCGCGAGGCCGCCACCCGTGCCCGCCACGAGACCGACTCCGCTCACCGCGGATGCAAGGGCAAGGATCGTGAGGCGCGCCGGCCGACCCTGCCCCAGCGCCCAGGAGACGACCGTCACCAACACTGGGTATGTGAAGAACAGCAGCGTCACGGCGGCGGCCGTCCCGTGTCCGAGCGCCGAGAAGAAGAGGGCGGACTCGACCGCGTAGAGGCACATCCCGAGGGCAGGCGCAGCGACCCGCTCGCCCAGCGCCGGCATGAGGGGGCGACGGAGTGCAGCGAGCGCGAGGGCGAGCACCATCGCGGCCGCCGCGTACCGGATGGCGAGCATCGAGGTGACGGGCAGGCCGCGGCGCAACGTGAGCTTCCCAAGGATGACGACGCTGCCGAACAGGAGGGAGGCCGTACCAACCAGCAGCGCGCCGATCGTCTCCTCGCGCGTGCCGCGCGCCGCGCGCTCGGGCGGGTGGACCTCAGCCACCCTCGGCGAGGAACGCGGAGACCTTCCGCACGAGCGCGGGAAGCTGCCCGAAGAGAGCCGCCTCGCTCTCGTACACGACCAGCTCCGAGTTCGGGAGCAGCTCGGCGAGGATGCGACCGATCTCGACCGGGTGGACGTCGTCGCCCTCGATGCATATCAGCAGCACGGGGTTCGTGATCCTACGGAGTAGCTCGCGGTCGTCCACCGGCCAGTCCTCGATCACGCCGCGGATCGCCCTCGCGACCCCCTCGGGGTGGTCGTGATCCCACATGACGCGATCGATCTCGAGCTTCCACGGGGTCGCGAGGTACTCGGCAGCGCGCTCGGGGTCGGAGACGATCGCCTCGATCACCTCGTCGCGGGTCTTCCCGTCGAGCTGTGCGGCCATCCTCCGGTAGCGGTCCTGGAACGAGAACGGCAGGTCGAGCCCAGCGGGCATGAGCCAGACCGTGCGTTCGAACCGATCCGGGTCGTGCGAGAGCAGGTGCTCGATGGCCCCCGCCCCCAGCGAAGTCCCCACAGCACGGGTCGCCCCGTACGCGCGGGCCACGGCGTCAAGGTCGCGCGCGAAGTCGGCGAACCGATAGCCGGTCTCCGGCGCACTCGAGCGCCCGTGGCCGCGGAAGTCGAACCGCACCTTGGTCCCAGGCACGAGCGGCGTGAGCGCTGCGAGTTCGTTGCGATTGTTCGTCAGCCCGTGAGCGATCACGGTGACCGGCTCGCCTTCTCCGTCGACCTCGACGTAGAGGACCGTCTCTTCAGTCACGACCTCGGACAGCCGACACCTCCTGGGGGAGGTTTCGTACCATACACGTCGGGAGGATGGGACGGATGGCCGAGATCGACGTGCAGCGCTCGGACATCGAGCGGTTCATGTCCCGGTTCCAGGTCACGGTCACTGAGGGCGGGCGAACCACGCACCACGAGGTCACACTCTCGGCCGCAGACTTCGAGCGACTGGGCGGCAACTACCGCTCGCCCGACGAGTTCGTCCGGGCCTGCTTCGATTTCCTTCTGGAGCGCGAGCCGAAAGAGTCGATCCTCGCCTCCTTCGATGTGAGCGTGATCTCGACCTACTTCCCCGACTTCGAGAAGCGGATCCTGCGCTTCTAGCCGGTCGGTCCCGCGGCCTAGGGCTTCGGGTCGGCGCGGGTCCCCACTGGCTGCGGGGTGTCGAGGAGGTCGTCCTGCCGTGAGAGTTGGCCCTTGATCCGTGTCGCCCAACCGTAGATCAGCGCCGCCGCGACCAGGAACACGACACCCGAGGTGATCAGGATCAACCGGACCCGGTCCTCGTTCCAGACGAGTGCGAGCACGAGCGCCGGCACGATCCAACCCAGGTTGTAGGCGATGTCGAACAAGCTGAAGCCGCGGCCGCGGAAGCCGTCGGGCAAAGCCTGCTGCATGATGGTGTCGGCCGAGATCTTCCCGAGGAAGAACCCGAGCGCACCGGTGAACGTGATCGCCGAGTACCCGGTGATCGTCGGCACGCCGCCGAAGAGGACCACGCCGACGCCTAGCGCGGCCATGGCCGCCGCGAGCAGCTTGTAGGGCGGCACACGGTCCTTCAGCTTCTGCGCCAGCACCATGCCGATGGCCGCGCCGGCCGCGCCGGCCGCCCCGGCGATCGCCACGACGACCTTGTCGGACTCCTCGCCCGACAGCAGGTTGCGCGCCTGCAGCGCGAAGACGAGGGCCACGAATCCGAAGAACTCCATCCGCAGGGCCTGGAACGACGACAGGCCGAGAGCCGCGGCCGGGCGGCTGAAGACCTCGCGGAGGCCGGTGGCGATGTCGCGGAAGACCCGCTTGACCTCGTCGACGAACCTCGAGGTGTGCCGCTCGTACTCCAAGCGATCGACGCGCCTGGCCACGAGCGCGGCGGCTACATACACACCGCCGCCCAGGAGCGCGACGATCCAAGAGGGCGCGAGCGCCGTCCCGACGAGCGCCACGCCGCCGCCCATCACCTGGAAGATCGCGCCACCCGCCTGCGAGAGGCCGTTCGCCTGGAGGAGATCCTTCCCCTTCACGACCGCCGGCAGGCCGGCCGACTTGATCGCAAGCAGGATCCTCGTGCACGCGAGCGCGACGAGGATCGCGAGGATCAGGACGACGTCGGGTAGGCGATCACCGACGGCCGCGAGCCCGAGCGCGACCACACCGACCACGGCCCCCCGGAACAGGTTCGACCGGATCAGCAACAGCTTGCGGTCGTAACGATCGATGAACGCGCCGACGAACGGCGATACGAACGTATACGGGACGTACAGGGCGAGCACAACGACGAGCAGGTACCGCGTCGACGGCGCCGTGGTGACGTCGAACCCCTTCTGGCCGCTGAACGCGATGGACTTCGCGAGGGACGCCTGCACCATGCCGTCGGCCGCCTGCGCGAGGAACTGCGTGCCCATCAACGCCGAGAAGCTGCGGTTCGAGAAGACGGAGAACATCTTGTCGAAGAAGGCGCCGAACGCGTTCAACGCGCCGAGGAGTTTCGCCCGCAGCAGGGTCAGCGCGCCCGCGATGGCAACGGCCAGGCCGAGCGCGACCCACGCGTCGGCCACGCTGAGCGGCGAACGTGTCACCGAGACGACGAGGATCCCCGCGATCACGACGAGCGCGAACGACAGGGCGGGGATCAGCGCGACCTTGATCCACGGGTCCTTCTCGAGGTCGAACCACCTCGAGGCGACCAGCCCGGGCAGCACGATCAGGAGCGCCAGGCCGAAGAGCACGCGCAGCGTGTGGCCGAAGTTCCCGAAGACGCCGGGGTGGTTCGCGTACAGATCGGCGGTCTGTGCCTCGGCCTGCTTCGCGGCGGCGATCGCCTCGGACGACGGCGTCGCGAGGTCCGGACCCGTCACTACCGCGATGTCGCCGCTGATCTTGACCAGATCGTCCGGCGGCGGGTTCTGGTCGAGCAGCGTGATGTTCGCGGTATTCCCGTTGAACTGCCGCACGAGGAAGGCGACCGGAGGCTCCGAGTACTCCTTCAGCCCGATCTGCAGCTCGTCGTAGAAGCCACGCGACATCTTGTTGTAGGTGGGATCGCTGAGGACCGTCGGCTCGTTCGCGAGGAAGTTGTCGATGCTTCCGAAGTACGAGAAGTCGCGCTCGATCGCATCGCCGGGCAGGCCGGTGCGCGAGACGTTCGTGAACGTCTTCGCCCAGCCGTACGCCTGGTAGGTATCGCCGAAGTTCAGGATGAACACGATCGGGTGGCCGGGCTCGTGCTCCACGACGGCGCTCGCCGCGGCCAGCGCCGTCCGCGTGGGTTGGTCGATCCACTGGTTGTCGGGGTTGGCCCACTGCGAGGCCTCGCGGCCCCGGACCCACACGAACGCGAGCGCCCCGACGATCGCGACCACGCCGACCCAGGCAACGAGCTTCATCGCGCCGGCGCGCCTCAGCAGCCACCGCACCGCGACGAACGTGCCGAGCCCGACCAGTGGGAAGAGCGCCGCGGTCGCGTTCATGAATCGGTAGTAAGGGTAAGCCTTCCCCGCCATCCAGCCGAGCGTGCCGAGCAGCGGGATGAGCCACATCGCCGAGACCATGCCGAACTGACTCGCAGGCCGACGGTCCTTCCGGGCGCGCCAGACGACCCACCCGATCGCGAGCAGGATCAGCGGGAGCGTGATCATCGGCTGCAGCGAGCTCACCCATTGCGAGAGCCGTTGCTGGAAGACCGCCTGTGTGTAGGGCGGCGGCAGCGCGGCGTCGGCGAGTGAGCCCTTCACTCCCCACGGCCCGACGAGCCAGGTCGCGAGGCCGAGGATCATCCCCGTGCCTATCGAGAGCAGGTAGTGCCCATCGGCTTTCAGGGTGGGGCCGAGCGAGAATCGGCTCGTGACGAGGTGCAGTCCGAACACCGCCAACAGCGAGACTCCGAAGATCACGCAGGTGGTCGGGTGCGTGTACGCGGCCGCGATCCCGAGCAGGAACAGGGCCGAGCGCGCGCCCCAAGAGGTCTTCGACGGCGGGATGAAGGCTAGGGTCGCCGACAGGATGTACAGGACGGTGATGTTGTCGAGGTACCCGACGTACGGCGTGGTCATGAACAGCGCCGCGGTGGCGAACAGCACCAGCAGGAACAGCAGGCGCTCGCGGTGGACGCGGTACCCGAACGCTCCGAGGGCTAGGCCGGCGAGTATCGGGATCCCGATCATCATGAAGGCACTGAACGTGTACAGGTCGATCCCCGCGACCCGCACGAGCATCGCGCCGAACAGCGGGACCGAGACCCGATAGCCGCCGGAGAACATGCTGAACGGCCCCCACCCCTTGGCGATAAGGCCTGGGGTGTCGTGCATCAGCAGGTTCGCGCGCCACGTGTACCAGGCCGGGTCGCGCGTCGGCGCGCTGATCGAAGGGTCCTGCAGGAAGGTCCATCCGAACGCGAACAGCATCACCACGATCACGGCGACCAGGATCAGCGGGTGATCGAGCCAGCGTGAGTTCGACTCGGGCGCCCGGACCGTCTCATCGGTCCGGGCGCCGTTCGTGAGCGTCATCCCCTCCTGCTCCTCCCCTCGCTCGCAGCTAGCTCCCGCGGGCCTCCGGCAGGCAGGGGAGCCCGGACAGGATAGACGACGGCAGCGCCGCCGAGAACACGGTGTCGTTCGCCTGTCCAGGGGCCGGCGTCGCGCCGGCCTTGATCGTCTCGGCCTGGGTGAGGCCCATGATGTACTGAGAGACCTGCGCCAGCGTGTAGCCGTTGTCCTTGAGCTCAGCCTGGTTCAGCCAGATCTCGGTCGGACGGACCTTCTCGATGAGCCGCACGCCGTCCCCGTCGTCGTCGAACCGCTGCGCGATGTCCTGTGTCAGCCGGTCGATGTCTATCAGGAACGCGCCGGAGACGACCGGGTCGCGCTGCGAGCCATGATCAGCCATGAGCGCGAGCGCCCACTTGCCCTTCCCGACGGTGCGGTTCAGGAAGCCCACCAGCTCTCGCAGCGCATCGTCCTGGTACTTCACGGCGTCCGACATCTCGACGCTGTCGGCGCTGAACAGGTGAGAGATCGAGTCGATCGCCTTGTAGTTCACGTACAGCAGGTCGGGCACGTCGTCGGTCCCGAACCCCTCGTGTTGGATCAGCGACTCGACCAGCGTCGTCTGGAACGGTGTCCGCGCCGGCGTGTCGAAGCCGTTCGACAGCTCGGCGATCGAGTGGTCGCGCCACTTGCCGTCGAGCACCCCATCGGCCCGGTCGAGGGCATCGATGTAGGTCGAAAGCGGCGGGAGCCGGTTCACGTAGGACGGCAGCGTGTAGAAGGGCGCCATGTCCGGTGTCAGGTTCCAGGTCGTGCTCTCGGCGCCGGCGGTCGCTGCGAACTCCTTCTCCCGAGTGATCGCGATGTCCTTGTCGCCGCCTCCCCACTCCGAGCCGTGGCCCATCATCATGATGTGCGCCGCGAGCGTCGCGACCTCGCCGACGATCGGCCGGTTGCCCATCGCGCGGTCGTAGAGGTCAGCGAGCGTGGGGGTAACCATGAACGCCGGGCCGTTCTCGTTCGGCTTCTCGATGCGGCCGTTCACCCGGATGTACTCGTCGATCATCCCGTTGTGCATCGGGAACGCGCCGGTCCCGATCACCGAGTGGCCCGTCGGCGTGTTCGACGGCGAGGTCCCGACGGTGACGTTCGTGAACCACGCGCCGTGCGGCAGGAGCGAGCGCAGGTACGGCCAGTCCTGCTTCCAGCGGTTCAGCACGTCCATACCGGCCGCGTCCCATATCAGCGTGACCAGCAGGCGTGGGAGCGGCCGGCGGTCGGCAGGGAGCAGCCCCTCGGTGTGCGCTCGCCCGTCGGGCGCCGGGAAGTCGAACTTCAGGATCTGCCCCTCGGTCGGCGCGATGTCGGCTAGCGTCATCGGGGCGTCGTAGATGCCGGGCTTCACGTGCCCGGGTCCGTAGAGGAACAGCGGCACTTCCTGCGTGTAGTCGTACGGCGTCGAGTGCGTGAGACCGCCGTGCACGAAGCCCGGGTACTTCGCGATGATCTGGATGTCGCCGCTGCGGCCGAGCATCACGCCGCGCCAGGTGCGCAGCAGCACTTCGTGCGAGTTCTGCGCGCAGACCTCGCGCTCGAGCCTGCGTGTGGTCCCGTCCACCGGCTCTCCGGCCGGGCTCACCGACCGTCCCGGCGAGGGCGGACCGGTACCGGACGTACCGGACGTACCGGAGGCACCGGCGCAGGCGGCGGTGGCCAGGGCGAAGACCGCGACGAGCGCCGCCACCCGGGAGCGGCTCACCCGTGGGCCTCGGGCAGACACCTCAGGTTCGGCAGGATCGACGAGGGGAACGCGGCTGAGAAGACCCGGTCATCGCGCTCGGCCACGGGAACGGTGGAAGGGTTCGCGGCGCCCTGCTCCTTCGTGTAGTCGAGGATGAACTGCGAGATCTCCTCGAGCGTGTAGCCGCTCGCCTTCATCGGGCTCTCGTTCACGTAGACGTAGCTGTTCCGCGTGAGCTGGATCACCGGCGTATCCATCTTCGACGGGAACGCGGCGAGCAGATCGCTCTGCAGGTGGCCCGGAGTTACCTGGAACGCGCCGGAGACCTCCGGGTCGAACTGCGCTCCGTGGTCGGCCGTGACCACCATCGCCCACTTGCCTCTCCCCACTTGCTTGTTCAGGAAGCCGATCAGCTCCTTCAGGCCGGCATCTTGCCAACGCAGCGTGTCTTGCATCTCGGGGCTGTTCACGCTGAAGATGTGGCTGATGTGGTCGATGATCTTGTAGTTGATGAACAGGAGATCGGGTGTGTCGTCCGCACCGAAGCCTTCGCGCTTGATGACCTCCTCGATCATCCGGGTCTGGTACGGAACCCGCGCCGGCGTCGCCCAACCGTTCTCGAACTGCACGATCGAGTTGCTCCGCCATCTCCCGTCGAGCTTGCCGTCCTCGCGATCGAGCGCCTCCGTGTAGGACGAGAGCGGAGGCAGGTCGTTCACGTAGCTCGGAAGCGTGTAGAAGGGCGTGTTCTTGCCCGAGAGGTTCCAGCTCGTGCCCTCGGCACCTTCGTTCGCCCCGGCGGCCGCACTGCGCAAGACCGCGATGTCCTTGTCGCCGCCACCCCACATCGAGCCGTGGCCCATCATGTTGAGGTGCCAGGTCACGCTCGCGAGGTCGCCCACGAGCGGACGGTTCCCCATCGCGCGGTCGTAGAGATCAGCGAGGGTGGGCTCCATCATCAGCACCGGCCCGAGCTCCCCCGCGCGCACGAGGCCCGGACCCAGACGGAACTCGGCGTCGACCTGTCCGGTGTACATCGGGTAGTCGCCGGTTCCGATCGTCGCGTGCGTCGCCGGCGTGATCGACGGCGAGGAACCTAGGCTCGCGTGCGCGAACCACACGCCCTTCGGGATCAGTGACTTCAATATCGGCCAGTCGTTCGGGTACGCGTTGAGCACGCTCATGCCGCCGGCATCCCACACGAGCGTCACGATCAGTCGGGGCAGGGGCTCACCCTGGGCGCTCGGGTTCGGGATCTCAGGCGACGGCTTGCCGTCCAGCGCGTGGAAGGGGAAATCGAGCAGCTTCGCCTCGGTCGGAGCGATCGAGGCGAGGGTGACCGGCCGGTCCACGGGTCCGACGGCCGGGATGATGCCGGGGCCGTACCAGAGGAGCGGCACGTCTTGCAGGTAGTCCCACGGCCCCGAGTGCGGGAAGTTCGAGCCGACGAAGTTCGGCTCCTGCGCGACGATGACGATCTGTCCCGAGCGACTCGGATACACGCCGTGCCAGATGCGCACGAGCTGCCGGTGCGGGAGCGCACAGGCGGCTCTCGCGAGCGCGCCGGGAACCGGCTGCGACGGCTGGACCGAACGCGTCCCGGTCGAACGCGTCCCGGTCGGCGTGCTGCCGCCCGGCGTGCCGGAGGACTTCGCGGTCGATGTGCACGCGGCCGTCACGAGGGCGAGGCAGGCGACGAGGGTCGCGAACCGCAGGCGTGCGCTCATCGTCTGGCTTCCGGTAGGCACGGCAGCGTCGACATGATCGATGACGGGAACGCAGCTTGGAACACCGTGTCGTTCGCGTGGGCCCGGTCCACGGAGACGCCGGGGGCGGCGACGTCGCTCTCGGTCAGGCCCATGATCCACTCCGACACGTCCGCGAGCGTGTAGCCGTTCCGCCGAAGCTCGGCCGTGTTGACGAAGATCTGCGTGGGCTGCACCAGTTCCACGATCGGCGTGCTATCACCGTCATGGTCGAAGGTCTGGTTGATGCCGCTCACGATCGGCGTCGTGGAGATCTGCATGCCGCCCGAGACCCTCGGCGGGATCATCGAGCCGTGATCGGCGGTGAGAACCAGGGCCCAGTTGCCCTCACCGACCTGTTGGTTCAGGAAGTCGACGAACTCCTTCAACGCGGCGTCCTGGGCGGCCACGGCGTCGCGCATCTCCGGGCTGTCCATGCTCCACTCGTGGCTGATGAAGTCGATCTCCTTGTAGTTCACGAGCAGGAGGTCGGGCACGTCGTCCTGCCCGAACCCCTCGCGCCGGATCATCTCCTCGAGCACTCGGGTCTGGTAGGGGATCCGGGCCGGCGTCTCGAAACCCTGCAGCAACTCGTCGATCGGGTTGCCCCGCCACTTGCCGTCGACCTTCCCGTCGGCGGCGTCCAGTGCCTGTACATCCTGTTCGAAGCCCGGGACGTCGTTCAAGTAGCCCGGGAGGCGGAAGTACTCCTCGAGGATCGGGCTCAGGTTCCACCGGAAGGTCTCCTGGCCCAGGGTCTCGGCGTTCGCGACCTCGCGGATCGCCGCGAGGTCCTTGTCGCCGCCCCCCCACATCGAGCCGTGTCCGAGCATGCCCAGATGGATCGAGACGGTCGCGAGCGCGCCGACGATCGGCCGGTTGCCCATCGCCCGGTCGTACAGATCAGCGAGCGTTGGGTCGACCAGCCACTGTGGCCCCTCGGCCCACGGTGTCGTGATCTCGCCTGCGATCCGCAGGCGGTGCGCGACGATCCCGTGGTGGTCGGGGAACGCGCCGGTCCCGATCGTCGCATGGTCCTGTGCGGTGCTGGTCGGTGAGGAGCCGACCGTCGCGTGCGAGTACCAGGTGCCCTGCGGGATGAGCGAACGAAGGTACGGCCAGGCGTCCTTCCACCGGTTGAGGACATCCATGCCTCCGGCGTCCCAGACCACCGTCACGATCAGCTTCGGCGGCTGCTGCCCCGAGGCGATCGCCTCGCCCATCGGAACGCCGTCGGGCGCGTGGAACGCATCGAAGTGCAGCAGTTCAGCTTGGGTCGGTGCGATACCCGCGAGTGTGACCGGCCGATCCACGGCACCCTGCGCCTGGATATGTCCGGGGCCGTACCAGAACATGGGCACGTCCTGCGCGTACGGCCAAGGACCGACGTGCGGCAAGCCCGAGCCGACGAAATCGTATTCCTTGGGCAGGATCTGGATGTCGGCACTGCGATCGGGCCGCCAACCGCGCCAGGTCCGCAGCAGCCATTCGTGTGGGATCGAACAGGCGAGCTCCTCCGGGCTCCCCGGTTGCACCCGCAGCACCGTCGAGGGACTCGTGGTCCCGCTACTGGATTTCGAGGTCGCGGCGGGCGAGACCCCGGCGGGCGAGATCCTGCCGGTCGTCTCCCGCGGTGTCGACCGCGTGCCGACGACCTCCGCACCGCTCGAAGCCGAACACGCTGCGGCCGCGAGGCAGACGGCGAGCGCGAGGGCGGGCAGAGGTCTCGAAGTCACGGACGGCATACGAAACAACACGGCGAGCGAAACAGCAACATAACAGGCCGTCCCACGACGCAACCGGGACGTTCGCGGTAGCGTGGTGCGGTCGTGTTCGGCCGCCGCCTCCTCGTCCTCCTCCTGGTCCTAGCGGCGATCGGCATACCGGCAGGGGTCCTGCGCGCCGCGTGCGCAGGGAACTCGTGCCTCAGCACCGGCGGCGAGGCGCGTGTGCCGTTCTGCCCACTACCGCAGGCCCTGAAGGCGGATATCGCGGCAGGCTACCGTGAGGGCCGTTCTCCCGACGTCCTCGCGGTGACGCGGATCGACTCCGTCTACGGAGGCACGGACGAGCCGGGCACGCCCCTGTGGCCGTCGCAGGCAGGAGCGTCGACGACCGCGGTGCCGATCGTGTTCGCCGGCACCGGAGTGACGAAGGGTGTGATGCTGCCCGAGGGTTCGCAGCTCGACCAGATCGCGCCAACGATCTCCGACGTCATCGGGTTCAAGCGGGCGTTCCCGAACGTACGTGCCGGGGTCGCCGTGTCCGGGATCGCCGACGGCGAGCATCCACGCATGATCCTCGAGGTAGCGCTGAAAGGCGTCGGGACCGCCGACCTCCGCGACGAAGAAGACGCATGGCTGTACCTGCGCTCGCTGATGAAGACCGGCGCGGGGACCCTCGACGGCGACACCGGATCGTTGCCGCTCGACCCGGCGGCCACGCTCACGACGATCGGCACCGGCGGGCTGCCGTCGCAGCACGGCATCACCGGCACCCTCGTGCGCAACGACGAGGGCGAAGTCGTACATGCGTGGGGTCCCGGTGCGCCGCTGTCGATCATCGCGACGCTTCCCGACGATCTCGACGAGGTGGAGGGACAGCGACCGCTCATCGGCATCGTCGCGACCGACCCCTCTGATCGGGGCCTGATCGGCGGAACCTGGTACCCGCACCATGACCGCGACGCCGTGTCGTTCGCGACCGGGGAGGGAGCGGTTGCGTCGGCGCGCGCGATCCTCGCGAGGGGATTCGGACGGGACGGCGTCCCCGACATCCTCGCGGTCGTCCTCGACGGCTCCGTCGCGTCCATGGATGCGCGGCTACAGGAGCTGGTCGACTCCGCACGGCGCGCGTCGGGCGGCTCGGTGCTCGTCGCCGTGGCCGGAACCGGCGCCGCACTCGACCCGA
>Ga0315282_10003447_pt1 | contig 28383 bp, 23 predicted proteins | sample YL17G07_20_MG_FD_203693 | JGI IMG/M metagenome (GOLD analysis project Ga0315282, IMG submission 203693) | Sediment microbial communities from Yellowstone Lake, YNP, Wyoming, USA - YL17G07_20 | ecosystem: Environmental > Aquatic > Freshwater > Lake > Sediment | place: USA: Wyoming | collected... | reverse complement strand
TTCCTAAGGCCGACGGTATAGATGTCAATATCATTCTCGACTATGATACGAGGGAAATATCTTTTGAAATCTCGGCCTCTTCTAAACTGCATGGAGAACTTTTCAACGGGCAAGTCGACCCATTCGGTAACATAATACGTCTCATGACGGTCTATCCAAATATCCTGGCTCTAGAATAGACATTTATTGTATGCACCGTCTGAAACTCAATAGAGTGAATCATTTTTCCAGGCGTTAACCTTAGTAATGGATTGTTCTAGTCTACATGATCGCATCTTCGAACGCGAAAGATACATTGGTCGTATAAAATTGACTCTGGACGAAGTCTATCTTTCACCGGCGGTGTTCAATAAACCAAATGTCGCGTTAGGACCCACCCAGCTCATTCAGTCAGCTCGACGATTTTTGCGTCGTCTACCCTAACCGTGAGAAGTTTCCCTATTCTTGATACCGCATAATCCACTAGTGCTTTAATTGCCGTCGGTAAGGTGACCGTACCATTTTGGCCGTAAAATTGGTCTTGAAATTTCAGGGTCATGCCGGCAACTTTGACAAGTCTACCCTTAAACTCGTTCAATTGACGTTTTCCCCTTTGCACATGATAGGTAATGGGTAAATGGTAGCTGGGAATGATTCGGATGTACGCACGAATTTATACCAAACCCCTCTTTTCGGGACGATAGGTGTGAAACCACTATCCGAAAGTCTTTGTACAGAATGGCAACTGGGATTACAGTCCCAATTTGTTGTTTCTTCTTGGCCCTTTTGCTTTTTCCATTCAAAAGTGAGCTCAACTTGAATGTGTACTGAAGGTAGGCTTCCAACACATGGGGCAGGTCCCCCTCACCATATGAACGCTTGAGGATTGAAGAAGCATAGTGCCAAGAAGGGATTCTGCTTCTTTACAGACAGGGTCTACGCCTCTGTGAATTGCATGGTAGAGTAAGTATTAAGAGCCGATAATGTGTCTCTTAGCAACAACTAGACTGAAATCACAGATCTTTGGCCGTATATATGATGGCGTTAGACTACCGAAAAGTGCAAGGGCCCGTAGTCTAGTCAGGATCAAGACGCTGTAAAGATGCCCTAGAAGCATTTTGCGTAAGCCTGCGGATAGGACTAGTGGAAAGCCGGAGATCCGGGGTTCGAATCCCCGCGGGCCCGCCAACAAAGGGAACAGCGAGTCTCAAATTCAATCTTTCAATAATTAAGTTGACAGGCTGAATATGGGATTGTCTAGCTTGGTCGGCTCCGCTTTGGAGTTTTATGCTAAGGGCTTCTGGATAGTTCTCAGAGGGGATCAGGCTCGCACAGGTTCTCTTTACTGTTTGCGACGCGACCACAGGTGAGACATATCCAGTGCGGTTCCTTCGAGTACTTCCTTAGGCTATCTATACCTTCGGTAGCAACAAGTTTGCAAAGGTGTTTTTCATGCCCTCTGTGTGGCACAGGGGCCACCATATCTCTTACTGGAACTGCGGTTGGACCGCTCAATTAAGCTCGCCAGTTGGACTTATCGGCTCTTGTCTCCAAAATTCTTATCTGATATGGTACTTATGAAGCTGGCTTATATCCCTACGCACTGTGTTTAAGTAACTTGGGGTCATGCATCATCACCATCCTTCCATCTTTCCGTCGAGGTGCAGATGTTAGGCGTTGGTCAGAGAATATTGGGCGTGCTATACTTGTGGGCGCAGATCTCTACAAATAGTAAATATGCATCGATAGAGAAGTAATCGACTAAGACGACGGCTATGCAACGAGCATAGGAGACTACAAAATGGCAAAAAAAGGATTTCTGACGAGAGATCTGAAGGACATTGAATTGTCCAGCTGGGGGGCCAAGTATGGAGCTGTTGAAAAGGTTTTCTTCAATGCTAAAACTCCCACAGATCACAGCAGCTGTGGAATAGTTATTTGCAACGCAAAAGTAAATATACCTTTACACTATCACAACTGCGAAACATTTCAGGAAGGAAGTCCCAGGATTTATTGGAAATAGGCTCTTTGGTTAACAGCGGGGTTGCCACTGTCGAAGACATTGATAAGGCGGTTTGGGCTGGACCGGGAGCCAGGTGGGCTATAATGGGGCCTTTTCTGACTTTTCATCTTGGAGGGGGCCCAAAGGCTTGAGACATCACATGGACACTATTCAAAACAGTTTTTCAGAATACTGGAAGAGCATGGATGACTGGAAGGACATTCCATACTATGCTGCAAAAAAGGCAATGGAAGGCGTTGAGCAACTGCCTTTTGTGAGAGAGAAGAGCTTCCAAGACTTGGAAACATGGAGAGACGAGCTACTGGTTGGCATACTCAGAGTGCAAGAACTGAAAGCCAGAGGCAAGCATTAACTAGATAACAAGAATAAGTAGTGATGCTTTGGTTCAATAATCCTGAGAGAATAACACCACGCCTATTCTCCTCGGGAGGCGTCTTGACACTTGAAAGGCCGAAGTCGAGGTTAACCCCATAGATTGAGAATCGTCTCAAGCAATGATAACTGGTGATAAGAAGCTCTTGATTGACGTATGGTATACAACTTGTCGTAACCTGATTGCCCCAGAGATATACCGGAAAGCCTTATATTGGAAGTAATCATCCGGAAGATCCGAACAAAATTAGCAACAACTATTTTTTCGGTGAAAAATTTGAATGTTCTTGTCACAGGCGGTTCGGGACGGATAGGAACTGAACTTGTTTCGGAACTAGAGAGAGAAGGATTTGATGCCACAGTATTCGACTTGATCCAGCCTAAACGACACAAATTCATAAAAGGAAACCTACTTGACCTAGACGAAGTGAAAAGGACAACAAGAGACTTTGACGCCATAATCCATCTGGCTGCTATTCCGTTCGATTTGCCCAATGACTACAAGAGGCTATACGACATAAATGTCACGGGCACGTTTCATGTTCTGGAGGCCGCCTCGCAGAATTATGTGGAAAAAATAGTTTTTGCAAGCAGTATTTGCGCGTTGGGAATTGGATTTTGGAAAGTGCCTCCTATCGACATCTCATATTTTCCTGTTGATGAAAAACATCCGACGAAACCTCAAGATCTTTACGGAGTGAGCAAACTTGTTGGCGAACAGTTGTGCTACATGTACTCGAAGAGATCTGGCATCCACACAATATGCCTTCGTCTAGCCTCTATCTGCTTCACAAACCCTGATGGGGGGCCCACGAGGGAATGGAAAGAGGAGTTTGAGAGAGACATCAAACCGTGCCTACTGGATCCAAGATCGTGTGCAAACAGACCGGAGATGGATTGGGCATGGGAGTACTCGGCTCCAGAAGACGTGGTTCAAGCATTCATTCTAGCGCTCAAGAATAAAGATGTGAATCACGAAATCTACAACGTCGGTGCACCTGATACACCAACCAACCTAGATTCTCTTGAACTTGCGAAATTGTATTATCCGAAGGCTCGAATCCTTAACGAAACTGAATTTCAGAATAACAGGAAGAAAGCGCTCTTTGATGTGTCAAAGGCGCAGAAAGAACTTGGATACAGACCAAAAGCCAACTGGACAATAATGTCGTCTAGACTATTTCCAGAGAAATAGTACTGGGTCGCTGAATTCACAGTTTCAACCCACTTTCGGGAATAATTTCCATCACGAGTCGACTCAACAACGGTCTTGTCGAACTGATGAAGACTCATGACACTTAGCTTCCACAAAATCTAGAACGGTAATCAAAACTCAAGAATATTTCTTTCCACGCTTCCATTTCCCCTTTATCATATCGTCCAAAATAGATGCCGATAGTTCTGCCAATCTTGGATCATTTATGTGCTGCTCGGTTATAATGACCTCGATATTTGTTTTTGAGTGATCTACATGATCTTGGAGTGATTTAATGAAAGCAGCGTCGGCTTCAGGATCATACCAAGGTTGGTCGGTTTTACGGCCGGAATAGTCAACAGTGACAACGCCTCCTTTCTTATCATACTCGCTCCATCCAGCCCCAGGAATTAACACTGCGGTTGGTCCGTTCGCCTTATTGACCTTGCCTGCAATAATCTTTCCCAGTTCTGCGCATTCATCAGCGGTGGTTCTCATGAGTGTTACCTTTGGATTGTGAATGTAGAATCGTCTATGCCGGAATTTCTCCGGTACCGTTTCCGGTTCATAGAAATTGACCATATCTAGTGCTCCAGGAAGGATCACCTGCGGTATCCCGTTCTCTCCAGCGGATTCCAGTCTGTTAGATCCAGCTCTGCAGACTCCACCGACAAGCTCGTCTGCAATCTCATGTGTGGTAACATCCAGTACTCCCGCTGCAACTCCACTCTTGACGAGTTCCTCTAGAGATTGCCCTCCAGTACCAACAGCATGGAACGCAACAACTTCGTATCCGCGGTTCTCCAAGATTTCTCTAGACTCTTGGACGTGAGGTGTAGTCACTCCAAATTGCGATACAACTACCAAAGGCTTCTGAGGGGGTAGCGTGGGTTTAGCATCAACCATACCCGATATAGCGCCGGCAGCATTAGCCAGCGTGATCGCTTCAATGCGGTTTATTCGCTCTCCCCCGACAAGATCAGTTATTGATGGAAAAACTACAATATCTTTAGCTTCTATGTACTTCCCGGCAACGCCTGCAATCGTGGTAACAATAACTTTGGGAAAACCAAAAGGGAGAGATTTCATCACTGAAGACGTTATAGCTAGTCCGACGCTGCCACCGTATCCGATTATCCCGTCAATCCGTCTAGTCTCGTATAGTTCTTTGACTATCTTAGAGGCACCCCTCGTCATCAACTCGATTGCTTCTCCTCTCTCTTTCAGGGAAACTTCATCGATAGATGTGCCAGCTGTTCCGGCAATTGCCTCGTTCGATATATCCGCCTTCACCTTATGTCCTCCATGTTTCCTGAGGCTCACATCAACTAGAATCGGGATATGATGAAACATCTCTATCTGTTCTCTCAGATAGTGCCCCTCTGCTTTCTTTGTGTCTAACGTCCCGATTACTGCAATTGACTTTGTCACGTCTGCGGCGCCCCTCGATAGCTAGATGAATCTGTTCTCTTTAGCTGTCTTGACGGTTCTCCATTAAGTTTTGGGGTAGATCCTTGCAGATCTTTCATATCGCATTTCTATATCTTCTGAACATCAAAGATATGTTCTAACAACATGAATTGAATGGGCACGACAAAGCTTATCATCAGTTAGGCTTCTGTATTAGAAGCCTATCGTAACATTGCTCATATGCCACTGCACTGGTAGGTAATTGAGATTTGGGAAAAAGATTCACCAGAGAGGAAATCCTAGAAAGACTTATGACGACTATTAGCAAAGATCGACCAATTCTAGGGGCTGGTTGCAGCGCTGGCATTATTGCCAAATGTGCCGAGGCAGGAGGTGCCGATCTAGTAATAGTGTACAGCACAGGCTTGTCTAGATTAAGGGGACTTCCAACGACATTGTACGGGTCTATGGATTCCAACGCTGTTACGCTGAGTATGTTCGAGGAACTAGACAACGTAGTGAAGGACACACCTATTATTGGTGGCGTTGATGCATCTGACCCCACATGCTTGGATTTGAAGAAGTTATTGAGGAGATATCTTGACACAGGTTTCTCCGGGATAATAAACTATCCAACAATGGGTGAATACGGCGACAGGGAGCCGACCGTCAGATACCGCAGAGAAAGAGAATCGCAAGGTCTAGGTTGGTCAAGAGAAATCGAAATGATGAAGATAGCGCATGCAATGAACGTATTGACTATGGCCTACGTCTACAACCCAGACGATTCAGAAGACATGGCGAAAATCCCCGTTGATATCATAGTTGCTCACGTAGGAGGAACGGGGGGAGGCATGGCGGGGTATGGTGCCGCCCCCCACAAAGAAGCAGCGAAACTTGCTCAAGAAATAATCAACTCAGCGAAAAGGATTAAACCCGATATGGTGTGCGTAGCGCATGGTGGACCTTTCTCGGATCCTAAAGATACAGAGTATCTGTATGAGCACACAGACGCGGTGGGATTCGTTGGTGCCTCAAGCATAGAAAGGCTTCCTGTAGAGAGAGCAGTCACTAGCACAGTAAGGGAATTCAAGAGCTACTCTCTAAGAAGACACTAAGAGCATGAATGGATGCGTGCACCTCACTAGGCTATTTTGAAACCAATACGTGACAAGACGATGGATGCCCCGCTGAAAATCAAAGTTGTTCTCGTGACCATGGCAGAGAACTACGAAGGTATGCGGATGACTGCCGCCCCCACATTCGTGGATGAAGACCGGGGGAGGGCATTGAGTATACTGAAGAGTATTGGAACCGAAGTTGTATACGATGGGCTGATCTGCGACCCCAACACAGCGACAAAGTGCATGTCAAGCGTAAAGAAAATGGAATTCGATATGATAGTTATTAATGTGGTCGGATGGGCAGGTGGCGAGTCAGCATTTATTGTTACAGGGGAAAACAGAGACGTTCCCATAATAGCATGGACAACGCCTACCGTCAGAATGACACTATGCGGATACTTCGAGCTGACGAGTGATTTGAAATCAATTGGCAGACAATTCAAACCAATTATCGGCAAGGGAAAAGAATCCGTGAGAGAACTTGAGAGTTACATTAAGGCTATTATTGTTGCGAAAAAACTAAAAGGAATGAAAGTGGGGCAGATAGGAGACGTTCCACGCGGATTCGTTGACGCTACGGCAGACGAAGTGCGTTTCACAAGAAAACTGGGGGTTGAGGTTGTCCATGTCCAAATATCCGAAATATTCTCGGAAATGAAGAATGTAGAGCCGGCGGAAATAGACAGCGCACGAAAGAAGATGGCAGTGATCAGTGCAGCTCAGGTTGTTTCTGAAATAGATTTGTCAGAGTCTGTGAGAACCTCACTGGCGTTGGAAAAAGTTGTCAGAAAGCACAATGTTAAAGCAGGTGGTCTGCGTTGCTTGCCAGAGTTACAGAAACATGCATTTCCTTGTTTGGCAGTCTCCAGACTCTCAGATGAAAACATTTCGATAGCTTGCGAGGGAGATCTACCTGCAGCGATCACCTTGACGATACTTGGTGAACTGACAGGCAATATCCCAGCTGTCTTTGATTACGATTCGATAGACCCCCCGAGGAATATTCTACGTTTGTGGCACTGTGGTCAATTGGCAACGAAACTAGCAACCCAGACCTCAGATGTGGTCGTGAGATCACCGACATATTTCGATCAAGTTGTAGGGCCAGGCGCGATCCTGTCTTTTCCAGTTGGCCCTGGAAGGGCCACACTGGCCAAGTTGAACAGAACTGCTGACAAGATGCTCATTGTCTCCGGAGAGGTTGTTCCACCTGAAGAGAGATTCTCAGGAGCGTACGCCGAGGTCAAGCTTGATCCCAACGTCTTCAAGGTCATAGAAACGATAACTAGGGAAGGGTTAGAGCATCACATATGCCTTGTGCACGGAGACGTGACATCTGAGCTAGAGGACCTTTGCGAACTACTATCAATACAAGCGATCCGATGCTAGATCTGAAACTTCATCTGAGGTTCATTTAAGTTTCACTTTGGAGGGTCAACAGTCTACAGTAACAGATGATACATCAGCGTAGGGTCCCGTATGATAGTCAAGCGGACAATACTTTTCGTCTCAACATTTTCGTTCGTAACATTGATGATGCTCTTTTCATTCACATCTATACTTTCGGGGCTGAAGAATGAACTTGAGTTAAGCAATACTCAGTTCGGTTCACTTCTCTCAGTATTCTCAATATTCTATGCGATTGTTCAGATACCTTCTGGAATACTGAGCGATAGATTTGGAGGTAAGATCGTAGCGTCCATCGGTCTGTCTGTGATGGGGCTGGCTAGTTTGGCGTTCTCGTTCTCTTCACTGTATGAGATGGCTTTGTTATTCAGAATTCTGGCAGGCTTAAGTGGGGGCCTCATTTTACCCGCGACGGTTAGGTTGCTAAATGAATGGTTCACTGGCGAACAACTGGTCAAGGCAATGAGCGTCTTCGGATTGGGTCAAGGCCTAGGCTTCCTGCTCACGTACACCTTCGGCTCGGTCATTGTCGATTCGTTTGGTTGGAGAGTAGGCTCACTGTTTTCCGGAATAGTTGTAATTGGCGCAGCTGTCCTATCTTGGATATTTCTAAAAGACATGACGTCTGACGCGACTACTTTCAGCTTACGAACTGAAGTGCACGGAAGCGTTCGGAGCGGGAGGCTCGTTCTCCTGATGATGGTCAACTTCGCGGGTCTGTCGGTCACCTCAGGGGTTCTGCAATTTGCGCCAAGTTTTCTGGAAAATAAATATGGTTTCTCAATAATCACCACCGGATCAATAGTAGCGCTCGTTGGAGTTATGAGCGCTCTATCACCTTACTTGAGCGGTTTGGCTTCGGAAAGAATTGGAGGGAATAAGGTAATAGTAATATCTATGCTCATGTGCACGTTATTCCCACTTATACTAGGACTATCACCGTCGATGGCTATTATGATTGCTTCCTTGGCATTGATCGGTTTCGGAACCATGTTCTATTTTCCTTCCACATTCGCTGAGGTGCCACGAACCGCTGGTGGAGAACATGCAGGAAAAATATTCGGCGTATTTAACAGCGTAAGTTTTGGGGCTTCGGCAGTTTCTCCTATCATATACGGGTACGTTCTCGACAAAAGCGGGATCCCTGAACTGGCCTTTGGTTCTCTTTCAATGTTAGCTGTACTGGGATTGATTGGTGCGGTCTTGCTTTCAAAAGTCGCGTAGTGTTTCCGCTTAACTGTCCTGTCTATATTGAGAATCCTATATTGAATCCATCCCAAATTGCTTGATGTATCTTGTGCGGTTCTTTGCAGTCTCCGATGAGATACAGCTCCGCGACATCTGCCGAGAGAGCTTCATAGATGTCTTTCCTTGACTTCAGTCCAGTTGCCAGTGCGACGGTGTCACATTCAATGATATTTCGCTGGAAGTTCTTGTCAACTGTGACAACACAGCCTTCAGTTATCTGTAGCACACTAGTATTCGTTAGTATCTTGACGCCATTTTCCTCTAGCATTTCCAGAAGCATCATGTGATTGCTTTCCCATAGATCTGTAGCGACTCCTGGAAGCATTTCAACTACTGTCACATGCCTACCCTGTTTTGCCAACCAAACTGCGGTTTCACAACCCTCGGATCCCCCACCGATTATCACAACGTTGTCTCCAGCTTTCCTTTTCCCCATGAGGAGATCACCGCATGTAACAACATTCTTTCCATCTACTCCTGGAATACTGGGGATCAGATGAGTTGAGCCTGTTGCAACAACGACGGCGTCCCATTTCTCTTTCTTCACGAATTCGGGAGTAACCTTGGTATTGAGTTTGGTATTGATATTGAGCTTCCTAAGTTGGCCTTCATACCATTCGAGGAGTCTTCGCACGTCTTCCTTAAATTCCGGAGCTGAAGCTTCTATCAGGTGTCCACCCAACCTGCCTTTCTCTTCGCACAGTGTGACCTTGTGGCCTCTCAAAGTTGAAACCCATGCGCATTCCATGCCTGCGGCTCCGCCACCAACTATCAGAATGTTCTTGGCCTTGTCAGTTGGACTAATCTGGAACAGTCTTTCTCTCGCGCAGGCTGGATTGACAGAGCAGGTAAATGGTCGGCCCAGTGACTCGGAGACGAACGACCTCATCATACAGCCTTCATGACAGCCGATGCATGGGCGTATGTCGTCGGTTCTTCCCTCTCGAACTTTCTGAGGCCAGTATGGATCGGCCAGTAGGCCTCTTCCCAATGCGACAATATCCGCTTTCCCTTCTTCCAAAACCTTCTCTGCTAGTTCCGGAATATCGAGTTTGCCGACTGCGAGAATTGGAATCGAGACGACTTTCTTGACCATCGAAATTAAGTCGATTGTGCATCCATGAGGCTGATACATGGGTGGATGCGGCCAGTATTGACTCTCATAGCAACCTGCATCCACATGTAGCGCATCGAAACCTGCTCCCTCAAGTCTCCTCGCCATCTCCAGTCCTTCTTCAACATCACGGCCAACTTCAACGGACTCTCGTTTCAGCGATCCCCGTTCTGGAGATTTCAGGTAATGTTTAAGGCCAAACCTATAGGTCACGGGAAAACTCTTTCCCGCTGCATCCTTTATGTTTTGGAGAACTTCTATTGGAAGTCTCAGTCGTCCGTCTAGGTCTCCGCTGTACCTATCCGTTCGTCTGTTCCACAAAGGTGTTGTGAACTGATCAAAAAGATACCCTTGATGGCCATGCAGTTCTACGCCATCAATTTCCGCAGCAGCTATCAGTTGAGCTGCGTGCCCGAAGCTTCTTGCTAACTTTTCCACTTCTTCTATACTCAGAGCCCTAGTCGAAACTTGTGGCCTGTAGAAGGCTTGATTCACTGAAGCAGAAACAGGTTTGAAACCGAATTCATCAATTAATTCTGGAGGTATTAGACGACCTGTGCCCGCTGTCAATTGTATGAATATTCGTGCCCCATAGGCATGCACATAGTCGCTTAATTCGGCCAGCGGGCCGTAGCCTTTCAGAGACACCATTGGATAGTATGGAATCGGTGCTGGTTCTGCATCGTTTTCCACTTTGAACACACCAGTTATGATCAGACCAGCGCCTCCCTTTGCTCTCTCCACATAGTAGTCTATAGTCCGGTCTGGGATCAGGCCATCTCGATAGAGACCTAACGGAAGCATCGGAGACATAGCTATTCGATTCTTTATTCTGACCTTTCCGATATTTATTGGCTCAAATAGCTTTCTAAACCTCATTTTCATGCTCTCCTACCTAGAATCGGTTTCCACACATAGCACACCCTACGTATAACAACCTAACGTCAGCTCGTACGAGCTGAAGCTAGGACGTTAACCTTTGCTGCACTCAGTAGCAACACGATCTGCGTCAATTCCATGCAAATTGAACTTTTTCATTCGTACCGATGAGTGACCCCTATGCGTATCTTTTCGTATTTTGATCGTCTCTCGATTGCTTCTTGCCACTCTCGTGGGCTCAAATGTTCATAGTAATCGACTCTTACGCCTTCAGGAGGACTGCAACCCTGAAACACCTTAACCTGGGTCTTGCCAGTATTCTTGTACATGTGGGGTTTCATTCCGTCAAAATAAAGGAAATCTCCCTCCTTCAAGTGATAGAACTCGCCACCGACTCTTGCCTCAAGCTCTCCTTCCAACACGAACCAGAACTCTTCTCCAGTGTGAATGAATGGCCCTCTTCCATCCGTCCATTCGGTTTCGCATCCAGGCTCCACAGTAGTTATTCCCACTTCAATCAATGCATCCTTCATGATGTCCTCTGGAAGCAGTGCAGAAATCGTGGTGCCTGCAATCCTAGTTGCCTTTGCATCTCCTTTCTTCATGAACACCGTTTTCATGATTTCCCCCACGTAGTTTCGTTATTAGTTAGTATCATGAATCCAACAGATCTGGCAACTCTCTCACACTAGGAACCACCGCTTCCCCGAGTTGCTGCTCCTGTTCTTTCGCCCATCGCCCGGTCAGAACTCCAACAAATCTTATCCCAGCATTTTTTGCACAAAGCCAATCTATAGGATGATCTCCCACCATTACGACATCATCCGATTTGACGCTCATTCTTTTCATAAGAGAGTACACTTGACTTGGATCTGGTTTTGGGCTATCCGAATCATCCCTTGCGGCAACCTCGTCGACGAGAACGGATAACTCACTTGCTCTTAGCATTTCATCAGTGTACTTCCTGCAGCTCCTTGTCAGAATCCCTATTTTGATACCTTTGCTCTTAAGCCTATTTAGAACCTCTGCAACACCTTCTATCAGTTTCGCCTTTGACACGTATTTCATTTCAATATCGGTCATGATTCTGTTGAGTTCACTGGTTACATGCAAAACCGTGTCGGACAGACCATGCTCATTTAGCATCCTAATAGCGTACTGGATTATTTCGTACGTCGATTTGCTTGTATCCAGTTCTATGCCAAAAGGCAGATTTTGCCTTAGAAAATCTATCATAGCATTCCTCATTTCGATGAAGTCAATATTGGACTTTATGAGAGTGTCATCGAGATCAAATATCACTGCGCTGAAACTTTTCACCATAAGAAACAATCCTAAGGTCTTCACGATATGATTCGTAAATGGTCTTCTGACGTAGTATTATCCTACGGTTTGTCTTTTGGCGGTTTTATTCCGAACTCTTTCATTCGCTGGTAAGCGTATTCACGATCTTCAGGACTAAGATGGTCATAATAGTCTGGTCTAACGACTATTGGAGGTGATTCCCCTATTATTATCTTGGCCGGCGAATCTCCAATGTTCTCGAATCTATGTGGAATTGCGCCAGGAAAATAGACATAGTCACCTTTCCCCAACGTTCTTGTTTCGCTTCCGACTCGTGCATTCACCGTACCGTCGACTATGTACAGGAATTCCTCCCCCGCATGACGGAAAGGACCTCTCCCGTCAGTCCATTCAAACAGAGACTTTGAATCCACGTTCACAACACAGATCTCTGCTTCTTGGTCCCTCACTCCAGGGGTCGGAAAGTCTACAGTCACACGTCCGACCCTCTGCCTCTGAAAGTCGTTCTTGCGGACTAACATAAGCCCTTTTGTGATCTCCCCGGGCTTCCTTGTCGATTTGTCTTTTGGCGGTTTTATTCCGAACTCTTTCATTCGCTGGTAAGCGTATTCACGATCTTCAGGACTGAGATGGTCATAATAGTCTGTTCGAGCCGCGATGGTTGGCGCAACGACTATTAACACTCGAGTCGATCGTTCTCCTGGATTCATCCAAGTATGGGGTTTCATTCCTTGGAAGTAAAAATAGTCTCCTTCTTCCAAGTGGTATTCATGTCCGTCATAGTGGTCGATTAGTTTTCCCTCTAGTAAATAGTGAATTTCTTCGCCTTCGTGGACATATGGGCCTTTTCCATCTGTCCACTCTGCCCAACTCTTTGGAGACTGGGTTACCAGTATCGGCTCCATTGCTTGGTCCTCTGGGTTCTCGCGGAACCAATTTATGGTTGTCCCTTTGATCACAACCGTCTTGATCTGATTCCTACTTACAAAAACAGGCTTGTCTAGAGGCATGACGTATACTTCCATCACTTGTCATGAGCAAATTCTTTGCTAGAGCTGTATGATCCTAATATCATTTGTGATATTGACTGATGCGTGACCAGAATTGTTGCCAACAGATGTGAAATAAATAAGAATATAATTATACGTTCAGATTCAAACAAGAGAGTGTAGTGAGTTCATGAAGATAGCTGCTATGGACACTATGTGGACTGATCTATCTCTTGGAAATCGAATTAGGCATATTGCAGATCTAGGTTTTTCAGGAATTCAACTTTGGTTGGGTGCCGCTGAATTGGGATTTAATGTTGTGAGACAATGGTCGCCAGACAAGGAACCGAAACCTTTGTGGCTGGCTCCCAGAGAATTGGCCAAAATGGCTCAAGATGCAGAGATCGACATTGTAGCCCTTGGGCAATATTGTCTTCTAGGAGACATGGCCGGACTGGGACCGACAGCGGTGGACGTTGGCAGAAGGAGAGATGCGAGAATCGAGGATATTGAAGCGATGATGAACTACGTGGCCGAAGAAGGGTCTGGAATAGTAGTTTGTGAAAGTGGGGGGGACCCAAACAAACGAGAACAATGGAAACCGTTAGTTGAAATCGTGAATGAACTAGTCGCTCACGCGGAGAATGTTGGTGCGATATTGGCAATAGAACATGCATCCATTTTTCTAGTAGACACGGAAGATGCTTTGTTGAGACTGGTAAAAGAGATTAATTCGAAGGCATTGAGAATCAATTTTGATCCCGCTAATCTCGCTCTGACTCCGCCAGGAAGCCGAGACATTCCTAGGGCAATAAGGAGACTGAAAGACCACATTGTCATCATGCATGCCAAAGACGCAGTCTATCATGGTGGTCCGTATGGAACCATTTCTGGACAGAAGGCCACGTACGATTGTCCTGCGATAGGCCAGGGGCAAGTTCCTTGGAGAGAATGCGCCAAAGTACTCAAAGAAATAGGCTACAAGGGTTACTTGATAGTAGAATATGCTGAACCAGTACACGCGCAAAAACCAGAAAACGTTGAAGAAGGAGTAATGCAAGGCAAGAGATATCTCGAGGAGATCTTTGTTAATCTCTGATTCTGCTTGGACGTTTTCTGGAAGAGCATCGCCCAAACAAAGGTTCATGAACTGTTCCACAATTGAAAGTGAAGTGATCTACGCAAAGTCAACGAATGCGACCTATTTCCAGCCCGCTTTCGAACGGTGAATTTTGCCGTGAAACTCAAAGTGCCTTTCGGTCAGACCTCAGTTGAGTTTGAAATTGATCAAAGACGCGTTATGAATGTTATCAGTCCTAGAGAGGCGACGCCTTCGCCTGATCCGCTTCTGGAAGTCGAAAGAGCCCTAAAGAACCCTATAGGAGCGCCTAGAATGGAGGCGTTGTCTCCGAGAGGCAAGAAAGTGGCAATAGTGGTCGACGACATGAGTCGTATGACATCAACAAGCACGCTTTTGCAATCAATTCTCGGAGTGTTGCATAAGGAAAGCGTTAGGAAAGAGGACGTTAAGATCTTGATAGCACTAGGAACCCACAGACCGATGACGACTAAAGAGATGAGAGGCAAGTACGGAGATCAAGTTGTAGAGCAATATGATGTCATAAACCATTCTTTTAACGATGAATCAGGACTACAGCTCGTAGACTATGTAGCTGGAGATATTCCGATTTGGATCAACAAGGAATATCTGAAATCTGATCTTCGTATCGTAACGGGAAACATTGTTCCACATTACAATGCTGGCTGGGGAGCCGGAGCTAAGATACTGCTTCCGGGACTTGCAGGAGAAGAGACTGTTGGACGAATGCACGTTCACTCGGCAACTACTACTCCAAACGGACTTGGAATGGATGAGAATCCGACCCGCCTATTGATCGATACGTTTGCGCAGAGGGTTGGAATTGATTTTCTTGTCAATACCGTTAGTACTAAGCACGGAAAAATCGCGAAGGTTTTTGCAGGACATTTCGTCGAAGCGCATCGATGCGGTGTGACCTTAGCTCATGATATCCACGGCGTTCAGACATCCGGCCTATCTGACATAACGATCTCCAGCAGCTATCCAGCAGACATGGATTATTGGCAAGGGCTGAAAGGATTATTCTCCGCTGATCTTGCAACAAAACTTGGTGGAGGCATAATAGAACTCACACCTTGTCCGGAAGGGCTTTCTCCAACGCATCCAAAATGGATTGAGTACCTTCAGTACAGCACAAGAGAACTGAAAGAGATGTATGCAGCCGGCAATGTGGAGGATCTAGTAGCCCTAGGCCTAGCGTTGAACGTCGCCCATGTGAAAGAGAGACACCCTGTATGTATCGTTTCAGATGGCATATCCAGTAAGCAAGCAACGAAGATTGGATTTGAGAAATTCAGGAACGTGGACGACGCACTAGAATACCTTTCGCGCCTTTACGGTCCTGAATCAAAGGTGAACATTCTGACTCATGGAGGTGAGACTTACCCCATATTGAAGTAGAACATGGAAGACGGTGAATCCGACTGGTCATGATATTATGTACTATGCGCTTATCGAATCTGGCGAAGCCCCCCATAGCAGATGGAACTCTTTGAAGAACTGGTTATAGTCCATCGGCCTGACTATGCAGTTCAAAACGGCCGGTATTCCTTCTTTGTTGGCTTTCAAAGCCGCTTTCAATGTGTCGTCGATTTCACTGGGTTTCTCCACCCTTGCTCCGAAGCATTTGGAAGCCTCGGCAACCTTCTCGAAATCGGGTTGCACCTTGTAGTCTACGGCAACGTGTCTTCCGGGGTACAAGAGCTTCCAGACATATTTTGGCCACCCCAAACTGAAGTTGTTAAAGATGACCCACGTGGCACCTGCACTGTATTGCGCTGCTGTAGCCAATTCTTCCATCTGCTGCTGGAAAGCACCATCTCCAGTTGTGCACACTACGTTAATTTCAGGTTTCGTAATTTTCGCGCCGATTGATACACCGACCCCGAATCCCATGCATGTCTCCTCTGCTGGGGCGATGCATCCGAGGACGTCCAAAACTCTGTAATATGGATAGTAGTATGACCAAAGATCCAATGAGCCATTCTCATTTACTAGTATGGTTTTGGACCCGAATATCCTGTTGAGACTCCTGAGTATTGTTTTTACGCGTAAGTCGCTTTCTGATGCTGCACATTCAGCGTCAACTTCGGCTTCATATCTCATTTTTGCATCCTTGATCTCGTCGAACCTTGGTCCGACATGCTCCTTCCTTCCTAGTCTATCCTTGACAACAGATACAATGTCACGAAGCGTGAGTTTTACATCTCCCACTATCGCAACATCCGGGATCCAGTTTCTGCCTATTTCAAATGAATCAATATCCACCTGAATGTACTTTGCGTTTTTCGGATAGTACTTCCAAGCACCTGACTGAAACTCCTCGAATCGTGTTCCCAAACCAAGCAGGACGTCTGCTTCTTCGTACAGTTCTTTACCTACTTTTGTCCGGTAGAGACCAACCAGACCAACTGCGAGCGGGTGGCCTTCTGAGACTATTCCCCTTCCACACGGGGTCGTAAGAATTGGAATTGCTAGCAGTTCCGCAAGTTCGAGGACCTCCGAAAAAGCCTTTGCAGATATTCCTCCTCCTCCGACGACCATAACTGGTCTTACAGATTTCATCAGCAGATCTGCTGCTTGTTTCACCCGCTCAAAATCAGGTCTGAGGCGAATCGGTCGATCGGAACGCAAGTACTTCGGTAAGTTGGATCTATCTATTTCGGCAAAACCCACATCTTTTGGAACCTCTATGAAGACCGGCCCAGGTTTACCGTTCGCAGCTATGGAAAAGGCTCTTCTCATCGCCCATGAAATTTTGTCAGGCCTAGTTACTCTGTATCTCCACTTGGTCATTCCACTAAGCATTTGAAGTTGGTCATTTTCCTGAAACACTCCCTTTCCCTCATTCAATTGGTTTGGACTTGGACAAGGAATTACCATGGGCAGGCATGCTGAATAGGCCTCCAAGATTCCAGCGGCCATCTGGGCGACTCCTGGGCCCAATGTTCCATGACATACACCAGGTTCTCCCGTGAGCTTCGCGTAGGCGTATGCCATGAATACACCCGGACCCTCATGTCTGGTTTGGATTGGAGTTATTTCCGGGTACTCATTCAAGGCATCGTACAAAGATGGATCACCAGGTAGACCAAAAACATACTTCACATTTTCAGTTTTCAACGCCTCAGCTACCAAGTGCCATCCAGTTTCTTTCATAGCCAAGGAATAATCACGTCTCGGAATAGCCTTACTGATGTGACTCGTATTAAACATTCGGTTCCAAATGTGAAAAATAGAAATCTGGAATAGGTATTGCTTGCAGATAATGGATCTGTGTTTGCATGTTGCATGCGAAATGAAAGTTCAGTCAGAACCAAGTAGTTGTGAAATCAATAGTCAAACCAAATGTTGAAATTCTGTGGTGTTCCCTTATACGCCGACACTTGATTGGGAACGACGCTATTGCTGTACCCGTGACAAGCTAACCGGGCAGAGGATGCGAAAATTCAGCCTTTCACAGCGCCGAAAGTCAATCCTTTCACAAGAAACTTTTGCAGTACGAATACGGCTATCAATGTTGGGATTATCATTACGGTAATCGCAGCCGAGACTTCTCCAATCTTTACCCCTGTGTGAGTTATCAGAGCTGTCGCTGCCACTGGAATAGTAGCTGCTTCGGCCGCGGTCAGCAAGAACGCAAAAAGAAATTCATTCCAGGATAGTAGGAAAACCAACACAGCTGCGGCTATTATGCCGTTAATCGCCATGGGGATTGTCACTTTTGTGAATGCTTGCAATCTACTGCATCCGTCTACCATAGCGGACTCTTCGAATTCGGTTGAAACTTCGTCAAAGAAACCGGCTAAGACGTATGTGGCAAATGGAACGTTGAACGTGTTATATGCGAATACGAGTGCCCACCAAGTGTTCAGTAGGTTCGCATACTTCATCAAAACAAAGATCGGTATTGCAGAGGCGATTGGGGGAAACATCCTGAAGCTTAAAATATCGAATCTCAACGTATCGCCTCCTGTCTTGAACCTCGACAGAGAATAGGCTGCCAAGCTCCCGAGCACTATCGCGATAACTGTACTGATGCTGGAAACTACGATACTGTTTATGAAGTTTGAAGCAAAACTGTATTTTGTAACAATGACTCCTGACTCCTCGTACGCTAATCCAAACAGAGATAGGTAGTTGCGAAACGTCGGGATGATGTGGCTCAGATCATATGCATATGTCCCTCTGACTTCTCTAAAGGAGTTGAAAATCATGACGACAATCGGAAACAGCACCCAGACTATCGCCAAACTCAGTATAGTGTATGCCAACCCCCGCGATCGAGCACTTGCTCCAGATTTTCTATGACTTCGAGCTACCATGATTTAGATTCATCTTCTTCTCAACTGACGGATCATAATGTAACACAGCACGGATATTATGACCAGCAATACGTACGAGTACGCAGATGCTTTGCCAAGGTTGTAGAACCAGAAGCCGAGTCTGTAGATATAGTAAGTGATAACTTCTGTGATTGTTCCAGGCCCCCCTCTTGTAAGTGTATATACTATGTCGAATGTTTTTATCGCATCTATGGTTCTCAGAAGCAACGCGATCAGAATAACAGGTTTCATAAGCTGAAGGGTAACATGACGGAATATCTGGAATGATGATGCTCCATCAATGGTTGCTGCTTCAAAAGGAGCCCTAGGCAAAGACTGAAGTCCAGCTAGCATCAACAAGAACATAAAAGGTGTCCACTGCCACACATCGCACGCTATGACCGTTGGCATGGCGAGATGTGGATCGCTCCGAAAGTTCACTGCAGCAAATCCCATCGCCTGCACCATATAGTTCAATATGCCTAATTGTTCATGAAGCAGGTATCGCCACATAAGACCTGCAGCGACCGATGCCACCATCATGGGCATCAGAAGGATCGATGTTATCGTTCTTTGGAACCTTATTCCCCGGTTGACGATCAAAGCAAGTAGTAGACCTAACAGAAATTCTACCGTAACTGAACCAATTGTGAATATTGCCGTGTTTCTAAGGCTAATATAGACTAGGTTGTCGTGTAGAATATCGGCATAGTTCCCTAGACCGATCCACTTCATTTGTGTTTTTCCAGGAGTTGTCAACAACAATTGGTTAAAAGACAAATAGAGCGAGTATATCAGTGGATATATGACCACGACCAATATGACGATTAATGCTGGGGCTATCATTCCGTATTTCAGTAGTGCGGGTCTCTTCCGCGTCAAACTTTCGTTCCCACGAAGTCTAAAATATCCAAATAAAAAAAGGAGGAGGGCTTAGAAATAGCCACCTTGTTTCATGAGCTCATCGATGTCTTTTGCGATGTTATCTGCAGCTACGTCTGGGGTCATGTTACCTACGGCTGCTTCGGAAAGATATCTTCCCGTGATCTCGACAAGCTTTGGACCTTCGGGGAGCATTGGTAACGGATCGCAGAGGTTCACCCCTTTCTCAACTAGAACCTTGTAGGGTTCATACCACTTCATTTTTTCTTTGAGCTCTGTATCCTCAAGTTCCCAAGTGGTTGTCGGAGATCTTCCCATAAGTGCTCTTCTTCTGATTATGTCCTTTGATTCGAGCCATTTCAGGAAGTTCCATGCTTCTTCGGGGTGAGGAGAACTCTTTGGTATTGCCCATCCCCAAGATCCTAGCGAACCAGATCCCCAATTCGGAAGAGCTTTTCCTGGAACTGCATCCATCCAGCATTTCCCTGCTACCTTGGACTGATTGGGGTCTTCGTAGTAGTTGTTCCAGAGGAACAGCCAAGTTATATGAGTTGCTGCAATTCCTGAAGCGAATGATGAGGAGCTTTCTTCGAATCCCCACGCCGTTGCACCTGGTGGAGCATACTTGAAACCTTTCATCATGTCTCTGACCGTGGCTTTTCCAGCGTCGTTGTTGGCTACGCAATGGAAGCTCTTGTCAAACAATCTTCCTCCATGTCCGAACAGCCAGTTGAGATACTCCATGGTAACTGGGTCAGGTCGAAGGCCGCTCATAATGCTGCCGTATAGCTTTGGCGGTCGATAGAAGAACTGAACAAGATCGCTGTATTCGTCCCATGTTTCTGGGACACCTAGATCGCGGCCATACTTCGCTTTGAAATTCGATTTCTCCGTAGCGTCGTCCATCAAGTCCTTTCTGTATACAAATCCCATGGGGTATGTCCAGTAAGGTAGCATGTACACCGCTTCTGGAATCTTGTACCCGTAACGGCCGGTCACTTCCATTATTTTCGGTATGTATTGGTCAATTGGGAATCCATCTCTCTTTATCCAATCATCTAGTGGCTGGAGCCATCCTAGCTGACAGAATTCCCCCACCCAGTAGTAGTCTACGGGTATGAAGTCGTAGACGCCTGTTGCAGATGACAACTGAGGAACGAGTTTCTCATGCATCACTTCGTAGGAGTACTCTTCCCATATTACCTTGACGCCTGTTTCTTTTTCGTACTCGGGCAGTAGAGACTTTACGAATGTACCATCGGGCGTGCCTTCAACCATTGTCCGCAAAACGACTTCTTCTTTTGTAACAGTAGGGGATTCCGTTGTTTGTGTTACTGCAGGTCCGGATGGTTTGGTTGCATAGTAAGCGCCAGCTGCTGCTCCAGCAACTACGACTACGCCTGCTCCCGCGTATTTGAGATATCCACGTCTCGAGACTTTTTCTTTAGTCAATTCTTTTTCACCCTAGTTTTCTCCGGAAAATTTTCCACATGTGTTTCGGGTCTATTCTGTATTTAAGACTTTGTACCTTCTGCCTCGTGAAATGGGCACATCAACAATTCATGACGACATGACGCGTGAATTCGGAAATGCTTTTATATCTTCTCGCGAGCACGGTTCCTCTAAGGTTTGGAGCCAATCTTGGCCCGAGTCTCAGTGAAGAATCTAGTCAAACGGTTTGGTTCTTATGCAGCTGTAAACAACGTATCATTGGACATCAATGATAAGGAATTCATGGTGTTGCTGGGGCCTTCTGGGTGCGGGAAGACTACAACTCTTAGATGCATAGCAGGATTGGAAATACCTGACTCAGGCGACATCTATATTGCCGACACGCCAGTGACTGATCTTCCACCGAAAGATAGAGACATCGCCATGGTTTTTCAAAGTTACGCACTATACCCTCACATGTCTGTGTTTGACAACATGGCATTCCCTCTGAAAATGAGAAAGATGCCAAAACCAGACATTCAGAAACAGGTCAAGGAGACGGCTGAGTTACTTAGGCTTGAACATCTCCTGGACAGGAAACCTAAGCAGATCAGTGGAGGCGAGGCCCAGAGGGTTGCCTTGGGAAGGGCTATTGTTCGACATCCCAAGGTCTTTCTGTTCGATGAACCGTTAAGTAACCTCGACGCAAAGCTTAGAGTGTACATGAGAGCCGAGCTCAAGAGACTACAAAAAGAATTGGCAACTACAACGATATACGTTACGCATGACCAAGTGGAAGCTATGACTATGGCCGATAGAATTGCTTTGATGGACAGCGGAGTTCTTCGGCAACTTTCTACTCCAAGTGAAGTCTACAACAAGCCTTCAAACTTATTTACTGCAGGTTTCATTGGCAGTCCGCCCATGAATCTTTTTGATTGTTCCTTGACCGATGCGAATGGACAATATGCTTTGGACGCTGGAGAGTTCAAGTATGGACTGGAAGAAGACGCATACAGAATAGTCAAGAACCAAGCTACTAGCTCTGAACTGGTACTTGGAGTAAGACCGGAAGATATCAATGTGCAAGAAAATGTTGCAGAGGAAACCACACGCGCTGAAGTCTACGTCGTAGAGCCCCTTGGATCAGAGAACGTCATAGATATGAAAATCGGAACATTCTTGGTCAAAGCTCTGGCGCCTCCGAGTTTGGTTTTCGATATAGGCCACCAGGTCTACATAACCTTCAAGAAAGAAAAGACACATATATTTGACAAGAAAACAGGCAATGCAGTTTTGTAGTTTGACTATGTCTTTTCTATCAGAAGTCTTTCACGTCCCCGCGACTGCGCCGCGACACATTACGATTTAGCGTAGTTAGCATTCGAAGTCCATGTGTTTTCCTGTTGGTTTGCCTTTCATTTTTGTTTTCTTTTTCTGAGATATGCTCTCCATGTCATGGCCCATTTTTCGGGATCGTCGAATGCGGTTTCTCTCATTTTTGCTATCGTTGAATTATGTGGAGATTTTTTAATTAATTCGGGATTTGTGTATGCTTCCTTACTTACTTGTTCAATGATTGCTGCCCAATAGTCGATGTCTGCTTTTGAGTACGTTTCGCATGGTTCGGGGGTGAACGGCTCGGGGATTACCCAAGGGTGGTGACTTGTTTGGTAATTAGTAACTCCGAAATCTACCATCCTTCTAGCTACATCGTCGGTTCCTATGCCCGTGTCTTTCTTCATCTTATCTACACTGTATCTTGCTTGGTCAACTCTCCGGAATTTGAATGGTCTAGTCACGCCTTTTATCGCGAGGAGTTTCTTGTCAAGATAGCTTTGATTTATTGTTGATACTTCTGCGGTTTCTCTTAGACCCTCTGCGCCCATACACATTGACCATGCGTATGATCTTAGTACAGCCTGAACGTTTCCATAGAAGTCTCTGGTTTTACCAATACTGTATGGTCGTTCATAGTCTAAATGATACTTTGTTCCATCAGATGTCACAATGGGGACTGGCAGGAATTTCGCGAGTTTCTCTACAACGCCTATCGCGGCGCATGCAGGTCCTTCGCTTCCGTGGGGTGATGAGAATGTCTTGTGCAGGTTGAAGAAGCACATGTCAAAACCTGCTTCTTTGGCTCTTGTTATTCCAAGTAATGCGTTGGCGTTGGCTTGGTCATAGGCACAGAGTCCTCCTACTTCATGTATGATCTTTGTCATTTCATCTATCTGTGGATTGAAAATGCCGGTATCCTCCGGGTTCGTTATCATCATACCTGCCGTTCGTTTCGAAACAGCTGCTTTCAACGCCTCTAATTCTGGGAGACCTGTTTCGCCATCTGGATAGAGTGTAATAATCTTGAAGCCGGCTGTTGCTGGAGTCGCTGCGTCGCAAGGATGTGAGAAGATGGTTGTGATTATCTCATTTCGTTGTTGAAGCTCATTATTGGATTCATGATATTTCCTAATTACGCATGCGTTGGTATATACGCCATCAGCGCCGCCTCCTGGTTGGAAGCTAAACTCATCCAATCCAGAGATTTCTTTCAGAAACACCTTTGCAAATTTGTACAGTATTTCGAGAATACCCTGAATTGTATCCTCGTGCTGCAGCGGGTGAACATCAGCAATTTGTTTGACTAGTTCCTCGTTCACCCTAGGACTGTACTTCATCGTACATGTTCCTTCGCCTAAGTCGATGTTTAGATCCATACCAAGCGTTTGCTGGGAAAGCCTTAGGTAATGTCTTAGGACATGGGGTTGAGAAAGCTCTGGAAGTCTGGGGGGCTCCTTTCTTCGCATTCCAGCAGGTACATATGACTCAGCTTCATCAACCGCTTTTCTGATTTTCTCCTCCACAGGCGGTGGGATGATGCCTCTTTCTCCTTCGCGTCCCATTTCCATGATGATTGGCTCAGTCCAGACTGGTGCTTGATATCTTCTCAGCTTCACTTGATCCGTCATTTTCTCACCATCTTCGCAAGAGCATCGGCAAGCCGTTCAATGTCTTCAGCCCTATGTATTTCTGTCACGCAATACAATGCGCTTTGTCCAAGCTCCGCATACTCTTCGCTAATATCCTTCCCTCCAAAGATTCCATACTTCAGCAACGACTTGTTCACTTTACTTACTTTCTTACCTGTTCCATCAAAGTTTACGACGAATTCCTTGAAGAAAGTTGAGAAACAGACTTTGAGGCCCTTTATCTGCGAAATCCGACGTGCGGCGTAATGCGACTTCCTTATTGTGGCTTCGCCAACTTCTTTCATTCCCTTCGGTCCCATCAATGCCATATAAACTGCTGAGACGATGCTCCACAATCCTGTTGTGGTTCCTGCCCAGTCTTTGGCGTTCTCTCTTACCATGAACGACGTTCTATCATACTTAGCTTGGCCGAAACCGTACTCGCCTTCGCGTTCGGTGTCGGTTATACTTATCAAGAAAGACGGATGTTCTCCTACGTATCTTAGCTCGTCCCTGCAAGCAAGGAATCCCGATAGGCCGCCTCCACAATGCATGTGTATTCCAAGGGGCTGAACTTCTCCACACACGATATCTGCTCGATAGTCAGAGGGCGGCGCTAGAATCCCCAAAGAAATTGGATCGATGCCTACTACGGCCTCCGCGCCGTTCTCATGCGCTATCTTGCAGATTTCGGGGCTCTGAGCTTCAATTGTTCCAAGGTACGATGGGTTCTCGAAGTACACTGCCGCCGTTCTTGAGGAGATTTTCCTTTTCAAATCTTCAAGGTTAACCATGCCTGTCTTCCGGTCATAGTCGACTATGCCAACGTCGATGTGACTTGGCATCGCTGTTGGTTGACAGAAATTCTTGATTATGGACAATCGACTGGGACTGGTCGTTCTTGAAGCGAGTACCTCTTTGCGGCCGGTCATCCTCGACGCCATTCGAATAGCATGTCCGGCGGCTGATCCCCAATCGTAGGTGGGAACGCCTACAACCTCCATGCCAATGAGTTCTCCTATCATGCTTTGGAACTCAAAGAAGGATTGATACTTTCCCAGATCTGAATATCCAAGACCCGCATATGCGGTTAAGAATTCAGCTCGTCCAGCAATTTCATCACAAACCGCTGGAACGAAATGTTGCCAACAGCCTGCCCCTAAGAAGTTTAGATATTCTCTGCAAGTCTTGTTCTTTGAAAGTATGCCCTCCACATGTCTCCTAAGATCTAACTCACTTTGCAACGCCTCAGGTAGATTCATGGATCTTTTTAGTCTGAGCCTTTCAGGGATCATTTCAGCGTATAGCTGTTCGGTGTTCCTTACACCAATCTCTTTCAACATCTCATCCTTGGTTGCTGGAACTGAATTAGGTATGTAAGGGTGAATCAAGGGCTTTCTGTTCATATCAAACCCCAAAACTTCCAGTGCCACTACTGGGATTTAAAACCTTTCAAGTCTCTTTCAACATAGAGCGAAATCGAATGATCTGACGCAATAGCATAATAAGTGACAGACACGTCGTCTTGTTCGAAGCATTCAAACCGAAAAAGACGTCCTCTGTAGGAGGTATCGGTTAGCTTTCCTTGACTCTATAAATCGCTTTTCTTCCGTATCCCGTTACGACTGTAACATGTCCACTAAGTGATTTGTCGAGTTCAGGGTCGCCGGTATCTACCAGCAACGGCGCCCCTCCAAGGGAAGCGAGTTTACTTTCGGTAGCCGCGACGACTATGTTCTCTTTCCCGGCTTTTCGAATCACTTGTGGACTTATTTGTTGGTTTCCTCTTCCGAATATGAATCCCTGGCCGCCGATGATTGTTACCACGATTTTGACCTTCTTGTTATCAATTGTCTGCAGCAGTTGTTTCTCATTTAGATCGGATGCCAAGAGTTCTTTCTTAGAAAGCACGTCTACACCAAGCAGAGTTTTCTTCAATCCGAGTCTCTCCATAATAGCCCCCAATGTTGTTCCCGGGCCTATCACATACAAGTAATTGTCGTCCATATTTTCAACTATGTCGCTCGCAATGGCGTTTTGCGTCTCCTCTTCTCCGGAGGCGCTGCCAACTTTTGAACCCTGAACGAGGCTTCTCTCATAGATGACTTTCAGATAGCCATATAGCTTGGACGAAACACGATTCTCTCTGAACGCCTGCTCATCAATGTCCATAACTTCTGCTTCTCGAACAAAGACAGGTTTATTCTCTAGATACATTGCTACTAGTTCTCCGGCGCTTCTAGGATTTATTGCGAATACTCCAGATTGAACTTTGACGCCAGCAGGTATGCCTAGGACAGGGACACCATCGCCGATCGCTTCGTAAATGTTCCTGGCTGTTCCATCTCCACCTGCAAAAAGTATCAGATCCACTCTTCGCCTCATCATCTCTCTTGCAGCGTTAATTGTATCCACAGAAGTCGTCTGTCCCTTCATAATGGAGTACACAACTAAAGGGTCAAAATCACATTCCTTTGCTTCATCCTCACCCATATCGTGCGAGCAAGTCAACAACTCAATATGATCCCTGATCTGCGCAACTCTCCTGAGCGCCTCCACAGTCCTTCCCGGAGAGACGGGAACCGCTCCTAGTTCTACAGCTTTCTTGAAGATCTCTTGTCCGTCGCTTCCTTTGAGTCCTACGCGACCACCCATCCCAGCAACAGGATTCACGATGAGGCCAAGCTTTCTTTTAGCTTGAACTTTTGATTTGCGTCCGTTGTTGCTTATTCCACTACCCCCCTAGAGAAGACTCCTGCTCTTTCCTGTGGTATTCGGCTACGACCTCGTGTTGCTATTCAAGTTTTTGATGGTATACTCTGGGAAGCGCGGGTTGATGCCGGCCGCGAGATCTCATGGATTTGTATACATTCCATTCAAAATAAACAGAAAACGTTATTTTCCAGTTTTCTGTGAACTTGCGTTGTATCGGAAAAGTTGCGGTTTTCTCATGATGAATCTTTCTCATAATGAATCCATGCAAAATCCCTCGTAATTCCACTTACTTGTGCTATATTTATTCTGATACAGTTTTCTTGCAACGTGATGTTCCTTCGAGCTAAGAGTTCCATCTACCAGGGCAATTCCAAGGGCATCTTCAAATCCTTTCCTTATGGCCATTTTCAAATCTGTTATGGAAACCATCTTATCAGTTTCCTTGCGAACCGTTGTGACCGTTCTCCGAACGCTTCTGACATACTTTTCGTCAGTAGATTCAGAAGAACGCAGCACTTCCTGTAATCGATTAATGTTTGAGGCTAGAAGAATTGATCCATGACAGAAGAACGTATTCCATTTCATGGCTCCAGCAAAACCGGATATCTTCAGTCCATTAATGGAGATGCAGTTTCCATATTCCCACTTTGCGTCTTTCACTCCAAGATATTTCAGTCCTTCAAGAAACCCCAGAGACAGATCTCGGAAAGTATCCAGAATATCGTCCTTCACTAAGCGGTGACTTGTGGGAACCGATATTGCCAGATTCATGTTTCCCTCGTCGTGGTAAACTGCTCCTCCTCCAGTAAACCTTCTAACTAGAATGGTGCCGTGCTTTCTGCAGGATTCGAAGTTTACCTCGGCTCTTGGATCTTGGAACGCACCTATTACCACAGCATTGAAGTTTCTCCAGAACCTTAGAGTGCTTGGAGATTTGATTTCTCCGACTTCTCTAGCAACGGCTTCGTCAACAGCCATGTTCATGTATGGGTCTTCGAACTCGACATCCAACAGACGCCATGTTTCTTGGGAATCTGGTACGCTAACGTTTCTCACCCCCAAGATTTCCGCGCACCTGACACTCTGAGACAATCATTTCCTAGTTCGATGAATTGCCCTGTTCTCAACGTCTAGCGCAGCCTCCTTAAGGACTTCGAACAGGGTTGGATGCACGCACATAACGTCTCCTATGTCTTGGATTGTTGCTTCGAGCTTCATCGCAAGTGCAATTCCATTGATCAGTTCCGCTGCTTGTGGACCCATTATCTGGGCACCGAGGATCTCGCCAGAATCTGAATCGGTTATGATCTTGATACCGCCATTTTCCTCACCTAGAACCACGGCCCTACTGTTGTCTGAGAATGAGAACGCTCCTACCCTGATATTGATGCCTCTACTTCTTGCTTGGTTCTCTGTCAATCCAACGGATGCAAGTTGAGGGTCAGAGAATGTGCACTTTGGGATCACAGAGTAGTCGATCTCTGAATTTCTTCCCATCGCGTTCTCGGCGGCCACGATCCCCTCAGCCCAAGCAACATATGCTAACTGGTATTTGCCCGCCACATCGCCTGAAGCGAAGATGTTTGCACAGCTTGTTCTCATATGGCTGTCAGTTTTAATCCACCCACGTTCCAATTCTATGTTCAGGTTTTCAAGGCCGAGATTCTGTGTATTCGGTTTTCTTCCGACTGAAACCAAGACTTTGTCCGCTTCGGTCTCCTTTTCCTGAATAGGGGAAGAGAACCGGACGGATAATGTGTCTGATGCATGACTGCTGATCTCCTTTACTTTGGCGTCGGTATAGATCTCTATTCCTCTACTCTCTAGAATTTGGCGTAGATATTGGGACATGTCCGTGTCCTCGTTAGGAAGGATCTGTGACATTAGTTCGATTATTGTCACTTTGGTGCCTAGAGC
>Ga0315282_10003446_pt1 | contig 28384 bp, 27 predicted proteins | sample YL17G07_20_MG_FD_203693 | JGI IMG/M metagenome (GOLD analysis project Ga0315282, IMG submission 203693) | Sediment microbial communities from Yellowstone Lake, YNP, Wyoming, USA - YL17G07_20 | ecosystem: Environmental > Aquatic > Freshwater > Lake > Sediment | place: USA: Wyoming | collected... | reverse complement strand
AACGAAAGAGCGCAGTGGGATTTAAAAAAAATGACCCCCGTTGAATACAGGGATCATTTGCTTGCATTAAATGCCTGAAACCGCTTTTTATCCGTGTCCACTAAACGGGGTACACTTCAATTTGCGGCGCTTTTTGTTTTACCTTATTTATTTTATTCCAGATGAATTTTTTTCTTGAATTTTTCTATTCTTTCTTTGAGTATCGGATGTTTTTTCAGTTGAATATCTTTTTCCAAAATTGCTACTGCTTCTTTTTTGGCAGTTTCAATCAAATTGACATCAGAAAGCGAGGCCATGGCAAGGTCGGGTATGCCCCACTGTCTTTTTCCAGACAGCTCGCCCGGCCCCCGTATTTCCAGATCCTTTTCCGAAAGCTGAAATCCGTCTTCGGCTTTGATGAGGGCCCTCAATCTTTTTTGGGTTTTTTGGGAAGATGAGCCGGTAAACAAAAAACAATGCGATTGAAAAACATTCCGGCCGACTCTTCCCCTGAACTGGTGCAATTGAGCAAGCCCGAATCTCTCGGCTCCCTCAATTACCATAATGGTTGCATTGGGGACGTCAATTCCGACTTCAACCACCGATGTGGAAACCAAAATGTCGAGTTTTCCACTCCGGAAACCCTTCATAATTTTTTCTTTTTCTTTTGGTCGCATTCTGCCGTGCAAAAGGCCAACTTTTAAATCGGAAAAAATTTCCCGGGAAAGTTTTTCGTATTCTTTGGTCGCCGCTTTCACCTGAAGTTTTTCGGACTCTTCAATCAGGGGGCAGATTATAAAAGTTTGGCGGCCCGATTTCGCTTCCTGCCTGATAAACTCAAAAATTTCTGGCCTTTCTTTGGATGGAACGATTTTTGTCGTGATTTTTTTTCTGCCTTTCGGCAGCTCGTCCAGCAATGACAAATCAAGGTCGCTGTATATAGTTAAGGCCAAGGTGCGGGGGATAGGGGTGGCGGTCATGGACAGGAGATGGGGTATGGTTTTTGATTTGGTTAATTTTGCCCTCTGTTCAACTCCAAATCTGTGCTGTTCATCAACAATTGCCAGAGCCAGATTTTTAAAAACAACTTTATCCTGAATAAGAGCATGGGTGCCGATTAGAATATCGATTTTGCCATCGCCGCTTTTTTCCAGAAGTTTTTGTCTTGAAATTTCCAGGACTTCGCCTTTTAATTTTTTTGAATTGATTTTATCCTCTTTGCCGGTCAAAAGAGCGATGGAAATTTTGAAATTTTGTAAAAGTCTGGAGATTTCTTTAAAGTGCTGTTTTGCTAGAATTTCGGTTGGCGCCATAATCGCTACCTGGCCCTTTTGGGAGACACAGTTTAAAGCCGCAATTGTTGCCACCACAGTTTTTCCCGATCCGACATCTCCTTCAAGAAGTCTGTTCATGGGATAGGGTTTTTCTAAATCCTTTAAAATTTGCCAGGCTGATTTTCTTTGGGCATCGGTTAGTTTATAAGGCAAAGATTTTATAAATTTTTGAATGACAGGCAGGTTCATTTCAAATTTTAAAGACCTTTCCCTTTTGAGTCTTATTCGTTCAAGCAATGTCCAGACCTGGATTAAAAAGATCTCCTCAAGGGCGAAGCGTCGTTTTGCCTCTTTTGCCGATTTTTCGTTTTCGGGAAAATGGATTTCCCAAAGGGCTCTGTTGATTTCTAAAAGCCTTTGGTTTTTTCTGGTTTCTTGGGGCAGGGGATCGGAAATTTCCCCTCCCATATATATAAGTATCTTTTTTATAAAATATCGGAAAAATCTCGAAGAAATGCCTTGGGTTTCGGGATAAATCGGGACAAGACGACCAGCATGGGTTAATTTTTGGGTTTTAATGTTTTGCAGCTCATCTATTCTTTCGTACACCGGATTTGAAAGATAAAGTTCTTTTTTCCCAAGGCCGATTTTTCCCGAAAACAAAAAAAACCGTCCCTTTTCCAAAATTTTTGAAAGATAGGGCTGATGGAACCAGATTACTTCGATCGTTCCGGTTTCGTCTTGAACCAGGGCTTGGGTCAGGGAAATCTTTTTTTTCCAGGTTCTTAAACTTTTAATATTCAAAATTTTTCCTGCTATTGTTACGGTTTCCCCCAATTTTACCTGGGAAATCGGGATGATTTTGGAAAGGTCCTCATAGCGGCTCGGAAAATGATAAAGAAAATCCTTTATAGTTTTAATACCAAGTTTTTTTAATCTCCTTTGATAAACCGGGCCAATTCCTGGAATTTGTTCAATTGTTGAATAAAGATTCATTTTTTGTGCCCTCGGCAGGATTCCCAGCCCAAGGCTGGTCCGCCTTTGGCGGAGAACCTACATTAATCTTTATGCCCCCAGTAGGAATCGAACCTACATCTTAAGCTCCGCAAGCTCACACTCTATCCATTGAGCTATGGGGGCGTTAAAAATTATTCTTTTTCCGGCAGAAATTTTAAAATAATTTCCCTGATTTTTGTCGGATCAGCGTTACCGATGGGAATTACGATTTCCGGCATAAATTTTTTCTTGCTGATAATTTTCAATTCCTTGGTTCCTTCGGCCTGATAATTGATTGAAAAATTTTTTAAATTTTTATATTCAAAGAAGCTGTTCTCGGCCCGGATTCCGTTTTCTTTCAGGGCGAAGCTTGACTCTTCCCTTTTGGGGCCGTATTGGAGATAAAAAGCGACAAAACAAAGAAAAATTACCAGAGCTCCAAAATAATTTTTTTGCCAGATAAAATAGCCGATAATTAACAAAGCTAATATTCCGGCGCCAAGAATATATTTTCCCGAAACTTTTTGCCATCTGGCATTCCATTCAAAAAGAATGCCGCCTTTTGGTTTTATTTTGATATCAACGATTTTTTCCGACATAACGGAAGCGGGAGGATTCGAACCTCCGATCCCGAAAATCGGGATAACGGTTTTTCTCAAGACCCCGTTAGAAAGCGGAGAGGGCGAGATTTGAACTCGCGAGCCGATTGCTCGGCTAACGGTTTTCAAGACCGTCCCTTTCAACCGCTCAGGCACCTCTCCGCTTTCTAACGGGGCAAGCCGTCCCTTTCAACCACTCAGGCACGCTTCCATTTAAAAGCCAAACGCGTTTTTAATGAATTCCACGCCGATTGCCACTAAAATCAAACTCATAAATTTGGCAAACATCAGGGTGCCGCTTCGTCCAAGAAATTTCAGGATACAATGCGCGTAGCGGAACAAAAGCCAGGAGAGCATTAAATTAGCGGCGATGGCAATAATTGCAATAGTATAACCGTATTCTTTTGAAAAGATAATTGTTGCGGTAATCATGCCGGGGCCTGCAATGAGGGGCGTAGCAAGGGGTACAGCGCTTATGTCATCCAGTTGAGACTGGGATTCTTTAACAAACCGTATCCCAAACAAAATTTGTAAGCCAATTAAAATAAGAATTATGCCGCCGGCAATGCGAAAACTTTGGACGGAGATATGAAGGAAATCCAAAATTATATTGCCGAGGAAAAGGAAAATAAGCAAAATAATCCCCGCCCTTATTACTGCTTTAACGGCAAGTTGTTGTTTGGTTTTATAATCCAAATTTTCGGTTAATGATAAAAATACCGGGACATTGCCCAAAGGATCCATTACCCCGAAAATCGCAAAAAAAGCCTTAATAATATTTAGAAATATCATAATTTTTCAACTGGCGGGACGTACAAATTATTTTATAATTTTACGTCCCAGCAACGTAAAATTTTGCACTCTATGCAAAATTTGTACGTTGCGGAGGAGGCGGGACTCGAACCCGCAACCCGCTTTTTAGGCGGGTACAGTTTAGCAAACTGCTGGCTTACCAATTCGCCGCACTCCTCCTTTAATTCCTCTTTAAATTTATCATTTTTTGTTAATTTTGTCTATTTCTACTTTTTTGGGGGCGAGGAAAGATGACTTTTGGGGACGTAAGACCCTGCTTGCGGGCATGGTCCCCGCCCAAGGCGGGGGAGCAAGCAGGGTCGCCCGAGCGAAGTCTCGCCTCGCTGGGGCGAGACAAGCGTTCACCAAAAGTCACTTTCCGAGCTGCCCCATCATTTGGCAACAACGATTCCCCAGATTTCTTTTGCTCCGGTTTGTTTCAAAACTTTTGCGCATTCTTCCATTGTGCTGCCGGTGGTATAAACATCATCAATTAAAATAATTTTTTTGCCGCAAAATATTTCCGGTTTTTTGACCAAAAATGCCTCTTTAATATTTTCTTTTCTTTCCTGAAAATCATTTATCTTGACCTGGGGCAAAGTATTTTTGATTTTGATAAGGTTGTTGGGGATAAGCGGTATTTTAAAATTTTTTGAAATTTCTTTGGCAATTTCTTCTGACTGGTTAAATCCTCTCCAGCGTTCCCGCGATTTATAAAGAGGAACGGGAACTATCAAAAAACCAGAAAAATCAATATTAAGATTTTTCAGAAAATTTATTATTAAATCCGAAAGGGGAGAGGATAAATTTCTGACAAAGCTGTATTTTAGTTTATGGATAACTTCTTTTATTAATTTATCTTCGTAAGAAGCGGCGGCAAAAAATCTGAAAAGTTTTGTTTTCCGCTGGCAGCCTTCGCAGATTTTTCCGTCGGGCAGTCTTTTTTGGCAAACCGGACAGGAAAAGCTGTCAAAAATTTTAATCTTTTTCAGGCAATCCGGGCATATCCAAAAGCCCTCGCGAGAGCAGCCAAAACATTGTTTCGGGAAAATGACATCAGTTATAAATTCTAAAAGTTTTTTGGGCATACCCCATTTCTATTTTCCTTGTTTCTTGCTTTATGGTATAATAAAATAAAATTACTACAAATTACAAATTATTTACAGATATACAAATTTGTATATTTGTATGAAAATTTATAATTCGTAGGGGTCATGGATATTCCATTTCTTGCAAAAAAGAAGAAAAGTTGCCTCGGCATAGATATTGGCACAAATTCAATAAAAATGGTAGAATTGACTCAGGAGAAGGCTGTTTTAAAATTGACGAATTACGCCGAAATCATCAGTCCGAAGCTTGATCGGAAGAACTTTGCGCCGCTGGAAATGAGTTCAATTCAGGTGTTGAGCGAGGAAATCGCCGTCCTTATAAAAAAAACATTAAAGGAAGCCCAAATCAAAACGAAGGTCACTTCAATGTCTGTTCCGGTTTTTTCAAGTTTTATTACCACAATGGAGCTTCCTTTTATGACCAAAGAAGAAGTTGCTCAGGCCGTTACTTTTCAGGCAAGACAATATATTCCCGTGCCAATTTCCGAGGTGGTGCTGGACTGGACGCTTTTAAAAGAAATTCAAGAGGGCGGACCGCCCCAGAAGATTCCGGTATTGCTTGTAGCCGTCCCCCAGGAAGTGATTCATAAATACACTGATATTTCCGTTCTCTCCGGCCTTCAGTTGAAAGCTCTTGAGGTTGAAACTTTCAGCTTGGTGAGAACTCTGATTCGCGATGATAAAAGTTCCATTTGTTTGGTTGATTTTGGCGCCAGGAGCACAAATATCGCAATTATTGATGAGGGAACAGTCAGAATGTGCCGGAACATTGAAACTTCAGGGTCAGAGATGACAAAAGTTCTTGCCGGAAGCCTGAACCTCGATTTTAAAAGAGCGGAGGAATTAAAACGGGAAAGGGGAATAAAAAAAGGCGGTGGAGAGGAGGAAATCTCCAGAATTATTTTGCCGTTGGTTGACATTATTTTTTCCGAGATTGAGAAAGTCATATCTCTTTATTTTCAAAAAAGTGGGAAAAAAATAATGAAGTTTATAATATCGGGCGGGATGGCAACTTTGCCCGGTCTCGTTGAATATTTCGTTGAAAAATTTGGAAGAGAAATAAGAATTGGAGATCCATTCAGGGGAATTGAATACCCACCGGTTCTTGCCCCGATTTTGCGAGAAATAGGTTCTTCCTTTGCCGTAGCCGTGGGGCTGGCCATGAGAGAGCTAATTTAAATTTAAAATTAAAAATTGCATTATATATGCCCGAAATTACTCTTATCCCCAAAAAAGAAAAACCGGAGTTTAAAATTTCTTTTCAAAAGATAATTTTTTATTTACCGCTAACACTATTTATTTTAGTGATTTTAGTTTATGGAGGATTTTTCTTTTATAATTTTGTCTTAAATAAATCTATTAGCTCCGTGAATGAAGAAATAACAACCGTTGAAGGCCGGAGAGATTTAAACGGGGACAAGGAGTTTGTAGAGACGATTTTTAGTCTTAACAATCGTCTGGCAAATCTTAAAGGTATTCTTGATAATCATATTCACGGCTCGGCCTTTTTTCCTTTTCTGGAAAAGTTAACCCTTCCGAAAACTTCCTACTCCTCTTGCGGTGTTGATTTCGGAAAAGCATCAGTTTCTTTGAGCGGGCAAACCGACGGCTACCTTTCGTTGATAAAACAGATGATTGTTTTTCAAAAAAGCCCCGACATTGAGGGGGCAAATTTTTCCGGCATCACCCTTTCTCCTGACGGAAAAATAACTTTTTCCCTTAGCTTAAAATTTAATAAAAAAATCTTACTGGAATCCGAAGAATCGGAAAAGTAATATTTACTATTTCTAATAAATCAATCAATGCCAATCATCTGAATGATCGGCAAAAGATGATTTTATAAAAATGTCAAGAAAAAAGGGTTATATAATTTTGTTTTTTTTGCTGGCACTTGGTTTATGCCTCCAATTTTTGACACTGCCGATGATTAAAGAATCAAAGGCGACGAAATTAAAACTTGAAGAAAGGAAAGCCTACCTTATTGAAAGGAAAAAAATTATAGAAAGGATTGATGCTCTGCAGGAAGAATATAAATTATGGGGGGACAGGATAAAAACATTGGATGCCGCCATTCCAAACAAGGGCGGTCTCATCAATATTTTATTTCAATTGCAAAATTTCGCTTCCGACAGCGGTTTGGTTATGAAAAATTTTGGTTATACTGACGCCGGAAATACTATTTCGGTTTCTGTGAATATGGTCGGAAGTTATACTTCTCTGAAGGCTTTTTTGAAAAAAATAGAGAGGAATTTAAGAATAGCCGATGTTCAACAGATTGCTTTTTCCGCTGCGGCTGCTGAAAAACAAGAGGGGGAAAAGGCGGCTGAGTCATTTTTTTCCGCGAGTCTCAGCATAGAATTTTATTATTTTCCCAAACAAGCAGTAGGCGCTACACAATAAAATAATAAATTTTATAAATATTTAAAATGGCCATAACTATTGTTCAAAAACAAAAACGAAGGAAGTTGATAATTTGGATGGGCTTTATCGTTGTCCTGGCGTCTTTGGGAGTTCTATTTTATTCTGTTTTTTTGAAATCGGCTCCGCCCATTTCTCAAAGTCAGTCAAAAGTTGTTTCTCCCCTTTCTGAAGAATTGGACAGACTGGAAATAAAGTGGAATTTTTTGGACGATAAAAGATTGCAGTCCCTGGAGAATGGTCCTGATATTTCTTCTTTAACTATTGAAGAAAGCGGCCGGGAAAATCCGTTTCAGCCCTTTTAAGCTATTGATAATACGAATAATAAATTCAGCCGCTTTTGAAAAAATTTTTAATAGCCGTATAAAAGAATTATGCCAAGTTTACTTGATACTTTAATATCAGCCGGTGTTTTAAAAAAAGAAGATGCCGAATATTTAAAGCAGGAATCCAGGAAAATAGGGAAACCGATAGAGGCTCTTATTTACGAAGAAAATTTGGCAAGCGAGGAGGACGTTGCCAAGGCCAAATCAAAAATTTTTAGTATCCCCTGGAGGGAAATTTCAGGAGAGCCAAGGATTCCTGAAGACGTGCTTCGTCAGATAAGTGAAGAAGCGGCAAAATTTTATAAATTTATTCCTCTTGCAAAAAAAGATGGCGTGCTTGAGGTGGGTGTTTTAAACCCTGATGATTTTGAGGCAAAAGAAGCATTGAAATTTATTGCCGCCAAGGGAGGTTTCACCCCCCAGCTTTTTATTATTACGCCGTCGGTTTATGAACAGATTTTAAGACAGTATAAGACCTTTGGTGAGGAAGTAACAAAAACTTTGCGGGAATTGGAGTCCGAAACAGCCGGAGAAACAAGGCCCGAAATTATTCTGGGAACCGGCGAAGCGGGCGAGGCGGAAAAAATTGCCAGAGAGGCTCCTATTATCAGAATGGTGGCGGTTATTATCAAGCACGCTGTTGAGGGCATGGCCTCTGATATCCATGTCGAGCCAACCAGAGAAAATTTGAGAGTTCGTTTCAGGGTTGACGGTGTTTTGCATTCGACCCTTTCTCTGCCATTAAATATTGCTCCGGCAATTGTAACCAGAATTAAAATTCTTGCCAATATGAGAATTGACGAATCAAGGGTTCCTCAGGACGGAAGGTTCCATACAAGAGTGGGCAGTAAAGAAATTGATTTCAGAATTTCTACCTTGCCTACTGCCCTTGGAGAAAAGGTGGCAATGAGGGTTCTTGATCCAACCACCGGCCTAAAAGAGCTCCCGGATTTGGGACTGCAATTTGATAACCTGGATAAAGTACGACAGGAAATTCAAAAGCCGTTCGGAATGGTTTTGCTTTCCGGGCCGACCGGCTCTGGAAAAACAACCACTCTTTATGCTATTTTGAATATTTTAAACAAAGATGAAGTTAACATAGTAACCCTGGAAGATCCGGTTGAGTATTTTATCGACGGCGTAAATCAATCTCAGGTCAGGCCGGAAATTGGCTATTCTTTTGCCACCGGGCTTCGCAATGTTTTGCGTCAGGACCCGAACATTATTATGGTCGGCGAGATTCGGGATGAGGAGACCGCTTCTCTGGCAACCCATGCTGCCCTGACCGGTCACATTGTTTTATCCACCATTCATACAAATAATGCCGTTGGAATTATTCACCGCCTCCTTGATTTAAATGTTCCGTCATTTTTGATTCCTTCTTCCTTGATTTTGTGCGTTGCCCAGCGGCTTATCAGAAAACTGTGTCCTTTTTGCAAGGAAAAAGTGAGGGCCAATTTGGAAATGGAAAAATTGATTTTGGAAGAGATTTCAAGACTTCCATCCGCTACCCAAAAAAAACTTAAGGTTTCCCCTCCGATTTACATTTATCAGCCAAAGGGCTGCGATAAATGCGCCGGCCAGGGAACAAAGGGAAGAATTGCCATTTTTGAAGTTTTGACGATGACCCGTCAGCTTGAAAAAATAATAGTTGAAAAACCAACAGAGAGCGAAATAGTCAAAGAGGCCGAAAGACAGGAAATGATAACCATGAGACAGGATGGAATAATCAAAGCCCTTCAGGGAACAATAAGTATTGAAGAAGTTGTTCAGGCGACTGCGGTGGAAGAATAACCGAAGCCGTTGTACGAATTTATGAATTTTCGGCTTCGGATTATTCGTAACCGAAACTGCTTATTCGTATATTCGTAAGTCAGTTTCGGGTATATTCGTAAAAGATTCGCAACTCGTAGGTATATGAAAATTTTAATTATTGAAGACGACCCCTTTTTATTGGATATTTATGCCACTAAATTTAGCCAGGAAGGTTTTACTATTGAGATAGCTGTTGATGGAGAACTCGGTTTTAAAAAAATTAACGAAAGCAGGCCGGATCTTGTTTTGCTCGATATTATTTTGCCCAAAATGGACGGCCTGGAGATATTAAAAAAGGCAAAAGAATCCCCGGAATTAAAAGATATTCCAGTTATTCTTTTGACCAATCTTGGCGAGGAGGGAAAAATTAAAAAAGGATTGGAACTGGGAGCAGCTCAATATTTGATTAAAGCCCATCACTCGCCTGGAGAAGTTGTTGAAATTGTAAAAAAAGTCCTAGAAAAACACAAATCAACACAGATGTGAACACAGAACAACACAAATCTTGTCTGTGTAAATCTGTGTTCTTATTTGTGTATATCTGTGTAAGGTATGATTATAAATTATCAACAGGAATTGGACGAACTTTTGCTTACTGTCGCTCAAAATAATGCCTCTGATCTGCATCTCGGGGTGGGCAGAAAACCGACGCTCAGAATTGACGGCGCCCTGGTTTCTATAGAGCAAAAAAAGATTCTCACCCCCCAGGATTGCGAAGGTTTGGCTTTTGCCTTGCTTGGCGAGGAGCAAAAAGCAAGATTTTTAAAAGAAAAGGAATTGGATTTATCCTATTCCTATAAAGACAAAGCCAGATTCAGGGTTAATATTTTTTTTCAGAGAGGTTTTATCAGCGTGGCGATGCGTCTTATTCCGGCCAGAATCAGAACCGTAGAAGAGCTGAATTTGCCGCCAATTTTACATGAATTTTCCAGGGCCACTCAAGGTTTTGTTTTGATAGTTGGGCCATCGGGGCACGGAAAATCAACGACTTTGGCGGCAATAATCGACGAGATAAATCATACCCGGACCGATCACATTGTAACAGTTGAAGACCCAATTGAATTTCTCTTTATTCAAGACAGGGCGATCATTAGCCAGAGAGAAGTGGGACTTGATACCCGTGGTTTCCACGTGGCTTTAAGATCGGTTTTTCGCGAGGATCCGGATGTTATTATGATTGGGGAGATGAGGGATTATGAAACAATGTCGGCAGCCATTACCGCAGCCGAAACCGGACATTTGGTTTTTGCTTCTCTGCATACCAATAATGCTCCCCAGACTATTGATAGAATTATTGATAGTTTTCCGGCTGGCCAGCAAAATCAGGTAAGGGCCCAGCTGGCTGCCACGCTTCTCGGCATAGCTTCCCAGCGGCTTATCCCAAGAATTGAGGGCGGAAGAATTCCGGCGGTTGAAGTGATGCTTGGGTGTTCCGCTGTATCAAGTTTAATCAGGGAAGGAAAAATTTACGAGCTAAATCTTGTTATTGAAACCAATACCGAGCTTGGCATGATTTCGCTTAATCGGTCCCTGGCGGACTTAGTAAAAAGAAGAGAAATTTCGATGGAGAACGCCCTTGTTTATTCGTTGAACCCATCCGAATTAAGAACGAGGGTGAGAAAACAATATTAATAGAACATGAAGTTTGAATATATAGCCAGAACACCCAAAGGGGAGATTCAATCGGGAACAGTTGAAACTTCAAGTTATGAAGCGGCTGTTGAAATTTTGCAAAGACACAAGCTTATCGTAACAAGTTTGCGTTCGGTTGAAGAGAAAAAGGGGATGATTGGAGAATTCCGAATACCGCTCCCATTTAAAAGAATTAATTTGCGAGATATTTCTATTTTTTCCCGTCAGCTTGCCATTCTTTTTTCTTCAGAAGTGCCATTGGTCGAAGCTTTGCGAACCATGGGGAATCAAACCGAAAAAGCCGCGTTCAAAGAAAAAATATTTAAAATTGCTGACGATGTTGATTCAGGCACGGCTTTTTCCAAGGCCATTGCAAAATATCCTGAAGTTTTTTCTACTTTCTACGTCAACCTTATTCGAGCCGGCGAGGTTTCGGGGAAACTTTCGGAATCGTTGGAACACTTGGCTGACCATCATGAAAGACAGTATGAGATGATGGGCAAAATTAAAGGAGCGATGTATTATCCGGCTTTTATTTTTGTTGCTTTGATTTTAGCGGTAGCCATAATGTTTATTTTTGTAATTCCGGCTATTACTTCCATTTTGGTAGAATCCCAGCAGTCTTTGCCCGTCATTACAAGAGCAATTATAGGTTTAACAAATTTTTTGAGACAATGGGGCTGGATATTATTTTCGCTTTTAGCCGTCGGTTTGGTTTTCTTTTTGCGCTGGCGCAGCGGGCCGAAGGGCAGGAAAATTTGGGACAAATATATAATACGGCTGCCGATTTTAGGAAAGATTTTTATTAAAATAGCCCTTTCCCGTTTTTCAAGTAATTTAAGCACTTTAATTAAGGGGGGATTGCCTATTTCCAGGGCTATGGAAATAACAGCCGAGGTTGTTGGCAATGAAACCTACAAGGAAATAATTCTTGAAGCGGAGGAAGGAATCAGACGAGGAGAATTTATAAGTGCCACATTCAAAATGAAAAAAGAGATTCCTCCCCTCGTCACCCAGATGATTTTGATAGGAGAGAAAACCGGTAAACTGCCAGCTGTTTTGGAGAATCTTTCTCAATTTTATCAAAAAGAGGTGGAGAGAATTACAGAGAATCTGGTTAATTTAATTGAGCCAATAATGATTCTGGTGATTGGTGTTGGCGTCGGATTTATTGTGGTCGGGGTCATAATGCCTATTTATCAGATAGCCGGTACGGTTTTCTGAAATATGATGTATTTTATTATTTTTCTTTTTGGGATTTCTCTTGGCAGTTTTTTAAATGTAATAATCTACCGCCTGCCAAAAGATGAAAAAATTTCCGGTCGGTCCCGTTGTCCTCACTGCAAAAAAGTGATTTGCTGGTATGACCTCATACCGGTTTTTAGTTTTATAATGCTTTCGGGGAAATGCCGATATTGCCATCAAAAAATATCTCTGCAATATCCCTTGGTTGAAATAGCGACGGGCATCCTATTTCTCCTAATTTTTAATTTCCAATTTTCCCCGCAGGACCCCGCCAAGGCGGGGCCTACGGGACAGGCAATTTTCAATATCATCTATCTCTGGCTTATTGCTTGTTTTTTGGTTGTAATTTTTGTTGTTGATTTAAAACATTATATTATTCCGGATAAAATAATCTATCCCGCCATTGGCATAGCTTTTTTATATCAAGTAATTTTCAATTTTCAATTTTCCCCGAAGGAAAGCCTTCGGCTTCCTACGGGGCAGGCAATTTTCAATAAATTTTCAATTTCTAATTTTCAAATAACTAATTTTTACCCTCCAATTCTAAGCGCTTTAGGGGCAGCCGCTTTTTTTCTGGTAATAGTTTTGGTTTCCCATGGTCATTGGATGGGACTGGGCGATGTAAAACTGGCGGGGTTTATGGGTCTTTTTTTGGGCTGGCCAAATATTTTAATGGCCCTCTTTTTAGCTTTTGGGTTGGGCGCTATAATAGGATTAGGACTTGTAATATTGGGCAAGAAAAAATTTAAAAGCGAAATTCCCTTCGGACCATTTTTGGTGGCAGGAACCTTGCTGGCCTTATTTTGGGGAAAGAATTTGATTGATTGGTATCTGGCTACTTTAATTACTTCTTAATTTTCAGCGTTAATCTGCGTTGATATCAGCGTTGTTCTGCTTCTATGATGAGTAAAAGCAGAAGGGCGCGGATAACAAGCAGAAAATCGCGGAATAATGATACGTCAAAAAAAAGAATGAAGGGTTTCACTCTGGTTGAACTTTTGGTTTGCGCGGCGATTATCTCCGTTATCGCAGGAGGAGTCCTCGTTGGTTTTAGAGTTGGAAACCGAAATTGGGCTTTAGCGAGGTCGGCCCAAAATGTTTCCCAGGATATAAGAAGAGCATCGAATATGGCTTTATCTTCTCCGACTTATACCTGTCCCGGGTCAGGAAAAGTCTATGGTTATGGAGTATGTTTTGCGAGCGGCGGTCCCGGGGCCGGTTATTGTGCCAATGACTCGGCAGCTTCAAAGACAACCTATATTTTATTTGCCGATTGCAACGGCGACAATGATTATGATGGTACCTCCGTGGACGTAAAAATAGAAGCTGTTTCCGTGGAGAGCGGAATTCAAGTCAAAGAGCTTAGTCCCATTACTTCTTTTTCTGTTGTTTTCGTTCCGCCGGATCCGACAACAAAATTTTGTCCAGATTGCACCATAGGTTGTTCCTCCCCGCCAACAAGCGGAACGGTTACTCTTTCTTTTATTTCCAACCCGAACACAACAAAAACGATTTCAATTAATAATAAAGGCAATATTGATGTACAATGATAGCTCCAAAATCCAAAATTCAAAAGGAGTCCGCGAGGGCGGCAGGGTGGTGGGAGGGTTGGAGTCCAAAATCCAAAAATGGGTTTACCATCATTGAGGCCTTAGTCTCGATTTTTGTGCTTTCAATGGGAATTACGGCTTGCATAGGATTGGCAAGCTCCGCTTTAAGAAGTTCCGAAATTTCAAAAAACAGATTAATTGCTGCCAATCTGGCCCAGGAGGGGATTGAAGTTGTAAGAAATATTAGAGATTCAAACTGGCTGGCTAGCCAAAATTTTGATTATGGTCTGTCGGATAATACCAACCCGGGCTACCAGGCTCAATACAATTCAACTTCCCTTTCCACATATGATGGTAGCTACTTAAAGATAGATTCCAACGGCGTTTACAGTTATTCTGGTGCCACCACTACCACTTTTCAGCGGAAAATCACAATTTCCCACCCCCAAACCTACGAAATTGAAATTAACTGTTACGTTTATTGGACAACCAAGGGCGTTTCAAATCAAATTTTAATGACCGAACATTTATATGATTGGAAATAACCGAAGCCGTTGTACGAATTTACGAATCTGCGGCTTCGGCTACGAATTATTCGTAACCGAAACTGCTTATTCGTAATTTCGTAGGAATTTTATGAACAACAAAGGCTTTACCCTGATGGAATTGTTGGTGTCAATTTTTGTTTTTGCTTTGGTCGTGGCAGCGGCTTCAAATTTATTTTCCGCGGCTGCCCAGGCCCAAAGGAGAAGTATTGAAAATCAAAAGGTTCTTGACAGCGCCCGCTATGTTTTAGAAACAATCGCCAAGGCCGTCAGAATGAGTATAATTCAGTCTTCCGATGGCACTCTTCTTACTTCCTTACAAATAAATCATGCGACCAAGGGCGTGGTCACCTATGCCCTATCCGGCGGTCAGGTTACTGAAAACAGCACGGCAATTTCTTCAAGTAACGTAGCTGTTGATAATCTTTATTTTACAGTTAAGGGTGTCGGCACCACTGACTCATTGCAGCCGCGGGTGACAATCATCCTAAAAATTAGAAGCACAGATGCAATTGCGCCAATGTACAGGGCTTCGGCCAATTTTCAAACAACGGTTTCCCAAAGAAACCTCGATTTACCATGAAAACAAATATCCAATATCCAATATCCAACATCCAATATCATAAAGGAATTGCTTTAATTTTGACCATTTCAATACTTTCCGGTCTTTTGGCTTTGGCTCTGGGAATTTCCACTTTGCTTATCAGGGAAATGAAACTTTCCCAGGAGATTGCCAATTCTGGTATTGCTTACGGCGCGGCTGATACGGGCATAGAAAGATTTATGTACGGCGTCAATAAAGAATCACTAGACCCCACAACTTGTCCCTGCGGAACATCAAATTGCTACGCCCCGTCCCCTCTTTCAAGCGGTGCAAGCTACACTGTTTGTACTCAGCAGACCGGTCCGCCGGTTCAAATTAAATCAGCCGGAACTTTCCGAACCACCAATCGGACTATCCAGATAAGCTATTGATGCAAAAAACATTAAACAAAATCGGCCGAAGATTTAAAGTCCCGGCCGATTTTTGCTATAATGAAATTAATGGAAAGGGAAGAAGCAAAAAAAAGGATAGAAAAGTTAAAAAAGGAAATTAATCACCACCGTTATTTATATCATGTTCTGGACCGGCAGGAAATTTCCGATGCCGCTTTGGATTCATTGAAAAAAGAACTTTTTGATCTGGAGCAGCAATATCCCGAATTTATTACCCCCGATTCGCCGACCCAAAGAGTGGGAGGGGAACCCCTGGAAAAATTTGAAAAGTACAGACACTCGGTTCCAATGCTTTCTTTTAATGATGCTTTCTCTGAAGATGATATGAAAGATTGGGAAGAAAGAATTTTAAAATTACTCCCCAAAGATTCAAAGCTGAATTATTATTGTGAGCTGAAAATTGACGGCCTGGCAATTGAAATGGTTTACGAGAATGAAATATTATCTGTCGGTTCAACTCGGGGCAACGGCAAAATAGGCGAAAATATCACCCAGAACTTGAAAACCGTTGAAGCAATTCCTTTAAAATTAAGAGAAAAAGAAGAAGTTATTCTGGAATTAAAAAAGGAAAATCTTGGTGAGATTGCCAAAAATTTAGAAAAAAAATGGCCAGAAAATTTTGTTGTCAGGGGAGAAGTATTTATCGGAAAAAAAGAATTTGAAAAAGTAAATAAAGAAAGAAAGAAAAAAGGCGAGTCTATTTTTGCCAATCCGAGAAATATGGCTGCCGGTTCGGTCAGGCAGCTTGACCCGAAAATCACGGCCTTGCGGAAACTTGATTCCTACGCCTACGAGCTTATTGGCGATTTGGGGCAAAAGACCCATGAAGAAAAACACAAAATTTTGAAGGCCCTCGGTTTTAAAACAAATCCCCATAATAAATTCTGCAAAAATCTTTTTGAGGTTTTTGAATTTCACAAAATTTGGCGGAAAAAAAGAGAAACCCTTTCTTACGAAATTGACGGGCTGGTGGTGATTACCAACCAAAATGATTTATTTGAAAAATTGGGAGTTGTCGGTAAAGCGCCCCGCGGAGCGATTGCTTATAAATTTCCCTTGAGAGAATCAACAACCCTTGTTGAAGATATCAGGGTTCAGGTCGGCAGGACCGGGGCCATCACCCCGGTAGCTTATCTAAAACCAGTTGAAGTCGGCGGAGTGACAATTTCCCGGGCAACGCTGCATAATATTGATGAAATCAAAAGACTGGGAGTAAAAATCGGCGACACGGTCATTGTCGGCCGGGCCGGCGATGTCATTCCTGATATTCTTAAAGTTCTGCCCCATTTGCGCTCTGGTAATGAAAAAGAATTTAAAATGCCCAAAACCTGCCCGGTTTGTAAAACAAAACTTTATAAAAAGCCGGAAGAAGTAATCTGGTACTGCCCCAATAAAAAGTGCAAAGCCAGAAAAAGAGAAAATTTTTATCACTTTGTTTCAGAATCGGCTTTCGACATCGTCGGGCTTGGACCGAAAATCATTGACAGGTTTTTGGATGAAGGTTTGATTCAAGACCCGGCCGACCTTTTTACCCTGAAAGAGGGGGATATAAAGCCGCTTGAGCGATTTGCCGAAAAATCGGCTGAAAATTTGGTTAAGGCCATTCAGTCCAAAAAAGAAATTCCTTTAGACCGATTTTTATTTGCTATGGGCATAAGGCATGTTGGCGAAGAAACCGCCATATCATTGGCCGAGTATTTTGGAAGTTTGGGAAATATCAAAAAAGCAAATCTGGAAAAACTTCAAGAGGTGCCGGACATAGGTCCCGAAGTTTCTTCAAGTATTTATCATTGGTTTCTGGATAAAGACAATTTAAAATTTTTAGAAAAACTTAAAAAAGTCGGGGTAAAAATTAAAGGTCCCGCCCTTGCCAAGGCTTCGGCGGGCAGGCAAAAATTAAAAGAAAAAGTTTTTGTTTTGACCGGCGAGCTTTTGAGCATAAGCAGAAACGAAGCCAAAGAAAAAATCAGGGAGCTTGGCGGCGATATTTCTGAATCGGTTTCAAAAAACACCGATTTTGTGGTTTTGGGCAAAAATCCGGGCTCAAAATACGAGCGAGCAAAACGATTAAGTATAAAGATAATAAATGAAGATGAGTTTTTAAAGATGCTTAAGTAGTCGCAATTAATAAGCGAAGCTCCGTAGAGCTCTCAAGAGTTTTCTACGGGGCGAAGCCCCGTACCGAATTTATTCTGGTGCGGAACGACAAGGCAAAAAGTTTGGGAATAAAAATTTTAGACAAAAAACATTTTTAAAAATGACGCAATAGTTATATAATAAATTAGGTATGATTACAAAAAAAGACGTCGAGCATATTGCCAAGCTTGCAAGATTGGGGTTGGGGGATAAGGAAGTGGAGAAATTTCAAAAAGAGATTTCCTTGATTTTGGTTTATGTCTCCCAGTTGCAAAGAGCCGATGTTTCGGGAATTGAGCCGACTTCCCATATTACTGGTGCAAAAAATATTGCAAGAAAAGATAAAAGCGGGAATATCGATATTGAAAAAATCAAAAAAATTTTGGACGAGGTGCCCGAGACCAAAGAAAATTATGTCAAGGTCAAGGCCGTGTTTTAAAGAGTAACCCGCTAATAAACACTAATATCAGCACTAATAAACACTAAAAATTATTAGTGACAGTTCGTGTTAGTATTAGTGGTCTTTGGTGGGTTAGCGAGCGAAGCCCCGAAGTAAGAACTCCTTATTAAACAGCTATTACTTTGGAAATATACTCAATGCTGTTTTTAAGAAATCTTTGGGGCGTAGTCCCGTAGTGAACGGAGTTCTACTACGGGGCGAAGCGAGCATGGAACTTAATAAATTAACAATTGTTCAGGTTCATAATGGTTTGAAAAAGAAAGAGTTTTCCTCTTTGGAACTAACAAGGGATTTTTTGGCAAAAATTGAAAAAGAAGATAAAAAAATCGGAGCCTTTATTAATGTTTCGCCGGAAATTGCTCTCATGTCGGCAAAAGAATTTGATGAAAAAAATAAAGAGGGAGGCAATTTTAATTTTCTTGGCGGAATCCCCATAGCTATTAAGGATAATATTTTGGTTGAGGGAGAGAAATGTACCGCTGGTTCAAAAATTTTGAAGGATTATAAAGCTCCGTATGATGCAACTGTCGTTCAGAAAATAAAAAAAGCGGGCGCGGTTATTTTGGGCAAAACCAATATGGATGAATTTGCTATGGGTTCTTCCGGCGAAAATTCAGCTTTTTTTCCAACTAAGAATCCTCATGATTTGGAGAGGGTGCCAGGCGGCTCTTCTTCCGGTTCGGCAGCGGCGGTGGCGGCCGATTTTGCGGTTTGCGCCCTGGGTTCGGATACCGGCGGCTCAATCAGACAACCGGCTTCATTTTGCGGCGTTGTCGGCTTCAAACCCACTTACGGAGCAGTTTCGCGCTATGGTTTAATTGCCATGGCTTCAAGCCTTGACCAGATAGGGCCGATCGCTAAAACCGTGGAGGATGCGAGGACTATTTTCGAGGTTATTAAGGGACAAGATGATTTAGACTCTACTTCCGTGGAGCTCAAAATCAAAAATCAAAAATCAAAAATCAAAATTAACGAATTACGAATCGGTGTCCCCAGGGAATATTTCATTAAAGGTATTGACCAAGAGGTGGAAAATGTGGTAAAAAAAATTATTGAAAAAACAAAGGATTTTGGAGTTAAAATTGAGGAAATAAGTTTGCCGCATAGCGACTACGCCTTGCCCTGTTACTATATAATTATGGCTTCGGAAGTCAGCGCGAACTTAGCAAGGTATGATGGGATAAAATTTGGCCATTCTTTAGCAAGAACGAGAAAGTCTCCAGCCAGTCTCTTGGATGTTTATCTGGAATCGCGCAAAGAAGGATTCGGCAATGAGGTTAAAAGAAGGATAATGCTTGGAACTTATGCTCTCTCAGCCGGTTATTATGATGCTTATTATTTAAGGGCCCAAAAAGTTCGCAGCCTCATAAAAAAGGACTTTGAGGAGGCATTAAAAAAAGTGGATTTAATTTTAACCCCGACCTCGCCGACCGTTGCTTTTAAATTTAATGAGAAGAAAAAAGACCCTCTTTCAATGTATCTGGCGGATATATTTACGGTTTCGGTAAATCTTGCAGGCCTGCCTGCAATTTCCATCCCTTGCGGCAAAGTTGACGGCCTTCCGGTCGGTTTGCAGATTATTGGTTCCTGGTTTGAAGAAGAAAAAATTTTTGACTTCGCCCAGACATTAGAAGAGAGTCTCTCTTTTAACGTTCAGCGTAGATCAGCGTAGCTATCGGCGTAAAATCAGCGTTAAGAATCGCTGAAGAAACGCTGATATCAACGCAGGAGTATGCTGAAAATTTTAGTAAATGCCAGATTTTTTTTACAATTTCATTAATTTTTGGAGCACGCCAGCTGGAATAAAGATATTTTTATTTATAAAATATTTTTTGATTTTTGTTAGCTTTTTTTTCGCTTTCTGGATAATATACCTTTTATTCAAGAGTACTTTTCTCTGGCAGATTGAACTTTACAAGGAAACATTACAAAGGGGAGCATTGAAAAAAGGCAAGATTCCAAAAAGATGGCAGGAAGTTTTATCAAAGATAGAATCCAAAGAAGAAGCAAACCACAAACTGGCAATAATTGAGGCTGATGTTCTTTTGGACGGCGTCCTGGCAAAAATGGGTTATTTGGGCGAAACGTTGAGCGAAAAATTAGAAAAAATTCAGCCTTCAGCGCTTAGCACCGTTTCCGAACTTCGCCAGGCCCACTATGTTAAAAATAATATTTTGCATGACCCGGATTTTAATTTAAGTCCCCAAAAAGCCAGGGAAGTAATTGATTCATACGAAAAAGTTTTAAAAGAATTGGACGTTCTATAACACACGAATCAATACAAATCATTTTCGTGTAAATTTGGGTGGTCGTCGAAGACGACACGCATTTATGTAAATTCGTGTAGAATAACGCGGGGTGGAGAAGTAGTATCTCGGGGGTCTCATAAGCCCCAGACGGCCGTGCAATTCGGCCCCCCGCAACAAATGAGCGAAGCCCAGCTTGGCTGGGCGAAGCGACATTCAGCCCCCCGCAAAGCCAGGGTAGCTCAGTGGTTAGAGCATTCGTTTCATAAGCGAGAGGTCGTGGGTTCGACCCCCACCCCTGGCATATAAGAGATCAAAAATCATAAGAGTGAGTAAGCTCGCTAAGAAAGTCAAACTTCCTAAGGAAGTCAGACTTCCCTAAAGCTCGCTAACTTACTCTAATGCGGGCGTAGCTTAGCCCGGTTTAAAGCGCCACTCTGTCACAGTGGAGACCATGGGTTCAAATCCCATCGCCCGCGCAGCGTAATAAATTTTTCTAAGGAAAAATTTAAACGCTGCTGGGACGTAAAATTGCGAAACAATTTGTACGTCTCGCCATCAACATTTTTTACCTGCCTGCCGGCAGGCAGGTCGAGAGACCGAGCCGCTTCAGAAAATCGCCTTTTTGGCAGGTTTTTTTGGTAGAATAAAAGAATATGGAAAAAGGAATTATTTTAAAAGTTGAAAATTTAAATGTGGAGTTGGGGGGAGAGAAGATTTTGGAGAACTTGTCTTTCGAAGTAAAAGAAGGGGAGGTTTTGATAATTTTGGGACCAAATGGGTCAGGAAAAACAGTATTGCTTAAAGCTTTGTTGGGAATATTGCCGATCAGGGGCAAAATTGAATGGAAGCCAGGAATTAAAATTAGTTATGTTCCCCAGAGATTGCCTTTTATTAAGGATATTCCGATGAGTGTGAAAGAATTTTTTGATTTGAAAAATGTTTCTGGAAAAGAAAGCGAGGATATTTTAAAATCTATCGGGTTGGGGAAAAATATTTTGGAAAAGAAAATTGGAGATTTGTCTTCTGGTCAATTTCAGAGAATTTTGGTTGGCTGGGCGCTAATTTCAAATCCCCAGGTTTTGCTTTTTGATGAACCAATGACCGGCATTGATATTTCAGGCCAGGAATCAATTTATGAGCTTTTAGAGAAATTGAGAAAAGAAAGAAATTTAACCATTTTGTTAGTGACCCATGATTTGAGCATTGTTTATAAGTTGGCTACCAATTGTCTTTGTTTGAATAAAAAAATGTTATGTTATAGCGCTCCAAAGGAGTTAACATCTGAACGTCTTTCCCAGCTTTACGGCGGGGAAATAAAGTTTTATCAACACAGCCATGAATAGTCAATTTTTATTCAGTTTAATTTCCGGAATTTTTATTGGCGGAGCGGCGGGTTATTTGGGATCCCTGATGTTGACTAAAAGAATGGCTCTGGTCGGCGATGCTTTGGGTCATGTGGCTTTGCCCGGAATGGGATTGGCTTTACTTTTAGGACTGGACGTTTCTTTTGGCGCCTTTTTCTTTTTGCTTTTGGGAATTTTTTTAATCTGGCTATTTGAAATAAGAACCTCTTTGCCGACAGAGGCATTAGTTGGTGTTATTTTCGTTGCTTCTTTGGCAACTGGATTTTTAATTGTGCCTAAACCCGAATTGTTGGAAGCTCTATTTGGAGATATCTCAGAAGTTTCTTTTGGGATGGCTATAGCGTCAGTTGTTTTTTCTATTTTGATATTTTTGGTGATAAACCGCATCTATCCCAGGATGATTTTGGCCAACATTTCCAATGATTTAGCTAAAAGTCAGGGGATAAAAATTAAAAAGCAAAATTTTATTTATTTGCTTTCCATTGCGGCAATGGTTGCCCTGGGAGTGAAAATTGTTGGTTCTCTTTTAGTCGGAGCGTTAGTTATCATTCCAGCAGCTACATCCAGAAATCTAAGTAAAAATTTAAAAGAATATTCTTTGGGAGGTGTGGTTCTGGGAATTTTAAGCTGCTTTCTTGGCGGTTTGCTTTTTAAGCTCACCGGACTTCCCGCCGGTCCCTTAATTATTCTCACTTCAACCCTCTTTTTCCTAATTTCTTTAATTTTTAAACCCCGTTAGAAGTTTACCCATTGAATAAATATTTTATTTTAGAGATTAAAATATAATATCGATATAGTAGTTTATCTAGTGAATTGCAAAAAATTTTTGATTCAAAAATTTTTCGCCAAGAACTTCTAACGGGGTAAAAGATGAGAAGATAGGTTTTTTTATTTCCTCCACAACTCATTTTTTCTGCCAAAAATCGGCTAAAAACTTGGCCGATTTTTTGATTTAGTTGATTTGAGATTGGAATTGAGGTAAAATGAATATAATATAATACAATGTTAAAAAAAGACGCGGTTTTAAAAGAAATAAGGGAAGCGAAGGATTTGAAAAATTTGGAGCAAATTTACCTGAAATATCTTGGCAGAAATGGTGAAATCACCCTGATTTTTCGCAATTTAAAAAATTTGCCGAAAGAAAAAAGAGTTAAAATCGCAAAGGAAGCAAATGCTTTAAAAGCTTTGGCGGAAAAAGAATTAAAAATAAAAAGCGAAATTTTAAAGAAGAAATTTAAAAAAGAAGATTCAGTAAAAAAGATAGACATAACCCTGCCCGGCAGAAAACTGGTTTTCGGCCATCTTCATCCCCTGACTAAAGTTTTAAGGGAGGTCAATAATATTTTTTCCCAGATGGGATTTGAAATTGCCGAGGGTCCCGAGATTGAAAATGAATACTATAATTTTGACGCTTTGAATATTCCCAAAGACCATCCGGCAAGAGATTTTTGGGATACTTTCTGGTTGAAGCAGACAAACAACAAACAACCAACAACAAACAACAAAAGTGGTAAGTTGTCAGTTGGGAGTTGTAAGTTACTGCTGCGAACCCATACAAGTCCGGTCCAGGTAAGGTATATGGAAAGTCATAATCCACCTTTAAAAATAATTGCCCCCGGCAATGTTTTCAGGCACGAGGCAACCGATGCTTCCCACGAATTTGAGCTTTTTCAAGTTGAGGGATTGATGGTTGACAGAAAAATTTCAATCGCCAATTTCAAATTCACCATAGGAGAATTTTTTAACAGATTTTTTGGCAAAAAAATTCAATTTCGCTTAAGGCCGGATTTTTTTCCATTTACCGAACCGTCATTTGACATCAGCATAAATTGTCTGGTTTGCGGGGGAGTGGGCTGTTCGGTTTGCAAAAAAACTGGTTTTGTGGAAATTGCCGGGGCTGGAATGGTCCACCCCAATGTTTTTTTGGCTTCTAAATTAAATCCAAAAGAATGGCAGGGCTGGGCTGTTGGGTTTGGACTGGAAAGACTGGCGATGATGAAATACAAAATTAATGATATCAGGCTTTTTCGCTCGGGAGATTTAAGGTTTTTGACCCAGTTTTAAGTTTATAAGTTACGCTTCGCTTAAGTTTATAAGTTTATGGCTACCGGCTTGGATAATTTAAAAATTTACAAAATGGCCGAAGAAGCCGAATTAGAAGTTTATAAACTGACAAATAGATATCCAAAAGATGAAAGATTTCGCAGCATAGATCAGCTAAGAAGGTCGTCGTCAGCAGTAACAAATAATATCGCCGAAGCATATAATAAGAATTCTATTAAAGAGAAAATCCATATTTTGAATAATATAGCAAAATGTGAAGCAGAAGAAACCAAACGTAATTTAATCAGGTGTGCTAAAAAAGGTTTTTGCCACGAAAACTCTTTGTATTTAGCAGAAAGATATACTGAAATAATAAAAGCGATTAGTGGCTATATAAAATTTTTGAGGAATCAATAACTTATAAACTTAAAAACTTACAAACTTATTAACTAAAATGTTATTTTCATACAACTGGCTACAATCATTTTTTAAGAAAAAGCTGCCGGAACCCAAGAAATTGGCCGAGGTTTTGACAATGCATTTTGCCGAAGTTGAAGAAGTGAAAAAGGAGGGTGGGGATTTTACGCTGGATATCGATGTCCGGCCAAACAGAGCCGGAGATTGCTTTTCTCATTTGGGAATCGGCCGGGAAATAGCGGCAATCCTGTCTTATAAATTAGAAGTGCCAAAAATCGCTTTAAAAGAAGATAAAAAAATAAATGCCAAAGATTTAATTTCGGTCAGGGTAAAAGATATTTCCGGCTGTCAAAGATACGCGGCAAGGGTCGTAACCGGAGTCAAAATAGGACCATCCCCGGCCCATATTCAGGCAAGACTGAAAGTTTGCGGTTTAAGGCCGATAAACAACATTGTTGATATCGCCAATTACGTTATGCTTGAAACTGGTCAGCCCCTTCATGCTTTTGACCTCAAGAAACTTGAGGGGAGGCAAATTATTGTCAGGTTTGCGAGGCCCAAAGAAAAAATTATTACAATTGATGGCGGAGAATATAATTTAAATGAAAAAGTTTTGGTTATCGCCGATGCCAAAAAACCGGTGGCGATTGCCGGAATTAAGGGTGGGAAATTTCCGGAGATTACCGAAAAAACCGAAACAGTGGTTTTGGAATCAGCCAATTTTAACCAAAAGATTGTTCGCCATGGTTCGGCCCAAATCAATTTGAAAACCGACGCCTCCCTAAGATTTGAACACGGGATTGACCCGAATCTTGCGGAATTTGCCGTAAATAGAGCGGCTTCTTTAATTGGGGAGATTGCTGGCGGAAAAATCGCCAGGGGCTTAATTGATTTTTATCCCCGTAAAGTTTTTCCCTCTAAAATTTTTTTAGATTTAAATTATCTTAAAGATTTTCTTGGCAGGGAAATTCCAAAAAAAGAAATAATAAAAATCTTAAATAATTTAGAATTTAAGACAAAAGAAATAAGAAAAAATATTTTTGAAGTTTTAATACCGACAAGAAGACTAGATGTCAAATTAAGCGAGGATTTGATTGAGGAAATCGGCCGAATTTACGGCTACGAGAAAATTCCTGCCCTGCCTCCTTTCGGGGCCATGGTTTCTCCAAAAAGAAATGAAAATATTTTTTGGCAGGATGCGGTAAAAAACATTTTAAAGGAAGCTGGATTTTCCGAAGTATATAATTATTCTTTTTTGGGGGAAAAAGAAATAGAAAATTTGGGTTATGATTCAGGCGATTTGATTGAAATTGCGAATCCCTTAAGTTTTAATCAACAGTATTTAAGGCCGACCCAAATTTTAAATTTGCTAAAAAACGTTAAGGAGAATTTAAAATATTTTAACGAGATAAAAATTTTTGAACTTGGGAAAATTTTTAACAAAAAAATAAAAGAGAGATGGATGGTAACGGGCATTATTTCAAAAAGAAAAAAAGACAAAAGCGCGGAATTGTTTTTTGAAATAAAGGGGGTTGTTGACTCCTTGCTGAATGGTCTTGGAATAAGCAGTATTTTATATGACCAATACCGGCCAACGCCCCAGAGCTCAAAAATCAAAATTTGGAACAGGCAAAGATGCGCCGAAATAAAAGTAAACGAAAGAGAGGAAATTGGTTTTTTGGGAGAGATTGAGCCGACCTTGCTTTTGGATTTGGGAATAGAAGGGTCGGTTGCCGTTTTTGATGTTAATTTTGAAAAGTTGCAAAAAATAGCATCCGAAGAGCAGGAATATCGGCCGATTTCCCAGCATCCGGCCGCTGTCCGAGATATTGCTCTTTTGGTTCCACAGGACGTTTTGGTTGATGAGGTTTTGGGAAAGATTGAAATAGCCGGTGGCAAATTGGTGCAAGATGTTGACCTTTTTGATATTTATGAAGGCGAGGAACTTCCTGATGGAAAGAAAAATCTGGCCTTTCATGTAATTTTTCAAGCCAAAGACCGAACCCTGAAAACCGAAGAAATAAACAATGTTTTGGAAAAAATTATAGAAACTTTGGAAGAAGAACCCGATTGGGAGGTCCGTAAATAGATATCAGATAATAGATGATAGATATTAGATTATGAATATCCAAAATCCCGCCACAGCGGGATCCAATATCTAAAATCTAAAAAGATGGCTCGCAAAAAAAATCTTAAGAAAACAAAAAAGAAGCCGCAAAAAGTAGCAAAGAAATCTCCAAAAAAGCCTGCCCTGAAAAAAATTACTGCCAAAAAGGCAAAAGTTTTTAAATCTGCTAAAAAAGCTAAAAAATTAAAAGAGCCAAAACTGCAAATAGTCGAGTCTCCGGCAAAAAAAGAAAAAATTAAAGCCGAGGGAACTTACGACGCCAAGGATATTTATGTCCTGGAGGGTCTTGAGCCCGTCAGGAGAAGGCCGGGAATGTACATTGGTTCAACCGGCAGCGATGGATTGCATCATTTGATTTGGGAATGCTGCGATAACTCGATTGATGAATTTTTGGCCGGCTACGGCACCGAGATGGAGGTGAAATTGCTGCCGCAAAACAGGATAAGCGTTAGCGATAACGGCCGGGGAATTCCGGTTGAGAGGCATCCCCAGACTAAAAAATCGGCTTTGGAAACAGTAATGACAACCTTGCATTCCGGAGCAAAATTTGGCGGCAAATCTTATAAAGTTGCGGGCGGATTGCATGGCGTTGGGGTTTCGGTTGTTTGCGCTCTTTCCTCCTGGATGAGAGTTGAGGTTTCAAGGGGGGGATTTAAATATTATCAGGAATATGTTAGGGGCAAGGCAAAAGCAAAAGTTAAAAAGTTTGGTACGTCTCCAAAAGAAGAGACCGGCACATTGGTGATTTTTGAGCCGGACCTGGAAATTTTCAAGGAAATAAAATTTGACTGGAAGAAAATTTTAAAGCATTTGCGCCAGCAGGCTTATCTTGCTTCAAAATTTAGAATTAAAGTAATTGATGAAAGAACCAAGCCAAAAAATAGTTATGATTTTTATTTTGAAGGCGGAGTGGCATCCTATATTGCTTATTTGAATTCCGGCATAAAGCCGATTCATCAAAATATTTTTTATGTTTCTCGGGAAGAGGAAGGCGTTTTAGTTGAGGCGGCCTTGCAGTATACCGAAGATATTGAGTGCCATGAGGAAGGATTTGCCAATAATATTTATACCGAGGAAGGGGGCATGCATTTAACCGGATTCCGTTCGGCTATTACAAGAGTTTTTAACGATTACGCCAGGAAGAGCGAATTAATAAAAGAAAAAGAGGAAAATTTATCGGGCGATGATGTCAGAGAAGGATTGACCGGCGTTGTTTCAGTGAAATTAAAGGACCCTCAATTTGAAGGCCAGACTAAAGCAAAATTGGGAAATCCTGAGGCAAGGACTGCGGTTGAGGCCGTGGTTTCCCTGGGCCTTTTGGAATTTTTGGAAAGAAATCCCCAGGATGCCAGAGCTATTATTGGAAAATGCGTGATGTCTGCCAAAGCCCGCAAGGCTGCCAAAGCAGCCAAAGATACGGTTTTAAGAAAGGGAGTTATGGAAGGTTTTGCTCTGCCCGGCAAACTGGCCGATTGTTCTTCCAGAAAAGCCGAAGAAAGCGAGCTTTTTATTGTTGAGGGCGATAGTGCCGGCGGAAGCTGCAAGATGGCCCGCGACCGCCAATTCCAGGCGATTCTGCCTTTGCGCGGAAAAATTTTAAATGTGGAAAGGGCCCGGCTTGATAAAATTTTGGCTTCCCAGGAAATTAGATCTCTGGTTATTGCTCTTGGAGCGGCAATCGGCGAAGATTTTGACATTGAAAAATTAAGATACCATAAAATCTTCATAATGGCCGATGCTGACAGCGACGGAAATCATATCAGAACTTTGCTTTTAACTCTTTTTTACCGCTATTTCGAGCCGGTTATTAAAAGCGGCTATCTTTATCTTGCCCAGCCGCCTTTGTACCGGATTCAGGCCGGAAAAAGAACCGAGTATGTTTATTCAGATGATGGAAAGGAAAAAATTTTAAAAGAATTAAGGGGTGAAAAACGGCAAAAGATAAAATCCACCTCCGCCAAGTCAGACTTGGCTACGGCGGGCAGGAAGAAAGAAAGGAAGCAAAAAGGGGAAGGGGCACCGGAGGAAAAAATCAGCGGTATAGCCATCCAGAGATACAAAGGCCTTGGCGAAATGAATCCTTTGGAACTTTGGGAGACAACCATGAATCCAAAAGCTAGACTCATAAAACAGGTTGCTATTGATGACGCCAAAGAAGCCGACCATATTTTTGATGTTTTGATGGGCGATGAAGTAATACCACGGAAGAGGTTTATCCAGACCTATGCCAAGAAAGTGAAGAATCTTGACATTTAAAAATCATTGTACTGGTGCTTGACTCGGAAATTTGCTATAATAAAATAATCCTGCT
>Ga0315282_10003445_pt1 | contig 28385 bp, 25 predicted proteins | sample YL17G07_20_MG_FD_203693 | JGI IMG/M metagenome (GOLD analysis project Ga0315282, IMG submission 203693) | Sediment microbial communities from Yellowstone Lake, YNP, Wyoming, USA - YL17G07_20 | ecosystem: Environmental > Aquatic > Freshwater > Lake > Sediment | place: USA: Wyoming | collected... | reverse complement strand
GCACCTCACTGCGAGCCGGCCTTGCCATCAGCAGGCATCCTCCGTCGCACGCCCGGACCAGGGAATGCCGGCTACGCCGCTGCGGCGGCCTGGCCGCCTGCGCGCCTCCGCCGGCCGGTCCGCGCGGCGACTACGGATCGGCCGGCTCAGCTCCGCTTCAGGCCCGGACCGCCCCCTCTGGGCTCGGCGGTCGGCAGAGGGTCTCCGAAGCCCGCCCACTCGCCCCAATATCTCCGAACTTTCAGCGCTCTGTTAGGAAGGGGACGAATTCCCCTCGGTGCCCTTCAGCGGGCCCCGCGCATCCCCCTGGCCCTGGCCAGCCTTTCCGTGAGATAGGGAAAGAACGGGTAGCGGGCCAGCGCGTCAAGGCAGGCCCGCTCCGCCTCCTCCGCCTTCCCGCCCCTGAGCAGGATATCGATGGGGGCGGTGATGTTCTCCGTCCCCGGGAGGTAACCGCGGGGCAGCGGATGCTTCCCCGGATGCGGGTTTACCCGGTAGATGGTGATGACCCCCGCCCGGGCGGCCATTTCCACCCGCGTTTCCCAGAAACCCATCCAGGCCTTGAGCTCCTCCGGCTTCCACTCCATCAAATGGGGCTTGTCGCCGAGGATGCCCCGGCCTCCCCGCGGATTGCAGGCCAGGTGCGTCAGGGCCGCCTGCCGGGCGCGGACGGCCACCCGGTCCGGCGACTCCGCACCGGTGACCAGCCAGTAAAGCGGCGGGCGCAGGTAGAGGGAATCGAACCAGGCGCGGCGCGGCAGGCCGTAGGCGAACACGTGACCCATCACATAGGCCCGGCCGTCCGGCGGCATGATCCGTTCCAGCGTATCCAGCGACTCCGCGTATCCCGGCAGGCCAAGCTGGTCACGGCGGAAATCGGCCCCGGAAACATGGCCCATGGCCACGCCGTAGGGATTTGAATTGGCGGCGATGGCCTTGAGCCCGCACGGAACCAGCGCCAGCGACATCGCCAGCACGGCCAGGCGCGGGCCGCGTCCGGCGGCGGAACCCGCCGCGGCCACGCACATGACCGCCAGGGCGGGGAGCATGTACCGCGACAGGGGCGTGAGCCACCAGGCCAGGACCAACGCCGCGGCGAGCCCCCAGAAGCCCCCGACCGCCCTCTTCGGCCACAACAAGGGGACGGCGGCCGCGGCGAAGAGGAGCGGCGACAACCCCCCGTCTATCTGGAAACCGGAAAGGAGGGCGCCGGGTGCCCCCAGCAGGATGAGGGGATTGAACGAAAGCGCCGGTGCGTCGGCGCGGAACCCCTCCGCGTCCAGCGGCGTCCAGTGCGGCCCGCCGAAAAGGAGGGGATAGAAAGGATTGCCCACCCACAGTAAGTTGCGCGCATACCAGGCTCCCCCGGCCCCCAGCGTTGCAAGCAGGAAGAACACCGCGGCGCCGGGGCGCCTCCGGCGGCGGGCCCCGGCGACCGCCAGCACCATCAGCGTCGCCGCCAGGAATCCCCCGAGGTATTTTGTCCCGGCGGCCGTGCCGGCCAGCCATCCCGCGAGCACCACCGCCCTTGGCCCGTATCCCGCTTTACACACTGGCACGGGGCGGGCACCACGCATCAGGGCAGGGAAGAGTATGAGGAGGCCGGCCATAAAGGGGAAAATCGCGGAAAAGTCCGCGTAGGCGCGGGTGGCAATGTTCATCCCCAACGGGATCGTGGTAAAGAGGGCGAGGGCGGCCGCGGCGGCTCCCCTTCCCCACGCGACGTCCGCCAGCTTGGCCACCACCGCGGCGGTTCCCAGCCAGCAGGCGGCATGGACGAGCTTCGCGGCCGCATCCCCCCCCGCGACCGAGGCCGCCAAGAACAGCATCTCGCCGTTGAAGGGGAAGTAGGAATGGAATATCTCCGGAACCGGATACACCTTGTGCGCCATCAGGTAGAGGGCCGGCACGCGCAGGTGATAGACGAATTCATCCCAGGCCGTGGCCGGCGCCAGCGCGCCAGCCACGACGACGAGCGCCGCCAGAGCGGAAACGCCGAGGAGCGCAACCACCTCCGGCTCCAACTTGCCGCGGCGCGGCCGGGGCTTTGCCGGCCGGCCCGGCCGGCGGGAACGGCCCGCGAAGAGCGCAATGAGGAGGGCCAGGAGCGCTGCGCCCAGGATGCCCCGGTACAGGAGGCCGGCCAGGCCCAGCCCCTCCACGAGGAGGGCCAGCACGGGAATCCCCGCCGCCGAAGTCACGAGGAAGCCCGGATGCCGCGGAGCCCGCCGGGAGGCGGCCAGGAGCCGGACGGCACACTTGCCGGCGGAAAAGGCCGCGCCAACGACCAGGAGCGCCCCGGCGAAGGCGTTGACGGCCCGCCCCACCGCCTCGGAAAGCGCCGGCCAGGGCGGAAGGAGGTTGCCGGCCAGCCGCCAGGTGTCCAGCGACCGGGACAGCTCACCCGAGGCCAGCCAGGTCGCCGCCGCCCACCCCGCCCAGGCCAGGAAAAGCGCGGCGCGCAGGCCCTGGCTTGGCAAGCTATCTCACCCGCACATAGAACTTCGCCTGCTCGGCGACGGCATAAAGGCGATAGTGCTTCTGGATGTATTCCCACTCCTCCTTGTGCTCCTCCGCAAAGGGGATGTCGATGCCCGAGTCGGTCAGCACCGCCAGCGGCGGCTTGTATTTTTCCAGCGACTGGAGGATTATCGCCCGCTGGGCGGAGGTCGCCGCGATGGTTGTCGTGATATATGGCGGCATCCCCGCCCGGTCGGCGAGGAAAAGGAGGTGGTTGTAGAAGGGCGCGGACAGGTAGATGCGCTTGTCCGGCGGGCACAACTGGCGCATCTTTTTCACCACATAGGCGATACCCTCCTCCTGCGGTTTCGACACGCGCACCATCCCGATGCGCTCCACCAGCCGCTTGTGCGTGTCGGGGCCGGTGAAAAGGCACATCCTTTTCGACCTGAACTCCTGCGAAAAGGAGTAGAGCCGCATCATCCCGAAAACAAACAGCAGGACCGCCACAATCCCGCCCCACACCCTCGACGAGCCGCCCCTCCCCCACATCCAGTCAACCACCAGGGCGGCCAGGGCCAGGATGGGAATCATCGTCCCGGCAGTGGCAATGTTCCCCACCGGCCGTATGATGGCGGGAATCTGCATGATGAGCCCGGAGACGATGAGGGCCAGGGCCAGCAGGCGGCGCCCGCCCAGGGCGGCCTTCCCGGAGCCGATGACCCAGGCCCCCGTCGCGCCCGCGATGAAGGCCGGCCACCACAGCGCGACATTCTCGAAGATGCCCCATTTCCTAATCCACACCTCCGTGAACGAGGTGAGGTGGGGAAACACCGGGAAGGGCTGGGCGAGGTGGCCGGACAGCCGGGAGGACGCGTACCCCCCTCCCAGCATGCGGGCCACCGCGGCCATGGTGTCCGTCCCGAACATCGCCACTATCAGCATCGCCATGGCGGCCGCGGCTCCCCCACCCCAGGCGAGAACCTCCCTCACCCGGCCGCGGAGCCCGCCCCGCCAAACCGCCGCCGCGAACATGATGAGGCAGGACATTAGGCAGGTCCCGGCGTATTCCTTGCTGTAGAGCATGGCGACGCCGAACAGCGCGCCCGACCCCGCCAGCACCTTCCAGGAGCCGGATTCCAGCCCCCGCCAGCACGCCACCATCCCCGCGAACGGAATGGCGGTCCGCAGGGAGTTGGAGGCGCCGTAAAGGACGTAGGTCGCGAGGCTCATCGTCAGCATCGTCCAGAAACCCATGAAGGACCCTATCCAGGTGCGGCAGACCCAGCGCAACACCGCGATGTGCAGGGCGGTCCCGAGTATCTGCACCGTCTGGAAGTACCAACGCTCGATATAGATGGTCAGGCCCAGCGTCTTCATCCAGGCGGCGAACGAATATATGTAAAGCGGGTCGTATTCCGGCCACACCGTGGTGCCCGGCTTGTCCCCCACCAGCCACGATTGGAAGTAGGCCAGGTGGTTCCCTTCGTGGTATCCGTCGATGTTCCGCCAGTCCTTGCACGGGTCGAACCCGGCGAGGATGGCCAGCAGGAGGGCGAGGACCGCCCACTTAACCGAGTCGGGGAGCGTCGGACGGAAATCCGGCTCTTCCGGGACCGGTTCCTCCCTGACCGCGACCCAGCGCGTGTCGAACCAGGGAAGGATTGCGCCCATGATGCAAAACAGGACCCCGGAAGCCGGCGTTTCCGGCTGCCAGGGCAGGGCCAGGAGCGTGCCTGAGGTGAGGCAGGCGATGCCGGCGAGCGAAGGCCACCAGGACCACATCCCCTTCCAGCCCGCCTTGCGCAGGAGCCAGCGGCCCCCGATGGCCAGCGCCGCCCCGCCCAGTGCGGTCAACAGGACGCCGAAGTACCAGAAATAGTCCTGCTGTTTCGGGTAACCGATGTCGAGGCAGTAATTCTTGATGCCCTCGACCGGCTTGTCCAGGGAAAAAACCACCTTGCGGGAAAGGTTCAGGAGCCGCAGGGCCAGCCAGCCGGTTGCCACACCGTAGGCCGCCAAGATTCCCTTGCTGTAGGCGGTTTCCTCCACGGGCTCCGCGTAGGCCGGCTTTACCCGGTCCCGAATCTTTACCAAATCGTCACCTCATCCAAAGTAGACATATGTAATTCTCCGGGGCAAGTCGGGTCTGGAGCGGAGCTGAGCCGGCCGGTCCGTAGTCGCCGCGCGGACCGGCCGGCGGAAGCGCGCAGGTGGCTCTTGCCACCGCAGCGGTGAAGCCGGCGTTCTTCGGGACGCGCGTGCGACGGAGGATGCCTAAAGATGGCAAGGCCGGCTCGCAGCGAGGTGAAAAGGGCTGAAACACCGAGCGGTCCGCGAAAGACCTGACTGCCCCCATGAAAAACGAGTCTTGAAGCCGGTTCTAATAGGTTTCACCACGTATTAGGTCCGCCAGCGTTTCGCGGCGGCGGACCAGCCGGGTGCGGCGGCCGTCCACGAGCACTTCCGCCGGACGGCGGCGCGAATTGTAGTTGGACGACATGGACGAGCCGTAGGCGCCCGCGCCCATCACGGCCAAGAGGTCCCCGGCCCGCAGGGGGGGGAGAAGGCGGGCCTTCCCGAGGAAGTCGGACGACTCGCAGACCGGCCCGACCACGTCCACCCGCTCCTTCCGTCCCGGGCGGGGCGCCACCGGCCTGATGTCGTGGTAGGCCTCGTAAAGGGCGGGCCGGATGAGCTCAGTCATGGCCGCATCGGTCACCGCAAAGTCCCGGCGCGCACCGCGTTTCACGCTGATGACGCGCGCCAGCAGGACGCCCGCCTCGCCGGCCAGGTAGCGGCCAGTTTCGAGGATGAACCTGCCCGGGCCGCGCCAGAGCAGCGGCGCGAGCGAGCGCGCCAGCGCGCCAGCGTCAAGCCGGGACTCTCCCGGCCGGTAGGAGACGCCCAGGCCGCCGCCGAGGTTGCGCCAGCACAGCCTGATGCCGGCGCGCTCCAGTTTCGCCAGCAGTCCGTTTATCTTGCGGGCCGTCGCGACGAAAGCCCCCGGGGAGAGTATCTGGGAGCCGATGTGCGTGTGGACTCCCATGAGGCCGATGCCCGGCAGGCGCGCCGCCAGCGCGAAGATGGCGGGGGCGCGGGCGATGTCCACGCCGAACTTGTTCGCCTCGGTTCCCGTCGTGATGTGGCGGTGGGTGTGCGCGTCCACCCGCGGGTTGACCCTGATGGCCACGGGGGCCCGGACGCGGAGCTTCCGCGCCAGCGCCGAGAGAACGCGCAGTTCCCCCTCCGACTCCACGTTGAACATGAGGATGCGGGCGCGGAGTCCCGCTTCCATCTCGGCCTCCGTCTTCCCCACGCCGGAAAAGACGATGCGGGACGGCGGGACGCCCGCCCGCAGGGCCCGGAAGAGCTCTCCGCCGGAAACCACCTCCGCCCCGCAGCCTTCCCGCGCGAGGAGGCGGATTACCGCGAGGGAAGGATGCGCCTTAACGGCGTAGCAGACCAGGGGATCCAGCCCGGCGAACCCGGCCCGCAATTCCGCCAGCGAGGCGCGCAATGCCCCCGCGCTGGTCACATAGAGCGGCGTCCCGAAACGGCGCGCGAGCGCAGCCAGCGGAACGCGCTCGCAAAATATCTTCCCGCCGCGTCTGGGGAAAAACCGCCCGGTGACTCCCGTATTCATGCCAAGTTAGAGCCTATCCTGCTCCGTTGGGTGTGTCAATGAACCTTATGGTTACATGCATTTACAAACCACTGAAATACCCGTCAATTGACATGAAGGCTCGGGGCGGGCTTCTCCGACACAGTCGCCGGCCCCACCGAGGCCGGCTCCTTCCGCTGCCGACCTTTCGCTCGCCCCGTACCAATGCGAAGCGCATGGTACGGGGCACCATGGCCGCGAATTCTCCATCGCTGGCACTGATGACAGTGCCGCGATTACGTCGGCCATGCCGCCAACGGCGGCACTCAAATTATGCTTTTCACCTATGCCGGGCGCGCTTCTGCGCGCCTGACGGTCGGCAGTGGGTCTCCGAAGCCCGCCCCCTCGCCTCCAGGTTACCGTTTTTCAACAGCTCGTCAGAGGGATGTGGGATACAGGGCGATGCCACGGTAGGGATAGTCTTTTCTGTTGTAGGTAACCAACGTCATCCCGTATTTGAGTGCCGTGGCGGCTATCAGGGCGTCAATCCACTCCCGCGGGTCGCGGCGTTTCCTTCCAGCCAGCAGGGAGGCGGCCCGTCGGGCCACCACGGAATCGACGGGAATCACGTCGATTCCCTCGAATAGTTGCGCCGTTTTTTCCGTTTCCCCGGGCTTTACTCCCGCCCATATCTCTAAAACGCTCAGGGACGAACAGGCAAGCGGTTCCGGACATTCATTGGATAACCGCTCAAGCATCTCCACGGTATCCCGCCTGTTCCGGAGCACCCAGATAAGGACGTCCGAATCCAGCAGGTACCGGTCAGCCACGCCCCAGCCTTCCCCTGAACCTCGCCAGGTAGCGGGAAACCCCATCCCGGGCCAGCAGTTCGGGATGGTTGTGGTCGCTCCAGGCCCCGGCTGATTTGCGCAGGGCCGAACGGAACCTGAGCATCTTCAACTGCTTCTCAAGCGCGCTGGCGATGAAAGCGCTCCTTTTCCGGGCCGGAATCAGCGCCTTCAGCTCCCTGGCCATGTCGTCGGGAAGGACTATCTGCGTTTTCATTGCATTTCCTCCTATCAATACAAGTGTATTGATATGTATATTGCTTGTCAATCATCCTCGTGACAGTTTCAATGGATTCACTCTCAGCTGAATGCCTGACGGGACGCTATCAGGTCTTGTGCGCCGCGGCCTTCTTCTTGTTAACCCGGTAGATGAAGGTCAGGACTTCCGCCATGACCTGGTAGAGTTCCGGCGGAATCTCCTCCTGCACGTCGAGCTTCGCCAGCGCCTCGATGAGCTCGGGGTCCTCCCGCACCGGTATGTTGTGCTCCTTCGCCAGGGCAAGGATGCGCTCTGCCATTTCGCCCTTCCCCCTCGCGGTGACCCGGGGGGCCCGGTCCTTCTCCAGGTCGTAGCGGATGGCAACGGCGGAACGGGGCCCGCGGCGGGGACGGGGAGGCATCTAGGCCAAACCTCCGGTCATTTCAGTTCGGACAACCCCATAGGCTATGCCATCAGTCTTGATCCAAACCACCCACCTCACCCTCCCCTCTCCCCCCATGAGGGTGGAGAGGGTAAGAAATTTTGGGGGGGCCGCGAAATTCGGGTGAGCCGAAGGCGCCATCAGGCCTTCAGGTCCAGAGAGGAGGTGGGGATGACGGCGGACGGCCCTTCCGCCGGGGATTCGTCCTTTCCCACCTCGGCGGATATGCGGTCCACCCGCAGGTTGAATCCCTCCAGCCGGCCCCGCAGTTCGGCGAACTCCCCCGCGAGGTAGGACTGGATGGCCGGGTCGTTGACCTGGAATACCAGGGACAGGTTCTGGCCGGTAAGCTGCATCCGGACCCGCAGGGGGCCGAGCGCGCGCGTCTCTACGTTGAGGTTCATCATGGCGGGCACGCGCCCGTCCCGCTTGCGCCCCTTCCCCTCGCCGTCCTGTTTCCACGAAAGGTGCACTTCGCCGCCGCGCAGTTCGTTGCCGAACTGGATGGGAAGCTGGACATATATCACGTTGGTGGAGTCGGGACGGGAGAAGGAGCCGACTTGCTGGGACTGGACCACCTGGAGCGCGTCCTCGGTGGAAGCCCGGACGGCGGAGAGGGACTGCCCCGCCGATCCCTCGCGCATGGACGGCGGAACGGAATCCAGCCGGCCCCTCAGGTCGAGCAGGGCCGCCTTCAGGCTTTCCCGGGCTCCGCCCGTTACCTCCGCGGCCGGACGCGCCCCGCCCTCCGCGGCCTGTGCCACCGCGCGCGCGAGCCGGGCCTCATGGCCGAGCCCCATTCTTTCCACGGCGCCCCGGAGCTTCGCCGGGACGCCGGCCCCTTCCGGCGACACTTCCATGTCCCGGGCGACGCGGACAGCCGTGTCCAGCGCCTGCCGGACGGGGGCCGGAAGCGCGCGCACCGGGGCCGCGGAAGCGGCATCCGCGAAATTACGCAGAACCTCATGCAGGCGGGTGTCGCCGAAAAGGAATTCGTGGGCCGCCCGTGCCGCGTCGCGCACCGCGGGCAACCCGGCAGCGTGCATGAAGACGGCGGTTTCAACCACGTCACGCCCGACCTGCGCCGGACTTCCGGACAGGGCCGGCGATACCGGCGTGGCGGCGGGGGAAGCCGCCTGGGCCGCCCGTCCTCCCGCAGTCGTGGCGCCGTAGGATTCCGCGGCGGCGCGCGGCAGCGCGGGGGCCGGAACCGTTTCCGCGGAACGCGCCGGCACCCCGGCGGGGGAAGCCTGGACCGGCGCCGCCGGAACGGATGGTCCCGCCGAAGTAACGCGCGCCAGCGCCGCCGGAAGCGGTTCGGTCCTCGCGTCCAGATAGACGAGAGCCCCGCCCAGCACCTGCGCCTGCCCTTCCCGGAGGGGCGGAACGACGGGACCGGTGGCGGGCGCGGCCGGGACCGGGATTTCCGGCGCCGCCGGGGAAGGCGACTCGGCCAGGGCCACGGCCATGGCGGGAGCCGCTTCCGAAATAATTGCCATGATGCGCGGCACGTCCACGGGGGCATCAGCCTCGCGGACCGCCTGCGCCAACGCGGTCTGGACCGGCGCCGCCGAACGGGGCTCCTCAGTCCGCCCGACTCCCGTTGAGGCGTCGCGCGACGGCGAAGGAACACCCGGGCGGGCCGCATCGGGACGCGCCGGCGCCGTGCCCTGCCCCGGCGCTGCGGCCCCGCCCAGGGACGGGGCCTGGGCTTGGGCGGCCGGGGCGGCGGCCACAATGGTTACCTGCGGCTGGATGGCCTGGGCCACTTCCCCGTGGATGACGCCGGCCACCGCACCCGCCAATTCGGCAACGGCCTGCACTGGAGCCGGCGCAGGACGCACCGCCGGAGCCACGGTGACCGGGGCGCCCGGCAGGGCCGGCGTCAGGGAAGCGGGCTGTCCTTGCGCCGGGGCCGGCTCCGCGGGCGGGAGTGCGGCCACGGCGGCGTTCACCCGCTCGGCAATGGTGCCGAGCGCGGGCAACGGTTCGGGGGCGGCCCCGCGCAGGACTACCGCCAAATCCCGTACCGCGTCAATGATGGCTTGCCGGACGTCCGGCGTCACCGCCGGGGCCGGGCCGCCCGCGAGGGCGGAATCCAGCGCCCGCGCCGCGGCCTGGATCGTTTCCACCAGCGGGGGCGGGTTGGGAGCCGCCGCCGCCCGGGCCAGAACCTCCGCCACCGGGCCGGCGGGCCGGGATTCGGGAGCGGCCGCGGCGGGGATGTTCCGGGAAGCAACCGGCAGGGCCGCCGGTTGCTGCACCGGACCGGGGGGAACCGGGGCATCCGCGCGGGCGGGGATTTCCACCGGGGCGGTCGGGGCCTGTCCCACGCCTGCCTGCGGCTGTATTTGGGGTGTTTGCGGCGGATTGGCCGGTTCCAGCGCCGCCAGCAGGCGGCCCAGCATGTAACCGCGGCTCAGCGCGGCGGCCACCGGTGGCGCCGGCATCGGCGGTTCCATAATGGCGGGGGCCGGGGGAGCGGTCCGTTCCGGGGCCGCCGCCTGAATTGCCTGCGGTGCGGCCTGAATGACGGGGGCGGCCGGACGGGGCGCCGCCAATGGGGCCTCCGGAGCCGGGGCCATATTCACCGGCCGTGGAATGGCAGGAGCGGGCCCTTCGACTCGCCCTGCTTCGCGGATCTCGCGGGGCGCAAGAGTGCCCGCGGCCGGTTGGCCGGGCAGGGCGGCAGGAGCCTCCTCGAGGAAGGCGGGCAGCGCCGCCAGCAGTTCCTTGATTGCCGCCACGGAAACGCGCGTCGGCTCCACCGAATACCCCTGCAGGAGCTGAACGACCGCCGCATGGAAGGCATCCCGGGGCAGGTCGAGCTTGGCCAGAACGGCGGCTATCGCCGGCTCAATGGGGGAAGCGGTGGCGGCGGGCGCCGCCGCTGCGGCCTGCCCGGCGGCCTCGCCTCCCGCGGCCTGGGGCGCCTCGGGAAGGAGGCGGAAAACGGGGGTGCCTTTAAGGTCCTGCACGGACACATTTATCACATCTCCGCGGGAAAGCGCGACGCCCTTCAATTCGGCCGTCACCGGGATTCCGCGGAAGTTCACGACGGCGCGGCCGTCGGCAAGAACCTCGCTCACCCGGCCCCGCAGGACCTGCCCCGCGGTGAGTCCCGAAGCCAGGTCGGCGAAATTCCTGTCCGGCTGGAGGATCAGCTGTATCGGCAGCCCCTGGGTGTTGAAGACCGGCACGGCCGCTACCCCCCGTCCCCGCGCACCTTGGTGCGCATCAGGAGGTCCACCTCGCCCCGCGGAACCTGGAGGAACCGGGCGATGTCGATGGAACTCCACCCCTTCTCGGCGAACTCCAGCACCTGCCGGTATTTCTCGGCGCGGTCCCGCTCGTCATCCTCGAGGGTCCGCTCCACGCCGGAGTCCGGCGGGGGAATGGCGGGCCGTATGCCCGAATCGGCCGGCAGCGCCTCCAGGACCGGCTCCGCGTCCGTCTCCACTTCGGCGGGAACGGCGGCCGGGGCGGGAACCTCGGCCGCGGGCGCCAGCCGGGGGGCGCGAATCGGAAGCCCGGCCGCCGCGATGCGCCCGGCCAATCCCATGGCCGGTTCGACCGGGGCGCTTCGCGCAGCCGGTGGCGCCATGCGGTCGAGCGAAACCTCCGGGAGGGATTCCAGCCGCTTCAGCCTCTCGTCAGCCGCCGCGATGGCCCGCCCCAGCTCAACCCCTTTCAAGTCCAGCCTCTCCTGTAATTCCGCCGCCGACTGCTTCATCTCCCTGATGAGGACGGTCAGCGTGGAAACCATCTCGCGGTAGGCCTCCATGTCCTCGGTTGCGGCGGTTCCCGCACCGCCCCGCCTCCACCCCCGGCCCAGGAACAGGAGGAGGATAAGGAAGAGCAGGGCGACGTCAAAGATTACCTGGATTACAATCGCCGGATTCACCCCCAGGCTAGACACGGATATCGATGGTGGAACCCGGCGCCGGGGGCGGAACCTCCGGCCCGGGGGCGGGCGCGGCCGCGGACTTGCGGCGTTCCGGTTTTTTCCGGCGCCTTTCGCCGTGCTCCTCGGGCACGACCTTCCCCGGCCTGGCCTCGGCGGACTGTTCCGGAGGCTGGACCTGGGCGGGGCGCTCGGAGCCGATACGCTCCAGCTGGCCCGCGAAAGTCTGCTGGGATATCTGTGGCTGGTTCTGCTGGTTCTGCTGGACGCGCTCCACATTCGGGGCCTGCACCACCGCCGGCTGGAGTTCGACCGGTCGCATTTTTACCCTTCGACTCGCCGCGCCGGGCGCGACTCGCTCAGGGTTTGCCCTGCATCCATGTTATGCCCTACTTGTAAGGGCCGACCTTTATGTCAGCGCCCTTCTCCATCAGCGTGCAGTAGCGGAGTTCTTCGTTGATGTTCCTCTGCGCGTTCCGTATTTTCACCTTCACTCCGGGATACAGCGTCCCGAGGACCGAAATCTTGGCCTGCCGCGTCTTAATCGCCTCCTCCTCCTCGGCCAGGAGCTGCTGGAGGCGTTCCTGCGGGACCTTGAGGTCGTTCATCAGCTTGAACTGGGCCCGGGTCAGGCTGTTCTTGAGGACCACCTTGTCTGGCGGCAGGGTCCCGGTCCTCTCCTGGAGCACCTTGAGCACCTGCAGCCCCTTCTTCGCCTTGTCGAGATCCTCCTCCATCTTCTTGACCTGCTCCGTAAGGGCGGTAATCTCGTTCCTCCGCGTCGCCGATTCGCCCACCACGAGGACCGTGTGGGTGCCGGTCTGCGACGAGCCGATGGAGTTCGCGTTTATTTCCGTTTCCGCGGCCACCTCGCCGCCCACAATCTGGCCCCGCTTTCCCATGGCCTTGACCGAGTGGGCCGCGACATGGCAGTCGCGGATGTACTGCATCGAGGAAACAACCGCCCTGGTTTCCAGGTGGGCGTTCTGGAAATACATTCCCGTGATGTCGCCGCCAGCCGTTATCTTGGCCTTTCCGCCCTGCCCAAGGACGCCGCCCTTGACGGTGACCTTGCCCTTCGCCTGTATCTCAGCGTCATCCACCACGCCCTCCACGAGCACGTCCTCCCCCGCAATCACCTTGAAACCGGGCTGGACGTTCCCATGCACGATGACCGAACCGATGAAATCGATGGAGCCGGTGGAAAGGTCAACGTCACCCTGCACGTCGTAGAGGGCCAGGACCTCCAGCGCGTTGTTCTCGGTCTTGACCTGTCCGTCCACCGACGCCACCAGGATGTTCTCGTTCCCCAGCGCGTGCTCCACTCCGCGTCCGATGGTGACGGCCGACTCCGTTCCGTCACGGGCCGGTATCTCCGCTCCCTTGATTGACTTGCCGGATACCCCCCTGGTCGGCGGTATGCGGCGGGCGATGACCTGCCCGCGCTTGATGCTCGAAACCTCCTGGACGGCGAAATAGTCGACGCGGCCGTCCTCGGTCATCTCCGGCTTGGCCTTCTCGTCCTGCGCCACCTGGTCGAAGAAGTATTCGAGCCGGCCATCCTCGCCGTGCTCGGGCGCAATTCCGTGGGCCGCTTCGACCTCCACGGGGTCCAGCCATTCTCCTGACGCAATCCCGGCGATGATGTCTTCAACCTCGGCCATGCGCTCCTCGGACAGTCCGTAGGTGATGCCGGCGTCCCCGATGACCTTGTTCACGTCTTCCATCGTTATTTCGATTCGCCGGTCTTCCGGCGGAACGATGGTGAGCTTGGCCGAAACCGCGTCCTCGGCAACGGTGAGAAACACGAACTGGCTCTTGTCTACGACGACGGGAGCCGCTTCGCCGCTCGCCTCCGCGGCCGCCTTCTCCTCTTCCGGAGTCTCCTCGCCGACGATGCGCACCGCCTTCCCGGTGGCCTCATCGACGGCGCGCTTTACCCTGTCCCAGTTGATGTCGCTGATGTCCAGCCGCTTGAGTTCCTTCTCCACCGCGTCGTACTCGGCCGGTTTGCCGTTCCCGTGGGGGGGAGAGACAACGAGACAATGCCCCTTCTTGGGGTCCGCGAATGTATACGCGTACCCGTCCAGGTCCCGTGAAGCCTGCGTTTTTTCCTGTCCGGTCACACCCATTTTCTCAAGGACCCCCTTCCTTTCCTTTTACCTCTTCCACGCCGCCCTTAAATAGATTTTCTCTCGCTTGCCGGTCCGCTTCAATCCCCTGCTCCAGCATGCCCATATCCAGCCCTTCGCGCTCCTTCAGGATCTGTTCCGGCGAAAGCTCCGGAACCACGTAATCCAGCGAGCCTGGCTCAATACGGACCGTCTGGTCCAGCCCCCCCGCAGCCGCCACGTCCTCCTTGCCGAAACGCCGTGTTTCGTCCAGCGCGGGCGCCGGAGCGACCGGCGGAGGAGGCGGTTCGGCCGGGGTCCGGGCCAGGGAAACCAGTGTGCCCCCCAGATAAACCGCCGCACCCATCGCGAGCCCCGCGGCCAGGGCAACGAGCATCGCGGCACCAGGTCCGACGCGGAGAAGCAGGAGCGGCAGGGCGAGGATGAAAACCGCCCCCCCCGCTATGCCCCCCAGCCTCCGGAAGTCCTCTTCCCGCGATGGCATCATTTCCTCCTTATCAGGTCCATGACCCGGGAAAAGAATCCCCTCAGGTCGGACTTGGCCCCCTGGGCTCGGCCGCTGGCCAGCCTCCCCGCCAGGGCCTGGATGCACCGGGTCGCCGCGGAATTAGGATACAGCATGAGGAGCGGCGTCTGCTCCCGGATGGCCTCCCCCACGGCGTTGTCCCGGGGTATCCAGGCCGCGGGCTCCACCACCGCTCCAAGGAAACGGTGCACGAGAATGGCCATTTTGTCGGCCACCTCGCGCGCCTCCGCCTCGTCCCTGACCATGTTCACAACGAGTTTTATCTGGGCGTCCTTGTTCTCCTGGAAGACTACCTTCACCATGCTATAGGCGTCCAGCAGGGCCGTCGGTTCCGGCGTCGTGACGACGATTATCTCGTCCGCGGCCAGCACGAAACCCAGTACGTTGCGTCCCAGCCCCGCCGAGGTGTCGATGAGGAGGAAATCGTATTTCGCCTTCAGGCCCTCCAGCGAAGCGAGCAGGCGCCCCCGGTCGCCGTCGGCCAGGTTGGCCAGCTCCCGGATGCCCGAACCGCTCGCGATGACGGCGACCCCCAGCGGCCCCTCGACGATTATTTCCTCGAGCGTCTTCTCGCCCGTGATGACGTGCATGAGGTTGAACCTCGGCAGGAGCCCCATCGCGATGTCGACGTTGGCCAGCCCCAGGTCGGCATCCAGTATGGCGACCCGCTGCTTGCGCTGGGCCAGCGCCAGGGCGAGGTTGATGGTGACGCTGGTCTTTCCCACCCCTCCCTTTCCCGAGGTGATGGCGACCACCCGCGTCGGCACGAGGGAGTCGGTTATGCGCGCGCCCGCCTTCCCCGCACGGACCTCGGCGACCAGTTTGCGCAGGCGCGCCGCCTGGTCCTCCCGCATCGCGCCGGCCCCGGGGCGGGCGCCCTGTCCCGGGGCGGGAATCGCGCCGTTAACGCTCACTGTATGCCCCTCCCACTATCATCCTGGCCAGCTTCGCCGAATCGGCCACCTCAAGGTCGTCAGGAACCTGCTGGCCCGCGGTGGTGTAGGCGATATCCATCGAGAAATTCACCGAGAGGTTCAGCGCCAGGCCGTAGGTGCGCGTCTCGTCGAACTTGGTGAGGATGAGGCGGTTCACCGGGACAACGCCGAACTTCGCCACGATGGAAAGGACGTCGATGTATTTCGTGGTCATGCTCACGACGAGGTGAATCTCGTCCGGACGGGAGGCTTCCATGAGCTGCTTAAGGTGGATTATCTGTTCCTTGTTTTGGGGGCTCCGCCCCGCCGTGTCCAGCAATACAAGGTCGTAACCGCCAAACGAAAGCATCATCTGTTGCAGGTCCTCCGGCGTCTCCACCACGCGCACCGGCACGCCGATTATCTCCCCATAGCGCCGGATTTGGTCGGTGGCCGCGATACGGTAGGTGTCCGAGGTGATCACCGCCACGCGCCGGTGCTCCATCAGCGCGAATCGCGAGGCGATTTTAGCGATAGTGGTCGTCTTGCCGACTCCCGTCGGTCCCACGAACGCCGCCACCAGCGGCTTGCGCCCCTCCCGGAGGCGGATGCCGCCCGTGGTCCGTATCATCCCGCCCACGTACTGCTCAAACCGCGGCCCCGCCCTCGTCCAATCCTCCCCCAGGAGCGCCAATTGCTCGTCGAACGTCTTGAGGAGGCGCCGCGAAAGGTAGTCCTCCACCTGGTTCTTGACAAGAATCCGGTGCATCCGCTCCATCTCCTCGCCCATGGCCGAGGGAGGTTCGGCGCCCATCCCGCCCCGCGGGCGCACGCGCATCTCGGACAGTTCGCGGCGGGCCGCCGCCCGGACGGCCTCGTCGTCGCGGGCCCGCCTCGCCCCCGGAACCTCCCGGGGCGCCCGCGGCGCAACCGGCGTGGAAGCCTGGGCCCTTTCGAACAGGTCGCCCCGTGATGGGGCGGCCGGTGGCATCAGCGGAGGCGCGGCTTCCCCATGCACCGCCTGCCCCATGCCAAGCGCGTCGCGCTGGTATGTGGCTTGCCCCGCGGCGGCTGCCCGCTCCTGGGGGGAAGCGGGCTCCTCGCGGGGACGGAAGTTGTAGTCAACGGCCACCGTGACCTCGTAGCCCTGGGAGCCGAGCACCCCGAAGAATCCGCCCAGGCGGACCGGCCGCGTGTGGATGATCAGGGCGTTCGGTCCCAGTTCGCGGTCGATGGTCGCAAGGACCGCGGGGAGGTTTGGCCCGGTATAGCGCTTAATTTGCATCGGGTGGCATCGTCACTATGCCCACGGATACGATTTCTATCCGGGGCAAAAGTTCACCATAAGGATTTCGCGCAACGCAAGGCGGGACGGGGTGGAGGCGGAGCTGGGCCGGTCGCTCCGTAATCGCCGCGGACGCCCGCCGCCGGAGGCGCGGAGCCGTCATCATATCTTGATGAGCCGGCGTCAGCGCCGGAGGCGGCGTTCCCGGGCGGACGCGCGCGATGGAGGATGGCATTGCAGGCCAAGACCGGCCCCGCAGCAAAGCGCTCGCTCCGCAACGGCGCTTTGCGGTCCGCCGACGCCCCGGCCCGCCCGAGGGGGCCGGGAAGAAGTTGGTAAGCATGAAATCAACCCGGCCGCTAATTTGCATCGGGTGGCATCGTCACTATGCCCACGGATACGATTTCTATCCGGGGCAAAAGTTCACCATATGAAATTATGGGAAGCGTCGGAAGCGCCTTCTCGAGAAGCCGGCGCAGGAACGGCCGCAGGGCCGGGGAGCATGTGACCATCGGCGTAATGCCCTGCGCAAGCACCTTTTCCACCTCGCGGGACAGGGCCGCCAGCACCAGCTGGCCCGTCCGCGGGTCCAGGGCAAGCGTGGCACCGCGCTCGGAGCGCTGGACCGAATCCAGTATCTTTTGCTCCAGCCGCGGGTCGATGGTGATGGTGCGAAGGGTGCTGGTCTCGCCGGTGTATTGCTTGGTGATTTGCGCCTTCAGCGCCTGGCGTGCCATCTCGACCAGGAACTCTATGTCGCGCGACACGCGGGCCGCATCCGCGAGCGCCTCCAGTATTGAGACCAGGTTGCGGATGGACACGTGCTCGCGAAGCAGCGACTGAAGGACCTTCTGGACCTCGCCAACCGACAGCAGGTGCGGGACCAGTTCCTCCACCACGGCCGCGTTTCCGGTCCGCACCGTGTCAAGGAGCTTCTGGACGTCCTGGCGGCTCAGCAGGTCATCGGCGTGCGAACGCAGTACCTCAGAGAGGTGCGTGGCCACGATGCTGGCGATGTCCACCACCGTGTATCCGGCCGTTTCCGCCTTCTCCCGTTCCTCCGGCCCTATCCACCAGGCGGGCAGGCCGAACGACGGATCCTTGGTCTCCTCACCCTCCAGCGCCGTCTCGCTCTTCGAGGCGTTGATGGCAAGGTACTTCCCTATCCGCACCTGCCCCCGGGCGGCCTCGACACCCCGCAGCCGTATCACGTATCCCTCAAACCCGATCTGGATGTTGTCGCGGACGCGGATGGGCGGAACCACCATGCCCATTTCCAGCGCCGCGGTGCGGCGCAGCGTCGCAATCCTTTCCAGGAGGTCGCCGCCCTCCTTCTCGTTCACGAGCGGGACCAGGCCGGGGCCGATGTCCAGCTCAACCGGGTCGACCGCCAGCAGCGGCAGGACGTTCTCGGGTTCGCGCGGCTTCACCTCCGCCGCGGCGGCAACCGCCGTCGCGACCGCCTGCGTCGCCCGGCCGCGGCGCATCAGGAAGGCGAGCGTCGCGAACCCGGCTGCGAGTACGAACGATACCGCGAACGGCGCGGGCCCCGACACGACGCCGAAAATCACCCCGAACACCATCACCACGGCGGAAGCTATCCACAGGGGCCGCTCCTGCCCGAAAATCTGTTTCGCCATTTCCTGCCCCAAGTGCGTCTCGGAAGCCGCGCGCGTGACGACCAGGCCGGTGGCAGTCGACAGGATGAGGGCGGGTATCTGGGTGACCAGCCCCTCGCCTATGGTCAGGATGGTATAGCGCTCCAGCGCCTCAGGAAGCCCCATGCCCCGCTGGACGACGCCCACGATGAAGCCGCCGATGATGTTGACGACGAGTATCACGATGGCCGCTATGGCATCCCCCCGGACGAACTTGGAGGCGCCGTCCATCGCGCCGTAGAAGTCGGCTTCGCGCTCGATGGTCTGCCGCCTCTGGCGCGCCTGCGCCTCGGTAATCAACCCCGCGTTGAGGTCGGCGTCTATGGCCATCTGCTTGCCGGGCATGGCGTCCAGCGTGAACCGCGCCGCGACTTCCGCGACACGCTGGGCGCCCGACGTGATGACCACGAACTGGATGATGACAAGGATCAGGAAGACGACCGCCCCCACGAAGGGGTTCCCCCCGACGACAAACTGGCCGAAGGTCTGGATGACCGTGCCTGCCTTGTTCAATCCCTCGTTGCCGTGCAGGAGGATGAGTTTCGTCGCGGACACGTTCAGCGCAAGCCGGAACAGGGTTCCAAGCAGGAGCATGGACGGGAAGACGGCGAAATCCAGCGGGCGGAGCGTATACATGGTCACCAAAAGCACGATTATCGTGAAGGACAGGTTCAGGATGAGCAGGAAATCCAACCCCAGGGCGGGTATGGGAACCACCAGCATGCCCAGCACGAGCAGGCCGGCCGCGGCCAGAATAAGGTCGGAATACCGGGTAAGCCGGTTCACCTGAAGGGCGCCCGCGCCCGCCTCAGCCGGCATTGGCGGCCTCCCTCACATGGCGTTCCGCGATGTCCCGCATCGCCGCCCGCTCTTTCTCGCGCGCGTTGGTGTGATAGACAAAGGCCAGAACCTGCGCGACCGCGTGGTACAACGAAAAGGGGAGTTCCGAATTGACGGGGACCGCGAACAGGGCCTGGGCAAGGGGGGGATCCTCGTAAAGCGGCACCCGGTGATTCCTGGCCACCTCCTTGATCCTTTCCGCCAACAGCCGCGCCCCCTTGGCGATGACCTGCGGCGCCCGGCTCTTCCCCGGGTCGTACCTGATGGCCACCGCAAGATGAACCGGGTTGGTGATGACCACGTCGGCCTTGGGAACCTCCGTTATCATCCGGCGCCGCGAGGCCTCCCGCTGGAGCTGGCGGATGCGCGCCTTCACCAGCGGGTCCCCTTCCAACTGCCTGAATTCGTCGCGGACCTCCTGGCGGGTCATCCGCAGGCTCCGCGAATACTCCCAGCGCTGGTACAGGTAGTCGAGGATGGCAAGCGCGAGCAGGGCCAGCACCACCTTGAAGCCGAGGCCGAAGGCCATGCCCGCCGCCCCGGACAGCGCGCCTCCCACGGACTGGACCGCCTGCAACTGGACCTGCTTGAAGGAGGAAGCCAGGACGCTCCAGGCCACCCAGGATACGATGCCCACCTTAAGGAAGGCCTTGACCATGTCAACCGCGGTGCGGACCGCGAAGATGCGCCGGAAACCCGCCGCGGGGGAAAGGTTCTCCAGCTTGGGGGTGATGGGGGCGGCCGTGAACAGGACGCCGAACTGCGCCACGTTGGAAAGAATGCCCACCAGCACCAGCAGGGCAAAGAGCGGGGCAAGGGCTATCATGGACCGGAAAAGGATGCCCGCCCCTTCCGCAGTGGCCCTTTCCAGCGAAATATCCCCCCCCCGCAGCCCCCCCCACCAGTGCCGGGCTTCCCGCGCGAGGGCCCCCAGAAGGTCGCCTCCGTAGAACTTGAAAAAGAGGAGGACCGCCAGCAGCACCAGTGCCGCGGTCAGTTCGGTCGACCGGGCAATCTGCCCGCGCTTGCGGGCCTCCTGCCGCCGGCGCGGGGTCGCCTCCTCGGTGCGGGCCGGATCAGCCACCTAATGCCTCTCTATGAATACCTGCAACCAGCCTCATCCGGAGTTTGATTGTTGTGAAGTGCGCTTCCGCTGCGCGGAAGCGCCTGTATTGCAGACACGGGTCCTGCGCGCGTTGCGCTCCGGACACTTGGCGACCGACCCGCTGGGTGCCCCGGTCGCCGTCGCCGCCGGGGTGGCATAGCCACTCCCGTGCGCGGCACGGGGCACAGGAGTGCCCCCGGCTACGCCGTCCGCTATCGCTCGGCCGATACAATCTATTAATCACCATCCGGCTACCGGAGGGCCGCCACCAGGGCGCCCAACTGCCGGTTGAGGTCACCGATGGCCCCGCGCATCACCGCGGGAAAGAGGGTCATGCCCGCCGCCAACACCAGGATTCCCAGCCCCACGTTGATGGGCAATCCCACCAGGAAGATGTTTATCTGGGGCAGTACGCGGGACACCAGCCCCATGGCGAGGTTGGCGAGGAAAAGGGCCGTCAGGACGGGCGCGGCCACCTGGGCGGCGAGGAGGAACATGAGCCGGCCGCCCCGCTCAACGAGGATCATGATGGGGACGCCCCAGTTGAACGGGTGCCCCGGCGGGGCGACCACGAAGGTCTCCGCCAGCCCGCGCAGGAGGATGTGATGCCCGTCCAGCATCAGGAACACCAGCAGGGCCGCCATGTACTGGATCTGCCCGATGAGGGTCACTTGCGCGCTCGTAAGGGGGTCGATGACGTTGGCGACCCCGAAACCCATCGAGATGTCCGCCAGCTGGCCGGCGAACTGCACCGCGGCGAACATCAGGATGGCGACATAGGCGAAGACGAACCCGATCAGCAGCTCCATCGACACGGAAAGCGCCAGCGAAAGCAGGGAATCCCCCAACCCGGGCGGAAGCGGGGCGCGCACCACGGGAAGGAGGATCAGGGACGTGATAAGCGCCAGGTAGACGCGCACCTGTCCGGGGACGACGGGGCTTCCCCAGAAGGGAGCGGTGATCATGAGCGGGGAAATCCGGCATACGATGAGGAGGAACCGCAGAAGTTCCGTCTCCGAAAAGGCGAGGAGACGCTCCGCGGGCACGCTATTTCACGGCTTGCGGGAGGATCTCGAAAATCCCGCGCGTAAACTCCATCAGCCGGAGAAGCATCCACTGGCCGAAAATGAGGACCGCTGCGGCAATGGCAATCATCTTGGGGATGAAAGTGAGCGTCATTTCCTGGAGCTGCGTCACCGCCTGCAGGATGCTGACCAGGAGCCCGGCCACCAGCCCAAAAATGAGCATCGGCGCCGCCAGCAGCAGCGCCACCAGAAGGGCTTTCTGGATTATTCCGACCGCGGTTTCGGCATTCATGGCGACATTACCCCGGCCCCCGCTGGATCTCCACCCAAACGCGAAGGAGCAGCCTTCGCCGACCCTCTGCCGGCCGATTCGTAGTCGCCGCCCGGTCCCCTGGGCGTGCGACGGAGAACGTGCGGCCATGGCGCCAAGCCCGTCCCGGGCGAGGCGTTAGTCTGCGGGCCGCGTACTCGCGGCCGCACGAGGCCGGCAGCGGAGCCGTCCGCGCCTCGGTGGGGCGCGGACGGCGTGTCGGCGAAGGCTGCTCCGAGAGTACTCTTCATGGTCCGAAACTCGTGGCCAGCGATTTTGCGATGAGATTCCAGCCGTCCACCATGATGAAAAGGAGCAGCTTGAATGGGAGGGAAATCATGATGGGCGGAAGCATCAGCATGCCCATGGCCATGAGCGTGGATGCCACCACCATGTCGATGACCAGGAAAGGGATGAAAAGCAGGAAGCCCATCGTGAAGGCGGTCTTCAGCTCGCTTATGACGAAGGCCGGAATAAGCACCAGCGTCGGCACATCGTCACGCGTCTTCGGCCGCGGCGACTTGGACAGGCGCACGAACAGCGCCAGGTCCCTCTCCCTCGCCTGGGAGAACATGAACTTGCGCACGGGCGCCATCCCCTTTTTCAGCGCGTCCTCGTAGCCGATTCTCCCGGCCATGTATGGCTTGAGCGCGCTGGCGTATACCGCCTCGCCGGTCGGACGCATCAGGAAGAAGGTCATGAAAAGCGCGAGCCCGATGAGGACCTGGTTCGGGGGAATCTGCTGGGTGCCCAGGGCCTGCCGGAGGAACGCGAGCACCACGACTATCCGGGTGAATGGCGTCATCAGGAGCAGGATGGCCGGCGCAAGCGTCAGGACCGTGAGCAGGAAAAGTATCTGGAGTGTAACCGCCACGTCCTGGGGCCCCTGAGCCGCCGAGGCTCCGATGGTGATGCGCGGAAGCACCGGCGCGGCCGGCGCGTCGCCTGCCGCCAGGAAAGCCAATCCCAGGGCGAGCGCACAGAACGTCGCCGCGGCGATGCGCTTTCTCATGGCTTCGCGCTCTCCCCCTTCTCCCCTCCGCCCTTCTTCCTCTCCCGCAACTGCCGGAGGAAGTCCCTTCCCCCTTCCAGCTCCTGCTTGGTTCCTCCGGCCCCGGTCATGCGTGACGCCCAGGAAGTCAGGTACGAGGAGAACCTGGAGCCCTCGGATTCCCGGAGGCGTTCCCGTATCTCCCCCTGCTCCACGGGCGAGGTTATCTCGGCGAGCAGGCTGAGCGAGTCCGCGCCGCCTCCCACGACGAGCATGCGGCCGCCTATTTCGAGGAGATAGACGCTCCGGCGCGCGTCAAGATGGGTGACCGCCAGGACCCGGACCGCACCCGGTGTGGAGAGGGGAATGCCGCCGGCCCGCAGGATGCGGCGGAGCGCCCAGACTGTAAGGATGATGAGTGTGGTGACGAGGGCAAGCTTCCAGAATATGCCGAAGAGAACCACTATCACTCCCGGGGCCGGCGTAGCCGGTACTCCCTTCTCCGCCTCGGCCAACGCCCCGCCGAGGAAGTCCGTGGCCCCCGGTGCGGCGGCGGTAGACCGCCCGGTGAGCAACCAGTGGGCCAGGTATGCGCTTGTCAACTATTCCGCTGTGTTACAGCCCTCCGGACAGCCGGTCTTCGCGGGAGAGTATTTCGACGATGCGGACCGCGAAGTTCTCATCAATGACCACGACTTCGCCCTTCGCTATCGGCCGGCCGTTGACGAGCAAATCCACGGGTTCCCCGGCCAGCTTCGAGAGTTCCACGATGGAGCCCGGGCTCAGCGAGAGCACGTCACGCACGCGGCGCGAGGCGCGCCCGAGTTCCACGGTGATATCGAGCGGAACGTCCATCAGGAGGTCGAGGTTTCCCTCGGGCGAGGCCGCCCCCGCGCTGGGCACCTGGAAGGCGCCGAACTGCGCCCGCTGGACGGTCACCCCGCCCGCGCCGGACTGCGGCGCACCCAGGATAAGGTCGGGAGGCGCCGCTGAGGCCGCCTGGGCCGCCTTCTCGGAACCCAGGCTGTCGGCCATCGACGCAGGAATCACCAGCACCAGGCGGCCTGCCGTATGCTTGCCAATCTTGATGGAACAGTCGGCCATGGCGATCCGGTCCTCCCGGACCAGGCTCTTTCCGGCGGAAACGAGCGCGTCAGCCCCCATCTCCTTGGGCTCCCCCGAGGTTGCGGCAACCTGCCGGCGGGTGACCCGTCCAAGGCCTTCGCCTAGTGCCCCGATCATCTGGGAAAGGACCTCGGCTGCGGCGGTCGAGTTCATCTCGGAAAGGGCCGATGGTATCTCCGGAGGCTCGTTCCCCATCATGAGCTCTCCCATGAGCGCCGCCTGCCCCTTGGGAAGGAACAAGACCCCCCCCCCAACCATGTCCCGGCTGAACGAAACCGGCACACCCAGGGAAACGTCCTTCAGGCCCGCCACAAGGTCCCAGCCCCCCTGGTTCAGGCCCTTGAAGGCGACCTCCACCGGTTGGGCCAGGAGTTCGGTCCCCTTGGCCGCCACCCCCTGCATCGCGCTGGCAAAAACCTCATTCAATCCCATCCTTGGCCTCCTCGTCTCCTGTCATTTTACTCTTACCGAATTAAAAAAGCGCGCCCGGCCGCCTCAAAACAGGTCCTCGGGCGGGGTTACCACCTTGGTTATGAGCGCGGCCTTCCGCTTGCTAACCACGCCCGGCTTCACGTTGAACTTCTCCCTCCCCTCCACTTCCAGGACCAGGTCCTCGTGGATTCCGCGGTCCAACCGCACCACATCCCCGTATTTCAGGGCTAAAAACTCCTTTACCGATATCCGGGCCTTCCCCAGAATCACCGTCATCCGCAGGAAGGTGTCGCCCAAGCCCCCCTTCAGGTTGACGATTGACTCGGAGGTCGGACCCTTCTGGCCCCCCGTGAACCATTCGCGGGCCAGCAGGCGCGCGATGATGGGCTCCAGGAGGACATAGGGCAGGCAGATGTGCATCCGGCCGGTCTGCTCGCGGATCTTGAGGTCGATGGCGACGAGCGCCACTATCTCGCTGGGGGCCGCCACCTGGACGAAGTGGGGGTTCGACTCGACCACTTCCAGCTTCGGGACGATGGGCGCCACCTTCTGCCAGGCTTCGCGGAGGTTGTCGAGGCCGCGCACGATGATGCGCTCGACCACCGGTTGCTCGATGGCCGTCAGTTCCCGCGCCTTCTTGGGCGCCACTCCCGGGCCGCCCAGGACACGGTCAATCATCGCGAACATCAACTCGGAGTTTATCTCCATGATGGCATTCCCCTTCAGGGGCTCCATCGAAAAGATGTTGATGCTCGTCGGGTTGGAGAGGGTCTGGATGAACTCCTCGTAGGACATCTGCTTCACTGCGGTCACCTTCCCCTCGACCATGGTTCGAAGGTAGGTTGACAGCGAAGCCTGCAGGAATCGGATGAACGAGTCGTGCACCATTTCTAGGGTGCGCATGTGGTCCTTCGAGAACCGGTCCGGCCGGCGGAAGTCGTAGGGCTTGACCTTCCCCGGCTTTCCGGGCGCGCGCGCGGCGGCCGGCGCGGCCTCCTCCGCCGGAGCGGCCGCGGGCTTCTCACCGAGCGACCCCAGCAGGGCGTCCAGTTCTTCCTGGCTTATATTCGACTCGTCGGGCATATTGCCCTCCCCTACCTCACTGTACGGCGAAACTCGTGAACAGGACGTGCTTTAGCTCGCCTTTCGCGAGTATCTCGTTTACCTTAAGCCTGAGTTCCTCTTTCAACTGCTCCTTGCCCTGAGGCGAGTTCACCTCGCGGAAGGTCTTTCCGCTGATCTCGCGGATGATGATATCCCGGATCTGCGGCTCCCGCTTCTTCACTTCCTCCGTGAACATCGCCACCTGCTTCTCGGGCCGGTTCTCGGCGTCGAGCTCGAGCAGGATGGTCGCCTTCAGGTAGTGGTTCTGCTCGCCGAGGTTGTAAACCTGGTCGCTGATGGTTACCGTCGGTCCCGGCATCGGGACGTTGCCGACCTTCTTCTTGGTCGGGTTCATTTTCGCCATCATCGCCACCGTTCCTAGCGTGAGCCCGATTGCCAGCAGGACAACCGTGAACGCGCTGAGCGCGACGGAAACCTGCAGCAACCGCAAAAGCCCTTTCGTATCCCCATTGGCCATGGTCCCTCCTCCATTACTGAGTTGCTTTGGCGCCAGCCGATTCGGCGGCGGCCGATCCCTGCAAAATGACTATGTCTATCCTCCGGTTCCTCCTCCGCGACGCATCGTCCCGGTTTTGGACGAGCGGACGGAATTGGGCGTAACCGGCGGCGGAAAGAAGCCCTGCGGGAACCCTCCCTGCCTCGATAAGGTAACGGACGACCGACGAAGCCCGGGCTGTGGAAAGCTCCCAGTTGCTGCGGAAGCGCCCACCGCCCCTCATGGGAAGGTCATCGGTATGCCCCTCCACCAGGACGGGCCGGTTGGCCTCCCGCAGGACCGGAGCGATGGCGTCAAGCACCTGCTTCATCTCTTCCTGCAAATCCACGCTGCCCAGGTCGAACAGCACGTTGTCCGTCATCAGGCGGACCACGATGCCGCGCTGCTCCTTGACGACGCCCACGGCCTCCTCGCCCTGCCCCGTCCCCTCGGCGCCCTGAAACGGCTGGACCGACGACTGGATCTTCTGGTAGAGGTCCGGGATGATGACGTCCCCCGAACCGGTCGTGATGGTCGGCCCCTGCTGGAGCACCCCCCCGAACGTCGCGCGCAGGTACATGGCCAGCATCCGGAACTTGGTGGAATCCTGCGCCGCGGCGGAATAGAGGACGATGAACATGATGAGCAGGAGCGTTATCATGTCGGCGTAAGTCAGGAGCCACCGCATCATGCCGGCGGACTCCATTTCGCCGCCTCCGCCCTCCCCGCCGCCCTTGCGCTTGCTTCCGCCGTGAGCCATGGATTATTTCTTGGTCCCCGCCGCGGCGGCCGGCGCGGCTTCCTCGACGCCGCGCGTCTCACCGCCCTTGGTCGATACCACCGCAGCCTTGAACTTGGGCGGCAGGAACGCCTTCAGTTTCTCTTCCACGATGCGCGGGTTGTCACCAGCCGAGATTGCCACCACTCCCTCGATGGTAAGCTGGCGCAGGAGCGTCTCCTCGCCTGAGCGGTACTTCAGCTTGCCGCCGATGGGGAGGAAGATAAGGTTCGCGAACGAAATTCCGTACAGGGTCGCGATGAAGGCCACGGCGACCGCGGGGCCGATCTTGCTGGGGTCGTCCAGGGTGGACAGCACGTTGACCAGCCCCATGACCGTCCCGATGATGCCCAGCGTCGGGGAGAACCCGCCGGCCGTCATGAATATCGACTCCCCCGTCTTGTGGCGCATCTCAAGGAACGCGAGGTCGGTCTCCATGATGTTGCGGACGAGCTCGATGTCGGTTCCGTCGACGACCAGCTGCATGCCTTTCTGGAGGAACTTGTCCCCCAGCTGGTCCACGTCCTCTTCCAGCCCCAGGAGCCCCTCGCGGCGGGCCTTCGTGGCGAAGTTGACGAGCGTCTGGATGGTCCCGATGTAGTCGACCTCCCGGGCGTAGAAGGCGTTCCGGGCCACGCGGAGGGAATTCATCATCGTGGACATGGGGAAGCTGACCATGGTGGCCCCAATTGAGCCGAATCCGATTATCAGGAACGCTTCGAGGCTCATGAATATTCCCATGTTGGTTCCGGCTATCGCCGCACCCAGGAACAACCCGCCCCATCCCAACGCCAGTCCCGTTACCGTAGCTATGTCCATGCGCCCTCCCTTTCTCCTTTTTAGGGTCCCGTCAGTTTGCCGTCGCCCGGACCACCGGGAGGACGCGGGCGCGGTATTCAACTATCCTCCGCACCACCTCCTCCACAGGCTCCTTGACAACGACCTTACGTCCGGTCGCCATGCTCACTATCGTCTCCGGAGTGGACTCGAGGAACTCCACCTGGTCCGCGTTCACCGTTATCTCCCGGTTGTTCAAGCGCGTCAGTTTTATCACTTCCCCGCCACTCCTTCACTTTGCGTTATTTTATACGATTTTTCCGCCATTTTCAGGCGGTCTATAAAACCCCATATCAACTGCTTGATAAACCTTCCTTACTCTTACTGCTTCCGGGCCGGGTTCCCGGCCCCCGGGTTTCCCCGGGGGCCGGTACCCCTGACCTACTGTCTCAAGCCTTCAAAACCCGCCAACCCGCTTACCGGCCCAGGTTGACGAGGGTGTTCAGAATCGTGTCGGAAGTCGTGACCAGCCGGGCGTTGACCTCGAATCCGCGCTGGGCGACTATCATGTCCGTCAACTCTTTGGAAAGGTCCACATTGGACTGCTCCAACGCTCCTCCCACCACCGAGCCGCGGCCACCACTGTTGGCGGTGCTGATTACGGCACTGCCCGAGTTGGCCGTGGGGGTGAAGTTGGACGAACCGACCTTCGCCAGACCCGCCGAGTTCGCGAAGTTCGCGATGGCGAGCTGGGCCAGGTCCTGATACTTCGTCTGCCCTTCGGCGTTGACGAACTGCCCGCGGACTATCCCGTTGCTGTCAACGGAAACCGAGGACAGGGTCAGTTCCGAATATCCATCCTGGTCGGTCATGGCGCAGGTGTAGGCAGGCTTGTAGACCTGCAACCCCGCGACCGTTGTCCAGGTTCCAGCGGTGTCCTGAGTCATGCCGTCGCGCTGCCCAAAGGAGCTGCGCAGAATCGTGTCGGGACTGCCGACGTCGTCATGCGAATTCGGCAGGTCACCGATTGCACCGGCAATGTCAAACTGACCGCCAGTTATCGTGGAAACGGTACCCCAATCGATATCTATCGATTGGACATACCAGTTCTGCTGGGCATTTGCATTTCCTGCGATGGCAAACTGGCCCGCCACGTCTAACTGTACCGCCGTACCAGCCGATGTCCCATTCGGAGGCACCGGGGTAACCACTAGGGGCGTCGCAGTGTTATCCACGCCCTGGTAGACCAGAACTATCGGCAGCTTTTCCAGGTCCAGGTTCCGGTTATTACCCCAAAGAACGGGGGGTACACCCGCCGGGTTGTAAACGGAGTTTGCGGGCACTGTGGCGCCCTCAAATCCGATGACTGAGTCATCCCACGTGTCATTATCGGCCAGCGTGAGCCAGCCATTGACCGGCACTGGCGGCAT
>Ga0315282_10003444_pt1 | contig 28386 bp, 28 predicted proteins | sample YL17G07_20_MG_FD_203693 | JGI IMG/M metagenome (GOLD analysis project Ga0315282, IMG submission 203693) | Sediment microbial communities from Yellowstone Lake, YNP, Wyoming, USA - YL17G07_20 | ecosystem: Environmental > Aquatic > Freshwater > Lake > Sediment | place: USA: Wyoming | collected... | reverse complement strand
GCCCGTAGGTAGCGTAAGGGGTACAGGTCTTCTGGAAGAAGAGAGCTAACCAGAACAATCTGAGACTGCGGTGGAAAGACCCGAATTGGCAAATTTTTAAACTCTTTGAAGACCACATGGTCACCCAGTTCCGACTTCGATAAGGCAGCTAAGATCTTGGCGCGCTGCTGCTTGCCATAGCCAGGGAAGGTCCACTCGACCATCCGTCCGTAAATGAGAAGTCCGACACGGTTGCCTTCACCGAGGAAATATTCTGCCAGTGCTGTAGCCGCTCGCACGGAATGTTCAAAGAGCGATTCTCCATTGGTCCTTATCTCAACGACACTCCGCGCATCGAGGACGATACCCACATCAGCCACACGCTCCTGCTCGAACAGATTGGTAATCAGAAGATCCCAGCGAGCCCCGGCTTTCCAATTGAGGTGCCGGAGCGGGTCTCCGGGCACATAGGCCCGTGTGCCGAAAAATTCGACGCCTGCTCCACTCTCTCGTGATCGGATCATTCCACTATAGACACGTGTGCGCCGTGGAGAGATCTTTATCTTCTCGACCTTCTCAATTGCCGGGAGAACAAAAAGTGTTCCTAAAGAGGGAAGGAATTCCTCTTTACGATTCATTTCCAATAGATCATTAATGGTGATCTCCACCCCCGGAAACTCATACTTTCCGCGAACGCCACGAATCTCATACCGGACGACATGGACCTTTCCGGCCTCAAAATTCCCGTGATAGGTCGGTACGCCTTCAACGTGTATCCCGTCAGCGAGCATATCCGTCAGATGAACCTCTGGTAAGTCTTCTCCATTGTTCATTAGGGAAACGGTCATGTGACACGACTGGTCGGCCCAAATATGGTCTGGCTCAATGCTGCGATGTACCTTCCATTGAGTTTTAGGTAGGCCGCGCCAAAAGGGTAGCAGAGAGAAGACAAGATAAAGCAATGCCATTGCCAATAAGGTTGCATTCTTAAGCAGCAACCCTGTCAATAGCAGCATTAAACCCAATGAGGAAACCAGGAACCAGGCCCCTGTCATGTTCAGTTCACCTTTGGGACCGGAACGCTGCGCACGATGGCTTCGACCACTCCCTCCACCGCTCTTCCCATAGCCCACATGTCCGGTTTGAGCAATAATCTGTGAATGAATACCTCTTTCACAGTGAATTTGACATCATCGGGAATCACGAAGTCACGGCCTTCGATCGCGGCCCTGGCGCGCGATAATTTAAGCAAGGCAAGCGATGCCCGCGGGCTAGCGCCTACGGATATTTGAGATTCCGTTCGTGTGGCCTGGGTCAGGGCCACAATATACCTGGCCACGTCAGGCTCAATATAGACCGATTCAACCGTTTGACGCATCGCATTGAGCTCAGTGGCGTCCGTAACACACTGAAGTTTGATCTCATCCTCACGCCGTTCCCAACGGCGCCTAAGCACCTCCAGCTCTTCGTCCGCACTTGGATAACCCACAGTGAGTCGCATGATGAACCGGTCCAGTTGTGCTTCGGGAAGTGGAAACGTCCCCTCATATTCGATGGGATTCTGCGTCGCCAGCACAATAAAGGGCTGAGGCAGATGGAGCGTTTCACCCTCCAACGTGACCTGATGTTCCTGCATGGCCTCCAGCATGGCGGCTTGTGTCTTGGCAGGAGCGCGGTTGATCTCATCACCTAAGACAAGGTTGGCGAAGATGGGGCCTTTGACCAGCTCAAAGGTTCCTTGCTGGCGGTTAAAGATGTACCCACCCGTAATATCCGCCGGCAGGAGGTCTGGGGTAAATTGGATTCGCTTGAATGTCAATCCGAGCACAACCGCGAAACTTCGGGCTGTCAACGTCTTGGCCAGTCCTGGAAGGTCTTCAATCAGCACATGGCCATCAGCAAGCACTGCACATAAGACCTTTTCAAGAAACGAGCGCTTGCCAACAATTGCTTTTCCCATTTCTTCCAGAATTTGTTTGCTCTTCTGTGCTACCTGGTCAATGGTCAGCGTTTGTGATGTCAATTTATTTTCCTCCATCAGAAAAATCCCTGTATTTTTTCAAGCGGTCGATAACCTCTCTTGTCTCCTCTAGAAAAACAGGCCGCTCTGATCTCTTGAGCCATCGCAAAAAGCGTTTTCCAAGCATTTGCGTTACAAATTCCCGTTCTTTGTAGAGATAGGCTTTGAGTACATGATCTTGGGTCCAATCGCCCTGGAAGAAGCGCTTTCTCGCCTCCTCTTCGGAGATATCCAGCTTCAGTGCGATCAGGTCAGTAGCCAACAACCGCAAGAGCTGCCGTACCTTATCCTGCGAATAGGAACCATCGGATCTCGCATTGTAAATATTCTGCCGCAACGCACTCAAAGGGCTATGAGGAGACGGCCTGTGCAACGGGGATTTTGAAGCCGTGAAAATACCTTCTCCCAACCGCAACAGGAGCTTCAGTCCCCCAAAAGTCAGGAAAATCGCTCCTGACAGCCACCAGAGTATCTGGGGGAGCGCTAAAAGAGCAGAACCCGCTTGAACCATGATGAAAAGAATTAACTCCATTCCGTAAATCAGGAGCGGATAAAGTACATAAATCACCCCCCCTGCCAGAATCAGCAGCAGAGGCACCAACCAACGGTTAATCTTCATGTTGAGATCTCCCGTACTGTTCTTCGATCGCTTTCAGTGCTTCAATGGCCTCTTTGCGTTCTTCAGGTCCAGTTGCATATCGACCATAACGCACCTGTTCGAACAGGATGGTGAGCTTTGTCACCTCTTGCTCATTTACACCCTTTTGTTGTAACCGCTGGGCGAATTCGCGAGCTGTCATCTCCCCACTCAGTCTCACCTTTCGGCTCAGAATGTCACACATCTCGCTGTAGCAACGCAGGACAATGTCAGATAGCTCGCCACCCCTTTCCAAATCAGCGGCTGCCCTTGCGGCAATTTGGCTGACTCCAAACAGTTCCGTTTCTCCTGGCTTGTATCGCCCCTTCAAAATGCGCCCGGCGCCCAAGGCTAGCAGAATCAGAAGGCCCACAACCAAGAGATAACCCAGCCATCTCAGGACCGTGGATTCATGAACAGTAGGGGTCGCAGATTGAATTGGCGAGGAAATAGGAGGTTTTACTTCTTCAGGTGTTTCTATTCTCTGTTCTGATACCAACCCTGTCTCAGACCTGTCTGAGTAATGCCAAGCAAACCACACTAAACCGCCCATGCCTAAGAAAACAAGGGCAATGACTGCGTAAACCGCCCAAGTGACACGAGGGTTTTCATGATAGATAAAAAATTCGTCGTCCTTTTTTTTACGCCTCGACCTCCAGAAGGATAAGACCAGCAGTCCTGCGAGAACGACAACGGAAGCGGCCAGGAATATTGCAGCGAACTCAAGAAGAAGACCCTGGCTTCCCGAGGATGGGGGCCTCTTCGTGATAGCCTGTTTTATGGCGTCCCAGTTCCCTGGAGCGAACTCCAAAGTGGGCAAAACGATCACTAGGATCCAAATGAAAAGAAGGATCACGACCAATTGGACTCGTCGCAGGGTCATAGGTTTTAAAGTTCTTGCCTTGGCTTCAACGCATCTACGGAGGAGGGTATTCTTCGGGTGGTAACAACCATTCAGAAACTCTTCCAGTTTTCCTGGCAGGAGTTTTTGGGAACATCCACCTATCACCACTCCCACCAAGGAGCTATTCACTTGGACAGGAGTCATCAGCCAAGAAGGCATTTAGGTGGACTCCATCACCGGACCAATATATTCTATCGTTTCATCGAAAGAGCGGCGTTCTTACCCTGTTGAGGCGCCCTGTGAACCGATTTGCAGCACCGATCTTAAAGGGCCACCCTTTCCAACTGTTCCTTTAACTCCTCTATCGTCCGTCGAATCTCTTCCGTTTGGCCTTGGTGTTTGGAGAGAAGGGACTCAATCGTGGCCAGTTCATCCTGCACATACTTCAGGGCCTGTTTCTTCATCCCCTCAATAGCTTTATTGACACGGTCTTCCCACTGGGCAGCCAGGCGGGAGAGGTTTACAAACACTTCGTTAGGAATCTCCTTAAGATAATGCCTCTCAAAGAGGGGACGAAAAATAAACATGGGAATCAAAAACCAGATCAGACCAAAATGGAAGTCAAAGGTTCGACCTATCTTGATGTCAGGCTGGTGGGGCTCTGCCACTTCGATCTTCCAGTCCGCTTCGGCAAGTTTCAGCCCCAGTACTTTCTCGAGGTTCTGGTTTAGAAGGCTCCGGAAGGCCTCCAGGGAGCGGGAGAGGCTCGCATGGGCCTTCTTGAGTGTGCCTAAGAAATGCTTATATTCCGTTTTGGAAATATGATCGAGTTCTTCGGTCAGGTTTTCCTGAAGCCAATCCTTATATCTTTGCGTGAGTTTCTCGACATTTCCTTTCCAGGACGGCATTTCTTTCCGCAGTATCTCCAAAAGCTTTCCTTTGAGCCGAGGCTCGTGGAATTTCTCGAGGTAATTCTTGATGAGCTCCCGGGTTTGCTGCGCATTTTCCCGCGCAATTAAAGTCATTTCCTCTCGGATCAGATCGTAATTTACTTTCTCATTCAGAATCTGCTTCCGCAATTCCTCACGGTCGAGATCAGCCTGCAGGGATGTCTTAAGGGCAATTTCCAGGTAGCCCAGGCAGCCTTTTCCGAGAGACTGAACCTTATACTGCAGAATCTTCTTAGATTCGTCCTCCCGGTTTGACGAGAGGGGACGCAAGATTTCGTTTTCCAGCCTTTGCTTCCATCGTTCGGTCTCCTGGCGAGTAGAGTAAAGGAAAATGGGAAACTCTTCGTGTAACTCCCGTCGAAGTGAGGCTCGGAAAAAATGAACGACCTCTTTTTGCTGATCCTGGGAAAGAAGGTCGGCCTTCGTCAGAAGGAGAACAATCTTAGGGGTATGCTTCCGCAAATCGCGAATGAGTTGAAGGTCGTTCTCCGACAAAGGGCGATCCGAGCTGATAGCCAAGAAAGCAGTCCCAACTTCCGGTAGCCAGTTTTCCGAGGTCTCGATGTGGTACTTGAAGATACTCCCCAGACCCGGGGTGTCCACCAACCTCAGCCCAGGGTACTTTTCCAGGGAAGGGAGTTCTACATCGACCATTTCCACATTCTTCTGGTTGGCAGGGTTTTTGGCTTCTGAGGTAAATTCTTCAATCGCTCCAACATCCACCTCGGTCTGCTGGCCGTCGAAATGCCGGACAATGGCCCTTTCTTTTTTCCCATATTGTAGGCGGGTAATCGTTGTGGTTACGGGGATGACTCCGACCGGAAGCAGAGGTTTTCCAATCAGGCTATTGAGAAAAGAGCTTTTTCCCGCCTTAAATTGGCCAAGGATAGCTACGTCAATCAGTCTGTCTTGACGGAGAAGACTTTTACAGACTTCGATCTGCCGGTTCAGAGAGAGGATATGGAACTGATCGCAAATCCCCTGAAGCCGGTCCAATAAAGGCTCATAGGTCTCAAACAGGGGATCGAAGGTCGCATTTCTTGATGCCAGAGCCATAAAAAAACTCCTTCAGGTCTTCCCTGGAGGAGTCTTATTCTTTCTTACTCCTGCCGGGAAGATTTCCCGAATCAGGAGTCATCAGCCTCGACGGCGGTTGAAGGTGAACTCCATCACCGTTACTGTTTTTTGTACCATTCTAAGGAATTCGTGTCAAGTGACAAGAAATCTGCAATTTAACCCTAAACGACATCGCCAGATTTCCCGTTCCTTTTTGTGCACTCTCACTTTTCGGTGAAAAAGGGATACGCCTTCCCTTCCTAAATAAGTAATTCTTTCCTTATATCGATCAATTCACTATCTTCCAAAATCCGCTTCATAATGTGTGCATGGGGCCTCCGATCAAACTTGTGCTAAGGGAAACTACTTTTCCCGTTCATCACTGTGCTCTTCACGCAGATGGCATGTGTCATTCAGTGATACGAGGGTAAACACACCTCCCTCAACCTCGAATACATTAATGGCACATGTATCCTGTCGAAGTCGCCAGAAATGATCATTGCCCAGCCCCAATACGGATAAGAGGATCATGCGGTTGATAACAGTGTGACCTACCAGCACGATGGTCTGTCCTTCGCGACGTGTAGCCAAATCATTCACCGTCCTCTCGGCACGGGTGCGCAAGTCATCCAATGTTTCACCCCCTGGAATACACGCCGTATGAGGGGCATTGTACCAGGCATTCGTCACCTCTGGCCAACGTTCTTTGGCCTCACTGGGTGTCAACCCCTGCCACTGTCCATAGTCAATGTCAATAAGGCCAAAGTGTACCTCAACCGAGAGACCAAAGTGCCGGGCAACGGCCTCAGCCGTCTTGACAGCGCGTGTCAGGGGGCTGGAATAAATTGCCACGGGTCTCCATTGAGAGGCAACACGTTGCGCCATCCTTCTCGCCTGGGTCAGCCCGGTTTCGTTCAAAGATACATCCGCACGTCCTCGAAAATGCTCCACGCGGTTCCATTCTGTCTCTCCGTGTCGGACCAATATAATTCGTGTCATTTGCCACCTCCGCACCGTTGCCTTCTGGCAAGCTCCCCTAGTGCGATTGTTTTCATTCTCAAGGGGTAGCCTCCTGTAATCTAGGCTGAGTCCCTGATTTGGCCTCCAGTGCAGTCTAGCTGATATTCTCTTAGGCGAGGCTTCTGTCAATCTAAATCATCCATCCAAAGCTCCATGGATGTGGGCTGCGCTTTGGTGCCTCCGGGCGGTGACCCGAGCTTAACATCCCATAGGCCAAATTGCTCGATACAGATCTTCGCCGTAACTCGTTTGCAATGGTTCTCCTTCGACTAACTTAAACGTTCGTCTTCCGTCAGCTTGCCTTTCAGCACGCAGGAAGAGGGTGTTTCCCATTTTCTTGTTAAGAAAACCATGCGCAAATTCGTATAAATGCGTAACGAAGAACACCTTGATGCGTTTTTCCAATAATGCGCTAACGATCTGCCTTGCAATCTCTGAGCCTTCTCTTTCGTTTGTCGCAGCGAATGATTCATTAAACAGCAACAATGAATTTGGGGTCATGTGGTCTACGATGTCGCTCATTCTGCTGAGTTCTTCATCAAGTTTTCCGCTTTTCATGGTGTTGTCTTCTTCCCGTTTGTAATGGGTGAAAAGGCTGTCGCAGACATTGGAAGAGAAAGACTCGGCGGGTACAAACATGCCGCATTGCATCATCAATTGGGACAAACCTATGCTACGCAAAAAAGTCGATTTCCCGCCCTGGTTGGCGCCTGTAATGATCACCAAGTTTTTGCTGTCAACACTCACATCGTTGGCCACAAGTTTCTCTTTCATCGTTAAGGCCAGGCAGACATCGTATAATTCTTGAAAAGAATGGCGACGCTCGTGGGAAGCCACAGGCAGTGGGAAGGATACGGGTTCTCCCATTTGGGCAAGCTGGTCATGTAAATTCAAACAACCAATGTAAAAGGCCAATTCCCTCCTCAACATCTGGAAAAAACTCAGAATATGATCAGAAGACTGGGCGAGTGCATTGGCAACAAGGTTGATCCCTCTGTCTCTTAATTCCGACAGGGCTCTCGCGCCACTTTCATCACGAGGATGGATCGTCAAGATGTAGTCCGGCGTTTTTCTTGTAAAGATCCGCTCAATCCAATTTTGTTTTCTGTCTTGTGATTTACGAAGTATGTAATGGGTCCCTTTATTGCCTTTTCCCAATTCAGCGCTGATCAAAGCCCCGTCGCGGAATTTCAATTCGTTTAAATGATTTTGGACCCTAGCGAAATATTCCTCACCGAGTTCTCTATTGAGCATCGCGAAAAAGGCGGTAAAGCCCTCTGACTTAAATTGATCAGCGTGTTCATCAGCAATATTCTTTAGTTTTCTGAGCATGCCCACAAACATCTGCAAACCGTCTATCGACCCACTAAGTACCGAGCTAGGATATCTGCCGTAAAAACTCCAATACTTCTTTCTCTCGCCTTCAATGGCCTCCACCGCGATATCGTAGATTTCCCTGACAATGGAAGGATGCCTCAGGCAATCCTTAAGAATGTTTTGGCGATATACAATCGTGCTTACATCATTATTCAACCCGGACAAGACCGCAATCTGTGCCACCTCAAATAAAGCCTTGTCACCGAGGGCCATCGCGTTGAACAGCGTGGTGAGCTCGAGGTCTTGTGTCAGGGCTTGCTCATTCCATGGCAGTTTCCGCTGCACGTCGAAATCTTGATCCTTATACATGAGAAAGGCCTTCATGATTTGACGCGCTCCCTCAAGTAATCGTATGTCAGTCGGTGCTTTTCGACAATCGACATCGCGTAAGAAAGCCCGTCAGCAGGCTTTCTTACAATTTTATATGTTCTCAATGCCGGGTTTTCAGGGACGACCGTGCTGACCATGCTCACGGTTTGCTCGCCCAATGAGGCCAATTCATCGATGAATGTTACCCAGACGCAAAGCAAGTCCAATTCGATTATCTTCTCCATTATCTTTTTACTCAAGAAGACTGCATCTTGTAGAGTTGTGGAAGTAAAAATCTCGTTTATGATGACAATACTGCTGGACGTGGCCTGGCTGAGAATTTCGTGAATTCTTACCAGGTCATCCTGCAGTTTGCCACGGAGATTATTGATGCTTTCTTCCTTTTCAAAATGCGTAAAAAGCTGGTCGAACAAGAAAAGTTGTGCCTCCCTGCCTGGAACGAGACAGCCCAGACTTGCCATATAATGCAACTGTCCGAAGGTGCGCGCGAAGGTTGTTTTTCCGCCCTGGTTCGGACCCGATACTACAAATACGCGCTCCTTGTCTTTGAGATAGAAATCGTTGCAGACAATGGATGACTTTTCGCTGATGAGTTTATTTGCCAGGGCTAGATCAAACGTTTCAGCATCGTAAACTTCCCTGTCTTTATCGGACATTTGCGGATAACACAGTTGCAATCCCGCTTGTTTGAATCTACCGACATACTCGAGGTAGCTGATGTAAAATTGAATTTCCCTGTCAAAAACGGCTATCGTTTCATCGAGATAATCGCTGTTTTTAACGCAATAGTTATCCAGAGATAGGAATATCTCGGGATATAATTTGGCTACCAAGTCCAGTACTCCCGCTTCAACGTGGTTCATGTCCGGTCCGTTGGAGAATTTAACCCTGTAATCTTTGACCGCCCCGTGTTTGAACTTCTCGAATGTCTTCTCCACTTCCACGCTGTAATCAATTTCAGATTCATATTTGCGGACCTTGATGCTGTTATCCTTTATCAGCAGGCGATATTTCACTGATGACAGATCGGTGAAAAGTCTTTTCATTTCCGCCAGAAGCAATGTAAAACGTTCAGAATTCGCGTAGTCCGTCAAATATTGGCGCAAGGCCAAAAAGCCGCGTGATCTTAAATTTGCAAGAGATAAATCGTGAACCAAGGAATGAACTGCATCGCAATAGATTTCCACCGCGTCTAAAAACCATCCTTCTTTCTGGTATTTGTAGTAAAGCTTGTCTGCCTGCGCTAGATATTCACGCATGGCACGCATTTTTTGTGCGAATGAGCTGATATTCTCGAAGAGAGTTTTATTTTCGAGGTCCCGGAATATTTCATGCCGATATTGGATTGCGTCGATATCGTTCAAGGGAGTGTAAAAAAACGGTTTTAGATTGTATTCTTGCTTGCCGGCCGTTACGCTATCTACAATCTGATCGAGATTTAAATCAACAAAAAAGTCGGGGGCTTCAAGAGTTACTCCATTTATGTTGTCTTCAGTTCTTTGAAATAGGATACTGTGGAAAGTCACGGGAAAAACACCTCCTGAGCTAAGACGTGAGTTCACCCCTTCAACCCCCTCTTTCCGGCCATCTTCTCGATGGCGACCAACCATGAATTCTTTTCCACCTTGAAATCTCTTTGGGTTGATCCCACTTTTGAGATAAAAGTTTCTAATTCCACTTTCAAAAGTCTCAAATGCATCATATGGGAGGCAAGAACAAATTGATGCAATTCGCCTCCTTGAAGTAGATTTAGAACCCTTTTCAGATGAATCCGGCATAGCCCGTCCGTTGCTTCGTATTCTTTCTGAAAGGACTTTTCAGAAAGGAGAGCCCCGAATTCTCTTACGTAGAACTTTTCCCTTTCATCCGCATGCTTGCAGACCGGACAATCGATTCTCAGAGTTGGTTCAAAAGAACCCTTTTCAATTTCTTTGATCTCCGCATCGATCAAGTCCTTTGTCAATACGGCATTTCCCATCGCACTTGCCAACCGGGCCATCTGGTGAAAATGGAAATTGCAATAACCATTTGCCGAGACCAGGTCCTGGCGTACCTTTTCTTCATGAATTGTTTGGTACTGCAAGGTGGCCATGGAATCAAATTCGTCCTTGTCCAACAGATGACAGATCGGACAGCCACGGTATTCGAATGCTTCTCGTAACGATCGGTTCATTTGATGCTTGGGCTTGAGGCTCGCATTCATCGACATTAGGCTCTGAACAGAATCAGACGATGGATTCCATCTGGTGAAGAACGGACTTCATCTCGTTCAATGCTGGATCCAAGGTCTCTTTCAGTCCCTTCGTGATCTCGCCATACCCTTTCAGTCCGTTGGACATCGCCCCTTCCAACTGTATCGAAAGATAAACCGAGGTAGCCTTTGCGATATATCTCAGAACAAATTCGCTCTCGCCTAAATCAAAACGTTTCTTCAAATGAACCAGGGACACGACCAGATAGTCGATCTTTTCGTTAAGAAGGTTCTTCTCTTCCTGACTAATATCATCTTGAATATGGGAAAACAGTCCCTCTTCTCTATGATCTTGAAGTAACCCTTTAAGGCGTCTAAGTTTATCTTCCACTTCCCCCAATGTAGCCATCAAAAATCTCTTCTGACTCAGGTTAAGCATCATTCTTCGGGAGATAGGTTTTGAATCTATTGCTTCCATTTTGCCTTTCTTGAAAGTCATCTTGGCTTTTTTCTGATTGAAATGAAGAACGGAATAGAAGCAAGCTGCATCACAACTGAGAATAGGATCAGAGACGGAATCGAGACATCATAAAGGATTCCCATTAACGCACTACCCAAGAACCAAAACAGTCCAAAGCCAGCATTAAAAATACCATAGGCTGTGCCCCGTTTGTTTATCGGGACCATTTCTGCAATTGCCGCTCGCATAATCGACTCCTGTGCCCCCATCCCCAAGCCCCATAGAGCCATTCCTAAGAGAGCTGAATGAAAACCTCCCAAGAAAACCAAGGGAGCGAAAAGCGAGGAGAGGAAGGAAACGACAATTAGAATTGAGAGGCCTATTCGGTCGAACAGGCGGCCAAAGAAAAGGGCTGAAAGGGCATCCACTCCCATGGCAACCGCATAAAAGACAGGAATCCAGACTTCGGATACAACGGATAGTTTTTCAAAGTGGTAGGAGATGAGCGGGAAGTCCACATAGCCTGCTGCAATCAATGAGACCGCAGCAAGATAAAGCCAGAATATGCGCGAAAATCCCCCTGTTCTTAATTCGCCAGAAGCAACCTCCAAATCGCGGGGATGGGGATAGAGCGCCCGTGCCACAAGAAGCACAGCCAACGCCAGAAGAGCTGGCACGGCGAGGATGGCAAAGCTCGTTCGATACCCGCCCCTGAGATAGAGAACACCGGCAACAATGAGCGGACCAAGGATCGCACCGATTTGGTCCATTGCCTCATGCAACCCGAAACCCCAGCCACGTCCGATGCTCTGGGTAGCATGCGAAAGCATGGCGTCACGCGAGGGGTTGCGAATCGCCTTTCCCATTCGCTCCGCAACCATTAAAAGAGCAGCGATTTCCCATCGCCCTGCCAGAGCCAGCAGGGGAACCGCTAGCAGGTTGACGAAATACCCAAACAGTGTAACGGTCCAGTACTTTCCTGTCCGGTCACTGATATACCCCGAGACGAGACGCAGGGCGTACCCGATCAATTCCCCAAATCCTGCAACCACCCCTACTACCGTTCCACTTGCTCCGAGGAGGGCAAGGTAAGGGCCTGTGACACTGCGGGCCCCCTCATAAGTCATATCCGCAAAGAGGCTTACGACGCCCAGCAGAATGACAAATTTGAGAGCAACTCCTTTTGAAAGATCCTTGTTCTTCTTGTGTACCTTTTCGTTTTCCACCGAAAATTCTCCCTCTTAAATCGATTATCTTCGGGGCAGGTCTTTCCATCCTCTTTCACACGAGACCAACAGTTCGAACAATAGAAGACCAACATTTTTCTTGTTATTCCTTCAGAGAATCAACCAGTCGAAATAGGTAATAATTTCACCCGTCTTTTTTTCATCCAAGCATCAAAAAAAAACTTCCACCAGTTATCCCAGTAGAAGTTATCATTCCCCAATTCAGGGACGTCCAGGGCGAACTTCATCGCCCGTGATGACTATTTCTATTATATCGTTGGTTGGCCTTCTTCCTCAATCTCACCAATCTCAAATAATCGTTCATCCCGCTCGTAATCATCCAACTGCGCGACCTCGATGGCTTCCCACCCTTCACGTAGATCGGGGGGTGAGGCGTCAGCAATCTTTTGGGAGAGTTCTTCTCCAATGATGAGCTTTGTCAGGGAAATGACCGTCCGGGCTGCAGCATCAGCCTCTTTCAGATCTCTCAGATTCGCCTTTTTCATCACCGCTTCAAGAAATTCTCTCCTTGTTTCCATGAAACCACCTCTTTTGGCCCATAAATAAAAAACTTCTACCCTTGGGATAGAAGTCATTGGCCCCACAATATGTGGAGCGGTTGAGGCTAACTTCACAGCCGTTACTCAAATTATCTCCCAAAGGAGATCAAAATGTCAAGGAAAATCTCCCCTCTCAGGTCAGCTGAGTTAAACCCGCGGCCCCCGGAAACAGCGATCTTTCTTCGAAAAATCCTTCACGAATTAGGCATGGTGAAAACCGACATCCGTGGGCTCTATAGGACACGCTTTCCCTTTGCTGAAACAGAGAAATTTTTCTTCCATGATCCGGAAGTATTTAGAATCAGTTTGAAAAATGAGATTGAATGAGTTATGAGTAAAACTCATTATCGCTTTTTAATAAGAGTTGAGGAGGGAAAAATGAGGCATTACGTAAGACTGGGGTGGATTGCGATTCTGGTAGCCGTCGTTTTCATTTGGATTGGAGTCGGAACTTCGTTTTCAAAAACAGCCAGAACCACTCCGAAAGCCAAGGAATCTCGAAGGACCAATGCTTCATCCTCCATACAAAGCGGCCAGAAGAAAGAGAATCCTTCAGCGGAGAAGGGCGGGTTCAGTGTCGATGCTCACTCGGGACTCCTCATGGATGCCCTCACGGGACAGATTCTCTATGAGCAAAATGCACAAGCTCAGATCGCTCCTGCGAGTTTTGTGAAGATCCTGACCCTTTACCTCGCTTTCGATGCTATCCGAGCGGGCCAGCTCAAGATGGACGACTTGGCGACGGTAAGCGAAAAGGCATGGAAGATTGGTGGATCAAAGATGTTCATCAAGGTGGGAGACCGGGTGAGGGTAGAAGATCTTCTCAAGGGCATCGCCATTGCCTCAGGGAATGATGCTTGCATTGCTCTCGCCGAACACATGGCAGGCTCAGAGGAGGCCTTTGTTTCCAAAATCAATGAGAAGGCGCAGCTTCTCGGGATGAAGGACTCAAGGTTTGTCAACTCCCATGGCATGCCAGCTCCGGGCCAGATCACGACTGCCTCCGATATGGCTCTCCTTGCCTGTCGATACCTAGCTGATCATCCAGAGTCACTCGTCTTTCACTCCACCACAGAGTATGAGTACAATGGCATTCGACAAGGGAACCGAAACACCCTTCTTCAGAAAAATATCGGAGTGGATGGATTGAAGACAGGACATGTAGAGGAATCCGGCTATCATCTCCTTGCAACAGCCAAGAGGGATGGCCAGAGGATGATTGCAGTGGTCATGGGATGTGACAGGATTAAGCAGCGATCTCAGGAGGCTCAGAAGCTTCTGGAGCATGGGTTCAGGAACTTTGCCACCGTGGAGGCGGTCAAGCGAGGAAGTTCTTTTGGTCCGCTGAAGGTAAAGAGAGGAAAACAGAAAGAGGTGATGTTGACGGCAGCAGAAGATGGCCGAGTGACGGTTCCAAAAGGAAAGGAACAGTCAGTGACAGTGGCCCCTGAGTTGCCTCCGTTTGTCGTGGCTCCTATCCAGAAGGACCAGCGCCTGGCCAAAGCCATTATCCAGAATGATGGGAAGCCGGTAAAGGAGGTTGCATTGCTTGCTTCCGTAGGGGTCGAAAAGACTCTTCTCCCTCCATGGTACATCACAGTAGCCATTCTCGTCGGAATCGCGCTCGTGGGTCTTGTTGTGCTACGGTGGTCGCGAAAACCGAAGCAGAAAAGATTTTCGTGATAGACTCAATTCCACCTGAGCTCCTTCCGAATGGCCGGGCGAAGTAGAGAGACAATGAACATGGATCCACGGAAAAAAGTGGTTCAGACAGAGAAAGACATCGACAGAGCCCTCGACCGTATCTGTGATGATCTCCTGAAGCGGCATCCCGAACTCAAGGAGATGGTCCTTGTGGGAATCCGCACCGGAGGGGTTTATCTGGCAGACCGTCTTCGCAAAAAAATACTTCAGAAGAGGGGAGTTGACCTTCCGACAGGAATTATCGACATCACCCTGTATCGAGACGATTGGACCCGGCTCAGCCAAACCCCTGAAGTGAAGAAAGCAGAAATTCTTTTTTCCGTAGAAGACAAACACGTTCTCATTGTGGACGACGTCTTCTTCACAGGCCGAACGATCCGGGCAGCGATCGATGCCTTGCTCGATCTCGGCAGACCGCGCCGGGTTGAGCTGGCTGTTTTGATTGATCGGGGACACCGCGAACTCCCTCTCCACGCAGACTACATAGGAAAGATATTGGAGACGTCGAAGCAGGATTCAGTGAATGTTGAATTGAAAGAATTGGTAGGGATTGATCAAGTGGTCATTGAATACGGCAAGTACACTTAAAGATCGTTCGGCGTTCGGTGTTCGGAGTTCGGCGTAAAACACCAAAATCCTTTTATAGAATCAAACAAGCTTTGTTGTTCGAAAGTCTCCGAACTCCCAACGCCGAACACCGAACGCATTACTTTCTGTCACTCCTTAATCGAACCATCCTCCTCGAGCGTGCTGCCTGATCCCAGGACTTCTCTTACCATCCCGCAGATTCGACCAAAAGCTTTTGTCTCCACCATCATCCGGTCGCGGGGTCTATGTAGAGGAATGTTGATGATCCTACTGATCCGGCCGGGCCGATGGGAGAGAACCACGACGCGATCGGACATGAAGCACGCTTCCGAAATGGAATGGGTCACCATGAGGATCGTCTTCTGGGTCTTTGCCCAAATCCCAAGCAAAAGCATCTGCATCGATTTTCGCGTCAGATCATCAAGGGCTCCGAAGGGTTCATCCATGAGCAGGAGAGGGGGGTCGAGGGCAAGAGCTCGCACAATGGCCACACGTTGTTGCATCCCCCCGGAGAGTTCTTTGGGATAGTAAGACCAGAATTTTCTGTCCAGCTCCACCATCTCGAGAAGATTTTCGATGCGGTGGACCTGCTCCTCCCTGGGAAGTCTGCTTTTGGCGATCCGGAAGGGAAGAAGGCAATTCTCAAAAACCCGGTACCATGGGAACAACGTCGATTCTTGAAAAACAATCCCGTAGCCTCGTCCTCTTCTTAATTCTTCAGGCGTTTTCCCGTCGATGAAGATGGTTCCTTCGGTGGGTCCGCCCTCGTCACCAATATCTCCAAGGAGCTCCAGAAGAGTGCTCTTCCCTGATCCAGAGGGCCCGATGAGCGAAACCAGCTCCCCCTGAAAAACCTCGAGATCGATCCCTCCCAGGGCCTCAACGTCCCGGTCTCTAAAATGCTTTCGGACATCGGCGAAGCGGATAGCGACCGGTGAAACCGGCTCTTGATTCATCCCCTTTTCTGCTCCCAATGCTTACTAAAGTAGTCGTAAACCGCAGGATTGAAATCGTGCACTGCTTTCTGAAATTTTTCATCCCGGACTTGAAGGGTCCAACTGGACCAATCTTCTTTCTGGGGATCCATCCCGAGGATCTGCATTTCCCAGAGGGTGTGGAGGGTATATTTCAGTGGGTCCTCCAGACTTTCTCCGATGTCACCCACGCAGCACATGCGCGTGCCCTGAAATCGTTGAAACGCCTTCTCGTAAAAGTCCTTGGTGGTGATCGATCCAGGACTGACGACAGAAAGATCCGTGAGAGGAAGTCCGGGAAGATTACCCACTTTGGAGACTTCAAAGATGCATTGGGAGAAGACAGGAATGAGCCTCACATGTACCTTTTGACATTCTTTGTAGATTCTTCGAATTCCTTCAAGACTGCCACATGCCGTGAAGACGTAGACCTGTTTGGGACGGTGATAGGGGAACCCGTGGTGAAGGAAGAATGCGATGGTTGATCCCGAGGCAATGGCAGTGTCGGGGATGAGCCATGTATCTCCACGATAGCCTCCAATGAGCGTATGGCTCTGGATCTCCCAGTCTGTGCCCTCTCGGTTGAGGAGTCTCTGGAGTTTAATGAACCCTGTGGGGAGCAAGAACGTGTCAAACGGCGAAGCCACCCCCAAGGCAAATTGAAGGTCAAAAGGGTAGGCACCCCGAAGAATGAGATATTGAGCCAGATCTTTGTCCTTCAGTTGTTCAAAGAACAACTCGACGAAGGATTTGGCAATATACCTGATCATGTTGAACTTTGGACGACCACACATCCCTCTTCCGAGAAGGAAACGCTGGCCCATCTCACTCTCCACGACCACCATGAGAGGAGGCAGGGTTGGATCTTGAAAAAGATCGTGAACCTCCCACGCTCTCGCATGGCCCATAGATGTTTGGCTGTAAGGTTTGCCAACGTCTTCAAGAAAAATCCGCTCCGTCATGGAATACCTCCGGTTCCTTATGGAATGACTCTCCTTTGCCTACGGCTCCAACCCGTAGGCAAAGGAGAAAAGGGGGTCAACGCTCTCAGACCTGCGAAAAATTTGGTATCCATTTGCCCTTGGCCCTTTCAGGAGGGTTCTCTTTCCCGAACTTTGGAATACCGGGCGTCATAGATTGGGTAACCCAGGGGGAAGTTTTCTAAGGTGTCACTCCACTTTGAAATTTTTCTGCGAAAGCCTTTTTCGTCTCTGGCATCTTGTCAAGAAGATCCACCTTGGTCATATCTCTTGCCACATTTTCCCATTTTTTGGGTTGGATGTATCCCAAACCAACTTTCTTCGTGTCAGCGGTTACCATGAGGGCCTTCATGGGGTCCACGGCATCCATCTCATGGCTTAGGTCAAGGCCATCGTTAATCTTTTTCAAGATCTCGAACGTCTCTTTGGGATTCTCGAGGGCCCATTTGAACCCTTTGTATCTCCCGGTGACGACCGCTTGAACCACGTCAGGATACTTCTTAATCACTTCCTCCGTCGTAAACAGGACATTGTCCATCCAATCGATTCCGAGGGCTTTGTAGTCTGTGGTGTAGAACGTCTTGCTCATCTTTTTTGTTTCACGCTGAGCGGTGATGAGTTCATTGTAGGTCATCGCGGAGGCCAAAGGCCACTGGTTCACGAGCCAGGGCTTGATATCGCCCCCTTGGTTTTGAATGGTGAACTGTTTCTCCCACCCTTTCCCCACAGCACACTTTGCCTTCGCATCGTAGCCGATCCAGATCCCGAAGCTCCCTTGGATGTCTTTGGCGGATTTAATCGGTTTCCAGCTAATGATGCGCATGGCACTCGTCTGAAAGTCCACGCCCACCGCCACCAGATCGACTCCTTCCTTTTCACGGGCCCGCAAGACGTTTTCGGGGTAGTCATTTCCAAACGCGATCTTGCCAGCCCGGACAGCGGCTACAACCTTTTGAATGGGTGAAACTCCAGGTCCTCCCTGAACCTCCGTCACCTTCACCTTTCCGTAGAATCCTTTGTCTACAGCCACCCAACCTCCTGCAGACTCCATGTGAACGAACCATGCTTCATGGACGATGGCCTCCTGGGCGATAGCAGAAAAGGGGAGACCGACGAGAATCAGAACCATCCATACGAATAAACTTCTTTTCATTTTGCCTTCCTCCTTTCGGATGCAGTTCGGAGTAATGAGTTCGGAGTGAATAAACAATCACACGTAGAAAAAGGACACGAACCTCCTGCCTCCTCTCTCCGAAATCCGGCAGATGACTCATCCACCCGCCATTCCCTCACCCCCAGTCCCAAGTTCCGCCGTGTGAACTCCCAACGTCGAAATCTTCACGGGCAAGTCGACTTGATGCCCCTGTCCCGTCTTAGCGGGATGGGTGCTGGGCTTCCCTTGAAACTTGCGCTTACGCGTCACCTCCTTTCTGCTGAGACATGCCATGCGATCAGTCTTTTTTCAATTAGCGTGACGATTCCAACAAAAGAAAGTCCAAGGAGGGAACAGGCGATGATGCTGGCAAAGACCCGAGGGGTGTCCATAATGTAAATAGCGTCGACGATGAGAAATCCCAACCCTCTGTACGCTCCAAAGACTTCTCCGACCACGGCGCCAATGACGGCTAAGGTCCAGGCGACCTTGAAGCTTGCCAAGATTTGCGGAAGGGCAGATGGAAATTGGAGATATTTAAACTTCTGCCATCCGGAAGAGTGATAGGAATCCATCCATTTCATCTCTGAGGCCCCAGCGGAGGCGAGCGCTTTGAAGGTGGGACCGAGCACCGGGAAGAAGACACAGATGATGGCAGTCATGACCTTCGACCACATGCCGCTCCCAAAGATAATGACGATGGGGGCCGCGATGGCCACGATCGGGGTACTGTTGAGGATAACCGCATACGGATAAAACATTTCTTTTAAAGGGCGAGACCAGAGGAAGAAGACGGCAATCGCAATTGCAAAGAACGAGCCAATGATGAAGCCGAGCCCCGCCTCGATCAAGGTCATGGCAGTGTGAAGAGCCAACAACTCTGCTTTTGCATAGACATAGGAAACGATGGTTGTGGGGGCAGGAAGAAGAAATTTAGGAATGTGAAGTCCCCTGACCAACAGTTCCCACAAGACCAAGATACCGACAATCGAGGCGATGGAATAACGATTCATGGATTATCTCAAAGCCCAAACGGACGATGTCAGCATAACCCGTAGTTCTTTTGGGCTACGTTCATAGCCGATCTTGGTTCATGAAGCTTCCCCGATACGAGGCTTCTCCTTCCGTTCGTTCCAGAACGATCTGACAGATTCGGACGCCAGGTTTCAGAACGAGAGGGAAAGGGGCTAAGTTTCCGATTTCCAAAACCTGTCGATTATCGATCCCAGGTTGAACGAAGCTTGCCGTCATATGAATGACTAGCCCAATCCGGGCAAAGCGACTCCGTCCCTCAAGCCACCCGCAGATATTCGCAGGGAGTTTGATTTTTTCGAGGGTGATGCCCAAGACCGTCTCACCTGGCATGAGCGTAAAAGATTCTTCACCTGCGACCCGCTCGGTGAGGTCTTCGAGAGAGAGTTGTTCGTCCACCGTGAGGGCATTCCGTAATTTCTTAAATACCCGAAACTCGTTACCCAGGCGGAGATCAATCGATCCCGGACCCACCTGATGTCTATCGAGGGGCTCGATGCTGACGGTTCCCCGATCGATCTCTTTCAAAATTTCTTCCTTCGTCAATATTCCCATACGTGAACCCTCCCTGCGATCTGATCCTCTTCCCTCGAATTCCAAAACTCTCAACAGGTCTTCCGGTGGTATTCCTGAATCGATTTTACCAGAATATTTCTCTTCAGCAAGGATTCAATCCCGTTCACGACAGCAGATGCACCGGAGAGCGTCGTGATACAGGGAATGTTATGGGCCACCGATTCACTACGGATCGTCATCTCATCAGACCTGGGCTTTTCCCCGCTTGGGGTATTGATCACGAGGTCGATCTCGCCATTCTTAATTCGATCGACGATGTCTGGTCTGCCCTCTCCAACCTTTAAGACGGTTTGGACCGGAATGCCATTGCTCGTTAATACTTTGGCCGTCCCCTTGGTAGCCACGATCTCGAATCCGAAGTCGTCCAGTCTCTTGGCGATGAAGACGATCGATCTCTTATCCTTATTCATCACACTGATGAAAACCCTTCCCCGGAGAGGAATACGGACTCCTGCGGCCATTTGTGATTTGGCAAAGGCGACTCCAAAATCGGTGTCGATACCCATCACTTCTCCGGTAGATTTCATCTCCGGTCCGAGTACCGTGTCGACTCCATAAAACCGGTTGAAGGGGAAGACCGACTCCTTCACGGCCACGTGACGCATCTCGACCTCCTCTGTAACGCCGAGTTCCTGGAGACGCTTTCCGACCATGACCTTGGCTGCGACCTTGGCCCATGGGACCCCCGTGGCCTTACTGATGAAAGGGACGGTCCTGGATCCTCTCGGATTCACTTCCAGGACATAGATGAGATCGTTCTTAATCGCGTACTGGACATTCATTAAACCCACGACTTGAAGCTCTTTAGCCAAGGCACAGGTATTCTGCCTTAACTGTTCGATCAGGTCGTCATCCAAAGAATAAGGGGGGATGACGCAGGCGCTGTCACCCGAATGGACGCCTGCCTCCTCGATGTGTTCCATGATCCCAGCGATCGCACAAGATTCTCCATCCGACACGGCATCGACGTCGATTTCGATCGCATCTTCCAGGAATTTATCGATCAAGATGGGATGCTCAGGTGAAGCCTCCACCGCCTTCTGAACAAACCTGCTCAGGGAATGCTCATCGTATACAATCTGCATGGCCCGTCCTCCCAGGACATAAGAGGGGCGCACTAATACAGGATAACCGATCTCCTCTGCAATTTGGACGGCTCCTTCAATCGATTGGGCAGTCCCATTTAGGGGTTGGATGAGATCTAATTTCTTCAGCAGGGCCTGAAAGCGTTTTCGGTCCTCCGCCCGGTCGATATTTTCAGGAGACGTTCCAATGATCTTGGCCCCGGCCTTTTCCAGAGCAACGGCAAGATTGAGGGGCGTCTGTCCCCCGAACTGGACGATCACCCCATCCGGTTTTTCGACCTCGATAATGTGCAGGACATCCTCCAGAGTGAGAGGTTCGAAATAGAGTCTATCAGAGGTGTCATAGTCCGTTGAGACCGTTTCTGGATTGGAGTTGACCATGATCGTTTCATAACCCAGCTCTTTCAGGGCAAAGGAGGCATGGACACAGCAGTAGTCGAATTCGATGCCCTGGCCGATTCGATTGGGTCCGCCTCCCAGGATCATGACCTTCTTCCTTGAAGAAGGCTGAGACTCGTCTTCCTTCTCATAGGTAGAATAGTAGTAGGGCGTGAAAGCCTCAAATTCTGCCCCGCAGGTGTCCACCAGCTTATAGGTGGGGCGAACCCCTTTCTCTTGTCTCATCTTTCGAATCTTATCCTCATTCCCTCCGAGGAGATGTCCCAGCTGAATATCAGAAAATCCAAACTCCTTGGCTTTCCTTAACAGTGGATCCGGAAGGGTGACTGGGCTAGCGGCGTGAGTTTTTTCCCACAGTTCAAGGTCTCTCACCGCCGGCCCATAGGATTGTATCTCGTGCTCGAGATCGACAATTTCCTTGATGTTGTAAAGGAACCACGGATCAATCTTAGTCAGTTCATGGATTTCGTCGATCGATATCCCCAGCTGGAGGCCGTATCGAATGTAGAAGATTCGGTCCGCATTAGGAATCGATAAGTTCTTCCGGACCTCCTCAACCAGGGGAGTTCTGTCCTTTCCATCGGCTCCAAGGCCATACCTTCCAATCTCGAGAGAGCGGAGGCCTTTCTGAAGAGCTTCTTTGAAGGTTCGGCCGATGGCCATCGTCTCCCCCACCGATTTCATAGAGATCGTCAACGTGGGATCTGCCCCGGGAAATTTCTCGAAATTAAATCGTGGAATCTTAACCACGCAGTAATCGATGGTAGGTTCGAAGGAGGCGGGGGTCTTTTTGGTAATGTCGTTGGGAATTTCATCGAGGGTATATCCGACAGCCAGTTTGGCTGCAATCTTCGCAATGGGGAAGCCGGTCGCCTTGGAGGCCAGGGCGGAGGAACGGGAGACCCTCGGGTTCATTTCGATGATCACCATTCGGCCGTCTTCCGGGCGGATTGCAAACTGGATGTTCGATCCTCCCGTTTCTACCCCGATCTCCCGGATCACCCGAATGGCTGCATCCCTCATCCTCTGATATTCTTTATCCGTCAGGGTCTGTGCCGGGGCCACCGTGATGCTGTCCCCCGTATGGATGCCCATCGGGTCCATGTTTTCGATCGAGCAAATAATGACAACATTGTCCTTGAGGTCCCGCATCACCTCCAGTTCAAACTCCTTCCAGCCGATGACGGACTCCTCCACCAGAATCTCACCCATCATGCTCGACTCGAGGCCCCGGGCTGCAACCTCTTCAAACTCCTTAATATTGTAAGCAACCCCACCCCCTGTCCCACCCAGCGTGAAACTAGGTCTGATGATCAAAGGGAAACCAATCTTCCGACCAATCTCCATGGCTTCCGCGATGGAATGAGCGAGTCCACTCTTGGGGAGATCGAGGCCGATCTTTTCCATCGACGCCTTGAAGAGATTTCTGTCTTCGCCCTTCTTGATGGCTTCATAAGTGGCTCCGATCATCTGGACGCCGTACCTTCCAAGGATACCGGATTCAGCCAGAGCCACAGAAAGATTGAGGCCGGTCTGACCTCCCAGCGTGGGAAGAAGGGCATCTGGCCTCTCACGTTCAATGATCTTCTCCAGCATTTCGGGGACCAGAGGCTCGATATAGGTCCGGTCTGCCATCTCAGGATCTGTCATAATGGTGGCGGGGTTCGAATTCACCAACACAACCTCAAATCCCTCTTCCTTCAGTGCCTTGCAAGCCTGTGCCCCCGAGTAGTCAAATTCACAAGCTTGGCTGATCACAATGGGTCCCGATCCAATGATCAAAATCTTCCGGAGGTCTGTTCGTTTAGGCACCCTGATGGACCTCCATCATCTTCGAAAACTCCGAGAAAAGGCTTTGAGTGTCGTGAGGCCCGGGTGACGCTTCCGGGTGGTACTGGACTGAGAACACAGGGAGACGTTTGTGTCGCATCCCCTCGGACGTGTGATCATTGAGATTGATCTGGGTCAGTTCGATTTCTTTGGGATCCAGTGAGTTCGGGTCGACACAGAACCCATGATTCTGAGAGGTGATCATCACCTGGCCTGTTCTGAGATCTTTGACCGGTTGATTGGCCCCTCGGTGTCCGAATTTCAGTTTGAAGGTCTTCCCTCCGAAAGCCAGTCCAAGGAGCTGATGCCCCAAACAGATCCCAAAGATGGGTTTTTGTCCGATCAAATGGTGAATCGTCTCAATGGCATAGGGAATCGCTTCGGGGTCCCCTGGCCCATTCGACAAAACGATTCCGTCCGGTCGACAGGAAAGGATCGATTCAACTGAAAAGGTCGCCGGTAGGACAAACACATGGCAATTCAAATTCCGAAGGGATCGAAGAATATTCTGCTTCACCCCAAAGTCCATCACCACCACCCTCAAAGGGGTTCGGAGAGTCCCCACCGAAAGGGCCAGATGCCCAGGATGAATGCTGTCCGGTTTTTCCCAGAGATAGGGTTCTTGGCAGGTCACCTCTTTGACCAGATCTCGGCCGACCAGTCCAGGAGAGGCCTTTGCCTTCTCGATCAAACGGGCTCGATCATCATCCTCAGTCGAGAGGATGCCTTTCATGGCTCCTCTCAGGCGAAGATGCCGCGTGAGTGCACGGGTGTCGATTCCCTCAACGCCCATGATGCGATGGTTTGTCAGATACTCGGGAAGAGACTGAGTGGCGCGCCAACTGCTGAAACCGAAACTGCTTTCTCTAACAACGAACCCCTCCACTCGGGGCTCTCTCGATTCAACATCCTCTTCATTCACTCCGTAGTTTCCAACAAGCGGGTAGGTCATCGTGACAATTTGGCCCTTGTACGAAGGATCGGTTAGGATCTCCTGGTAACCGGTCATGCTGGTGTTGAAGACCACCTCGCCCATCTTCTCTCCGGGAACGCCAAAAGACCATCCTTCGTACGTCGTCCCATCTTCAAGAGCTAGGATAGCCTTGCGCCGGTGTCCGATCACATTCCACTCCTTATTTCACGGGCAAGTCGGCTGAATGTTCCAAAAGGAAGAAAGCCGACCCTGTAATCATCTCTACATTTGCCGGAAGCCTCGCCCTGTGCCTGTTGGCGGTAGGTAAGGGCGTGGAGCTTCACTGACTGTTCCCGTTCTTCGACAAACCAGGTCTCTGTTTTATGATCTACGGTAAGCCATCATTGGAATCCGGTTTGGACATAAAAAAAGACCCCCGACGAATCGAGGGTCTTGGAGGTCCACTTCACGGATTTTAAGACAAGGACTTTCATACCGGTTTTGAGCCCTTCTACCATGCTCAGCGAGATTTGTCAAGGACCAATAAAAAAGAGTTGTAATGGCAGAGTTCTTCTCCATTCCTGAAAAGAAACCCTGGCGATGTCAGCAGAATCTTCAGGAATGACTTTTTGTCCCTGATCCGGAAAACCGCCATGATCAGATCAAAATGGGATCCCAGTCACCCATCAGGCACGCAGAGGGGATGAGCGACCGGCTCAGGCGCCTTTAGGCGTAAACGTAAATTCTCACTTTTGTGGGACGAGACATCAACTTCTCTATTCTAGCTTGGATCTTTTTCCTTTCACGATCTCTCTCCCATGCTTTCCAGTCGTCGGCGCTCTGCCACGTGGTAATCACGACATAATTCTGGGGATCCTTCAAGGACCGAAGTGTTTCGCCCGAGATGTAGCCCTTGGCAGGCATCGCCTTCGATCTCAACTCTCGAAGCAGCTTGGACAACTCTGTGGCCTTCCCTCTCTTTACCTTCCGATCGATAATAATCCTTACGGCCATCGCCCCCACCTCCTCTTTTTGTTGCATACTATCAAGTCTTTTCCGATATTTCAAGAAAAAAATGGGTGCGGATGTTCGCTTTCGAGAGGCTCGGCTTAAGACGTTATTGACCAATGCTTGGAAATTTGAGATCTCAGAACCTCATAAATGGAGAAACAACGATGACTTGGGGAGTAAAAGCCGCCTTTTTAGCTTCTGTCTGTCTCTTTATCCAGAAACAGAGAAAAAGCTTCAAGATTCTCGAAGAGGAGATCGGGGTGTTGACTCTTGAGACTTTCCAAGGAGTCTTGCCCCGTGGATACGGCAACTGCAATGGCTCCAGCCCGTCTGGCTGCGATGACATCTGATGCGGTATCCCCCACCACCAGGGACTGTCCCAAAGGAATCTCTAATCTTCTGGCACATTCAATGATGGCGCCCGGTGAAGGCTTGCGGTCCTCAACCTCCCGGGAGGTGACGAGGGCATCCAGATACTTCTCGAGACCGTATCTTCTGAACCGGGCCCACTCGTTTTCAGGAGGGGATGTCCTACCGGTTGCGATACCGATTTTCAATTGATGGGTTTTCAGTTTCACGAATAATCGGTCAACCCCGGGAAAAGGTTTGACCTCCTCCACTTCCACTTTCAGGAAGAGATCGAGGATGTCACTCCGAAGGGTCTCGATGAAGGGTTCTTCAAAAGAGGATGAATAGTTTTCGTGGAGTGTCTCCCCTAAATTCATATTTCTTCTGAAGCAAGACGCCAAGAATTCTTCAGAGACAGGTTCCAGCTGATACTTTTTTAGGATGATATTGAGCACGGAGACCAGCGTTGCAAAGGAGTCAACGAGAGTTCCGTCAATATCAAAGATCACTCCAGCAACCTGATGGCCATTGATTCTTAACATCGATCGTTCCTATTTTTCAGGTTCCCGGAACCTCCCATAACTCAACGCGCTGGATAAGAACACCATCTTCTCTGCGCCCTTTGCGTCTTTGCGGTGGCCGGTATGTGCCCCGGAAGCCGTGCCCTTGAGGGCGGGGAGCTTCACAAAAGAATTCGTTAGCCTATTTCTCAAGAAACCACTAAGGAAGTTTCTTCCGTTCCCTCTCTAAAGAGATAAATGTCGTTTGGGGAACGAGCTTCCCTTCTTTTACCACAAAGATACGAGATTCCACACTTGGGCGGTGGTCTTGTGGAGTGATCGTGATGGGTGGAACGAGTCCTCCAAGAACAACATTGTGAAACTTCTCCAAAGAACTCCGAACTCCCTCCCGAGACAGTTGTTCTTCGGGCAGGGATCTCCCCAAGGCTTCCGCGATGACTTGAGCCGTCACCCAGCCTTCTACAAAGGAGACCGTATGGACGTCGAGAGGATGCCATCTCTGATGAGCTTCTTTGATGGCGATCATTCCAGGCACGTCTGCTCCAAAAGGCGAGAAAGGCTGGGTGCCGAGGACACCTTCGAAAGGTCCGAGCGTTTCATCGAAGCCCTTCCCGTGGATCATCCATCTCGCTTTCCATCCGACGTCCTTTGCCTCTTGGAGGACTGAAAGAGCTTCTTTCGGAGTCAAACTGAGGTAGACGAAATCTGGATTGTGTTGTACCACAGGGGCAAGGACCTTCATTCCAGGTTTTTCCGTCTTGTCTCCGGAAGGGGTTTCTTTCAACGGAGAAAAATCGGAAAACAGAACATCCGGTCCGATGTCAAGGCCGAGACGATAAGCCTCCGATTTTGCTTCTTCCAGGAAGTGGCGGTCGAGGTAGTCTGAGGACCCGACGAAAAGGACCCTGGGTTTCCTTGCCTTAATGCCAGAATTTTCGGCAATGAACTTCAGCCCGATCTTCGACAGATCCAGGGGCGTGGGGGAGGTGGAAAAGAAATAAGGGTACTTAGAAGGGTAGGTCAACGGGGATGGCAAGAAACTCACGAACGTGGCGATCCGATTGAAATGAATATGAGACTGAAGGTTGATTGCGGTTTCTGCAGAGTAGGCATAGAGAACCAAGATGCGGTCGATCTCATTCAGTTTTCGGTAGGCCGCCACGGTTTCAGCGACTTGAAATGTGTCTTCAATGACGAGGATCTCGAGTCTTCGTCCAGAAATGCCTCCCTGTTGATTGATCCATCTTGCTCCATCCTGTAACCCTCGTGCACATTCCCGACCTAGATCTCCCCAGCGGCCAGCGAAAGGAACCAGAGCCCCTACTTTCATCGCGGGTTGGCAGGGGCCAGAACGTGGGATCCACAGAATGAAAAATGTAAGAATGAGAAGGAGGAAACCTCTTTTTTGCATAGCCCTCTCTATTAGGAATCGGCCGTATAGAGCACAGCCAGGATTCGAGTTACCTTGTCTTGGTGGCATTGGACTCGGTGAGGGATATTCGAATCGTAGTAAATCGAGTCTCCGGAATAGAGGATATCGGTGTGATCCCCGAGGATCACCTCCATTTCTCCCTCTAAGACAAAGATGAATTCTTCTCCCTCGTGAACGGAGGTCTTTGAGGTCTTGAGGGTAGCCGGTTCCAACGTTACGAGGAAAGGCTCCATGCGGCGGTCCTTCTTTTCAAACCCCAGTGATTCGTAAGAATAACCATAAGAGACTCCTTCCTTAGATGCAAATCGCGAGATCTTTTTCCTCTCGTCTTTTCTCACAATGGCAAAAGGTTCGCCTTGAGTCTCTCCGAAAAAATCTCCCACTCTCACTTCCAAAGCTTTAGCAAGCTTAATGAGCGACCCCAGCGAGGGAGAGACAAGGTGGTTTTCCATCTGGGAGAGAAGAGCGGTCGAAAATCCCGTCGCATCGGCTACTCCCTTTAGGGAGAGGCCCTTTCTCTCTCGCAGTTGTTTGATTTTTTCACCGACCCGGACTTCCTCCAATTCGTTTCGCTCTTCCATGGCCTTTCCTCTTGAGAAGGGGAGTTTTTCTCCCCAAGGTTTCTCCGGGGCACAGGTCAAGAGAGGGACCGGATGAATTCAGCCCCCTGTTCTAAAGCCTTGATGTTCGCTGGTATCAAGGAGTGGTATCGTTTGTCCAGTACGCTCTCGAAGGCGTTAAACAGAGAGGCCCTCTGGACCAATCTTGTCTTTTCCGTGAAGGCCCCTAAGGCCACCATGTTGGCCAACCTCGCATTTCCCGTCTCAAGTGCGATGTCGTTAAACGGGACCGGCAACAGGGTCACGTCTTGACGGGAAGTGTCTTCTGGCTTGATGAGGGAAGCATTAATGAACAACAGCCCGTCTTTTCGAACTCGTTTTTCATACTTGGGCAGAGAGTCTGGATTCATCACAACGACGGCGTCTGCCCTTTCGATGAGAGGAGATCCAATTTCCTGAGAGGACATGACCACGGTACAGTCAGCGGTTCCCCCTCTCATCTCCACACCGTAGATCGGAAGATAGGAGACATTTCTTCCCTCCCCCATGGCTGCGTAGGCCAGAAGATTCCCGATCATCAATACACCCTGCCCCCCAAATCCAGCGATGATAAGCGCGTACGAGAAGGTG
>Ga0315282_10003443_pt1 | contig 28391 bp, 39 predicted proteins | sample YL17G07_20_MG_FD_203693 | JGI IMG/M metagenome (GOLD analysis project Ga0315282, IMG submission 203693) | Sediment microbial communities from Yellowstone Lake, YNP, Wyoming, USA - YL17G07_20 | ecosystem: Environmental > Aquatic > Freshwater > Lake > Sediment | place: USA: Wyoming | collected... | reverse complement strand
TTTTGGCTTTGGGACCCATATGTCTGGCTTTAGCCGCCAGCCGCTTCCTCCGCATAGGATTATGGCCTCCAATTTCTCATGTCTCCTTTTATTATGAATAGGGCTTTGTTTGTGTGATAAAATGATTTTAAGTCCGTTTTGCATATATAGGTTCATTATGGATTTGTTTGATGAGCGTATTTTGGCTGCGCTCAAGGAATAAAAGTCAATTTCGGAACGAGCATGCGCGCTTCTGCTGGAAAAATCATGTACTTTCACGGAAAAGTGTTTGCTTTCTAGGCAGTCTCGGGGCAGTGTGGCCTGAATAAGTATCTGCGATTAGTCTTGTGGTCTGTTGTACATTATTGAAGGTATCTTGGGTTCTGTTTGCTTGCTTTTGCTTGTGTGTGTTTTGTGATGTGTATTTGTGTTGTTAATGTAAACAATAAGGTTTATTAAGACTCACGATGCCTCCTTTGACTTAGTGAAAAAATTATGGCAATGCAAAGAGCAACCATAGGAACGGTCGTCGTAATAGCGGTTATGGGCTTAATGGTGAGCGCTCTGGGCGCACTTGTTGCGACTCGCACGATTTCTAACAGCGGGAGCGTTACAGCCGTTGGAGTAGGCTTATACTCAGACAGCGCTTGCACAACTGCGCTCTCGGCTATCAGTTGGGGAACCGTGAACCCTGGCGATGTAAAGACTTACACGATTTACGTGAGGAACGAGGGCACCGTGTCAGTGGCGTTGAACATGACCGTGAGTAATTGGAATCCCTCATCCGCTTCGAGCTACATTACTTTGACGTGGAACAAAGAGAAGTACGTGTTGCCAGTCGGTCAAGTTGTTCAAGCTGTGCTGACACTTTCGGTTTCGTCAAGCGTCAGCGGAGTCACAAGCTTCAGCTTCGACATAACTATAACGGGAACACAATAAGAGTGCAAGTATACACAGTGAAGCATTATTCCTACAAATGAGATCCAAGACTGATGCAACTGGATTACTATCGAGTATCTCATGTTTCTATTTTTTGATTACCCTTAGCGCGCGCTGGTTACGTTGATTTCTCTGGCTGCTTCTTTTTTGCTGATTTTGTGTGTGCGGCTTTTTCCGCGGCTTTTAGTGGGATGTTTATTATTTTTGAGACGATGCCTAGGCTTGAGAACATGTTTCGGAGGGCGTCTATGTCGGATTGGGTCACGGCGCCGATTATGGGGGCTCCGAGGATGTAGACGGCTAGGAAGACTGCGAGGCCGAGGATGAGCTGTATCGAAGCGTGTGTGTGTAGGAAGCTTATGACTAGGAAAGATGTTATGGCTGCGAGGGTTGAGGCTGTGAAGATTTTTGCTGATGAGCGGAATTCGGCTTTGGCTTCGTAGTGTTTCCACACCCAGTGGAGACCCCATACCATGCTTGGAATTCCCGAGAGGAGTCCTCCGATTATGACGCCTAGTACTCCGAGAGGCGGGATTAGGAGGAAGGCGAGGGGGAGGCCGATGATGATGGTTAGGACGGCTTGTTTCATGAGCACTTTTGTCTCGCCCAGGCCTGTTAGGAAGCTGCCCAGGCTGAGGTTGCCGACGACTGCGTACAGGTTGCCGATTACGTAGAGGGTTAGGAAGAAGGGTGCGTAGGCGTATTGCTGACCGAACAGCGTGTTGACTATCGGCGTGGACAGGGCCATCACGGCCATGGTTGCTGGAATGAGGAGTATTGCGGTGTATTTTATGGAGGACGCGAAGACTGTTTTGACGAGTTCACGCTCGTTCTGGGAGTCGAGCTTTGCAAAGGCTGGGAAAAGCACGGTTGCGATTGGGGTGGTGAAGAATGCTAGGAGCACGGCGAAGTTGATGGCGGCTCCATAATTGCCTATGAGTGAGTTGCCTGTTGTTGTGTTAGGGATGTAGACGCCCATCAATAAAGTGTTAAACTGGGTTAGGAGGCCGAGTAGGATGCTGGATATGCTGAGGGGTATGCCGTATCTCAGCATCGGTTTCAGGGTTTTGGAAATGCTACTTCTGGCTTTTCTGGATTTGGTTAGGGGCTTGTAGAGCACGAGGTAGAGGATGGCAACGCCGATTAGCCCTGCGGCGATGTAGGACAGGGTGTAGCCGAGGACAGCGCCGAGGATTCCGTACCCCAAGAGGACTAGGACAGGGCCGACGGCGGTTTTGACGATGGCTTGACAGATTATTGTAAGGCTGTTCAGATTCATTCTTTCGTAGCCGATGAAGCTGGATTGAGCGGCTGTGAGCAGTGATCCTGAGAGTATCGTAATGGACATGATGGATATGTATGGGTATATGTCTGGTCTTTTGAGGATGGATGCGAAGAGTCCTGCCAGCACGAAGGATAGGCTGGACAGGGCTACGCCCGTGGCGACATGGAAGGTTACGCCGGCGAGGAGGATGTCGCAGGTTTCTGGTTCTTTGCCTTCAGCGCGGAGGCTGGCGATGTGTTTGGTGATGGCGCTGTTGACTCCCCAGTCTCGGAACAGGTTTATCATGAGGCTGGGAGCCGTAGACAACGTGTACAAGCCGTAATTGTCTTTTCCCAAGAACCTCGTCAAGAACACGGTTCCGACGGCCATGATTATGGTGGACATGGCCACGCCTATGAGCAGCTGGAAGCTTCCAGTGGCCGAGGTCTTGCCTATCTCCTGCGCTTTTTCCACGGCTTTCCATCCTTTCAGGGTCTGTCCGAAAGTGGCCAGAACCTATTTAACTGTCTTATGGTTTGGTTGGTTGTGTAGAGAAGTTTGTGCGGAGTGTGCGCGCACATGTGCATTAGGCTTCATGTTCTTCGAGTTTCTAGGGTATCATGGGTATTATCGTGATGGACTCGTCTTCTGTACGCGTTTCGGCTTGGGTTTGTTCGGTTTCTTGCTCTTTGCAGGTTCCTGCCCAGAGCATTGCCCATCCGATTATCCAAAGGAACACCGCGATTGGCAGGAATAGTAGCGTGATTACACGTTTGCGCATTTGTTTTTTCACATGTGGAGTTTTGGCGTCGAAGGGTTGAGTGGTGTTGTGTGTCGTTAAGACTTTTGCGAAGCTGGAATAAGTATTCGCGATGCGTCTTGTTTGATTCTGATTTGATATTCTCTTGCGATGGCTGTTGTGGCGAAAGCTAAGGTCAATGTGGTCAAGCTTAGAACGATTGGGGTTAGGCGTATGCCCCATGGGGTGTAGTTTAGGAGTAGGCCCACTATGGGGACGAGAGCTATGCTCATGCCGAGGCTCAGAGCGACTCGCTCGATTGTGTCTAGGTTTTTTTCGGTTGTTCCGAGAGAATGCGCCAGTGCACGTGCGAAGGGGAGGGTTTGTGGAAACAGAGCTTTTATGAAGGCGTAGCCTGGCAGCCACAGGACGAATATTATTCCTAGGACGTATCTTATGTACACTAGTGGGAAATCGTTTTCGGGCACGACGAAGACAATCAGCATGGTGGCCAACGTGAGTGTCATGGTTATCCAGTACCAGACGGCTTGGTTTGAACGTAGGTAGCTCCTGAACTTTTCCGGGGTTGGCGTTTGGGGCGGTTTGAGATGGATTTTTTCTTCTTGTTCCAGATGCATTATTCGATTTAGTATTTCCTGTTTGGGTTTTGATGACAGTGCTTGCACTTGGTCGACTAGTTGTTGAACACTTTCTGGTTTTGCCGTTTCGACAGTGCGGATTATTTGTCGGTCCAGTTCGTTTTCGGCGGGTTTTTTGGGCAACTGTGTCTGCTCCTTGACTGTTGGCTTGTAAGGTTTGTCTAGGTGGTTCTGTTAACTCTTAGGGGCTTAAGCGTTTTACTGAGAGGCTTGTTAACTAGCGGGGCTTATGCTGTCGTTATCTTGGGATTCAATGGATGAGGTCAAAAGACTTGGCAGAATCTTTCATGCAGATACTGTTAATTTAAAGGACATGGCATAGATTTAGAAATCGATGTGCTCTCTGCCTTAATAGAATTGCCTAAAGGCCCAGGAATTATAACGCGAAATGAATTTGAAACCAAATTGAATAATCTTCGGTTGGGCGACATAGAACACAAATTCAAAATCTTTATAAACATTATAACTGTTATACTAACATGCATATCCTAAGCCCAAAGGACATGCATATGCGCAATAGCGCCCTATTGTTTTAATGTCTCATCTACCTTTATTTTTGGAAAAACTGACCTAATGGATTCAACCATAGTTTTTGCCTGTTCGTTAGCAACAATCACGACATCTTCATCTTCTTTTATGAAGTGGGGTCCGCCTTTAGGATCCCAAAATCTGACGCAACCGTTCACCTCAAAAGCTCTTTCCATTGTTTTAGAATACGCTAACGACCATTCAAAAGCATCTTTTTCCAAACTTCGATTAGTAGGATTCTGCCATGCAATAATGAATATGGCGCGCGCGACTCACACCAAGCGATCTAGGCGACCGACTGGATAAAAGTCCACCTTCCATAGTTAGGACCCTAAAAGAAATAATGAGTAAGAATTGGGTTACCAGGATAGGGCTAGGAAAACGAGTCTACTACTCTCTGACTACTCGAGGCGACGCCGCAATGAGACGATACGGAGAGTCGAAACGCCCGAACGATTAACTTTGATTTACGTTAATAATATATAAGCAAAACCTGACAATTAACGTTCATCAGAAACATTGCGCGCGCTAGCTATATTCTTACAAGCTTTGTTCTTGTTTTGAAAAAGTCGGCTTTCTCTGGCGAGTGCACGTGAATTTCGAATGGCTCCTTTATTCCAGCTTTCCAGAGTTCGGAATGAATCTTGGCCGGATGCAGTCGTGTGATTATGAGGATGTCTATGTCGCTTGAGTAGTTGTGTTCCTTCTCTGAAACTGAGCCGAACACGTACGCTTCTGCTTCTGGGTCGAGTTCATGGACTGTTCTTTTAATGGTTTTCAGATTTTTCGCTAGATTTCTAAAGGCTTCCTGTCTTTTAAGCGCGGTTTTTATTAGAATATCCTGTGACATGTTTCATTATCTCTTTAACTGATTTTGTTAATTTTTCTGCTTCTTGCTTAGTGAATTCTCTCATTGCGTACCTGGCTGTTATGTACGCGTCTTCCAGCATGCCCAATTCTAGTAAATAGTTTTCCAGAATGTTTTTTATAGTAGATTTCTTGCTTTCTGGAACCAGCTCTGACAGCATCTCCAAGAGAGCTCTGACGCTGTGTGTTCTTGGATAGTCAACGCCTTCAGCCAACACTTTCGCCTTCAAAAAAAGCTGCATCCCTTGTTCGAGGCTAAAAGCTGCGAGGTCATAAAAGCCCTTACTTGTTTGATACTCAGCGGTTTCCAGAAAATCTCTTGACCTTTTAAGCAGGCGGTTTTCCTCTTCTTTTTTGGTCACCATATACCTTCTTCTTTTGACATAAAGGTGTTGACTTTAAATATTTAAGCCTGATATCAAGGCTTCGAGCCAGTTTTCCTAGCTCCCTAAGCTAGGGAAGAACTCGCACGCGATTATTTTGACTAAAGTTTCGGTTTTCTATACCAGTACTTCGGTGTCTCAAACGGCACATCACATAGCGCGCTGCCTTGTCCCGAATTGGTGTAAAATGGTTGCCTTGAAGGTTTGCGATGGAACAGTCTTGAACCGTCTTGGGTGAATACTTATTTCATGCGGGTTTTTTGGGCAACTGTGTCTGCTCCTTGACTGTTGGCTTGTAAGGTTTGTCATAGGTCTTAGGGTTTATGCTTCTATGTTTTTGTTTCTGTGTCGCAAGAGAGAGCGTTTCCATTGGAGGCACGTGTGGTTGCAGAATTCTGTGTCTGCTTAGAATCCAGACGTGCCTTCAAGTTCGTCGCTGTGCAGAATGTGGGTTGTAAGCGTGCTGGTCTTCGTGTTTCTTTGGGTTTCATGGGCTGATTATGATGGTAGCTATTCTTATTGCCACTGTTATGAGGAAGAGTGTTGAGACAGTTAGTGCTACGTTTCGTAGTCTTTTCTTGTTGATGAGTAGGTTTGTTTTTCCGTAGTATGGTGAGATGAGTTCTGATGTTATGAGTAGGACTATGGCTGTGATGGCTAGCCACAGGCTTATGTCCCAGAATGTTAGTGGAAAACTCATTGTGCTATTCCTCTATGATTTCGTAGCTGGCTTCTATGGTGTTGCCGTCTTCGGAGCTTTTGGTGTCTGTTATTCTTACGGGTTTGCCTGTTGCCTTGGTTATGGCTATTGCGATGGCGCTGCAGATTGGACCGCCTATTAAGCCAGTTAGTTGTGAAGGTTCTTCTGCTTCTTTGAATGTGTCTGCGTAGAACGGCTTGGTTATTTTTGCGTGGATTGTGGTGCTTTTGGTCATGTCGTCTTCTGCTCGTATCTCTAGGTTTTCGGCGATTTCCAGATTTTCAATAAAGAGTCTTGGGAGGTTCTGCTGTAGGTTTTTCAGGTCTGTTCTGATAAAGGTTGTTCCGAGTGATTTTTCCAGCAGTCTTGACAGTTGAATGCCAGGCGGTGTGAGTAGCATGCCCCGTGGGGTTCTTGCTACAGGTTGGTTTTCGTATTTTTGGACTTGTTCTGGTGTCGGCAGGCTTGTGTCCTTATGTTTTGATATGTATATCTTGGTGGTTTCTGGGTCTGCGAAGTACTTTGGTGGCAAGTATGTTACATCTCCTTTGTAAGCGAATTCTTGTATCATCTGGTTTAACGTTGTTAGTGAAGGTGACAGTGTTGCTTCTAGCAGGACTTTTTTCGTGTATTCTTCAGGCCTGATGTAGAGGAGGATTGCTCCCCAGAAGGCTAGGCCTAGTCCTATGAAGGCCAGTATCGTTGATGTGGATATAGTAGAGGCTACTAGAGCTATAGTGCCCAGTATGAGCATTATGATGCCCGGTGCTTGTGCAAACCCGACTTCTATCCTCACTTTGTGTCCTCCTATTTTGCTGCGTCTGCTTTGGTGATTTGGAGTACGTGATGAAGTTTGAAGTTTCTGTGGTTTTTTGCTCTGTTCGCTAAGTCTGCTTAATCGCTCATGTCTTCCACGTTTGTATTGGCTCGTCATTCTGGCTGTATACGGAGCTCTTTATGATGCCTGCCTTCTCTAGTCCCTGAAGCGCGCGCTACGCGCATTTTCTGACCGGCGCAGACGGGGATTTTGTGTCAACCGACTTCCTTTTTGCGTATACAATAATCAGAGTCAAGATGATAATAAATGATAGCAAAGCTATTAACGTAAATTCTGGAATCACGTTGTAGACGTAGTATTTTCCTGCGTTGTCTTCTGTCGCCATGTTTCCAGCGTTGTCGAAAGCCGTTATCTTAAAGGACACTGATGTCTGATTTGGTTGACCAGGAATAATAATCTCATAAAGATGACTGGTTTCGTTGTAGTTCATTAACAGATCAGTCCAAGAGGTGGCGTTGCCCAACTTGTATGATAGTGTTACGTTTTTTACTTCACTTTCCGTATCCGTCACATTAACGGTTACTGTTACTTCTTGGTTCAGTGGAACATCTTCGCTAGGCGTGTAGGATGCAGTTTCAATTGTTGGCGGTGTCTTGTCTTCTGGTGGGCTCCATGGTTCCATCAATGGGTAATTGTCTTTATTATCTGCATTAATGGGGTAAGGTGTATCCCCTATATCGTCACTACCTGTTAAGTTTTGATATGGTCCACTATACAAGTCTGCGCCCACATAGTCACTCCAATGGTTTCCGCCTGATGGATAGCCATCGTCCCAAACGTTCAAGCTACTCCAGTCCGTTTCTACTTGCTTCTCATAACTAAAGAAATCGTTATGTAATATTTTATTACCTGATGATTTTATTAGCTGAACTCCACAATAATTGTTGATTATTTTGTTCGCTACGATACTGTTGTTAGATGAATACATAAGCCAAAAACCATAGTCACCCATTTCCATTTTACACTCAGTAATTGTATTGTTTGACGCCCAAAGCATTGGAAAACCATAGTTGTTGTTAAGTGATGTAACATTTTTTATGATCGAGTTGGAGGTAAAACATAGTAAGACGCCTTCGTTGTTGTTCGTCAAGGTTAAATCTTTGACAGTTATGTAGGTTGAGTTAACCAATGCGACATACCCTGCATCAGGTGGAATTTCCATGTTCTGCTTGTTTGTCCAATAGTAGATGGGTTTGCCGTTGATCGTGTTCGATGTGTCGATGTCATTCATCAGATGGGAGATTTGATCTCCTTCAACAGCAAAGTTGTACCTGTTTCCGATGATTGTGTTGTTTTTCATAGTCACCGTTGAGGAAGTCAACAAAATTCCTGCATAGTTGTCCGCAATGAGATTGCCCGACAAGTTACTTTCAGGTGACCAATTTAACGATATTGCCTTGCTATTGGTTGTAAATTCGTTGTCAATAACTGAACTTCTGTTTGAGGAGATCACTTGAAGACCGAAACCGACGTTTAGTGTGATATGGTTGTTTATCACAAATATATCCATTGAAAGATATGCATGAATGCCTATAAGGAAATTTGCGATGGTGCAGTTTGTTATGGTTACGTTACTTCGGCTGGTTAAGTCGAATCCGTAGCCAGCTCCGTCTCCTTTGATCCAGTAGCCGTTGCCATCTATGAGTATATTATTTTTTTGAACTAATATTACTGCAGAAACGTTATCAGCGAGTTTGTACAGATCGCCAATGTGTTCAATTGGTGCCCCTACGGGCTCCACTGAACCATCAGGCCGAATGTAAACCACATTCGAGTCACTAGTAGCGAACAGCTTCAACGGTGCAGCTACTATAAACGCAGCAAACATAATTAATGCCAGGTTCATACAGAATATTTTTCTCATTCAGTTGTGGCCTTCAAATTTGAGCAATGTGAGTGTACTTTGCTTGTCAAATTATTTATGTGTTCTTTCGTTTCTTATACTATAACAAATCTGTTAATCTTCCATCCTTATTGATGATAAAGCAATGCACTTTTCATGGCTCTCTTGTGCAGAGTTTTACTGTTGAAATGACTCTATTTGCCTCTTCTAGATCCATGGGATGAGCACGTGCAACTGGTAGAGGAAGAATATGCTGCCATACATACACACATTCTTTCAAGGGGCGTTTCCATTCCATCCAATCAAACAACGGTGATGCATGCAATGGTTTATATCGACCGTCGATATGGAAGCCTGCTTGGCTCAGTTCTCTGATACATATAGAAAGCTTATCTCTATCCAAAAAAAGAATAGGGTATCTCCAATAAGAGGGCTCAGAACCTTCTGGTACAACTATCTTACTAAAACCTACTTCTTCCAGATGCTCATCGTACATTTTTGCTATCGTTCTTCGGCTCTGCAAATATCTCTCCCAATAGCCAAATTCATGTTTGAGACGCAAAGTCTCTGCTTTCTCCAGTTTTCGTCTATGGGAATATGATCTGACATAAGCCATTAGATCATCAGTTATGTCTATTGTAAGTTTATCGCTACGCCACAATTCAATGATATGAGGAATGAACTTTCTCCAATCATAGGTGCTACGAAAACGTCCTTTTGCAAGCATGATATCTCGTAGCCTGTGAAGATACTTGTCACTCTGAAAAATGGTTTTCATAATCTGCTCTGATTCTAACCCTAACGAATCAGCCACTCCATAGCAGAATGAGGCAATAAGCCACCTAACTTCATGTTTTTCTCTAATCTGCCTTATCCTAGCTGCAAGTTCCCGGTCGTTCGTTGTGACTGCCGCGCCATGATCAACGTTGAAAGCCTTGTTGAAAGTTAGGATACCAACGTTTCCAAACGACCCAGTTTTTTTGCCTTTAACTGTAGCGCCAAATGCTTGCGCGGCATCATCGATGAATGCAATTCCTAGTCTATCAGTGATTTCAAGTATTGGAGATGGGTCTACGGCGTAACCAAAAGGATGGATGAAAATCACGGCTTTTGTACGTTTTCCCACGACTTCTGCAAGGGATTTCGGAGACATCGCAAGTGTTTTCCTGTTTATGTCACTGAATATAGGAATTGCTCCATTACAGAATACTGCAATCGGCACAATCTTGTCAGCAAAATCGGGAACTACAACTTCGTCACCATGTCGAACCCCAAGGGCCCACAAACAAAGTCGAATGGCCGTTCTCCCAGAAGAACACAAAATCGCATATCGAGTCCCAACATATTTTGCAATCTCTGTCTCGAATTCTTTTATTAGATTTATGTTCGTCAGATCATCGGACATTGATAAACCCTCCAAGCTGTGGATTAGACTAATTATGGGAGATTATAATCTGTCATTTCCTATATTGCACTGGACATACCTGTGCACAAGCGTACAGTGCTAGTGTCAACATAGCTTAGCGGTGGCTTAATCGGTGTTTCATGTAACCCTAATGAATTCAGACTTTCTTCGGCTTTTTTGGCTGCTGAAAGCATTGTCTCAAATGTTAACATGCCACTTCTTTCCTTTTTCTTTGCGTACTCAAGTATTGGAACCAGAATCTTGTTAGTGTTTCGCTCTATGTGTTCTTTGTCTTGCCCAAAATTCCACAAATGTAACCAGAAATGTAGCGGCGATTTCTTTATGATGCCTAGATCCACTATTCTTCTAAAAAGAAAAGGATTCAATCCTAGACTAATATACATGCTTGGACAGATGTTATACAAGGCTCCACATCTCTCTATATTCATATTGTCTCTAAGGAAGCCTCCGGGCCCTCTGTAGCACTTATACCCATATCTTTTGAGTAGGTCTAAGTGTGCCACACGATTTCTGGGAAAAACAAAACTTTTAGGAAAAATGCTGTGTCTACCCATTCGTAGGCAGATCTCTCTCAATTCTCTTTCAGCTTCGTTTTGCGAAATTTCCGTAAATGATCTATGATAATAGCCGTGGGCTCCAATGTCGTGACTTACAGGGGAATCTTGGAGTAAGTCTATGATTGAACTGTCTACCTCAAGCATCTGTCCTCTAATTGCGAATGTTACAGCAATTTCAAAACAATTGATTATGTCCATAAATTTTGGCATGATTCTTTCTTCTACTTCACCGATTAGAGATTCTCCAAAATGTGAGCTAACATCTTTATCGTATTTTCCATTATTTAGCACTGCTAGTTTCTTGCTACCCACATCAATGTCCACCGACAGAATGAACATCGCATTATCGAAGACGATTTTTCGTCTTTTGGTCATGAACATTGGAAAATGGTATAGTTGCGACAACAACAGAGGATGTATTCTCATTTCTACACCGTCTCATAGATTAGTTAGTGTATTTGTGTGCAACAAATGTTGCAGAGGCTTTATATTGAGCATGGTCTATATTGTATAGTAAGACACAATATTTACGTCTTCATTTGGAACCAAGGTGAAAATGAAACTGTCATTTCACGATTGGAAACGGAAGGTCTTGCTACCACTTGTTACTATAGTTTTTGTTTCTTGTGTTTCCCAAGTCTTGGGTCTACAGAATTTCTCGAATCATATCACAGTCATTGGAGAAATAGTTTACCCTTCATCTATTTTGAGGGGAGTGTCTTGGTACGGACTTGACTCAAATCCTTCATGGTATGAGATGAACAAGCAATACTTCGATTTTATGGTTCAGACTTTTCCTGCAATGACCTTTCTATCTCTCCCAGTGTCGGCAAATACTATAATGCCAAAAATTGAAGATGGTGACTATAGCACAATCGACTATAGCAGGTTGAACCTGCTAAAGGATTTCGTTTCATGGTCCAAACCCCATAAAATAAAGACTTTATTAAGCAACTATTGGGAGTCCACAAATGAAGTGGCATTAAAAGCCTATTGGAGGTTTATGGCTCAACAGTTTCTAGATGAAAACACAATAGTCGGCTTTGATCTGATAAATGAGCCATGGGCTTTTGCTCACGGCGACGAGGGATTGATTGACCTCTATGAAAGAATTATTGACGCTATTCGAGGCGTTGACTCAAATAGGACATGTTTTGTACAAAGCATGTATTATCATTATCAGACTGTCGAATGGCATAATGTATTAATTACAAATCCTGTAAATCGATCAAACGTGGTCTATACAGCCCATCTTTATTCCCAAGATGCAGCAACAGGTGAATGGTATGACAGTTATACAAGCCCATGGGTTCCTTACTACCTTAACCATGATTACGGACGCGCAAAACAAGTGCTTAAAAACACAACCGAGGGAGGGCATGGAGGCCTATACCAAAGATTCGGCTTCATAAAACAAGAGCTTGGATATCCCGTTGCCATAACAGAGGTGGCAACCATTGACACGGAAGAAGGTCACCAATACATAAGAGATGTCTTGGACATTCTCAATGAATGGAACATCAACTGGACTTACCATCCCTGGTATACCAACATAGATAGACCGATAAGCCTAACATATCCTAATGGAACTGTGAGGCCTAAAAGCACAATAGTCAGAGACGCAATGTAACAATTGCAATAACATTATTGTAATATTCAAGTGTCACCTGCATGCGCGCGCTCCGTAAGGCAAAGCCAAGTCCAACGAAAGCTAGAACCGAAGATGTATAGATGATCAAGAGTGCTGCGGTAATCAAGCCCACAGTCAACACAGAAAGACTAGTCAGTCTCGCTAGACTGATTCTTACGTGAAATACTCTCTGACTCTTTTGCGAAGCTGCACAATTGTTTTTGCAATAGTGTTTAACATTTGGTTTTGTACTTCCTTTTGGCTGGATGTATTCGTGTTTTCTCTAGATTATAGTTCTCTTTGTTTAATGGATATCTGATTTGGCTTAGTTAATATATGAGTCAAGAAGCTTGGCGATAAAAGGTGCTTTTTTTGACAATGAATCAAGGATACCTTTTGCTGCTTTAGTTGAAAGTGTGAATCTAATAAAATTCAATAGAGCACTGCTCTTCGACATGACGACTCTAACTCGGGGCATACGTAAATCGGTCCAAATCTTTATGAAAGGTAATTCAGTAAGGAAATCTACTTTCTTCGTTGGGCCATTGAATAGTTCGCGAATGACTGCATTGAGGACACAAATACCAGGGGAGAATCCCTCATAACGTTTATCGTAAGATGTTTTTGCAAGATAGGCTACTTCTTTGTATTGAATGACCAAACAATAAGCTAATGTCTGGTTATTAAGCTCTAAAAACCACACGTCCCACTTGAAACTTGGTTCAATTTCGGCCATGTGCTGCGAGCCCGCTAAAATGATCAAGAGATCTGTATCCTTTTTCCCTGCACGAACTCGCCACTCCTCTTTCCAACTCATTTTCTCAACATCAAAGATTTTCTCAACAACACCTAATTGGTTGCTTCCTTTCTCGGCGGATGTGATTTTCCATAAACCAGCTTGACTGAGATTCTGCTCGATTTTTTTGAACTTCTTTCTAAAATTTCTTGTTCTCGAATTTCTAAATTCATCCCAAGTACGATTGACTGGAATGATCATGTGCCCTATAGCTGGTGTTGTGAAAAATGAGATTGACTTGGCCTTGCACTTCTGTTTCAGAACCTGCAGATTCGGAGATTCAGCTGGAAGAATCAGATCAACAATCTGGCAATGAAGGATGTTAAACAAGAAGTCAAGAAGATGCTCCATGCACGTTTCTCGATATTGATTGTCAACAATAAAGTCTGGCGAAAGCCACGATTTAGAAAGGAAAGTAGCGAACCGTACTCCAAGCTTATTTCCGGTCTTTAATAGAGACGCGAAAACAATCTTGTCACCAAATGACATGGTCAGAACTAATGGAGTCCATCCTTTTGAGTGATTAAACTCCATATGTTGCTTAACGAAGCCACTTAAAAGAAAGGGATTATTGCTATGCTTGGTTGTCAAGGCGTTCCATGCACTCTCAATTTTAGACAGTGCATTGGAATCTGAGATCACATGAACTGAAACTCCCATGTTACTCACCTAGAGCTTTGAAAGTTTCTTTTCTATAATGCTCTTGAAACCAAGTGGTAGAAAGTTTCTAATAGTTTTCCAAGTTGAAACAGTTTTGGCTCTCGTCTGGAGTAATATGCGTCCAGTGCAAGAAATGGGATGCCACACAGTTTTCTGTTGATGAAATGAACTTCCGAAACTGCTTTTTTGAATATAATACGAGTTCTGAGGGTCATTTGGTGTCCCTCCTAAGGATACATATCTGTAGCCTTCTTCTTCTGCCGTTTTGATTTCTTTCCAAAGCAGATACGGGATAATAGAATATTGTTCACTCTCTTCTCTAGCGATTCCCGCATATTGCCAGTAAGTTTTTTGTCCATATTTGAAGACTACGATTCCTCCAATTCTTTTCTCTTTTTCAACAAGCCAGATGCGAAGGTTCCAAGGATAAAGCGTCATCCACATGTTTTCCATAAACTCGTATGAATGAGGAAAAGCACCAATGTACTTCATGTTCTTGTAATACAAATCATAAAAATCTCTCAAGTCAGATTTCGTTCTCGCTATTTGAGCTTGAAAGCCATCTCGCTCTAAACGTTTAATTTTCTGTCGTCGATTTTTGGAAAGTATTTTATTCCATATAAGCTCAGAAGGTGTGGTCTTAAGATCAATTTCCATCATGCCCTTGTTTGTATCAACATAACTCAATCGTGATTGAAAAGGCCTTGCTAGTCTGTCGTCGATAAAACACATCTTGGTGTATGATATGCCTTTTTCAGAACAGAAGCTTTGAAGCAAGCTTGGAAATAGAAAAGAAGCGTTTTTGATCCAGTGTTCTGCTATCACTGGGCCTCCGTAGTCTGAATGGGGCGTTGAGCAGTAGAATTTAGTGTACATCGAACTTATGATGAAACCTGGACATATGCCAGCTATCTTTCCATTTTCGTCCTTGAGAGTAAGATAAAGGGCAGAGTAAGGAAATGACTTTCGAATCACTTCTTTCCACTTCAGACTATGGAAGATTGTACTTTCTGGAGAGACTTTCAGAAAATCTTCCCATTCTTGGTGATTTTTCAATTCCTCAACGAACATAGTTCCACTTCATGTTGTTTGAATATGACATCAAACTTGGCATTACAAGAACTAGAATGTTGAATCGAGGTCTCTAAGCATCTCTTGGACTGCGATTTGTCTTAGCATTTATAGATCACTTTTTTTAGGATTATTTTTTCTAACCTTCCTCTGATAGTTAACCTTTTAAAAACGTAACTGTCATTCCTTTTCTTGCTCTTTGCGAAGGCTTTTTGATAATTCCTGTAAAGATAAAAACTTGAAAGAAAGCCCGCTATACCTTTGGCCATTCCAATGACACATGCGCGGTCCCGCTGTTTTCTGCGGGCAAATAGAAAAGCGAGAACATATACTATCTGAACCAAAAATATCTTAATAAAGTTCTCCTGTTCGAAAAGTTTGTAATATGTAAGCAAAACATTGCGTGTTCCGAAGTACGACGTTCTTTGAGATGAAAAATTTGCGCCGCCTACGTAATGAGCTATGCGGCTGTCTCTAACGTATCCTATTTGACCGCCGATCAAAATCGTTCTTAAGGATAGCTCTAGATCCTCTGCGCCGAAGAAGTAGTATGGATCGAAAAGGTAGCCTATATTGTCAAGCCATGCCTTTCTTATTAAAAAGCATCCTCCACTTGCGAACAAAGAATCAATTATCGGAAGTTCACTAATGGAAAAATTGAGCATGGGACGTGCGAAAGCATTTACGTTCATGTACGGGCATCTGGAATCTTTAACTGGATTCCTGACTATTCTAGGAAGTTGAATACTGCACAAGATTTGATAATCCTTATATTCATCTGCAGCTTGGACCAGTTTCATAAGCCACCCATCATCTGCTTCTGTATCCATGTTAACGAGAATGAGATACTCTCCCTGGGCATGTTTTAGTCCACGGTTGTTCCCTTCAGGAAAGCCGTAGTTTTTGTCCAGCTTGACTACTTTAACCTGAGGAAATCTATGTTGGACGTAGCTGATGCTGTCATCAGACGAATTATTATCTACTAGAAGCAGTTCGAAACTTTCGCTTATCTTCGGGTTCAAGATCGAAGACAGACATTTTTCAAGCCATGTCTTTCCATTCCAATTCAACACAATAATTGAAACACGTGTGCTCATTTTTGCCACCGAATGCAAAATCTCTTATGGTGCGTCAGCAGCTTTTTCAAAAACTCCCAAGGTCAAACGTGTGATATGGTCCCAATCGTGAGTTGCTTCCACATATTTTCTAGCACGTTGTCCTATTTCCTCGGACAAATCTTTGTTCGTTAGAAGCTTTGTTGTCGCTTGAGACAATTGGTTTGAATCTCCCGGAGAAATGAGAATTCCTGTTTCGCCATTTTTAATGATTTCTTGGATCGATCCTGAATAGGTCGTTACTACAGGCTTTGCCATAGCCATTGCTTCAAGAACCGTAAGTGGGCACTCTGTGTAGGGCCAAAACCTGAACGGGAGAACAACAATGTTTGCTATACCTAAATATCGCGTTACTAAACTATGTTCTATTGTTCCATTCAAGAGTTTTATTCCAGGTTGCTTTCTTGCAGCACTTTCCAGTCTTCCATCCGTTGTGTCTTTATATGACTTTCGAGCTAGAAGAACAAGCTTGGCTGATGGAACTTTTCTTAAGATTTTTGGCATTGCTGATATCAAAATATCTGCTCCTCTCAGCGACGATAATGGTCCAAAAAACAGAATTATTTGGTTATTATTCTTGACCCCTAAAGAAGTTTTTTGATCAAGCATGTCTGACATGGACAACGGTCGTAGAACTTTTGTATCTACTCCTGACGGTATTACGCTAACCTTCTTTGATTGAACTCCAATTTGTTTAAAATATCTTTTCAGACGTTCACTCAAGGTGATGATTTGCCGAACCTGAGGAGTATTTGCCCCATTTCTAATAATAAAAGGAGGGACAAGGGTATACAGAAAAGTAGTCCAAAATTTCTGTATTTGGTAAATGTCTGAAATCTTTATGTACTTTAAGTCTTCGCGGAAGATTTTGCCATGATGAACATTCCACACAATCTTATTTCTGAGTTTTTTCCGTAACCGTTGGAAGTAGATGGTTGACAACGGTCCGCTGTGCCAATTAACAATATCGGCATCGAACTTGTCAAAGCTTCTCAAGAGATCCTCAGAATCTAATAGCAATTTACCTTTCTTGATTCTGTAAATTGCGATACCGTCAATTTCATCAGTTTTAGAATGACCATTCATTTCATCGGAGAAAATGCAAACTGTGTGGCCCAACAGATTCATTCTTTTTGCAGTTTCATAGACATGTCTCCAAGGCTGGGCTATTGAACTAGATCGACAAAAACCCTCACAGAAAAAAGCGATTCTCATCTCAATCTCCTTACATGGCATGGTTATCTTTCAAACGCGAAAGCAATATTTGACGAATTTTCTGCTCATTTTTCTTGAAGTCGTCAGAACTGTTCAAAATGTAGAAATGATTAGATCTAGCTAAAATCTGATAAGCGCTCTTTTTCTTGTTCAGGAAATCGGTTGAAATGCTGCGCCTGGCCTTCAGAACCTCTTTTGGAGCATCTGTCAGAAAAACTAGTTTGGGAGTGGGAGTTGTCTGTAAAAGAAGCTTACAGAAACTTTCTGTATTCAGGTTTTCCGAGCTTAAACCAGCTATTATGTCATACACGTATCTATCACAGACCACCACTTTTCTAAAGAGCAGCGGAAACCTAACTTTGCATGTCATTCCGATTTGAAGGTCAACAAAAAGAAGAAGTCTTAACACGGAATCAATCTTTTTGCGTAGGTTGTTGGTGGCTTGACCTAAAGGATCTATTAAAAATGTGTCTTCGTCTATTTGCAGTCTTTTCCAGTATCCAAGGAACCAAGTAAAACCATAGAAAAAGGAAGATAAGAATAATCTAACGCTTCCAGACACGTAGGTACATGAGTAGCCTAGATTAAACAGGTAATTGAGAAGAGACCTCGCGTGACTAGTCTTTCCAGAGCCATCTATTCCGCTGAAACAAATCAAAAATCCTTTTGTCTTTCTTTTAGGCTTGGAAGATAACTGTCGCAAATCTCGTACCTCAAAAGTCACTTTTTCACCAACATAAACGATTCGCCGTTACTATATGCAATAGTGGAATTTGCTAAAATCCCGTTTATGTTTGTTGTTTCTGAAATATTTGTCGTCGACCACCATAGTTCATGCTTTACGTTGTAGAAGTGCAAGGCAAGATAACTGCTGTTTAAGCCGAACCTTGGTTCATCCACGCTTTTTGGAATCAATGTATGGACAAAGTACATAGTTAAAGCTCCTCGAATGTCGACAGATATGCTTTCGTTGAGCGACAGATATTCTTGAGCCCAATTCCACATCAAGTAATCTGATTCTAGAACAAAAGTTTGCGAGATTGCCAACTCGGGGGAAACATCCTTTACTGGACTGAACGTAACAAAGCGATCATAACTTGGAAGGCCTAAGCTAATCGGTAAATTTACTATTAGAAAGAATACTAGAAATGCATACTTCAATTTTCTGTCAGTTTTCAGTAGGATATAGGCTAGGAAGGGGATCCAGAGTGGTAGAGACATAGAATAAACTCGGTTGAAAGCCACCGCAGAAGTAAAAACTGGAGTGACCAACGTGGCAAAGAATATTGAAAACAAAACTAAGGCGCTTAATGACCAAGCAAGGAAAACTCTGGTCTTTTTCTTCTTTTCATAAAAGGCGAATAGTAAGCCAACAATCATTAAAGCAGTTTGTAGAATATACCAACCTGTCACGATAGTTCCAGAGGTTCCTCCAGGAGTTCTCTCTGCAGATAACCATTTCTGCTCTGTCAATCTTAGCATGGCCAAAATCGAGTTTTCAATGACTGAAATGCTGAGACTAAAATATTCAAAGTTGAAAAAAAGCAGCCACGAAAAGCATAACACAAGCAAATAAGCAAAATTTTGCTTATTTATTAAATTAATAGAGCGAGATGAATTTTTAAAACCGAGAGAAAAGTGTGAACCTAAAATCATAGCCAAGAAAATAACCAACATGAAATAACTGACAGTATAATGGCTTACAATAACTCCAAATCCAAATATAAAGAACAATACGAGATAATTTCGTGTCTTTTTGCTCGAAGTATGTTCCTTAAAGACTGTGAAAACCATTAAAACAAGGAACAAAATGGCCATAAATTGACGGCCGTGTTGGGGGGCGCTAAAACGATACATTTCCAAATATAGAATGGCACTTAGAGCAGCAAGTTCAACGTTTTGGAAAGCCCGGTCAATCATGAGGAAAATGAGAGCAGGTATAAAGGAGAAAATCAAAGGGTAAACAAAACTAAAAACCTGAGATAAATCTAAGCCTGTGACCTCTGAGAGAATCGTTGGAAAGATAGTTATGCTTAAACATGAAAAATAATATGCCGGCGCGCGAGTTTCAAAAGATACCTCGTATGGGCGTCCCCAAAAACCATTCCGAAGAGTTACGTCGGCTACAAAATATTCATCTAAGTTGTCTGGACTGCCTAAACCACTAAAAACATTATAGCGAGCAGTTGGGACCAAGTTTATAGATAGTGATAGTATAGTTATTGTAAGCAGAAAATACAGTTTGCTTTTGCGAGACTTGTCTTTGATTGCATGATATGATAAGACTGCACTTGCCGCCATTATCAGAGTTGCGACTGTTAAAATGTAAATGGGTGGGTTAGATTCTACATTGTGAAGAAAGACGAGGAACAAGAAAGATCCAGTGATAGCGAAAAACAAGCCCAAAATGGCATATGATTCGTGTGTGAATCGCATATCAATCCTCTTCAATATGAATAAGACAAAAATTGACTGAAATCGTAGTTTATGCAAGATACAACATTTCTTTCAAAGGTAACTTCTTTAAGTCATATTTTCTTTCCATTTCTTCGAACCTTTTCTTCAGCTCTACCCAAGAGCCATCATCATAGATTACTTTCCCATAATATATCGCGTCCAGCGACATTAAATCGAAATTGCTGAGTAAACGAAGAAATTCTTCTTTGGAGCAACAGTAGGACTCAATCCCCATAAAAAGAGGCTTATCAGACAACAAAAACCATCTTCTGATTCCTAGAAAACCATCTTTGTCCAGAACATTACCAGCTATTACTGTAACATCTACGTCACTATCAGGCGTCCAACGTCCTTTAGCCCTAGAACCTAACACTACGACACTATGTATATGTATGCCGCGATTCTTCAAAAGTCCGACATATGCCTGCATTCCTTCAGCCACATTTCGGCCGAATCGATCAACACCTAGGTCTATACTACCTCTCCTTGATTCTCCATAGTCAACTTGTTGCCCGAAAACCTTGTAACAAAGAGTTCTGTAAATCCGCAAAAAAGTACCCTTGACCTTTTTCCTCCAACTGTATTTCATTTGAACTCTTTCTTGAAATTGGTTCTCCACCCTTGCAAGAATGGCATCTTGCGACCACACCATATTTAGACCAGCTGGGAACAGCGATTTTGACCAAGTCAAATTGACTATTTCTTAATTTCCATCTCGTAAATTTTGCAGTAATCGTCAATTAATTTGCTCCAATTGTGTTTTTCCTTCACATACCTATATGCATTCCATCCTAACTTCTTACGCAGATGTGCATCGTTACAAAGCAGACAAAGCTTATCAGCCAAATCGTCAATGTCATTTGGATTCGCGAGAACTCCATTTTCCATGTTCGAAATAAGCTCGCGGGAAAATGGCAAATCAAAGGCGACAACGGGTTTTTTTTGCGCCATTGCTTCTAGTAAGGAAATGGAAGGCCCCACTTCGTGTAGACTTGGAACCGCCACTACATCAGCATTTCTAATCTCTTTCATTAGAGCTACACGATCATTTATAAACCCATCAAAACGAACAAAATCTTTCAAGCCCAAATCTAATGTTGCCTTCTTCATTTTTCCTTGTAAGGGTCCCTCGCCGAGAACTTGTGCCTTGAAGTTCGGACACGAACGCTTCAGCACTGCTAACGCCTTTATGAAATGAGTTATTCCTTTAAAATAGAAGAGTCTGCCAACAAAGAGAATTGTAGGAACCTTTTCGGAACCTGCACTTTCTGATGCGATATCATTTTCGATTTGATCAAAACTTATTCCATTATAAATAACTGAAGCTTTTTCAATATCAAAATTTAGAAAAGCTTTCATTTTGTTGAGTGCATAAAGTCCGCCAAATACTACGTGATCTGAATTTATCAAGCTAAATTTAATTGTAGACATCCTTAATGGATATTCAAGTGTCTCAAAAAGCACATCACCGATTGAAAGATCATTGAGGGGAACGTTAAACAAGCATTTCAAAGTATATATAGGCGGAACAGAATGCACATTTGTAACAACAGGCTTTTTTAGTTTCTTAGAGACATACGCAAAAGCTGCACTTGAGATAGGATCTGCTATATGAATAACATCATACTTGTGCAGTAGCTTTGAAACAAGTTTCAGATTTCGAAGTTGAAACCATAATGGTCTTGGAGGAAAATCAAGAAGTGGAAGACGAACTATCTCTAAGCAATTATTCACTCTTTCTGTCACGATCTTTTTTGATCGTCCAGTCAATACGGTCGTGTTAATTCCTTTTTTCGCAAGATTTACAGCTAAATTGTAGCAAAATGTCCCCACGCCGCCAAAGAAAAAAGGAGGAAATTCCTGCGAAATAATGGCGATCTCCAAGTTACACCCAACTTTATGGCGCAGTATGTTTAGCTACCTAACCAATTCTTGCATAAGAGTCTCAAGTCTGTCAGCTATGATATTCCAATCATAATTGAGCACAGATTTTCTTATTTCATCCGGATTGTAGTTTGAAGAAATTGCTTTTCTTATTTGTAAAGCTAAAGTCCTGGGGCTAGTATATGGCAACAGATATTCTCCGCCAACTTTTATTAATTCTCTCATTGGGGGAGCAAAAACTGGTTTACCGCATGCTAAATATTCCAATAGTTTGTTCGGAAATGCCATTTGGGTAAGTAGCGAATCGACTTTGAAGGGTATTAACCCGCCTATGCCCACGTTTATGAAATCCGGTAACCTCTCATACGGTTGGTAACCGACAAATTTAACTTGCTCGTTTAAACCTCTATTTGCTATTTCTCGGATCAGTGAATCTTTCTTTTCCGAATATATACTCCGACCTATTATAAGTAATTGGATGTCTACCCCTTCTTTCTTGAGAATACTAAGTGCATCAAAAACAACAGTAAAATCGAGCCAAGACTCAATCGAACCCGCGTAGACTAGACAGTTGTCGCCTATTCCAATTTCCTTCTTCAAGCTTTCACTTGGTGGTCTTGGCAGAAAGATGGTGGTGTCAACACCATTTGGAAAACGCTCGACGCGACTATTTGGTGCTATCTTGATAATGTATTGTTTAAGAGTGTCAGAACACGTAGTGCAAAGGTCAGCCACTTTTATGTTGCGCATCGTTATGAGCATCGTCAAAGAGCGAAGCAAGCTTGCTGACATACGACTCGCCTTGGGGTAATAGGCACCGACTGAAGCGGGAAAGAAGTCAGAAAGGTCAAATATGCTTTTCAACCCGAATAGTTTGCCCAATTCAAATGCCAATGTACAAACCGCAAGGTTAGATCCAAACACTATTTCAATATCAAATTCCTTTATTGTCGAAAGTATCTTCTTTCCTTGAAAAATAAGGTTTGCTGCGTAGAACTTGGCGGGATCTGAAACGCCAATTGTGAATGGTCGGATTATTCGAACAAATCTTGGGGTATATGTCGGTTTGCTCCTACCCCTAAAGATGTCAAACTGGATGACATAGACATTGTGTCTTCTCCCAAGTCTTTCGAAAACTTGATAGTGCCGTTGCGCTGGCACCGGATGGTTAATCCAATCGTTATTAGGTATCAATAGAATGTTCACTTGAATCCCTCACAAATTCGATGCGCTTGACCAGAACCTACAACTTTCCTTGATTTCAGGTCTGCCACAATCTTGATTCGTATTGTTCTGGACGTCGGACTGAGAATCTTGAGAACATGCCTAGATGAGATTCTCTTTGAGAAGCCTGAATGTTTCACGAGCCTGAGTCTCTTTCGATACGCCTACTACAACACCTTTCAGATTAGGCAAGGTCTGCAGATATTTTGATGCTTCCAACGGCTTAAGATACCCTGCTGCCAAGACACTTATGGCCAATACTCCAGTTTCAGGAAGGTTTGCTAGGGCCTTTTCGCATTCATCTTTCGATGGATTCATTTGAAATCCAACTTTGTTGAATGGTGCAGCGATTGCAATCTTTTCGAAATCAATGCTCCATTCTTTGAACTTATTTGCTAAGAAGACAAAATTGCGGGTTTCAAAGCCAGGCTTTATCCCAAGTTCTAACATGAAGTCTACATATGACTTGAAGAGCCAATCTAAGTTAAGGGCCAAGGCCATATCTGTTATTATCTCATGAAGTAATACCGAGTCTAGATTTGCTTGTTTACCCGCTGACGATTTTATCCTAGAGATTTCATAAATTAGATAGGTCTTCATAAGAGCTACAGGATCCACCCGTATAACTCCCTTCAAACCCATCGCAATTGCTCTAACATTTCCTGAAACTGCTATTTGTTTTGCAAAATTTTTAGCTAATCCAAGGACGCCTATCTGAGTAACTAATCTAACGTATTCATAAGCGTACGGTACAATAGCATAAAGTCTTAGGCGCTCACTTCCTCCAGTTTCACGAATCATTCGTAGTATTGAAAGAGTTATCTCACTAACCGAGAACATGAAGCCGTTAGCCCCGTTCTCAAGGGAAGTCACAACTAACTTAGCAGCATGTTCTGCATGGGTTATCGCATCACCTCTAACTCTAGCCCGCTCTTGTGAGAGATGACTTATACCATGGAACGGGTTATCACCGACCAGCAACATCTTTTCGCTTTCGTTACTCATTTTAGCCAGATCCATGTTCTACTTGGTCAATAATGTAGTCAACTTTAGAAGCAGTACAGAAACTGGGTTCCGCATTACAACCTTCTAACACCGACTTAACGAAATACTGGTCCTCACGGGAAAATTCTGGTGCTCCAAGCAGAAAATCCACGTTATCGTTAAGGTCATGCCTATACCACATAGATGATTTCCCATTATCCAGTTTTAACTCTACCTTATCCTCATCTACTCTCATGATTCCTTTAGAACCCTTAATCAGCAGCCCAAACTCAGGTAGGCGATAGTTTTCCATACACCACGATATGTTAAACTCTCCCTCTAGGCCATCCGATCCTTTAACTCTGAAGTATACAGAATCTTCAAAATCTCTCTTAGTTGCGGATTCCAGCCTAGCTGAGTCAACCGTCAAGTCGCCGAAGAACCATAGTGCTAAGTCCACGACATGGGCGCCTAAATCCCTAAGAACACCCCCTCTAAACACGGATGTTTTGGAGTTTTTTCTACTCCCTAACAAATCTGATGAGTAAGCATACCCATTAAAAGAAGCTACTTCCCCTATAGTTCCTTGAGTCAGCAGATCCTTAGCCTTCATAAAGCTGACATTCAGCCTTCGTTGATAACCAACCATATTAACACCTCCAAAACTTTGAGCTAACGCACATAACTCCTTCGCTTTATCATAGCTTGACGCAAGCGTTTTCTCAACAAACACGTTACGTGCTATTCCCTTTGAGTATATAGTCTTAATAACCAAAAAATGAGAGGATATCGGTGTTGTTACGTAAATCGCATCGAGACGTAAATCAGAAAGCTCCTCCACATCACCCACCAAATGAACCCCCTCAAACACCCTTTTACAAAACCTACGAATCATAGCACTTTTGTCACACAACGCAGTAAGCTGAACATCAGGCAACGTATTTAAAATACTAGCATGCAGTATCCCCATCTTACCCAATCCAACAACGGCAACCCTTAAGCTTTCTCTGCCCAAAATCTTCACACAACTCACGAATTAAAACTACGATCAACTTTCGTTAGCTGAAACAACTTTTCTAGTCAAGATCGATCAAATGCTTTCTACCATAATCCTTCTTAGAATTGTAAATCCATGTCTCAGTTTCAGTTTTTTCTCGCCCAGCCTGTCCCTATAATCTATTGGAATTTCCACGGTTTTGTATCCTCTCCTTTCCACTATGTGATTCATTTCAGCTTCTATGTAAAATCCCTTTGACTTTGGCATCCAACCCCTAACAATATCGTACCTAACCACTCTCAATCCGCGCGGTATACAAGAAGTTAGACATACATGACTGTTGACGCCCGCCGATGATAGAGGAACTCATCTATCATTGCCAAGTCTATTGCGATAATACCAACTCACTAGAGCTGACAAACCCTCTTTCACCGAGACTCTGGGGTTCAGACCTAATTCTCTTGGACTTGCATATGTTTGCACAACTGTATCTGATATCGCCCTGCCATGCGCGCTTATGAAGAGGTTCTCCTCTCAGTGTATGCAATGCCAAAGTTCCTGCACATCTCAATTCCATGTCGTCAGGACAAGCCCCCACCAAGACCGCTCTCACCTTCAATTCTCTCCGACGATTCTTGGTTGGTCTGATTACATGAGCCCCAGCTAATGTGCGTTTCGTCAAGTTCTCTGATCCTTCCGATAATGTTCCGCCCTGCTATAAAATATTCTGAACGCTCTATTTGGATGAGAAATCAGCTTAGAGATTCGCTCGCAATTCTCTTTAGAATAGTCAAACCATGTCTAAACCTAAGCTTTTTCTCTCCAAGTCTGGCCCGATATTCTATGGGCATTTCCACGATGCCGTAACCTTTTCTTTCGACCTGATAGTTGAGTTCAACCTCAATGTCAAAACCTCTAGACTTAGGCTTCCAACCTCTCAGTATCTCCCAACGCACCACCCTCAAACCCGTCAACGGGTCCTTAAGCTCTACTCCATTCAACAAGTTATGCGCGAAAGCAAGCAGCCTATTCCCAAAATAGAGTATGTCATGTAGCCTTCCCAGATTCAGTTCATCTTTAAACCGGTTCCCACACACCATACCCACACTTGGATTTTCTTCCAAAATCCTGATCATCTCAGGCAAATATCCTGAAGGGTAAGTGAAGTCAGCATCGATGAAAGCCACATACTTAACACCGCCATTCACGTGCATAATTGCTTGTCCGATGGCATTTCCTTTCCCCCTTCCCCTCTGAACCAACACCTCGGCTCCCATTACCCTCGCAATCTCCACTGTCTTGTCCGTGCTGTTGCCATCTACAACCAGAAGGGTAGGCCTATCTAACGTCTTCTTCAGCTCAGACAAGGTCTGCCCTATGCCTTCCTCTTCGTTCAGAGCAGCAATCAGCACCAAGACACGAGAGTAATCCACGAAGTCTTCTCCTTTCAGTTAAATCTAGCACTCGTATCGCCGAATTTAAACAATAATAGAGAAAACTTCTAGAACAATAAACCACATGTCAAACAGAAGCTGTCATGTTAAGCCAACGGCTGACGAAACGATTATGAAAACTGAACCCATCTGACGCCGGATTGTAAATCCAAAGTTCCATGAAAAGCTGATAAAAATAACCGCTGTTTACCGCATCCCATGAAACAGACTTATCGACACCAAAAGGAACACCATTTATTGTAAGATTTCCAACGGTGGATTGGCCACCGACCGAAGAGACGTTAGAAAACGAAAAAGTCAAAGGAACCTCGCTGCTGCTATTGTCCTCAAGGAACACACGATACTCATACAAAGGCGCAAGAACACTCGGCACCCCAGTTGTCGCGTTAGGCAAAGACTCAGTCTCGTTCCTAAACTTCACATACACAACATAATAGGTCGAAGAACCCATATGATTACCAACACCAACATAAACCAAATAACTCTCATTCTCTCTAACATTAAACGGATAGTCTTCAGCCATATGCCCCGGACCCAAAACCCAAAGCTCCGAAAACTTCTCACCGCCCGGCAAATGCAGCACCAAGCCCAGCGTTGGCGAAGCAAGAATCAAAACGCCAATCAACCCTACAGCAGCAAAAACAACCTTGCAGTCTTCAAGCTTCATCAGCCGCCACCTCAGGCTTCATACCCAACATCTTCTCAACATGGCCGCGCTTGAACCAGCGCCAAACAAGCATCAAAACAACAACGAACACGGCAATGCCCACCACAGAAAAAGCAAGAGACGCCCAAAAAACTGTCCGAGCCCCATCCAAAGCCGACGCCTTCAAAACATCAGCGTCGCCCTTAACACTCTCGGCAATTCCGATACACTGGCCAGCCTTGCCGGCAGCCTCGCTTGAATCCCCACCCCTGAGCGCGATTTCAGCTTCTCCCAGAATAGTTCCAGCCTCATTCAGCCTCAAAATCAAACCAGAAACGTTCGCCCCAGCCCTCTCAGCATCCAAAGTAGCGTTGAAAGCCCGGCGAACCGCAACATCAGCCTCCCCAACACTCGATGAAGCCCCATCAGCTCCACGAACAACGAAAACACCATGCGAAAACAGACCCGCCAAAACAAGAACCAACAAGAAAGAAACAGAACCCCTCAAAACCCGTTTCAACACACCCTTTTCACCTAGCGTTTCCGCCCAACCACCGTCTTGAGCTTACAGTTCTCCAAAGGCTGACACATTCTCTTCAAGATTTCCCTTTCAAGAATAGCGCTTTGAAGTTCGCTCTCCAACTTAACATATCTGCTAGAAAAATCCTCGTACTTTTCTAGAAAAGCCTGACCCTTCTTCGTAACTTCATAGCCCTCATCGTTCAGGCGTAAGAAACCAGTCTGAACCGTTTTCCCCAAGTACTTCTCCAAAAGCCTGTAACTCAAGTTTGCAAGACCCATTATCCGCGTCTTCTTCGTACCGCTGCCTGCAGCATGCAGAATATCCGCTATGATATGCAGCCCGTCTCTGTACTTAACCATCTAGAACACAACCAAACACAAACAGAACAGCGGAAAACAGAGAAACCTAAGACAAGGCCCACGTGCTACTTGTGAAGCCAGCCTCTGCCGCCTTTCTTCAATTGCTGCTTCTCTTTCTTACACTTGGACTGACCGTTAACATAGGTTCTGGCTCTCGAGTGAGTAACCCTGTTCAACTCAGTCCGAACGAACTTGCCCCATCCGCCAACATCAGGATCAGGAGAATAAACCAGACCCTGAGACGCCCAAACCTCCATTATCTGCGAAAAACTCGGAGCCTTAGCATCCCTAGTTGCAAATATAACGTGGCCGCGACTCGTAAAAAGCAAGGGGTAATCACGAACAGAAACTCCTTCAGCCCTAACCCTGTCATCAAACCGCTCCGTCCACAGAAGCCCCCACTGCTCCTTAAGCTTGCCCCGAAACGCATCCCGCTCAACCCGACTCCCAGACTCCACTAAACCAGTCCCTCCCTGACAGGAGCGGAAACGAAGACATTGCTACTAACATTCACCTTGTCACCAACGTTCACAGGTCAGTCTCGACTTCTCCTTCCTCAACCCTTCAAATCGAAACCCTAGTATTTAAACGATATTCTACATAACATCTATACAAATGTTCCAGAACAATAACCCACATCTTCCACAAAAAAAG
>Ga0315282_10003442_pt1 | contig 28396 bp, 23 predicted proteins | sample YL17G07_20_MG_FD_203693 | JGI IMG/M metagenome (GOLD analysis project Ga0315282, IMG submission 203693) | Sediment microbial communities from Yellowstone Lake, YNP, Wyoming, USA - YL17G07_20 | ecosystem: Environmental > Aquatic > Freshwater > Lake > Sediment | place: USA: Wyoming | collected... | reverse complement strand
AGCCCCATCATGAGGAAAGCCACAAAGTGAACACCCAAAAAGGAAAATGGTTCATGTTCGACCCGTGGGTTGGAATACAGGGAGAGGAAAACGGCAAGGACATACATTGCGGCATCCCCCCCCAAGAGAAGGAATTTCCATCTTGAAATTTGGATGCCAAATAATCTAAACATAGCAAGAAAAGCGAGCATCGGGGCTACCGGAGCGGCAACCCCATTCAGTAAGTGATCTGCTGAAAGTATCCCTCCAAGATCTCTGCACCCCTGGATAGTGACAGGTGGCGCTCGGCGTATAGTCTACCGCTGGCCCCCAGCCGCTCGCGCAGGTCCGGCCGGTCAGCAAGCTGACGGATCGCCCTGGCCATGGCGTCCGGGTCACCCGGCGGAACGCAGAGGCCGCACCCCGCCTCGGCGATCAACCGGGGGGCGTCGCCGTCCAAAGGGAGACTGGCCAACACCGGCCGCCCCGCGGCCATTATGCTTAAAATCTTGGAAGGGATTACCGGGGTTTTAACTTCTTGGCGCAGAGTGACCAGGCAGAGATCAGAGGCTAACAAGACCTCCGGATATTTATCTTTGGGCTGCATGGGAAGGAATAAGACGTTGCCGAGTTGGTTCTCCTGGGCAAGTTTTAGGAGTTTGAATTTTTCAACCCCATCGCCTACCATGAGGAAGACCAGGTTTTTTTGGTCTTTTAATATCCTGGCACTGTGCAGCACGGTTTCCAGATCCTGGGAGTAGCCCATAATGCCGGCGAAGGAGACCACAAAATGATGCTCGAGGCCGAGAGAAGCCCTCAATCCGTTTTCTCGAGAACCGGGTTGGATTGCCTTAGTGTCTATCCAATTAGGTACAACGGTGACTTTCCCAAACTTTCCACCCGCATTTAAGACATGGTCGCGGTTACCTTCGGAATGGACCGCAACAAGATCGGCATGACGGTATAGGAAGGATTCCAACCCCTTGAAAATTCGGATCAGGTAGGGGTTTTTCAGCACCCCCAAATCAATGGCACTTTGGGGAAAGAGATCTTGGATATTAACTATCAAGGGGCGACGTCGTGCCCGGCACAGGGCCAGGGCGGCCAGGGCCAGGGGCAGCGGGGGCGAATAGACCACGGCCGCGTCAAAGGCCGGCAGCCAAACCCCGGCCATACCGGCAATGAGGGCGGAGACAAATTGATCCATTCCCCGGATGATGGGAATGTTCCAGGGAATATCCAGGTTGAAGACCCGCAGTACTTTCAGACCGTGATAGGTCTCGTAAATGCAAGGGCTTTGCCGGTAATTCTTTTGTTTTCCCGCCACATGATAACGGGGCAGGCCGGTAAGGATGGCAATCTCATGGCCCCGCTCCCGAAGAGCCTGCCCCAACTCGTAATAAAGATGGGCGGCCGATCCAATCTCCGGTGGGAAATAAGGGGTGATGAGTAAGATCTTCATAGTAAAATGTTACCTTTGGAGTAAATCGGAGGAGAAACCATAGGTTGGCCCATGCCGGCCACCCCTATTTCGGTTGCGAATAATCTTACATCTATTTGTTTGACATGCAAAATCTTTGCCTAAAGGTAAGTGGCTGCTTTTTTATATATAATAACCGTTGAGATCCTTTGTGTGTTCGATTTTCTGAACAAAATAGACCAACTTTTGACCACAAGGTTAAAATCCGATGATATTTGCTTTAAGAGAGGATATGGCCTGGGGGATAGGGCAAGGGTGAGAGGGAAGACAATCTCTTCTCCGCTCCCATTAATAAGAACAGCTTGGGCGAGTTATAGCGGTTTTCCTTTCCAAGGCAACCAATATTATGTGTAACTTATTGCCATTGCTTATTTATTAACAGAAAACGGAAAACCGTATTAGGGGTTAGCTCTTACATCCCTTGAGTCTGACCTGCTCTTAAAGCTGCGGCGGCCTTCATGGTTGCCCGAGTGGACGCAGCATAATCTAGAAAAAGCTTGGGGAAATTTTCCGGCTCTCCAACCGTCTTGCAAAAAAACTCCAATTCCGCCTGATATCCCAGGTCCATGGAAAACTTGCTGATTTTTCTGGTCCTGCCGCCCTGAATAAGCTGGGCCCGGCGAAAATCTTCGATGACCGCGGCCGAATCTTCGCAGAAGAGTTCGAAACGCTCCCGGGAAAAGGCCTTGGGGCCTTTGGCGGTATAAAGAATGGTGCCGGTTGAACCATCTTTGAAATTTAGATTAATGATCAGATTATCATCATATCGGTATTTGCCAGTGGCTCCGGAAATGGTCTCAACATTTACCGATGTCGTCTCCGAGTCGGTCATGAAGTGCAGGAAATCGATGAAATGACAGACTTCTCCCCGAAGACGGCCGCCGCCTGCCTCTGGGTCGTGCACCCAGTGGTCCCCGGGGATATAGCCGGCATTGACCCGGTAAATCATCATCAGGGGAGTGGTGCGACCCGCCACCATGGCCTTGACCTGCCGAGCCAATGGCGCAAACCGCCGGTTAAACCCCACCATCAGCAACCGGGAGCCGTCATAAGCCGCACTAATCATTCTCAACTCCGCTTCCGTCAGGCATAATGGTTTTTCCACGAAGACGTGCTTTCCCGCAGCCAGGGCTTCCAGAACCATGGCGGCATGAAGATTGTGGCGCGTGGTGATAATGACGCTTCCGACTGCATGGTCATTGAGGATTTCCCGGTAGTCCGTGGTGGCGTAAGCAAAGCCGAACTTTTTGGCGATGTGCTGGGCCGTCACGCCGGTAGTGGTGGCCGCCCCTATTAGTGCTATCCCCGGGACCTTTTTCAAGGCTGGCAGGAGGATATTCTTGGTAAACATGCCACCGCCGATGAGCCCGACTGCCCGGGCATTAGCCGAATGGCCTGGAGAGGCGGCAGGTTTCAGCCACACCTTCCGAAGCAATGTGGCTTTATCGGCATCGGCCAAGGCTTCCTCTGTTTCATGGCTCTCCGGCGGAGGATAGTTAAGAACCACGCCGATATACGGCTCCCGATTTTTCAGGATCAGGTCATAGGCCCCCAGGGCTTGCTCGATGGGAAAGCGGTGCGTGATCAGCCTGTCTACCCGCACCCGCCCCCGGGCGACCAGGTCCAGGAAGGCTGCCAGATTGCGGCGTTCGGTCCAACGCACCAGGGAAAGCGGGTAATCGAACCCCTTGGCCTCATAGAGCGGCTGCAGGCTGCCCGGGCCGGCCGCCTTGGATACCGTAAAAGTCAACTCCTTGTCCCAGAAGGCCTTTCGGGTGAGGCTGAGTTCCGCCACCCCCACCAACACCAGCCGGGCCCGCTCCCGGGCCACCTCCTCGGCCAGGCGCACCGGCCGCGGGTCGCTGCTGGCCGCGGTGATCAGAACCGCATCGGCGCCCAGGCCGCCGGTGGCGTTGGCCACGGCTTCTTCCACTCCATCTTGGCCGGGAATCAGGGCCAGGTCCGCGCCCAGTTCCCGGGCAAGCTCGCACTTCTGCCGGTCCAAGTCCACCCCGATGACCCGGCAGCCCTGGGCCGCCAGCAATTGCACGCTGAGTAATCCCAGGAGCCCCAGGCCGATGACCACCGCGGTCTCTCCCAGAGTCAGGCCGGCTTCCCGCACCCCATGGAGGGCGATGGCGCCCAGCATGACGAAGGCAGCGGCTTCAAAGTCCACCCCCTCCGGGATAGGCACGCACAAATTTTCCGGCACCCAGATCATTTCCGCATGGGAGGCGAACCCCGCCCCGGCCGCGGCCACCCGGTCTCCGGGCTTGAACCCCTGCACCCCGGCCCCCACTTCCAGAACCACGCCCGCCGCGCTGTACCCCAGCGGCAACGGCTCATCCAGCCGGTTCATGGCCTCTTTAAAAACGCTGACAAATCCCTCTTTCTGAGCCTTGGCCCAGGCCTGCCGCACCAAATCCGGCCGGGCCCGGGCCTTCCCCAGCAAGCTCTTCTGCCCCATCTCAATCATCATCTTCTCGGTGCCCGGACTGATGAGGGAGGCCATATTCCGCACCAAGATGCCGCCCGCTTTGCAATATGATTCGGGCAATTCGGATAGGGTAATCTTACCGTTTTTATACGACTGAATGATTTGTTTCATGACTATATTTTCCGGGCCACCCCGCCAAGGTTAACCGACCAGGGGCCGGCTGGCAACCATGGGAACCGTAACCAGAAGCGATCTAAGTAAACAATACTCATTCCAGTTGCTCTAAATGCAACTTTAATATCTTTCCTTGAAATCGGGAATTCATTTTCACTTTTGTGGCAAAATTTATATTTTAGCCACACCATAGGGTTTTCTGAGCACGGATCTCGAAAGATAAAAAGGCCATTAACTTTCATAACTCGAACTATTTCAGTCAGAGCTTTATTGAGATTAGGAATATGATGTAAAATTCCAAAGGCCAATATTAGATCAAATTCACTGTTATTAAATGGCAACGAAAGGATGTTTGCCTCACAGAATTCAACCAGAGGGCTTTTTAGATATTTGCGGGCCATTTCCATTTTTTCAGGAAATAAATCGGTGGCAACATATCTCTTCGGCTTTGAAACCTCGATAAATTGTGGAAGAAATGTACATTCCCCTGCGCCAACCTCTAATATTATTTTGTTATCTAATAATTTAGTCCAATCTTGTAAACCTGTACAAAATCTCATCAATGAATCAACTTCTTCCGGAGGACTAATTCTGATTTTAGAAGGAATCCCTGTTAGGCTATATTTGCGTTCAGCATCTATGTCAAATTGTCTTTCCATTTTTATGCAACCCCTTTTTTAACTCAAGGTATTTTGCATCCACCAGGAAAGGGTACCAAAGCCCATGCAAAAAAAAGTATATGAGGCCTTCTTTGCCGTCCAGAAAACCAAGTTGTACAATATAACGATAGAAAAAGTAGAATAATGGCCGAATAAAAAGGGGCATCCTCACCCACACTTTCTCGCGTAACAATATCCTAAAACGATGTTCCATTTTTCGTTTTGCCTGATAAATTGGTTTATCCGTAAGACCCGGTTGTAATTCTATCCTAACGGATTCCTCCGCCTCTAACATTGCCAATTTATTATGTTTATCAATCCAGAAGGCAAGGTCTTTTTTATCCTCATGGATCATTGGATTTTTGAGTCGCCCCAATTCTCCCAGAACCGTTACGTATTCTCTAGCGCCACTTCCAATGCTGCGAGCCTGCTTCCTTCTTATCAGTCGCAAGATGTAGTCTGCCTGGTAACCCCCATGTTTAAGCCATCTTCCCAAAAAATAAAAATTTCTCTTAATAAGATATCCTTCGACTGACTGGTTGCGGTCAACTAAAGTTCTGGCAATCTCTTGCTTTAATGCATCGGTCAAACGTTCATCCGCATCCAGGAAAAGCACCCATTCATAAGATATCGGCAAGTTATCTAAGGCCCAGTTTCGTTGATGCGCCCAATGCACCCAAGCATTCTGGTAAATCTTCTCGGTGTATTCTCGGGCGAGTTCTATGGTCCTGTCAGTGCTGAAGGAATCCACGATAAAAATTTCTTCGGTCAAATCTCGGCAGCTTTCCAGGCAAGCCCGGATGTTGGCCTCTTCGTTATATGTCAGGATAATTACGGAAACCGGCGCCTTTTCCATCTTTTCTTTCCAAACATCCTTTATTTACTCATCCGACCAGGATAAGGCGGGACTTCGCCGCCCGGTGAGAATATCCTCATAGGCAGTGGCCATCCGCCGGGCCACCAGATCGATGTCATACCGCCGCCGAGCCGAGGCCGCGGCTTTTTCCCCCATGGCCCGAAGCCCTTCCTTATCGGCCAGCATTTGTTCGATAGCTCCGGCAATGGCCCTGCTTTCCAGGGGCACCACCATCCCCGCCCCATCAGCTTGAACCTCTCGGCAGATCCCCACGTGCTCCGAGACCAAGACAGGCACTCCGGCCAACATAGCCTCCACTGCCACATTGCCGAAGTTCTCTCCCGAATGGGTTGTCAGGGCCAGCATATCCGCAGCTTTGAGGTAAAGATTTCTTTTTTCCGGGGGGATATAACCCGGAAAGCTGACCTGGGAAGAAACCCCCATTAACCGGGCCATTTCTTTTAGCTTTGACTCTTCGCCCGCATCGGGGCCCGCCAGTAGTAATAAGGCTTGAGGTTGTGAAACTGCTAATCGGGAGAATCCTTCGAGCAAAAAAGCTAGGCCTTTACGAGCATGTAAACGGCCTAAAAAAAGCACCACGGGGGCGTCCCGTGGAAGTTTCAACTGCTTACGGGCTGAAAGTTTATCAGGCAACTGGCTGAACTCACCCAGACCAAGGCCGTTGGGCACAATAAAACTGGGCCGGGTCAACCCCAGGGAAGACATCTCCTCCCTTTCCAGTTCGGCCGTATAATGAATGGCGGCAGCAGATTGCAGGTTTCTCTGCTCCACCCACTTGAAGTAAAGCCGTTTTTTCCAGGCCTTCTGACCCATCGAATATGGCACCAAAGTCCCTCTAGTGGAAACCACATAAGGCACCTTCCACCTCCGGGCTTTCCGGGTCCCGGAGACGCCGGGATAGCTCCAGAATGAGGTCATATGGACGAGGTCGAACTCTTTGAGGTAACGGCGGCATGCGTCTCCCAAGGCCCGAGAATAACAGAATTTGAGGAAGAAATTGGTTTTGAAATAGTTAACCCGCACCCCTTCCAGGTCTATGGGCTGGTCGGTGGGCACCGCCATCCGCCGGTCTCCGCCGCTGTCGGTGGTGAAGACCGTCACCTCGTGCCCCAACTGGGCCAGCCCGCGGCAGAGCTGACTGACACTACGCACCACGCCGCCAAGATGCCAGGCAGGTGGATAGGCCGGGGTGATATGCAAAATCCTCATCCCTGGTCCGCCATTACGCTCTTGGGGGAGAGCTATTTCTTAGGATAAATCGTGGTTTCATGTGTTTTGCCGGAGACGCAGATTTAACCGAAAATTTAATAACCAATAAAATAAAGATAAAATATATGATGCCATGCCGAATTGACATTCCCAGTGTTTGTCCCAAGCCTGATTCAAAAATGAGTAACTCCGGCAAGAGGGCGAACAAAGCAAATTTAAGCGCGATAGACGACTGCCGAAGAAAGCTATAGCGCCAGAGGATAGCATGGAAAAAGCCGATTATCAAAAAGCTGGGAAAGACCCCCCAAGGTCCAAAATCGGCTATTCCACAACCAAACAGGGTAGCATTCTGATCATCAACGTCGGTCATATTGAAATGGATGGCCGCCAACTCCTCGGTGTCTCGTTTGGGCATCGATATAAAGACATTAGGGATCATGCCATACAAACCCCAGACGAGATATTCCCCCCACATATAAGGGATATCTTTTTCGTCGTGTTTGCTCAAAATAGCGGCGGGCCATTCGATGGCATTAATCCGATACCCCAGATCTGTAAAGGCACTCCTTTCAACCCGCTCCTTAGTCACTGGGTCCAGGAATGCATTTTTAGCAATATTAAGCCTTTGTTGGAATGATACACCAGGTTTGTGCAAGTATTGACTTTCCGGTAAGGCGGATTGACGTACCGTAGTCACACCGAAATAGAGAAGAGCGGCCAGTAGCAAAGCGACAGGAATAATTCTTGTTAAAGATACCTTCCGGGTTAATTGATAGGCGGCGATACCGGTTATGGCAAAAAGAATAATTCTGGTTCTGGAACTCATAAGTAATACAATGCATAATATTATTATTAAAATAAACAAGTTAAGAGGTTTAAAAATTAATTTTGATTTGTTTGTTAGATCGACGACCTGAACAACGATCGCCAATATGGCAAATCCAGAGAATAGGTAGGTTAATGCCTTTTGAAATTCTCCTGCGAAGCTTATCTCTTCTACGTTAAAACCAATGCCAGTAAGGCCATATTGATTGGAAAAATAAATAAATAAGCTAAAGGTAAGGACAAAGGCGACTATGCCAATGGGCCGCGCAGCTGATGCCATGCCTTCGAAATTTGGTTCAAATGATTGGCCGGAAGAATTGCCGATTCCATAATGATAACCGACCTCATAGCCCAGGAAGGCAAGGGGCGAGAGGAGGTAGAGGATCCAGTAATACGGAAGGCTCCCCCAGTTGTATACCGCCATGTCCATTCCCCATAAGGCTGGAAGCGGTCCGAGTATGATGTAAATAAAAGCAATGCTCTGAAAGAGTGGGCGGATGCTTAGCAACTCATGATCCCAGCTATGCTGCTGGCTCCACAGCCAGCGAAAGGCAATCAAGGTCGATACGAGCGCACCGCAGGCCACCGCCAGCGAGTAGAGGATGTGATCCGGATAGGATATTAAAAAACTGAGGCAAAAAAGGCTTATTGCCGCAATCCACACCAGCCTCAAGGCTCCAGGACGGCTTATCGTATTTATTTGTTTCTTTTCCAACCTCAAGATAACTTGCTCCTGGATTTGTCGGCCAATACTTGTCTATAAATGTCACTACACTTCTCGCCGTATACCTGCCAGCCTCCCAGTCCTTGTACGCGAGCGAGGGCGGCCGCCCTCATCTCCTCACGTTCGGTCGGATGGGCGAGCAGCCATTCAATCTTTTCCCGGATGGCCAGCGGGTCACGGGCCGGCACGATAAAGCCTTCCCGTCCATCCGTGAACAGATCCTCGGCCCCGGCGTTGGGAGTGGCGATCACCGGCACCCCGCAGGCCATGGCCTGGGCCTGGACCAGGGCCAGTCCTTCCTGGATGGAGGGCAGAACCAGCACACTCCCCTGGCTGTAAAGCTGGGCGAGATCTTTCCGGGGATGAAAGCCCTGGTTGATAAACAAATCTTGATTCCTGGCGAGAATCTCCCTAGCCTCGGGGCTGGGTCCGCCGATCAACCACAATTCTACCTGTCCCGCTTGCACCAATGGGCGCACGGCTTCAAACAGGTAGCCGATCCCCTTCTGAATGGAAAAGGCCCCCACAAAGAGAACCCTGAACTTGTGATCGCCTTTGGGAAAGGGACGAAACAGGGAAAGGTCCACCCCATAAGGGCAGACATAAACCTTTTCGGCAGGAACCCCCTTTCCCACAAAGGTGCGCCGCGCAAAATGGGAAGGAACTACGACGGCGTCGGAGGCTGCATATTCGCCGGTTTCTCTAGCGATCACCCATGGCGGTAAACCATCCGGTGGGGGGACTCCCCAGCGGGCAAATTCTGCTTCCAGGATCTCCTTCTGAAAGAGGATGTGACTGGAACCGCGATTGCAAATGTGAACTCCACCAGCTTGCTGCACAAATTTACCGGCTTCCAGTCCCCAAGTAGAGAGGGCGTCCAGAACCTGGATGCCCGCCAAGTGGCGACACGCCCAGGAAGAAAGATGACGCCTCGCCCAGTGCTCCCAGGCCCAGTGCAGAGCGCCGGGTAGAGGAATGCCCCAACGAGGCAATGCCACCAGCGGGGTAACCAGCCAAGGATTTACAAAAGCGATGTCCTGAAGATCATAGTCCAGTCGCCATTTGGGATAGCCCGTTAATAGAGTCACGTCATGACCCTGGGCCTTCAACTGCCGGGCCAGATCGAACATATGGAATCGGGTGCTGGAGAGCACCGCGCACTTGAGCCGTTCTCTCATTAAAGGTCCTGGTATGCTCAGGGTTTGGACGCGGCAATCCAGAAGACTTGAGTCATGACTGTTTGACCAAAGCCGCCTGTTTCAACCCCGTGGAGAAATTTATACCCCATTCGGATTATCGGCCACAGCAAGCTACGGATACTGGCAATCAATCCTATGGGCAGCGGCTTCTGTTCAAAGCAGCGCACCTCCCGGAAACCCGCAGTCAGCAATAATTGGGTGGCGCTGTTCGGAGTAAGGATCGTTTCATGAGTAAAATCCCCGTAGCAAACACCCCCGGCCAACGGACTGCCGCCATTGGGGCTGCGTGCCATGAAAAGCCCTCCAGGCAACAGCGCCTCTCTAACCAAATTCAGCAGTTGCACAACCTCTTCTTTAGTAAGGTGCTCGATCAGGTCGATGGCCGAAATTAAGCCATATTTTCTATCGGAAGATTTTAAGAAAGCAAATAGATCATCATGAACTGCCGGCAAAGACAGTTCATGCGCCCGGCCCACTTGCTCCGGGCTGATATCGACTCCCAAGATATCCTGAAATCCCGCAGATTTCAGAAAAAATAGAAAATTGCCGGCCCCGCACCCCAGGTCCAGACAAGGAGTAGTCTTGTCCTGCGGCAGATAATCTTTGAGTAAACAGGAGAGGTATTGTGCCTGCCTGCGAAAGTTAGGCAACGAGGGCCCGCTCTCGCGGCAGGCCTGGGTGCTGGCGTATCTTTCATAAAGAGTTTCTCGATATGGAGTCATTTGCGTCAATTCTTGAAAAGCCCTTCAAAATCTGAAACCATACGCCCTTTGGGATTCATAGCATATTCCAGCCAACGGGGAATGCACTTGTCATATCCATAGCCGCTCTTCAGGCAGCGTTCACGGCCACGCTGCCCGATAGCCCTGGCCTCCTCCGGGTGGGCCAGATAGTATTTCACTTTGTCCACCAACTCTTCCAGATCTCCCCAAAATTCGGCCTCCACCCCTTCCCGAAAGAGCAGGAGGTGCTCCACGGTGCGTTCCGCCAGCATAAACCCACCGCAGGCAGGAATTTCAAATGATCGTTGGGTTGACAGGTCACGATGATTCCTGGTTAAAGGGTTCAGGGCGATGCCGGCCTGGGAGAAGGCGGCAGCATAATCATCGCCCCATAGGCCCTCATCATGCAGCACCCCCGCCTCTTGTAAAACCAAACTCCGACATTGGCCCCAATTCCAGCCAGAAACGAAGAGCCTGGGTGTGTGCTGGAGGACGGCTTCCATCATCGGCACCCGCTCAGGCTCATAATGACCCACAAAGATAACTGATTTTTCTAAATTCGAAACCTTCAGGTCATTTAACAGGGGGCGATGCACCAGCGGATCGTATCCATGGAAAGCCTGGTAGGTATATTTGGCCCCTAAACCTCGGTAATCCATGGCCACTGCTGGCTTAGTCACGAAACAGACATCGTAATGCTTGATGCCGGCCAGGTGGTGCCGCCAGATTTTCCCACTCCGTTGGGTAAATGGATCATCAACATGAAAAGAGGCGCTAACGCCGCACCAGTTCTTGCACGCCGCCACCGTCCGTGGAAAGAGGAACACCCCCTTTTCGATCCAGAGCAACTCCGGCTTAAGCCTTTTCGCCGCATTCAGTACCTCGCGGTTAACTGCCAGGAAACTAGGGCCATAGCCCAGGCGCTGTTCCACCCGTTTCCACAGTGGCCAGCCTCTCTTGAAGGGAAAATATGGCTCGGAGTCTAGCGGGAAAACTTCATGCCCTAGCCGTTGCATCCATCCCAAGCGCTGTCGAGAAGTGGACTTCTCGGACAGGTTGCCGACAAACAGTATTTTCATGAGTTTTGGCCAGAGCTGACAAAACGGGCCGCGGCCATAATCCCTGCGGCCATGGCGTCAAACGTATGTTGTGCAATATGCCCTTGAGCAGTCAGGGACATCAGCCGGTATTCTTTTTCCGGGAGGCTAGCAGCCTGGCGGAATGTTGCCACGAGGGATTCCTGGTCATCTAGTGGCACCAGCCAGCCGGTGCAGCCGGGAAGGACCAGGTCGGCAGAGCTGCCGCAACTCTCCGCCACAATGGCCGGGAGGCCGCAGGCCATGGCCTCATTCACCACCAGCCCCCAGGTTTCCGTAGGGTCCGAGACCAGGATGAGAAAATCCGCCAGCGTATAAACCTTGGGCATCTCAGATTGATTGACGAAACCTAGAAACCGGACCAGCCTCAGCCCGTGTTCCGCCATCATGCGCTTCAGTTCGGCCTCCAGGGGACCGGAGCCCACCATGATGAGATGGTGTGTCTGCCCCAGCCCGCTTGCCGCATAGGCCCGGAGAATCTCCCGCACCCGCTTTTTATGAGTAAATTTCCCGCAAAAAAGAAACCCTCGGCTTTGCGAAGGCAGTCCTAAGCGAGCCAGCGCTTCCGAGCGCTCCGGGAGAGTCTCTTGATGCACCTGCTGAAACCGGTCATTTTCCACGGCGTAGGGGGCAAAAAAGAGCTTGCTTGGGGGGACCCCATATGTTTCCAAGAACTCCCGGTTCTTGCGGCCGATATAGAGGCAGGCAGAGAAATTTCTCAGAATGAAACGCCAGACCGCCCGATTAGCCCAGGAACGGTCGGGTTCAGACCGACTTTGTAGGGTGGATTCGCCCATGAATATCATGGGGATATTCCTTCGAGCCAACCTGCCCCAGAGAAATAAGTAGAAAAGTAAGGGCCTGATCCCGATCAGCAGTACCACCTCCGGAGAGAATGCCTCTAACTTTTTCCATAGTGAAAAGGCTGCCGATAATTGTTCCCTCACACTGAACTCCGCATCGGCCTGCGCCCGTATGATTGCCTGGGAATACCCTTCCAGAAGGGGAATATCCCATTGCACTCTCCGGCCAAAACCCTGGTCGAAAACCGGTCCCCCGGCTCCTCCGGCATAGTAGAAGAGGCATTGCAGCTCCACGTCGTCCCTGCCGGCGAGCTTCCGAAACAGAGGGGCGCGATATTGGATGGGGTGCGTGTCGATAACCGCCAGGCGGATTTGCCATGGCATAATCGACTGTTCTCGCGGGTGGTGCATATGATCTGGGATCATTTCCTGGGCCAATAAGTTAAGACTGTTGAATAAAGTGAAAGTTGCTGGTGGCCCTTTGGTGAGGATTAATGGTTCATAGCGGTATGGTTATCATTCAAGGTCAGTGTAAAATTTATTAGATAATCTTCACTGAATCAACCATCTCGCCAAAAATAGTTGCTTATTCGGATCGTAGCCCCGCGAGTTGTCGTAGTTACAGTTTAGCTTTGCCCCCACCAAGGCAATCAGTTATTGGATATTGGATAGTTCCATCATCTTGCTTGAAAAAGAAAACCGCAATGAACAGTAGGCATACGAAAGTTATTATGAACACATATTGGTTCTATACCTTTATCAACTTGCAACGCCATACGCAGTAAAGAGATATTTAATATATATAACAATTTTCTTATCTCATCTGGCCTGCCGAGTTGATTTCGCTGATTTAAGAAGGTGAAGCTGTTTGTAGCTTCCATATGCTTTAATAATATTTTTCTAATGGTGTTCTTCAACAAAGAATATACTCTTAAAAATGGACTGTAATCGTAGCGCCATATTTTTTTACACCGAAAACCACTGCTTTCAAACATTTTCTGCCACTCTTCAATAGTGTGTGAGAAAACATGGGGTGCTTGATCGTGAACATTCTCTAACACTATAGCATGTCCATTTTCTTTTAACAATTCTCTAATTTTTCGTACTGCAATATATTGTTCTTTAAATGGAATATGTTGAATGACTGTTACGCACGAAACTAAATCAAATAATACTTCACTATCGAATTCCTGAATAGAGGCACAATAGAAATCAATATTCGGATAGATGCTCTTGTTTGCCCTTATTAAATCTGGTTGTAGATCAATCCCCACTGTTTTATATTCTTGTGATGATAAAAATTCACACCACCTTGCTGCCCCGCAACCAACATCAAGAGCACGTGCCCCAGAAGTTAATGCGGGGAGAAGGGCAAGGAGTTTTTTATAAACCATTTTCTGAAAGTGAGCATAATATTGATTTAGCCAGAGCGGGGCTCCGGCGTGGCAAACATTCCCGAGGCCGGAAGGATCCAGGCTGTAATCGATTTTTCCCCAGATGCGACTGTGAGTACGCCAATATTCCATCATCTCCGGCCAATCGAAGCGTTTCATGTCATCAACCCTTTATCAGTAATTAAGAATCGTTACTTTCTCAAACCCTTCCTCCCAGCGCTTCTCCGGGAAAGGAGAAAAAGCCTTGCACCTCCACGTCGTCCCTACTAGCCAGCTTCCGAAACAGGGGGGCTCGATATTGGATGGGGTGCGTGTCGACGACGGCTAAACGCAAAGGGCACCACCTGTTTGTTTGATATTCCATGTGGCCCTGTCGATAGCTATCAGGGTTTAGGGCTCCCACCAAAACTTTTCGGGCTCTAAAAGCGCACTCAACCATTTGTGACTAAGGTTTGGAAAACAAATTTTTACCTGTAATGTTATCGGAGTCTTTGCGCCGTCGGAAGCCTTTTTCTCCACAGAATCAAAGGCTTGCTCACTATGCTCTGATAATTTAATTTGTTCGGCACATCCCCAATCTGCCCCTGAGAAAAGGCAGTTGCTCAATGACCGTTACCCGGTCTACCGGGAATAGGAAGATGCGCCAGCCCACGGCAAGACTCACCAGGGAAGTCGTTATGCCGACGCCGAGCCAGCGTACTATCATAAACTGGGACAAAGCTGAATGTACCACCCATCCCGCCAGTAAACTTAAACCAGCCGCAACAACTAATCCCCCCCACAAGCGGAAGGCAAAGGGGGCGTAAGGCTCTCCCAACATCACACAGGTATCTTGAATAACGAAATGGGCACAGGTGAGGGCGTCGGCTACCAAGAGAGCCACCGGAATACCCCAAAGACCCCACCAATGCACCAGCACCGCCGCTCCCGTTACCCCCAGCACCGCCGAGGCCAGCAAGAGCCGGGCAATCTTGTGATGGTGATTAGCGGCTGCGGTAAAGGTAGCGCTGGTGAGCCAGGGAATCTGCAGGACAGCCATCAATAATAAAATCCGGAGCAATAGGGGGTCCGGCGGCAATTTGCCCCGCGTCCAGACCGCAATGATTTCAGGACCCTCATACCACAAGGCGGCGGCTGCCCCCAGACAAAGGGCGGTTGAACCCGAGACCAGCACCCGGTGCATTACCCGAAGTCGGAGAAACTCCTGCCGGGCCTCCATTCTGGTAAGGTCCGGCCACAGGGCATTTGTCAGGCTCCCCATGATTTGCCGTATAAAGTTCACCAAGGTCCGGGTAGTAGCAAACACTGCGACCGCCACTCCTCCAAGAACCGTGGAGATAATTATCACCGGTCCTTGCAAGATGATGGCATTGGCCAGGGGAAACAAGGCAAAATGCAGGCTCGGATTGATCATCTCTCGTATAATTTGACGATTCGCTCGTTTCAGTCCCGGCATGAGGGGAGGGAACCGCCTCTTCACATCCCACATTACATATATGGGGATTAACAGAAGGGGAATTAGTTGGACCAGGGAAGCCGCGACCATGCCCCCGCCCAGCAGCAGGGTCAGGGCCAACAGCCCCAAGCCGGTCACCTGCCGGCAATTAGCCAGCCACTGACTTCGAGCCAGGTTACCGGTGGTCCGGTAAATACCACCTATCAGACCCATGGGGAGTGCTAATATAATCTGCAAACCCAACAGCCACAGAACCCAGCTGGCGACCGCCGCCGGCGTCTCTTTTAAACCTATCCAGGCGGGCGGGAAAACCCAGGCAGCCACACCCAGCAGCAGGAAGGCCCCGCCAGCCAGTGATAGGTAAAGAGCGAGAGCGGAATGCTGCACCCTGGCATAATCCTCCAGGTCTCCGATAGCAAAGGCTTGGGTCAAGCGGTTCCCCACCGCCATTTCCATGCCCAGGTCAAGGACGGACAAATAGCTTACCAGAGAAAACAGCACCAGCCACTCGCCATATATCGGCGCGGACCAGGAAGTGAGGTAGAGCGGGACGAGAAGCAGGTTTGCTGCGGCGAGGATCACCTGGCCTGAGAAAATGGCCGCCAACCCCTGGAGCAATCTTGACCTCAAGGACGTAGCCTGACCAGTTGGCGGTACCGCAATTTTCAAGAGTTTTATGTCCCTCTAGATACCTTACCGGAAAAGTCTTTCTGACCCTGGGGTAAATGGCTTGTAACGGCATCAAACACTTCATCGACTGAAATAGCCTCCATGCAGGACCCATGCTCGCATTCCGCCTGGAAGCAAAGTTCGCAGGGCACACTTTTCCTCAGGACCACGGCGTCCGGGGAAAAAGGATCCCACATGGTCTTGAACTGCCGAGCGCTGAACAGAGCCACCAGAGGAACACCTATCAAAGCCGCCAGGTGCATGGGGCCCGTATCCACACTGATAAATACCTGACACCGGGAGATCAGAGCCATGGTATCCTGGATATTTGCCAAACCTGCGGCCACTACTTTGTCCCCGGGAAAAGTTGCACTTAAATTCTCGAGAAGTTGCCGGTCGGCGGGACCACCTGTGAAGACAAAAAGAGGGGCAAAGGAGCGTTGGAGCTTCCGGCACAGCTCGGCAAATTTGGCCATGGGCCAATTCTTGGCCCCTTCTTTGGCGCGCGCCTGGATGCCTATGATCGGCCTGCCGTTGTCCACATAAGCCTTCAGAAGATCGTCTGCCTGGCGTATGGCCGCTGGGGGCAAAGCCAGTTCATAGCTCCGGGAGGGATGAATACCGGCCCGCCGGAGTATTTCCAAGAGCCGGCCGGCTTCGGGTTGGGAAGGTTCAAAATCTTTCAGGGTACGCAGGTCGAAGAGCGGAAAGTGATAGGCCAGCTTAAAGCCCACGACTCCTTGGGCCCCCAGGAGACCCGCAAAGGCCAAGTCGCGCAGCAGCCGGGACAAAGAGGCGCGCTCCTGGGGCAGGTGGACAAACAGATCAAAGCGGCGGCGGCGCAGGTTAGCAACCAGGCTTCTTACATAGCTGCGATCTTTTAGGTCCTCCAGATGAAAAGTAACGATTTCATCCACCAAACTCAGTCCCGACAAAACTTCCGGCGCCCCGGGTAATCTGGCGCCTCCGGGTGAGGTTATCAGGCAAATACGGCTCCCAGGAAAATTTTCTCGCAGCGCTGCCAGGGCCAGCATGGTACAGGCAATATCGCCAATGTTGCCGGTGCGCAGCACCAGGATGTTGCCTCTGTGAATACGCAATTTCTCAATGGTTGCTTTGGTCCTCGGGAAGAGAAGGCGCGCCAGTTTTTCCAGGCCCAGATTGGCATTCCGCTGAATAAAAAGAGCTACTTCCAATCTGGTCATGACTGTTTCCGGAAGTACGCAATATTGTTTCTATGAAGAATGCGAATGCATTTTAAGCCAATTTCGTTCAATTTTTGGATTATTTTTTTGAATAATCCTGCGTCATGAAATTCCATAACAATTCTTTTAGTTCTTTTTAAAAACTCTTTAGCACCGCATAGTGCATCTTTTGCACCGCGGCGCTATCGTGGGTTTTGGGTCGATGAGAATGACGCACCAGGGCAGTGAGTCGGTGAGCACTGGGTGGAAGTTTGATGGCCCCTTTGCGGACCCGAAGCTTGGCCCAGGAGAAAAAACTGGCCAGAGATCAATGGTGGTGGCGTCAATGATCTAGATCTTAGGGCTATCCTGGGTATTCTGGTCCAGCCCGGCAGCCATCGCTGGCAAGCCGATGCCCTCATCGTCCGGGCCACGGTGAACCTGGGCCTGATTCAGGCGCGCCAGCACCGTCCGGGTCTCGTTCCGCGGAGAGGCTTCGCCGGAAGAGCCAAAATAACTAATCCCGCTAATACCGCACATTTTTTATAAATCTTAATCTACCAAAAACGAATTAAGAGACAGCTTAAAATGAAGGGGATATCGACTTGCTGATCTTTCCGGCCCACCAGTCAGTTGTGAAAATACCTTATTTAGTCTCATCCGGATAATATCTGGAATAAGATTTATAATTATAGTAATAATATCCTCCGTAGCCCTTAGAGGTGTTGAAGCAGTTTAATACTGCACCCATTATTGGGGCACTAATCTGGCTGAGAAAATGGTGGGCCTGGCGTCCAGCGTTCTTAGCGGTGGAATGATGCTTAGTTACCAGTAAAACTCCATCGACTAGGACAGATATTATTCTGGCATCGGTAAATGCCAGAATAGGGGGCGTATCGATAACAATGTGTTGAAATTGTTTTCGGAGTTGGGTGAGCAAATCCTTGAATACCTCGGAGTTCAAGAGATTAACGGGGCTGGGGGGATGGGTTCCAGCACTAATGATCGTCAGATTGGGAACAGAGGTTAAGCGCAGAACCTCTTCAAGAGTGGCGTTGCCGGTTAGATAATTGGTTAGACCCGGTTGTAAATCGAGTTGAAAAATCCGGTGCAACCTGGGTTTCCTCGTGTCACAATCGACCAGAACCACCTGGTGTCCACTCATCGCAAAGGACAGGGCCAGATTGGAGGCGACCATGGTCTTCCCTTCTGAAGGATTGGGGCTGGAAATCATGATGCTAGCAGGGGGCTTTCCTGACACAGAGAGCATGATAGAAGTATGCGTGTGGCGCAGGGCTTCGGCGATCGGATGCCTGGGTTGTTCATAGACAACTAAGTCTAAATCTACCGCTTCGATGGGGCTCTGGTTGCCGTGTTGCAAGCGGGGAAAATACCGAGATATTGCCGAAAAACCGGGCTTTCCCCTATGGCTATGGCTGAGCATGATTCTGCGGCTGCCGCCTATCTGGGGCAAAATCCCCAGTGAAGATAAATTACAGGCTCGTTCTAAGTCATCGGGGGATCTGATGGAGTCATCCAAATTTTCCATCAGCAGGGCCAAACCAACGCCTAACGTCAAACCAAGAAACGCCGCCAGTATCAGGTGGCGCCTCGTGTTGGGAGAAAACGGCGTATCCGGAAGTGGCGCCGAATCGATGACCGAAGCGTTGGAAGGCACCATGGTGCTGGCGATGTTGGCCTCTTTGACCCTGGACAACAGCGCCTGGTAGAATTGCTCATTAGTCTGGGCATTCCGTTTCAGAATCTGATATTCAGTAAGATTATCCTGCAACTTGGTCATCTGCCCTTTTTGGTCCGAGAAACTGTCACTCAAGAGTTTTTCGGTCCGTTTGGCCGCTTCATAATCAGCCTTGACACTCTCCTGGAGGCGCTGGACCTCGGACTGCAAGCGGCTCTGCAATTCGGCCAGGTGAGCCTTTTCAGCCTGCATGTCCGGATGGCCGCTAAGAAAAACTTTCTGCATGGATGAAACTTTGGCCTGTTGGGCCACCAACTGCAGACGCAGCGAGGAAACTAAAGCATTATTGACAATCAGCGGGGCATTGGGGCCTTTATCCTTAATCTGCTGATATTGCGCCTCCTTCGCCATTTTCTCGGCTTGGGCTTTAGTGAGCAGTGCGTTCAGATCGATGAATTTCTGGACAATGACATTGTCTTTGTCCTCCGAAGTATAAATATCGGTTTGTTGGCCAAATTTATAGAGCCTCTTCTGACCCTCATACACTTTGGCCGCCATTTCCTGGAGTTGTTTATCCAGCCACTTTCTCACCAGGGCAAAAGACTCATTGCGCCGGTCGATGGACAGGTACATATATTCATCGGTGATGGCATTGACCACCCTTTGCGTTAGCAACTTGTCCGGAGATTGAAATGAGACTTCCAATAGATAAGAATTGCGAATTGGTGTGACTTTTAATTTGCCTAGAAAGGTGTCCACCATGCCCTCTTCAATGTCCGTTTCGCTTATGTCAGGCTTTTTCACTCCCTTGGGTTTGAAATCCGGATGCTCCTGCAGCTTCAAAGCCTGGATGACGCGTTGAGCCAGGGAGCGGCTCTGCAGGATCTTGTATTGGGTCTGCTGGAACTTCTCTAAGGAATCGTAAGCCAGATATTTGGACACTGGATCCACGCTCACCTGCGAGCCGGGGTTATCTTGGGTGATCTGCAACATTGCGGCGGTACTGAATATTGGCGTCCGCGTGTAACTATAAACCCCAGCAAGGAAGACTATGCTGAGAAAGGTTATAATAATAAACCACTTGCGCTTCCATAAAATGTTGGTATACTCCCGCGCGGTCCATCCTCGATAGGTATTAAAATCATCATAGCCCACCGATAAAGGGGTGGATAGAAATGATCCAGGAACAGGGGATTGTCCTACTGGCATAGGAGGCTGATCATGATTTGACATCAGTTATACCGCCTAGTTTCCTTATTATTATGGTAAAAAGCTGTTATAATAGCCACCCCTGGGCCTGGGGATATCCAGGTCCTGATTTGGACCTCGCCCACCAGCGGCATGCCGATCTCTCCCTGCCCGTCAATTAAAAGCGTCGGTCCAGATTTTTCTGGCCGAGGATCTCGGCTATAAGCTGGTCTCCCGGCCCCACCTGAAAGTCTTTATCGTTATCTATGCCCGGATATAGGTGGCTTGAAAGGGTTTGCTAGATCCTGGCAGATTGTTCACAATGCGGACCCCGCGGAATAGCTGATTCCGCCGCCCACCAACTGTTTCACATCCAACAAGAGCCTTCTGAGGGTGCTTTCTGGAACATAGACCACATCATTCTCTTTGAGGGGGATATCCGGCTCTCTTTTTTCTAAGATGGCATACAGGTCAAAGGGAATGGTCTTCGGGTTGCCTTGCTCATCGAGCCGTAGGACGGACGATATCTGGGGCTTGGCCAGACCTGCTACAGGGCTGCCCACCACGGCGATGGCCTGGGAGACCGTCAAATTACCTTTGACCGGAACACTGCCCGGACGATTCACCGAGCCCAGCACATATGCCTGGCCGGCCAACGGCACATTGATAACATCTCCAGCCCGGATGGGCACATTAAGCTTACCACCCTGGGAGAGACGCCGCAGATCAAGGACGATGGTCTCAGAGTTAAGGTCAAATGATTGAGGGGCGTCAGATCCAGGCGTTAATTTGCCGCCCTCACGTCCGGTACGCTGGGAGCGGATGATATGCACATAATCCCCGGCTTTTTCATCCAAGCCTCCGGCCAAGGCCAGCATCTCCAGGAGCGTGCGCGGCCCGATCATCTCATAGCCCCCCGGTTTCTTTACGGCACCGGTCACCGCCACTTGCTGGTGGCGATATTCTTTGACGAAGACGCTGACCTGGGGGTTCCTTAAATAATTAGTGCCGTATAATTCCTGGAGGCGGCTTTCCACCTGCTGGGGTGTCAGCCCGGCTACCTGGACGATCCCAATAAGGGGCATGGTAATATCCCCTGAGCCATTCACCCGGACGAAGCGCTGGAGCTCCTTCTGCCCATAGACGACGATTTCCAGGAGATCCTCAGGGCCCACCGTGTAGTCACGCGGAGTTCTCAGGTTGGCGGCAGCCCCCTGAGCCAGAATTTGCTGGTTGAGATCATCTTTTTTGTCTCTGCTTTGAAGTTGGGCTGCGGCTTGTTGCGGGGGGAGGGTGCGGGAGGAACCACAGCCGGCCAACCAGAACAGGACCAATAAAGGCACGAGCAGATTTCGGCAACGATTCATGGTAAATTCCCTAAAATAATTTTATTTTATCATATTTATAGATTATGCGGCAGTCATGGCTGCTTCTGTTTAAAAGGGGTAACCGGGCTCTCTTGTTTCGAGTCTAAACCCGGACACTGGCGGCTGGCGACCACCTTAAAGGCCCCGGGCACGATCAGCGGTAGGGTTCCACGGCCTCTCCGGTCAATTCCACCGCCACTGCCCGGCCCAGCAGGTCCACTGCCACCACCAACCGACGCTGGCCGTCTTTTTTCCGCAGCATAACACCTGTGGCTCCGGTCAGGGGACCCTCGACGATGGTCACCCGCCTCCCCTTCACCAACCGGGACCAAGGATCGAGCCTCAGGTTGCTGGCCACCATCTTTTGGAGGGAAAATACCGTCTCCGCCGGTACCCGAATGCACTGCCGCTTAAGTCCCAAAATGCGGACTACGCCGGTATTTCTAAGAATGTCGTAATAGACCGGGGTGCTGAGGTCGGCCTGGACGAAGAGATAGCCCGGGAAGAGGGGGACTTCCAGGAGGCGGAACCGGTCCTGGCGGCGGCTGCGTACGGTGATACGGGGAAGAAAGACCTCCAGGCCCCGGTTTTGCAGGTGCCCCTCCACCTTAGTTTCCTGGCGGCTGTAGGTGTGGATCGCATACCAGGCAAGGTCCCCGTGGGTCTCTGCACCCTTTTCGATAAGCCCCTCGGACAATCCCTTCGCGGCGTATTCAGCCATTATCAGAGCAAACTCCCGTCCCGTAAATTACATAAAGCAATTTACTAAATACTTAATTATCTTAATATGTTATAGCCTAAACCTTAACATTCACCCCACCCTTTTAGGGCTTGATTGCCCATTTGCATGGTATTGGGGCGATTAATAGGTACAGATGATCGTGACCTTCCTGCTGCAGCTGGATGTAGCCGTTGGCCGCAGCCAGTTCCCTCCCCAACTGGATAACTCGCTGGCCTCGATGGCGTAAACCCGGCGAGCCCCTCACTGACAGGCCAGCAAGGCAAAGATACCGGTGCCGGCGCCAATGTCCAAAACCACGGTATCCCGATTAATGGCCTGCTGGAGGGCTTGCCGGTAGCACTTCCGGTGAGGCCGAGCGGCCACTAAATCCCCGTACGCATATATGTTGTAACCGGTTGGCATATTATCAAAGGGGCTCGCACCAGGCGCCTGAAGCCCCCGAACTTTTAAGCCGCACCTTCGACTCCCGACTCATAGACCCACATCTTTGCGGATAGCTGCCACTACCTCAGGGAGCCGGGATAGGCTCCGAGGATAGGATAAGGATTTAATGGGAAGGCGGTTAACCAGATCGCTGGCGAAGGCAAACTGCCGCATGAGCCTTTGAGGGTCCTTGATCCTGGTGTTAAAGGTATGGGTTATAAGAGTCAACATGCCCTTTCTTTTCTCGAGTTTCCGCTTGGTCACCCTGAAACCTTTGGAGTTTCTGCCTGGAGGGGCGAGCACATATATGGCTTTCAGGGGGATCGGGGTGCGGCAATAGTGCTGGTCGTCCAGAGGAATAATGAGCTTGGGGGTCAGGTTGTGCATGGGGATTCCCCCAACCCCCTCCCCCAGCAATATCCTGGCTATCTCGGGAAAGAGCTTTATTCTGGGGGGACCGGGGAAGGCTAAGAACACCTTTTCGCATTCCTTGACCAGTAGCAGGTCATCGGTAAGTAATTGCCAGCCGTTCCGGATGAACACCGCAGCCAAGCTGGATTTGCCATAGCCGCAATTACCCAGGAAGGCTACCGCGGCGCCGTCGTGCACCACTACCGTGGCATGCAAGGGTTCGAATCCTTGCTTGATCAGGGCAAAGGAAAGCACCGATCCCAGGAGATAAGTGTAAAATGCCTCCCAGGTCGAGGTGTGAAGGGGACGACCGATTATCTGCCGCCCATCCGCAGTAATGCGAAACTCAAACAACCCCTGCCAGCGAAGATACCATGACCCATCCGCCATTTGGTGCCGAAGATACCACCCTCCCTGGCTTTCCTGTTCCTGGCTATCTTCTGGGCAGAGGGAAGCGGTGCCTTCCCGAATTTCTATTTTCCCCAGACAGGAGGCAGTATCCTCGGCACTGCCAAATGGCAGACTCAACTGGCTATGCAGGCAAAAGCCGTAAAGGCCGTATGGACGATCATTTTCTTTAGGACACCTCGGGGCTTCCGGTGCCCATTGACAACACCTCACTTCTATCATCTGCGCGGCTTAACCATTATGGTTTGGTTCCTGGATTCCCGGTGCCGCCGGTGTCGTGTCCTGGAGAGAATCCACCCATAGTGATGTGATTAAAATTGCCGTAATCATGCACCCGTGGTGCATGATATTTACTCTTCCCTTTCCCTTTTTCCGAAGCTTTAGAAGCCATATTCTCCTCCTTGGGTGTACAGTATTATTATATGTTTATTTAAAGAAAACTTCAAGCCAAATTTCCAAGGCCAAGAGAGCGCCGAGATTCCAGGTAACCATGCGCCGCCGGCCCAGGAGATCCCGCATGCTGCTGAGATGTGCTTGCATCACCGCCTCGTTCACAAAACCCCAACGAACCGCGCTTCCTCCGGACAAGAGAAACTGGACTATATGATGAAATTCACGCTTCATCTCGTCACTGACCAACTCGGTGAAATCCGCCTTCCCGCGACGCTCCCTTATAGCTTCGGGAAGAACTCCCTGCATCGCTTCCCGCAATATCGCCTTGGGAATGCCCTGCCGACATACCATATCGCCAGGGATGGCCATGAGAAAGGCAACCAGGTCCCGGTCGAGAAAAGGTGTTGCAAGTTCCAAGCCAAATGAAGCCCCCAGCTTATTACCTTTCTCCAAGGTCTTTAAATAATATTGATTTCTGACGGTATCGTAAAGGAATCGGGCATGGTTACTGGAAAAGGGTTTTTTACCTCTGGTGCCCGGAGTTGGCTCGTAGGCCCACTTTCTAAAACTCTGGGTGAACCAAGGCTGGTCATGGCAATCCCAGCTCAGCTTGCCGCGCCATTGCCGCAGTCGCGTAATCCAGGCCTCGGGGGCGTGATATTTTATCTGGTAGAGGAAAAATAAATACAAAAACGGCCAGGGGTTAGCGTACTTAAACCAGCGACTAAATTGCCTGATATGCCGGAGTGCTTCCCCCCAGTGCCCGCGGTCAACCAGATCGGCAGTATATCCCAGGCCTGCGACCATCTGGTCGCCCCAACCCCCTCCCATCAAGACCCTGGATCCATTGTGAATAATATGGGACCATATTTTGTCCGTATTACTCTTTTGATGATCGATATCTGGAGTTTCCGTATACCAGATTTCTTTGGCCCGATCGGTTAAATAGGTTAATGGCCCCATGGGGACTTGGTGAATTGGGATGCCATTTCTTTGCTCCAGTTCCCGAATAAACTCTTTTTCATCCGCGGGAGACCCGTCCAGGTAGATTCCAGTAACCCCTGTAAGCGGCGGGTAATCATCCGGAGCACTTTTCCTAATGTCCTGAGCCATACAAAAAACCGCGGACGAATCCAATCCTCCACTCACAGAGATGGACACTGGATTGGCGCTGCGCAGGCGACGCCGCACGGCCTGCTCGAATAAGTGGCGGAACGCCGCGGCATACTCCTCGAATGACTGATAGCGGATCTGCCGGGAAAGGTCAAAATCCCAATACTGCCGGCAAACCAATCCTTGCGAGGTAAGAATGGCCTGATGGGAAGGCGGCAGGCTGCGGATACCCTCAAAATAGGTTAAATCTTGATGACTCTGATCCAGGCCCCCCAGCAGATAATGGGACAAAATGTGTTCGTCAGGCCTGGGGGTTACCTGAGGATGCGCCAGGATGGCTTTGATTTCCGAGGCAAAGATAAAGAGGTTGCCCTGAGAGCAATAGTAAAGGGGGCGGTGGCCGATGGCGTCCCGCGCCAACAGCAGCTGCCGCTGCCGCGGATCATAGAGGGCTAAAGCAAAATCTCCGTTTAAATGCTCGGGGAATCTCTCTCCCCAGGCATCATAAGCGGCCAGCACCAAGGCCGGGTCGGGAGAAGCCGAGGAAAGGCCCTGGCATTGTTGAAGATTGGCCAAGAGCTCTTCACGGTTGTCCAGCCGGCCATCAAACACGGTCACAAAACCCGAAGGATGTGCCAGCGGCTGGGTTTCTGCAGCCGATTCCGGCGTAACCCGGAAGAGCTGGCTACCAATTCCCACAGGACCGTCCAGCCAAAAGCCCTCGCCATCGGGCCCGCGGTGCGCCAAAGGGGCGCTGAGCCGGCGGAGCAATTTTTCCTCCACCGGTTGACCGTCCAGATTGATAAGGCCGACGATGCCGCTCATCTCGCTCTCACTGCGCCCTCAGGGTGCGATACTTGTCCTTAAGGACTCGTCGCAGGCACACCAGGAAAGTCGCCTCGCTTGCGGTTCCGGATAAAGAATCCGTCAAACTTCCCGACGATAGCCATACTGTATATAATTATAGCCATATTAATCTGGTTTTGCAAAGCATAAAGGCGTCCCAGGATGGCCGGCCCCAAGTAACTGGCATCGCCCCGGCGATTGGCCAGCCTACCCACGGGCGAACTTAAGGAGCCGCCGGGGGGGTTATCTCCCGAGTGAACGGGGCAAACCGCCGGGCCACGTCCGCACCGTCATTCAGCGGCTGGCCCTGGAACTCCACCCAGGCGTGGGCTTCCAGGCGGCTCGGCTCAGGCCTCACGCCGATGCGCAGCTCTCCGGCAAGCCCCTGGCGGCGCAGCAGCCACCAGAGGACCAGGGATTGGGGGAGACAGGTGGGCCGAAAGAGGGCGTAACGGGCTGCGGCTCGTACCAGGCGGGCGGTGGCCCGAGCTTGATCCAAGTCGGAATTTAGGGCAGACGAGTGCGGGGCCAGAGCCGCTCCCTGGTTCAGCCTGGCCTGGAGCCGGCGGAATCCCCAGCAGCGTAGTCCTAAGGCCACCAGGGGGAGCGCCAGGAAAGCCTGGGCCAACAACCAGCGCTCGCCCCCGGAAAGCTCCCTGGTTTTCTTTAGGTTACTTATCGTGAATTTCCAGCAACCCACGCTGCACCATCTTGGCCACAAAATCATCCAGGTCTTGCCGCAGTTGAGAGGCATCCACCTCATAATCCAGTAACAACTTCTCGTAAGCCGCCTGGATGTTCTCGCTGGAGGTCAGAGCCTCCCACATGTGCGTCCCCACGTCATCCAGGCCATGGTAGCTTTCACTATCGAGATTGAGGAGCACAGATTCGTTTTCGAAGGTGCGCACCAAAACGTGCTTCGGGGAGGTAACCCTCATGGTCATGCCAACAGCCATGGGCTGAATTTTTCCCTCTTTTCTTTTTAAAGACTGTTATATCATGGGAACAATGCTTTTTGGTAAGGAAATTTTCAAGTGTTTAGGATATTATACTTTTACTAAAACTTTATATAGTAATGTTTAACGATGGATTACACTTGGTAGGTCAGTCCATGACTAACTTGCCCAAAACCGTGAACAGTCCTCCAGAATCCTGGCCGGCGGCATTTGGCCGCCCTGGGGATGTCTGCCTGCATCATTCGCCGCTGGCCTTTTAACCAAGGGCCGCGGCTGTATCGGGAGCCTTGATGCCGATATGAACCTAGGGCTTCACTCAGAAGAACTGGCTCCCTTCCAGGAAATTTTCTTTCCAGGGCTCGCAGAAATCTTGCCCCTTCTCCTGGGGAAGGGGCAGGGATTGTCCTCGCAGATGCTGGGCCACCTGAACTGCGATTTTATCGAATCTGCCCGGCGCCAGCGCCTCACCCCGTGGTTGTTTCGGGAGGTGGCCCGCCGGGGCTGGGAAGGACTGCTTTCTCCCGTCAGCCTGGCGGCCTTGCGCAGTGACTATGTCCGGGCCTGGCGGGAGGCCGACCGGGAACAGCAGGAAATTCGCCAAGTGGCGACGGCCCTGGTTGACGCAGGGATTGAGACTATTTTCCTCAAAGGGGCGGACCTGCGCCTGCGACTTTATGGCGACGAAGCGGTCCGGCCCATGGCCGATCTGGACCTCCTGGTGTCTCCGAGCCAAGTTAACCGGGCTCGGGGGGTGCTCGAATCCATGGAGTTCAGGCTGCAGGCCCAGTGCCTTGATCCCCGTCCCGGCTGGCGGGCGCGCTTTCGCAACGAGCTTCACTTCGACCCCCCCCCGGGTTGGCCTCTCCTAATCGACCTGCACTGGCAGTTAGATAATATCTACCGCTTTTATCACCTGCCTTACGCCCGATTGCAGGAAAAGGCCATCCCTTCAGAGTACCAGGGATACCCCGTAAAGCTGCTTTGCCCAGAACACCTAGTGATCCACCTAGCTCTGCACTCTTATAGCGAACCCGAAGCCCTGAAAATCGTTGATCTGGCAGGGGCGCTTGCCCTTCCCCTAGACTGGCCCTTTTTCCTGGACGAAGTTGCCCGTTTCAGCTGCCAGAGGCCCCTGTATATTATCCTCCTGGCGATATCCCGGCTTTTTCCCCAAAAAGTGCCTCCCTTCATCCTTGATCGGCTGGGCCAAGCGCGGCCCTCCTGGGTCGAGAAGCTGGCTCTCCGAGGCTCCCTGGGCCCTCTGACCGGCCACGCGGTCACCCTCTCCCATCATCTTCGGTTCCGAGACTGGATTTTTTACCTGTGGGGCCTGCTTTGGCCCCAGGCCGAGTATCTTGCAGCAAATTCAAGGAAGTCCCGATAAGCGGTTGAGGTGGGCAAATAGCACAGGCTTTGGCCATATGGTGGAGACAGATCAGGCGGCGTCTCGGGGCTCAAACGGCACCTTCGTAACCCCAGACGTCTGCTCGCTGCTTCAGAACTGCGATAACGTGCCCAGCCGCTTGGCCTGGCGCACCGCCCAGGCAAATACGATCAGGCTGAGGGGCAGCAGCACCACTGCAAAAGCCGTCAGAACGAGGATCGGGGTGCCCAGCTTAAAGACCCCCTGGCCATTGAGGACCGCCTGGCGCAGGCCCTCCAGGGCATAGGTGAAGGGGATGAACTTAGAGATGATCTGGAGCCAGCCCGGCAGGATCGCCAGGGGAAAATAGACTCCCCCCAGAAGGCCGGAGATGTGTCCCAGGATGGTGGTAATGGGGTCGCCTTGCTTGAAGACGAGGATGAAAGCCGCGGATAGGATGCCGATGGGGAGGTGGGCCAAGAGAGTTAGGACCAGGAGCATCGCCGTAGCCGGCAAGTCGGCCTGGCCCAGGTTTACCCCGAAGAGCACTAAGCTGAAGGCAAGGTAGACCAAAATTTCCACCAAGGCCGAGCAGAACT